>UMBT01101642.1_pt1 | contig 121662 bp, 105 predicted proteins | sample 1964001 | NCBI WGS metagenome assembly UMBT01 (sample SAMEA4835945, study PRJEB28245) | human gut metagenome | biome: gut microbiome; material: fecal sample | place: Denmark | collected 2008
TTTTATCACATTCTTTTTTGTCTATCAAATCGGGTATGGGGGCAGAGAAAAGAGCAATGACAACAGCCTCGACCTGCAAGTGCGGATTGCCGAAATTGACGCAGAGTTCAGAAAAATGCTTGATCGAGTATCCACAGAAACAGTGGAAGCCTTTGACGAGGAAACTGCAACTCGGCTCATGAACGAAAAAAGCCGTCTGCAACAGCAGCTCGACAACATAGCCGACGCTGAGCAACGGCGTGAAAACACAAAATCCCGACTCGATGATATCTATACTATACTGGACGGCATAAAAAACCATCCGATGGAATACGATGACCAAATCGTCCGCCAACTGCTCGAATGCATAGTGGTCGACTCAAAAGAACAGGTCACCGTAATATTCAAAGGCGGTCTCAAATCGGTGCAGCCGCTGACCGAATGACAGCGACTCACCTCCGCCCTTAACCTTGAAAGTTCAAGATTTTTTGTAAGGGTACAAATACCAACCTAAAAAGGCTAAAAAATCTTTTTTATAGTCCTCTCACATGATACAAAAGCCCCGATCAAATCGGGGCTTTTTATTTTGCCTTAACCAATCTTGATGAGTCCGTTCCGCTCCAGATTATGCAGGAACAAGAACCGTGCCTCATCCCGGCACTCCGGCTTCATGAGATAGTACATATAATTCTCCAGCAAAAACAGCTTGCTGGCGGTACGCCCTTCGATCTTGAACTGATGATACCCCATAGGCAGGTACTTCTCCCGGATGGCATCCGGGCTGATGTGATGGGAGCACTTCATACTGTCAAAAATGTTATTGCCCCTGGAGGGACATTTGATATTCTTCTTCACCGTATCCACTGAATAATCAGACATATTAAAGGGCTTATCCGGATGCTTCTTCATATGCTCGTTGTAGGCGATCTGCTGCAAGCCCACCAGCCGATATTCCTCGCTCCGGAAAGGGCACTTGGGCGCACAGCAGGAATTAATTAACAGCTCGCACTTTTCCTTGTGGGGCAGCTGCTCCAGAATATCAAAGTGATTGTTCAGATCATAATCCAGCACCACCACATGGTAGTCCTTCTCCAACTCCTGGCGCACCAGCTCCGGATCCGTCAGTCGCTTACAGGTGGAACTGGTGATCTTATATTTCGGATACTTTTCCCGAATGTAAGCCTCCAGCAAGGGGGACGCCACAATTACCTCGTTGAGTCCATTATTGGCAAGGCGCATGATCATATTGCAGTATTCGTCCTTCAGATGTTCCTCCTTCAGCACAGGGTTCGTGAAGGTGAACCGCAGTGGCATGCCCAGGTCGTTGAATGCCGCCAGAATATTGCGAATGGTAGCCTCGTCACAGCTGTACCCACCGATGGTTCGGCCGCCGTTCCACACTGCTGGAGAGAATGCATCGTAAAAAGAGGCAATCTCCGCTTCTTCCCGGAAAAACTGCGGCATATTCCGATACATATTGAGGAACACCAGATTGAACTGTGCATTGATCGTGAACCCAGGCATATGGAATCTTGCTCTTTTCTGCTCCATAATGAACGTCCCTTCCTGTGTAAAAATGATAATCATCTTGTTTTTATTTTAGCACAGGCCAATTGAAAAGTCAACCGGATGCATCTGTGGAACGAATATTACTTCCTGCTCCGTTTCAGCAGAAATGCAGAATTTGTGATGACCAGCACAGACCCGGCATTATGCACCAGCGCCCCCACCACCGGATTCAGCGTACCAATCACAGCAAGAGTAATGGCAAGGAAGTTCAGCGTCATGGAAAAGGTCATATTCAGCTTGATGGTTTGCATCATCCGCTTGGACAGAGCGATCAAATGCGGAAGCTCCCGGATCTCATCGTCAACCAGTACGATATCCGCTGCATCCACAGCAATATCGCTGCCCACGCCTCCCATGGCAATGCCTACATCTGCCGCCTTCAGAGCCGGGGCATCGTTGATCCCGTCCCCGATCATGCAGACCTGCCGGTGCTCCTGCTGGTATGCCTTGATATAGTTCAGTTTGTCCTCCGGCAGACAATTGGCATGCACCTCCTGTATATGCAGCTGCTGTGCAATGGCAGCGGCGGCTGTTTCACGGTCTCCGGTCAGAAGAACCGGCTCTGCCCCCAGATCATGCAGGCATCGGATCATCGGAGCGCTCTCCTGCCGCAAAGTATCCGACAAAGCCAGAAAGCCGGCAGGCACCCCGTCCACTGCCACATAAATCACCGTACAGCCCCGGGACAAAAAATACTCCGTCTCCTGAATGATTTCAGCATCCGGCATTGCTCCCTGCTCCCGCAGCAGCTCCAGATTTCCTGCGAGGATGTGCTTTTCATCCACAACGGCACTCACGCCACGCCCGGGAATCATCTGAAATGCCTCAGCATTCGGCAAGTCACCATGCTTCTCCCGGAAGCAAGCAACCACAGCTTTACCCAGCGGATGCTCTGAAAATTGCTCCGCTGCACCGCAAAGGCGGTACAGGTCTGTGTCCGACAGCTGGGGCAGCATGCTTTGTACCCGGACGACTCTGGGTTTTCCGCAGGTGAGAGTTCCGGTTTTGTCAAAGGTGATCCGGGATACGCCGGCAAGTCGCTCCAGGGCATCCCCCTGCCGCACAAGGAATCCGTGCTTGGTGGCATTACCGATGGCAGCCATAATGGCAGTGGGCGTAGCCAGTACCAGGGCGCAAGGGCAAAATACCACCAGGATCGTCACAGCCCGGATGATCTGACCAGTCACCAGCCAGGTCAGGGCTGCCGCAGTCAACGCAATGACCACAATCCATGTTGCCCACCGATCTGCAAGCCCCACAATTTTGGCTTTGCCGGCATCTGCGGACTGCACCAGCCGAATCATTCGCTGAATGGAGCTGTCCTCCCCCACTCTTGCCGTCCGCATCTCAAATCCGCCAAATTGGTTAACCGTACCGGAGGAGACTGCATCTCCCGGTTCCTTATCCACAGGAAGGGATTCTCCCGTCATGACCGCCTGGTTGACGGAGGTCTGCCCGGAAAGGATCACCCCATCCACCGGGATCACCTCGCCGGGCAGTACCCGCAGCAGATCCCCCACCTGCACCTGTTCTGCCGGCACAATGACCTCCGTGCCGTTTTTCAGTATCCTGGCTGTCCGGGGTGTCAAATGCACCAATTTTTCAATGCCGTCTCTGGCACGTGCCACAGTCAGCTCCTCCAGCAAAGCCCCCAGCTGCATGATCACTGCCACCTCTCCGGCGGCAAAGTCCTCTCCGATGCACACCGAAGCGATCAGCGCCAGGGAAACCAGCACATCTGCTTTGATGTCAAAACGGGTCACCAGTCCGATCAGCGCCTCCAGAATGATGGGCACACCGCATAGCACAATGGCGATCCATGCCATATCAAAGGGCAGAGGCTGCACCTTGAGCAGACTGCAAATGACGGCTGCGCCGGAAATCACAAGCAGAATGATATCCTTTTTGATTCCGCCTTTCTCCAGCAGTCCCTCCAGTTTTTCCAATGCATGCTTCATACACAATGCTCCTTTCTATACCTGTAGGGGTATATGTATATTATACATATGGGGGTATAGGTTGTCAAAAGGACAATAAAAAATCAGCCCCACTGGACTGATTTTTTTCGGCAGCACCTACTGCATATTCGCAAAGCGCTCCACCGCTTTGGTAAAGCTTTCAATGGTCTTTTCCGCATCGCCATGCTCGATCCCGTCCCGGACGCAATGCTTGATATGCCCTTCCAGAACCACCTTTCCACAGCCGTTCAGCGCCGACTTTGCAGCATTCAGCTGTGACAGGATCTCCTCACAAGGCACATCCTCATCGATCATACGATCGATCGCCTGCACCTGTCCGATGATTTTTTTCAGTCTTCTGTGCAGGTTATCCCCATCCATACACTGTCTCATGCACACGCCTCCTTACCATTGGGGGTATATGTATTATATCCCATCCGCAGTATTCTGTCAAGACGACCCGGATGGATCTTATCCTTTTCTCCAACCTTTCCACTGATGCAGCGTGTAAGAAAATGAAAAGAAAAGGTCAGGAGAAGTTTTCATGAACAATTCGACAAAAACGATCCCACAGATTCTGCGGGACAATATCTGCACGGTATTCAATCTGCTGAATCTGCTGATTGCAGTTTCCCTGGCTGCGGTCGGTGCGTGGAAAAACATTCTCTTTATTGCGATCATTCTCATCAACACCGTTGTGGGCATCATACAGGAGATCAAAGCCAAGCGGCAGATCGAACGGCTGACCCTGCTGGCACAACCCACTGTCACCATTCTGCAGGAGGGCACGGAACGGAACATCCGGTCGGAGGAGATCCGCAAGGGAGATCTGCTGGTACTGACTGCCGGCAGTGCCATCTGCACCGACTGCATCCTGCAAGAAGGGCAGCTGGAGGTCAACGAGTCCATTCTCACCGGGGAATCAGAGGCGGTGATCAAGCAGACTGGTGACAAGCTGCTTTCCGGCAGCAGCGTCATCGCCGGAAAGTGCCTTGCAGAAGCAATCTGCGGAACAGAGGCATGCTTTACTGCAAAAATGGTGGATCAGGTCAGAAAAACCAAAAGCGGCAGCTCCGAGCTGCTGGCATCCATGAAAAAGGTCACCCGGTTCACAAGTTTTCTCATCGTACCCCTGGGAGTGCTGCTGTTCGTACAGGCATTTTTCTTCCGGGGCGCCGCTGTGGACGCTGCGGTGGTCGCCACATCTGCCGGGCTGTTGGGCATGCTGCCGAAGGGTCTGGTTCTGCTGATCAGCATCGGGCTGGCAGTGGGCGTCATCCGGCTTTCCAAGAAGAATGTTCTGGTGCGGGAGCTGCATTCTTTGGAAAATCTCGCCCACTGTGATGTGGTTTGCCTGGATAAGACCGGCACCCTCACAGAGGGCAGCCTGATGGTGGAAAGCATCCATCCGCAAACGGACAAGGGGAGTTCAAAAAGCTGATTGCCTCCTATCTGGCTGGCACGGATGACAACAATTCCACCTTCCAGGCGCTGAAAAACTACTTTCCCGCCGGGGATGCATATAATGTCAGAAGCACTGTCCCCTTCTCCTCCGAACGCAAATGGTCCTCCGTCACCCTGGAGGACGGACGCACCCAGGTGCTGGGCGCTCCGGAAAAGCTGTGTCCGCAGATTCCCCGGGACATGGAGGAGCAAATGGCGCAGGGCAAGCGGATCCTGTTTGTAGGTCTGTGCAGCGGAACCGTCACCCCCGACCAGATCCAGCCCATGGGCACCATTGTCATTGCGGACAAACTGCGAAAGAATGCTGTCCCCACCATCCGGTATTTCTACAGGCAGGGCGTGGATGTCAAGGTGATTTCCGGCGACAATCCCCTGGCAGTCTCTGCGGTTGCAAAGCGTTCCGGCATCCGGGGCGCAGAACGCTTTGTGGACGCAAGCCGGCTGACGGATGCAGAACTGGAGCATGCCGCAGAACGTTACACCGTCTTCGGCAGAGTCACGCCGGAACAAAAACGTGCCCTGATCGCCGCCCTGCAAAGGCAGGGACATAAGGTAGCCATGACTGGTGATGGAGTCAACGATCTGCTCGCCATGGGGAACGGCAGCGATGCCGCCAAGCAGACGGCACAGCTTGTGTTGCTGGATTCGGACTTTGCCGTGCTGCGGGATGTGATCTCCGAAGGGCGCCGGGTCATCAACAATCTGACGAAATCCGCAGGAGTGTTCTTCATCAAAACCATTTACTCTGTCCTGCTGTGCGTTCTGTGCCTGCTGCTGAATACGGATTTCCCCTTTATCCCCATTCAGATTACCCTCATCGACGCAGTAATCGAAGCCTTTCCGGCATTCTTCATGTCCTTTGAGCGGAATGACCGGAAGGTGGAGGGAACCTTCCTGGGCAGTGCGATCCGTTCCGCCCTGCCAAACAGCATTGCCATTTTCCTCTGCTGCACTGTCATTTTCCTCATTGCTCCCGGCATAGGCATGGATCGGGCACAGGCAAGCCTGCTGATGTATCTGACTGTCGGTTGCATCAGCCTGGCAGGGGTGGTCAAGGCAAGTCTGCCGTTCAACCTGCTGCACGGCATTCTGAGCACTGCGTTCGTACTTGGATTCTTCTGCGCAGTGTTCCTGTTTGCGCCGCTGCTCCAGCTGCCCCATCTGGCAACGGGAGGCGCTATGCTTCTGCCCTTTGTTGCCATTCCCGGCATTCTGATCGCTGTGTTGCTGAAGATCCCTCGCCAGCAAAGGAAAGCTGCACTTTAAAGGAGGCATCACCATGGAAGCCATCAAGATTATTAACTATGTAATTATGGTACTGTTTTTCGCCTGCTACGCCTATCAGTTTCTCTACATACCCATTGCGCTTCTGAAAAAGAAAAAGCCCCTGCCGAAGGGGAAACGGCACCGCTTTGGGGTTCTGATCGCTGCAAGAAATGAGGAATCCGTCCTCGGGGATCTCCTGGACAGCCTGAACACACAGACTTATCCTGCGGAACTGATCGATATTTATGTGGTCGCCGACAACTGCACGGATCGCACCGCCGCAGTGGCAAACGCCCACGGAGCCGCCGTTTTTGAGCGGTTCGACCAGACGCACACAGGCAAGGGCTATGCTCTGGATTTTCTGCTGCGAAAGATACGCAAAAAATATGATGCCTACCTGGTGTTCGATGCGGACAACCTGGTAGCTCCTGATTACATCCAGGAAATCAACAAGACTTTTTCCACCGGGTATGATATTGTGACCAGTTACCGAAACACTAAAAATTACGGAGACAACTGGATCAGTGCCGGGTATGGGCTGTGGTTTCTGCGGGAAGCCCAGTATCTGAACCGTCCCCGTGCTTCCATCGGCGCAAGCTGCGGTGTATCCGGAACCGGATTTCTCTTTTCTGCCCGGATTCTTCAGAAATGCGGCGGCTGGCACTTTTTCTCCCTGACTGAGGACATTGAATTTACCGCCCACAACATCGTAAACGGCGAAAAAATCGGCTATTGCCCCAGTGCCGTCTTTTATGATGAGCAGCCCACCGGCTTCCGGCAGTCCATCCGGTAGAGAACCCGGTGGGTACAGGGATATTTACAGGTGCTGCACCGGTACGGCGGCAAGGTGATCAAGGGCAGTTTCCAGGGGAACTTCTCCTGTTTTGATATGCTGATGAACATTGCGCCGGCGGCGATTCTCGCCTGGGTCAGCATTCTGATTAATCTGACCTTCGCTGTGCTGTGCATGGTCAACGGAATGGACGTTATGACCGTTTTGCTCTCCATCACCCAGAGTCTTGTCAATCTGTGCTGCACCATGTTTGCGCTGGGACTCCTCACCACCATCACGGAATGGAAGCAGATCAATTGCAGCCCCCACAGAAAGCTCCTGTTCACCCTTACCTTCCCGGTATTTATGCTGACCTATCTGCCGGTCACTGTGGCTGCGCTGACATGCAAACCGGACTGGAAACCCATCGCCCACAGCAGACATATATCCATGGGAGAGCTGGCAGACAGCCGGACAGAAAGGAGCGCTTGAATGCAAACGAAAGATCATAGACTGCTGGGCAGCTTTCTGCTCCGACAGCAGGACATTTTCCTGGATCCCATGCGCAAAAGCCTGTTTCTGCTGGGCTGTGTGGAGCCAGATCTGAATCCAGTCACCTATACAAGAGGTTCCCTGCACCATCGGTTTCTGCATGGACACAACGCGGAAAACGCCGGCAAGCACCTTGCCCGGCTGACGCAAAAGCTGCATAAAAGCGATGTGCAGTCGCCGCTGCAATGGTTCCGGTTCGGTGCCGCCCTCCATTATCTGGCGGACAGTTTTACCTTTGTTCACAACAGAATCTTTTCCGGCAATCTGAAGCAGCACCGCAGCTATGAGCATCGGCTCCACCGGGTATTTACCCGATATCTGCAAGCGTGCACACCGAACCGTACAGACGCCATATTCCCGGCAGGAACCCGGGAGCTATCCCGATTCCACCGGCGGTATCTGTCCGAAGTCCCTTCCTGTCAAACGGACTGCCGCTATATCACAGAAGCATGCTTCAGCCTGTGCAGAAGTCTCCGCATACAGGTTGTTTCGTCTGCCCCATCATGCCAAAGCGCACACAGAGCGCATGGGGATAAACCCAGAAAGGAACCATTATGCTGCAACTGATTCAAGAACTGGACTGGACGATCCTCCACGGGATCCGGGATACCCTGCAATGCGACCCGCTGGACGTGCTGATGCCAAAGATCACAATGCTTGGAGATGGCGGAGCTGTCTGGCTTGCCGCATCCTTCGGACTGATGCTCTCAAAGAAATACCGGAAGTACGGATGCATGATGCTGGGAGCACTGGCAGCCGGTGTCCTGGTAGGCAATGTGTGCCTGAAGCTTCTGGTGGCAAGACCCCGCCCCTGCTGGCAGGAGGAGGTCAGCCTGCTGATCCGGAATCCAGCGGATTACTCCTTCCCTTCCGGGCATACCCTTTGCTCCGTGATCGGTGCGTATATGCTGACCGCAGCAAACCGAAAATTCGGTCTGGCAGCCATCCCCCTGGCGGCACTCATCGCCTTTTCACGGCTGTATCTGTATGTGCATTTCCCGTCGGATGTACTGGCTTCCCTGAGCATCGGCATGCTGATCGGCAAGCTGACCACCACTGCTGCCGACTCCATGTCACGGCGTACCCGGCAGGCATAAAACGCAGCCCCTCACGAATCCTGTGAGGGGCTGTTTTCTGTCAGAGATCCATGATCCCCTGCTTCATTTCTTTGACGTATGCGCCCACTACCGGGGCAGCCTGTGTGCCGTGCTGCTGAAGCAGCTTGATGATCGCTGATCCGACAATGACCCCGTCTGCAAGCTCCGCCATCTGTCTTGCCTGCGCCGGAGTGGATATGCCGAAGCCGATGGCGCAGGGTACATCTGTATTTTCCCGCACCACCTGTATGATGGATGCCAGATCCGTTGTGATCTCACTGCGTGTACCCGTCACGCCAAGACTGGATACAATGTACAGAAAGCCCTCCGCCTCCCTGGCGATCATAGCGATCCGCTGGTGAGAGGTGGGAGCGATCAGAGAGATCAGATCCACCCCATACTTCCGGCTTACGGACTGGAATTCATCCTTTTCCTCAAAGGGCAGATCCGGCAGAATGATGCCGTCAATCCCCACCTTTGCGCAGTTGGCAAAAAGGGCGTCCGCCCCGTAGGAAAACACCACGTTGGCGTAGGTCATGAATACCAAAGGGATGGTCACATCCTGCCGCAGGTTCTCCACCAGTGCAAATGCACGATCCGTGGTCATGCCCCCTGCCAGCGCACGAATGTTTGCCCCCTGGATCACCGGGCCCTCTGCGGTGGGATCGGAAAAGGGGATGCCCAGTTCCACCAGATCCGCCCCATTCCGGACAGCCTCTCGGACAACCGCTGCTGTGGTTTCCAGATCCGGATCCCCACAGGTAATAAAGGGAATGAACGCCTTTCCCTTTTCAAATGCCGCTCTAATCTTAGTCATACAGATCCTCCCCTCTGTATCTGGCAATGGCTGCACAATCCTTGTCCCCACGACCGGAAACAGTAATTACAATGATCTGATCCCGGCGCATGGTGGGAGCCAGCTTCATGGCATAGGCAACCGCATGGGCGGATTCAATGGCAGGAATGATACCCTCCGTCCTGGATAAATACTCAAAGGCTTCTACCGCTTCTTCATCCGTCACCGGCACATATTCCGCTCTGCCAATGTCATGCAGGTACGCATGCTCCGGTCCGACGCCCGGGTAATCCAGCCCGGCGGAAATGGAATACACCGGGGCAATCTGACCGTACTGATCCTGACAGAAGTAGGATTTCATCCCGTGGAAAATGCCAAGCTTGCCGGTGTTGATCGTTGCAGCGGTTTCAAAGGTATCGATGCCCCTGCCTGCCGCTTCACAGCCAATGAGCCGCACGGTGGGATCGTCAATGAAATGATAAAAGCTGCCCATGGCATTGGAACCGCCGCCTACACAGGCAATCACTGCATCCGGCAGCCTGCCCTCCTTCTCCAGGAGCTGCGCTTTGGTCTCCCGGGAGATCACCGCCTGGAAATCCCGGACAATGGTAGGAAAGGGATGAGGCCCCATAACGGAACCCAGACAGTAATGGGTGTCATCGATCCGGGATGTCCATTCCCGCATGGCCTCGGAGACCGCATCCTTCAGCGTCGCCGTGCCGCTGGTCACCGGCACCACCTGTGCACCCAGCAGCTTCATTCTGTACACATTCAGCGCCTGCCGCCGGGTATCCTCCTCCCCCATGAATACCACGCACTCCATGTTCATCAGGGCAGCAGCTGTAGCAGTTGCCACACCATGCTGTCCGGCACCGGTCTCGGCGATGAGCCGGGTCTTTCCCATCTTCTTTGCCAGCAGAGCCTGCCCCAGCACATTGTTGATCTTGTGGGAGCCGGTATGGTTCAGATCCTCCCGCTTCAAATAGATCTTTGCGCCACCCAGGGCATTGGTCAGTTGCCCTGCATAGTACAGCCGGGAGGGACGGTTTGCATACTCATTCATCAGCTCCGTCAGTTCCCGGTTGAATGCGGGGTCATCCTTGTAATGCAGATATGCCTGCTCCAGTTCTATGGCAGCGTTCATCAGGGTCTCCGGAATGTACTGTCCGCCGTGAACGCCGAATCTTCCCTTTTTCATATACTCATTCCTTTCGGACAGCTCCTACAAAGACTGTCATTTTTTGTTCATCCTTCACCCCGTCTGTTTCCAGAGCGGAGCTTACATCCACCCCAAAGGGATGCAGCCTGCGGATCGCCTGTGCCACCGTTTCCACAGTCAGTCCCCCTGCAAGAAAGTAGGGCCTTGTAATGCCCTCCAGCAGCCCATGGTCAAATGCTCTGCCGGTGCCGCCTCCGGAATCCAGCAGAATCAGATCCGCCGGAGATCGGTTGGCACGGCGGATATCCGCCAACGTCCGGATGCAGAACGCCTGGATCACCGGACAGTTGGTCAGCTGCCGCAAACGGGCAATGTACGCTGCATCCTCATGGCCGTGCAGCTGTACTGCCCGGATGGTGCCGGCATGCACCAGAGCAGCAATCCGTTCCGGCGCTTCATCCACAAACACGCCCACCGGGGTGATCCGGCTGTCCAGCTGTGCTGCAAGGACTGCCGCCTGCTCCGGGGACAGATACCGGCTGCTCTTTTGCGCAAACACAAAGCCGATGTACTCCGGCAGCAGGGCGTTGGCGTATGCAATATCACAGGGTCGGGTCAGACCGCACAGCTTGATCCGGGTCATGCGCCACGCAGCTCAGAAAGCCGGGCTTTCTTGTCCGGAGCACGCATCAGCGCTTCCCCGATCAGTACTGCATCCGCTCCCGTCTGCTGGAGCTTTTCCACATCCGCCGCTGACTGCACACCGCTTTCCGATACAAACAGAACCTCCTTGGGCACCAGCTTCCGCAACGCGCAGCTATTGTCCGTATGCACGGAAAAATCCTTCAGATTCCGGTTGTTGACCCCGATGATCCTTGCCCCGGCGGTCAGCCCCATGGAAATCTCCGCTGCATCGTGGGCTTCCACCAGTGCGGACAGTCCCAGTTCATCACAGAGCTGAATATACGTCCGAAGCTGCTCCGGGGACAGGATGCTGCAAATCAGCAGCACCGCCTGTGCCCCCAACAGCTTTGCCTCATAGATCTGATAGTCGCTGATGGTGAAATCCTTTCGCAGACAGGGAATGGACACAGCGGCAGCGATTTCTTGCAGATAGGCATCCGACCCCAGGAACCATTTCGGCTCCGTCAGCACAGAAATGCAGTCCGCTCCTGCATCTTCATACGCTCTGGCAATGTACAGATAGGGAAAATCCTCTGCAAGGATCCCCTTGGAGGGGGATGCCTTTTTGCATTCGCAGATAAAGGAAATACCCGGCTTTTGGAGGGCATGCTCAAAGGCAAACCTCCCCTTTGGCAGAGCCAGCGCCTGACGCCTGAGCTCCCTAAGGGACAGCCGCTGCTGTGCGGCGGCAACACGCTCTGCTGCATGCTGCGCCAACTGATCCAGGCTCGTCATACTGCACCTCACTGATTGGATGCGACGATCAGCTTGTCCAGCAATGCCGCCGCCTTGCCGCTGTCAATGGTTTCTGCTGCAAGCCGGATCCCATCCACCATGGAATCCGCCAGCTCCCCGATGTACAGGGCAGCCCCTGCGTTCATCAGCACCGCATTCCGCCGATGCCCCTGCTCCCCTGCCAGAATGGCACGGGTGATGGCTGCATTCTCCGCCGGCGTACCTCCCTGCAGATCCTGCCGGGTACACCGGGCAAAACCGAACTGCTCCGGGGTGATCTCATAGTTCTTGAACCAGCCGTCCCGGAACTCGGAAACCGTGGTTGGGGCACACAGGGAGATCTCGTCCAGTTTGTCCTGTCCGTATACCACCATACCCTTTTCCACTCCCAGCTTCATCAGCACCTGCGCCAGGGGATTCACCAGAGAGGCATCATATACCCCCAGCAGCTGCCGCTTGGGGCTTGCAGGATTGGTCAGCGGGCCGAGAATGTTGAATACGGTGCGGATGCCCAGTTCCTTACGGATGCCCCCCACATACTTCATGGAGGTGTGGTATTTCTGGGCAAAGAAGAAGCAGAAATTCACCTGCTCCAGCAGCTTCAGACAGGTTTCCGGCTCCAGGTTAATGTTGACCCCCAGCGCCTCCAGGCAATCCGCCGTGCCGCAGTCAGAGGATGCAGCCCGGTTGCCGTGTTTTGCGATCTTCTGCCCGGCAGCAGCGCATACCAAAGCGGCAGTGGTGGAAATATTGAAGCTGTGGGCGCCGTCTCCGCCAGTGCCGACAATTTCCGTCAGATCCAGGTTATGATGCAGCCGGGTCGCCTTGTCCCGCATAGCCGCCGCACAGCCGGTGATCTCCTCAATGGTCTCCGCCTTGGTGCTCTTGGTGGACAGGGCGGCAAGAAAGGCTGCATTCTGGGTGGGGGAGGTTTCCCCTCCCATAATCTCACTGATGACTGCATACGCCTCGTCATAGGTCAGATCCTGCTTGTCCACGATTTTTACAATAGCTTCCTTAATCATGATCGTTTCCTCCCTGAATAAAGTTTTTCAGCATCTGTTTGCCGTCCGGGGTCATGATGGACTCCGGATGAAACTGCACCCCGTAAATGGGGTATTCCCTGTGCCGGATCCCCATGATCTCCCCGTCCTCCGTCACTGCTGTGATTGTCAGGCAATCCGGCAGGCTGTCCGGATCCACCGCCAGAGAATGGTACCGTGCCACCGGTGCGGTTTGCGGCAAACCCCGGAACAGAGGACAATCCCCCAGAAACTGCACCATGGACTGCTTTCCGTGCATCAGCTGCTTTGCGTAGGTGATCCTGGCTCCGTATGCGGCACAGATTGCCTGATGCCCCAGGCACACTCCCAAAGTGGGGATGCGCCGGGACAATGTTCCGGCTGCCTCCACAATGACCCCGGCATCCTCCGGCCGCCCGGGACCAGGGGAAAGAATGATCCGATCCGGTGACAGCTCCCGGATCTGGTCAACGGTCAGCGCATCGTTCCGGATCACCCGGATGTCCGGCTCCAATTCTCCCACCAGCTGAAACAGGTTATAGGAAAAGCTGTCGTAGTTATCAATCAGAAGTATCATACATCCGCCTCCTCTGCCGCTTTCAGGGCATTGACCACTGCCGCCGCCTTATTGATGCATTCCTGGTATTCCTTTTCCGGCACGGAATCTGCTACGATGCCTGCGCCGCTGCGGATAAACACCTTGCCGTTTTTCTTGTATGCGATCCGGATGGCAATGCAGGTATCCAGATTCCCGGTAAAATCGATATACCCGATGGCGCCTCCGTAAATGCCCCGCTTATTCTGTTCCAGTCTGGCAATCAGCTGACATGCCCGGATCTTAGGCGCCCCTGACAGGGTGCCTGCGGGTAAAACGGCGCTGACTGCATCCAGTGCGTCGCAGTCCTGCCGGATCTGCCCCCGGATGGTAGAGCCGATGTGCATCACATGGGAGTATCGCTCAATGCTGTGCAGCTTTTCCACCTGCACAGTGCCGAATTGGCTGATCTTCCCCAGGTCATTCCGCCCCAGATCCACCAGCATGTTGTGCTCCGCCAGTTCCTTATCATCCGCCAGCAGCTCCGCCTCCAGCGCCTTGTCTTCCCCTTCGGTCTTTCCCCGGGGACGGGTTCCTGCCAGGGGGAAGGTGTGCAGCACCCCATCCTCCAGCTTCACCAATGTTTCCGGAGAAGCACCGGCGATCTCCACGTCCATGCCGGAAAAGTAAAACATATAGGGGGAGGGATTCAACGTCCGCAGGATCCGGTAGGTGTTCAGCAAGCTGCCTGTATAAGGAGCAGCCAGCCGATTGGACAGAACAATCTGAAAAATATCCCCCTCCCGGATGTGATGCTTTGCCTGCTCCACCATGTCACAGTAGCTTTCCCGGTCAAACAGGGGCGTAAAGTCTCCCAGCAGATGCCCGGGCTGTTCCTGCTTGGGGATGTCGGTTTTCAGCAGCGCCGCCATGCTCTCCAGTTCCATCACTGCCTTGTTGTACCCGGTTTCCGGATCCTCCAAAGACATATTGGCAATGAGGATGATCTTCTGCCGGAAGTGGTCAAAGGCGATCACCTTATCGAACAGCATCAGATCCACGTCCTTGAAATTCTCCGTGTCCCGGGTCTCCAGATCCACGGACGGCTCTGCATACTTCAAAAAGTCGTAGGAGAAGTATCCCACCAATCCGCCGGTAAAGGGCGGCAGCTCCGGCAGTCGGGGGCTTTTATACTCTGCAAGGATCTGTCGCAGCTGCTGTGCCGGATGCTCCGTTTTGATCCGCACATCTCCGATCTTCATGTCCCTGCCGGAACAGGTAATGTCCAGCTTCGGATCAAACCCCAGAAAGGTGTATCTCCCCCACTTCTCCCGCTCTGCCACCGACTCCAGCAGATAGCAATGGGTGGATACCTGCTTGAGCCTGCGCAGGGCCTCAATGGGCGTACACAGATCTGCCAGCAGTTCACAGCTGACCGGCAGGATCTTATATGCGCCGCTTTCCGCATAGGCTTTGATGGTTTCCAGGCTTGGTGAATACTTCATATGGCACCTCCGACAAACAAAAAACGCTTCCCCGATCCTGTCGAAGAAGCGTTTGTGCAGCAAAAAAGCCCCTGACAGAATCCAACGATCTGTCAAGGACGAATACTTTTCTATCCGCGGTGCCACCTTGATTCACGGCATATGCCGTGCGCTTAGCAGGATACCAACATATCCCCGGCAACTGACGTATGCCCACACGTCGCAGAATACTCAACACAGAAATGCTGTATTTTTGACTGCGCCCTCAGCGGTCCATTTGATAATCTGGGGTTTGCCCGGCTTCCACCTGCCCGGACTCTCTGTGAAATCATGATTACCGTTATCTCCGCTTCAACGGTTTGCAACCTATTTAATTTTCTACAGTATAGCACAGCGTCTGCGGCTTGTCAAGAGGTTTTTTCAAACTTCCGTCTGCCATACAAATGCCGCCCAGTGTCTATTGTCATTTTCTCCGGAACATGCTATACTGTAAGATGAACCGATAACGCATGCTACCTGCGTGCAGAAAGGGACATCTTATGAGAAAACTGGAAATTTCCATGCTGAATCAGCAAATGCATACAGACCTGATCTATGCCATTGCCGAATCCGAGCAGCGCTACACCCAGCAGCTGACCCGGATCGCTCTGGATATTCTGAAGCACCGGAAGGAAAAGCCCATTTTGCTGCTGTCCGGTCCATCCGGCTCCGGCAAAACCACCTCCGCCCTGCGGATCGAACAGCTGCTGGAGGGCTGGGGATGCGCTGCTATGGTACTGTCCATGGACAATTACTACCTGCCGGAATCCCAGACTCCTCAAGCACTGAACGAGCACGGAGTCGTCGACTACGAATCCCCCTACCGGCTGGATATCCCCCTGCTGAATGAACATCTGGAAAGGCTCTCCCGATGTGAGCCCATCCATCTGCCGGTATTCAATTTTGCAAAGCAGTGCCGGGAACCAGGCAAGACCATTCAGCGCAGACCCAATGAACTGGTGATCCTGGAAGGGATCCATGCGCTGAATCCGCAGGTCACCGGCAATGCAGGTGCCTTTGCCTCCTGCATTTATGTCAGCGTCCGCACACGGCTCCAGGCAGAAGACGGCGCTCTGCTGCATCCCTCCAAGATCCGGCTCATGCGCCGTCTGATACGGGATCGGTTTTTCCGGGGCAGGGAGCCGGTGGACACCTTCCGGCTGTTTGAAAGCGTCAGCCGGGGAGAGCATCAGTACATCATGCCCTTTAAGCATCGGGCAGCCTATCAGATCGACACCTTTATCGATTACGAGCCAAGCGTATACCGTTCCATCCTCCTGCCGGATCTGCTAAATATCGCAGACACCTACCCGGACTACGCCCAGTATGCGGACATCGCCGCATTTCTCCAGGCGCTGGAGCCGGTGCCCCAGGATCTGGTGCCGGGGATCTCCCTGGTGCGGGAGTTTATCGGCGGAAGTACCTTCCACTATTGATATCTATAGCCCTATAGGAACCATTACAACCTACAGACCATAATATATTCTTCCTCATTTTCATCAACAATTTGAAATCCCACTTTTTTATACATCCTCACTGCATAATTTTGTTTTTGAACGGCTAACGAGGATTGTTTATAACCGCAGTCTCTCAATTCATGCAACATCGTTTTCATTAGTTCTGTGCCAATCCCATAATTACGATACTCTTTCAAAAGAGAGATTGCAAAGGATGGAGTTTCATCATCTATATGCCCGTAATCATTCATAATACGAACCCATACAGCTCCGATTACAATCCCATTCGATTCCGCAACAAAGGCAATATCACCTGCTCTGCTTCCGAAGCCATCAACATACACACGCAATTCCGGCTGGTTGATTATTTCCCTGGGCGGAGCTTCTACTCCTTCCGGAATAAAAATTGCCTCATATAAAAAAGTATCCAACACTTTGGTTTCTTCCTGCTTTATTTTTCTGATTACGTATTCCACAAAACCCTCCCGTTTCAGATCAACGCTTTTCTTAAGACATACAACAATCGCCCGGAACGCATCCTGTCCCGGGTGATTTTTTAGGCAGAATCTCGCAAGATTTGCGGAATGTTGCCCTAATTATGAGGCTCCTCTTTGTCTGAGGATGCCTGCCTGCTCCGGCGTTTGTTCCGAATCGCCTCCCGGATCAGAACAAAGGGCAGCATCCATATGCCGTAGTCCAGCAGGCATACTACCGAAAGCCACCGGATCGGCGAAAGGAAAAATGCAAGAAACAGCAGAATACCGCCGATCAGAGGAAATCCGGAGATAAATCTGCCTGTTTTTTTGCTTTGAAGCATGGCAATATAGTTCATCGCCACAAAGAACATGCCGATGGTGCCGATGCAGATGCACCAGATCCAGTCTCCCATATGTACCCCCATGCAAAAGGGCAGCATCTTAACGGTGCCGCCCTTTTCTCTTACTTCTGCTTTCTTGTCATGGCTGCCTTGGTAACAGCCACAATGTTGGATGCGCACAAGCCGAATTTCTTCAGCAGTTCCACCGCCGGGCCGCTGTATCCGAACACGTCGTTGACACCGATCCGTACCACCGGTACCGGACAGCAGCCGGTGACTGCCTCTGCCACCGCAGAGCCAAGACCGCCGATGATGCTGTGCTCCTCCACGGTTACCAGCAGACCGGTCTGCTGTGCCGCCTTGCAGATCAACTCCGTATCCAGAGGCTTGATGGTGTGAATGTTGATGACCCCTGCGTCAATTCCTTCATTTGCCAAGGTCGCAGCAGCCTCCAGTGCTTCGGAAACCATCAGTCCCGTGGCAACAATGGTCACGTCCTTGCCCTGCCGGAGGGTGATACCCTTGCCCATTTCAAAGTGGTAGGTTGCCGGATCGTTGAAGATGGGAGCAGCCAGTCTGCCGAACCGCAGGTACACCGGGCCTTGATACTTTACCGCAGCCTCCACCGCTGCCCGGGCTTCCACATCGTCCGCCGGGTTGAGGATGGTCATGCCAGGAATGGTGCGCATCAGGGCAATATCCTCGTTGCACTGGTGGGTAGCACCGTCCTCTCCCACGGAAATGCCCGCATGGGTGGCGCCGATCTTCACGTTCAGGTGGGGATAGCCGATGGAATTGCGCACGATTTCAAAGGCACGGCCTGCTGCAAACATGGCAAAGGTGCTTGCAAAGGGGATCATGCCGGTGGTGGCCAGACCTGCTGCCACGCCCATCATATTAGCCTCGGCAATGCCGCAGTCAAAAAAACGCTCCGGATACTTCTTCTTGAAAATGCCGGTCTTGGTTGCCGCCGCCAGATCTGCATCCAGAACCACCAGGTTTTCATAGGTTTCGCCCAGTGCTGCCAGCGCCTCGCCGTAGCTTTCTCTGGTCGCCTTCTTTTTTACATCAGCCATTGCTTAACCCTCCAGTCCGGACAGCTGCGTCCGCAATTCAGTCATTGCCTGTTCATACTGCTCCTGATTCGGGGCAGTGCCGTGCCAGCTGCACTGGTTTTCCATAAAGGAAACCCCCTTGCCCTTGACGCTCTTCTGCACGATCACAACGGGCTTGCCGCTGATCTTTTCTGCCTCATCAAAAGCACGCTCTATATCCTGGAAGTCATGTGCATCCATGGTAATTACATGCCAGCCAAATGCAGCAAATTTATCCGGAATGGGCTCCGGAGAGCTGACCTCTGTGATGGGGCCATCGATCTGTAAGCCGTTATTGTCCACGATGGCAGTCAGATTGTCCAGTCCGTAGTGGGCTGCGAACATGGCAGCCTCCCAGACCTGTCCCTCCTCGATCTCACCGTCTCCCAGAACGGTATAGACCCGATAATCCTTCTGGTTATACTTTGCAGACAGTGCCATGCCGCATGCCGCAGAAATACCCTGTCCCAGGGAGCCGCTGGACATATCGATGCCGGGAATGTGGATGCAGGGATGACCCTGAAGCATTGCTCCGATGTGCCGCAGGGATCTCAGTTCAGACTCCGGGAAGAAGCCACGCTGTGCCAGGGTCGCATACAAAGCCGGTGCCGTATGCCCCTTGGACAGCACAAAGCGGTCACGCTCCGGCATGTCCGGATGCTTTGGATCCACATTCAGCTTTACAAAATACAGGTAAGTCAGCAGATCTGCAATGGATAATGATCCGCCGGGATGACCGGATTTTGCGCAGTAGGTGCCCTCGATGATGCCCATCCGCACCTTGCAGGCAGTGGCCTGCAGCCGTTTTTCAATCGTTGCGTCCATGAATATACCTCCATTATTTCCATGAGCCATGCTCAAGTTCGTTCCATCAATTGTTGCATGAGCCTTGGCAGCCCATGCTGGTCACAGGTATCCGGCAGTACAAGATCCGCCGCCGCCTTCACATTGGGCTGGGCGTTGGCAGGTGCGATGCCCACATCCGCATGCTGCAGCATGGTCAGATCATTGTCGTAATCCCCGGCTGCGGCAATCTGGGTGTCCCTGTCCGCCAGCCGATCCCGAAACCGGGCAATGGCTGTACCCTTGGATACCCCTGCCGGCAGGATCTCCAGGAACACATCCGCCGACCGGACATATTCCACTTCCGTATCCTGCCGGGACGCAGCATACGCCGCCAGCCGATCCACCTCCGGCGGCTCCAGGGCAAACAGCACCTTGAGCCACCCGTCCTCCGGTGCATGCGCCAGATCCGTGAACACCGGGGACACGCCGCAGGTGGCAATATGCTGTCGCTCCACCGCATTAAGCCGGATCACATAGATCCCATCCGCCGTCAGGATCTCCGCACCCATGTCCGGGTTCCAGTCCAGCAGCTCCCGGACAATCTGCCGGACAGAGAATGCCAGGGGCAGAGTAGCAATGGGCTGCTTCTTCACCGGGTCAAACAGCATTGCACCGTTGTAGAGAATCACCGGCGCATTGGGCTGCACCTGCTCCAGGTAAACGGACGCTGCCTCATAAGTTCTGCCGGTGGCAATGGTGAACCGTCCTCCCGCAGCCTGAAACTGCCGGATGATCTCCAGATCCTCCGGAGGAATCCGCTTGTCGGAGGGCAGCAGAGTGCCGTCCAGATCCGATATCAGCAGCAAATGCTTCAAATCTTTAAACATGTATATGCTCCACCTTTTTCAGTGCCTGGACAAAGTAATCCGGCAGCGCACTGTCAAACTCCATGTATGCGCCGGAAACCGGATGCACAAACCCGATCTTTTTGGCATGCAGGCACTGTCCCTCCAGACCGGGGACAGCCGTGCCGTACACATCGTCTCCGTAAATGGGATGCCCGATGTAGCGCATATGTACCCGGATCTGATGGGTGCGCCCGGTTTCCAGCCGACACCGGATATGAGCATGCTTTGCAAACTGGGTCAGCACTGCATAATGGGTCACCGCATGCCGGGCATTTTTCTCCGTCACGCACATTTTCTGCCGATCCGCTGTGCTTCTGCCGATGGGAGCATCCACCGTGCCAGAAGGCTCCCGGAACCGTCCGCAGGCAATGGCTTCATATTCCCGGGTAAAGCTGTGGCCTTTGATCTGCTCCGCCAGATGCTGATGGGCAAAATCCGTTTTCGCCACCATCAGCAGACCGCTGGTGTTTTTGTCGATCCGGTGCACGATACCGGGACGGATCACCCCGTTGATGGTGGACAGTCTACCCTGGCAGTGATACAGCAGGGCATTCACCAATGTGCCGTCCGGATGCCCTGCCGCCGGATGCACCACCATGCCCTTGGGCTTGTTCACCACCAGCAGGGCTTCATCCTCGTATACGATCTCCAGCGGCAGGTTCTGGGGCTGTACATCCTCCAGTGGGGCAGGATCCGGGATCTGCACCAACAGGCCGTCCCCTTCCCGGAGCTTCAGATTCTTTGCCGCCGGTTTCCCGTTGCAAAGCACTGCGCCCTGCTCGATCAGATGCTGCACCCCGGAACGACTCAACTCCGGCAACTGCTCTGTAAGCCATTTGTCCAACCGCATGCCGCTGCCGTCAGCCGTCAGCATGACCTCACGCATGGGGTTGCTCCTTGGGGGATTCCTTGCCGCTCTTGTCAAAAAGCATGTACAGCAAGATCAGAAATACCCCGATGCAGATACAGCAGTCGGCAAAGTTAAAAACTGCAAAGTGGAACAGCCGGATATCCAGATAGTCCACCACATCTCCGCCCCGGAAGATCCGGTCGATGAGATTCCCGATCCCCCCAGCCATGACCAATGTCAGATTCCACTTGAGGAACGGACTGTTGCGGCCGTATTTCCACATGGCCCAGACGCAGATGCCCAGCAGAATCACCGGCAGACCGATCAGGATCGCCCGCTGTCCACTCATGCTGCTGAATGCAGCTCCGTTGTTGCGCACATAGGTCAGGTTCATCAGCTCCGTATCGCCGAAATGGAGGAAACGCCTGGATTCTCCCAGGGCAAAGTCCCGAACCACCAGATATTTGATCAGCTGATCCATAGCCACCAGCAGCGCCATGGCTGCAACCGCAAGGATCATGCACATGCCTCCCAACAAAGACAGCCTGCCGCCCCTTGAATCCAGAGTGACAAGCTGTCATCAAGTTCTTATTTTACAACGCCTGCACACCGTGCGCACAGGGTCGGATGCTCCGGAACGGTACCCACTGTTTCGGAGTATGCCCAGCAGCGTTCGCACTTGTCCCCCACTGCCTTCTCCACTGTCACCGCAAAGGGTGTATCCGTAGGCAGGCTCTCATCCTTGATTACATGCAGGTCGGACACGATGCAGATATCACGCAGCGCCTCCGGCATGCCGGACAGCATATTGTAATCCTCATCGAACCGGCAGGCAACCGTCAGCTTTGCTTCCAGAGACTTGCCGATCAGCTTCTCGTTGCGCTTTTCCTCCAGTGCCTTGTTGGCAACCAGACGCAGCTCATAGATCCGGCTCCACTTCTGGACAAAATCCGCCGCAAAGGTCAGACCGCTTTTCTGGGGCATATCGTTGAGGAACACGCTTTCTGCCTGGTCAGAGGACGCATGGGGCAGGTAGCTCCAGATTTCCTCTGCGGTAAAGCTCATGATGGGAGCGACCAGTCTTGCCAGACCGGAAAGTACCCGATACATGGTGGTCTGTGCAGCACGGCGCAGCACGGAATCCTCCGCCTCGCAGTACAGGCGATCCTTGATAATATCCAGGTAGAAGCTGGACATATCCACCACGCAGAAGTTGTGGATGGCATGGAATACAATGTGGAAATCAAAGGCATTATAGCCTGCATTCGCCTTGTCGATCAGCTGATCCAGCCGCATCAGCGCCCACCGATCCAGCTCTGTCAGCTGGTCATCGGATACGCTGTCCGTATCCGGGTTGAAGCCATTGCCGTTGCTCAGGTTGCCCAGAATAAACCGGGCAGTGTTCCGAATCTTCTTGTACGCATCGGACAGCTGTCCCAGAATTTCCTTGGAGATCCGGATGTCGGAGTGATAATCCGAGGAAGCCACCCACAGGCGGAGAATGTCTGCTCCGTACTTGTCGGTGATCTCACTGGGGTCGATGCCGTTGCCCAGGGACTTGTGCATGGTTTTGCCCTGACCGTCTACCACCCAGCCGTGGGTGCAGACATTCTTGTAAGGCGCACAGCCCTTGTATACCACGGAGGTCAGCAGACTGGACTGGAACCAGCCCCGGTACTGATCCGCACCTTCCAGGTACAGGTCACAGGGAGCGTACAGCTCGTCATATTCATCCAGTACGGCAGTGTGGGATACGCCGCTGTCGAACCACACGTCCATAATGTCGTGTTCTTTTTCAAATTCCTTGCAGCCGCATGCGCAGGCAACGGATGCAGGAATGAAATCGCTGAGGGGACGGGTGTACCATGCATCAGAGCCTTCCTTCCGGAACAGCTCGGAAATAGCTTCAATGGTTTCGTCCGTGATAATGGGCTTACCGCAGTCCTTGCAGTAGATCACCGGGATGGGCACGCCCCAGGTACGCTGACGGGAAATACACCAGTCGCTCCGGTCACGCACCATGCCCTTGATACGCTCCTCACCCCATGCAGGGATCCAGTTCACGCTTTCAATTGCCTTGATGGCTTCATCCTTAAAGCCATTCACCGAGCAGAACCACTGCTCCGTTGCCCGGTAGATAATGGCGCTATGGCAACGCCAGCAGTGAGGGTACTGGTGCACGATATCTGCACTGGCAAACATCGCACCGGTCTCTACCAGCCGTGCCGCAATGGCCTTGTTTGCCTCTGCGGTATCCAGTCCGGCAAATTCACCAGCTTCTGCGGTCTGACGACCCTTGTCGTCCACGCAGACCAGAATGCCGATCTCGTCATAATTCTTGCAGACCTCAAAGTCCTCCACGCCATAGCCAGGTGCCGTGTGGACGCATCCGGTACCGCTTTCCAGTGTCACATGATCCCCCACGATAACCATGGAATTCCGGTCATACAGCGGGTGCTTGGTCTGCATATATTCCAGCTCGCTGCCCTTGAAGGCGCCGATGGTTTCATATTCAGCAATGCCCGCAGCCTTCATGGTCTCTGCCACAAGCTCCTGCGCCATTACATAATATTCGTTGTTGGCATGCACCAGGGTATAAGTATACTCCGGTCCCACGCAGATCGCCAGGTTGCCCGGGATCGTCCAGGTGGTGGTAGTCCAGATCACGAAATAGATGTCCCCGGTAATACCGGCTGCCGCAAACACGCCCTTGTCATCCGTAACACGGAACTTCACATAAATAGACTTGCAAGGATCGTTCTCGTACTCGATCTCCGCCTCTGCCAGCGCCGTATTGCAATCCGGGCACCAATATACAGGCTTAAGGCCCTTGTACATGTACCCGTCCTTCGCCATCTTGCCGAACACCTTCACCTGCCGTGCCTCATACTCCGGGCGCAGGGTCAGATAGGGGTGATCGTAATCTCCAAGACTGCCCAGACGCTTGAACTGCGCCATCTGGTTGTGCACATGCTTCATGGCATAGTCCGCACAGTGCTTCCGCAGCTCCACCGGTTCAATGGCACCGTTTTCCACGCCGATCGCCTTCATAGCCTTCAGCTCGATGGGCAGACCGTGGGTGTCCCAGCCGGGCACATAGGGGGCGCAGAAGCCGCTCATATTCTTGTACTTAACGATAAAATCCTTGAGCACCTTGTTGAGCGCCGTGCCCAGATGGATCTCGCCGTTGGCATAGGGCGGACCGTCATGCAGCACGTACTTGGGCTTGCCTTCGTTGCGTGCAACCATTTTCCGATAGAGATTTTCTTCCTCCCAGTGCGCCAGGGTCTCCGGCTCACGCTTGGGCAGGTTTCCCCGCATCGGGAAATCGGTTTTGGGCAAATTCAATGTCTGGTTATAATCCTGTGGCACGGTCATTCATCCTTTGCATTGTTATTTTTCTGTCCGAAATGAAGATCTCCGAACCGGGAATCATACTCTCCCCGGATGGTCTTTGCAGAAAACTGAGAGGTAGCAAACGGATCCCGCTTGGGTGTATCCTCCAGAATCGGTTCCTCATCAGTCTGTACAGGCGCCTCCGGCTGCTCCGGCTCACTGGGCGCTTCCGGCTCTGCTGATGCATCGTAATCCGGTTCCGGCATCTGGGAAATCAGTTCCAGATGTGCCTTGTACATATCGAACAGGTTCTTCTTGAAATCAGCGACCTGATTCTGCGCAACAATCAGTGCCTGCTTCTCCCGGTCGATCTCCGCCCGGTTTGCCGCCATTGCCTGCTCATGCTGACGGGTAGCCTCGTCGTTGAGCTGTTCTGCTCTTGCCTGTGCTTCCTGCAGGATCTCTGCCGCCTTTTCGTTGGCTTCGGCGATCACATGCTTGCCCTGCTTCTGCGCACCGAGCAGAGCGTCCTTGAGGGCATCCTCATCCGCACGATACTCCCGAACCTTGTCCGCAAGCAGCTGGATCTTTGCGTTGGCATCCTCCAGGTCATGCTCCATGGCTCTGAAATCCGCCTCGAGCTGCTGCATGTATTCGTCAATTTCCTCTTGCTTATAGCCGAATGCAGCCTTCTCAAATCTCTTGTTCTTAATGTCCTTTGCTGTAATCATAACAAGACCGATCTCCGTGCTGTGACGAAGATCCACTCCTTTCTGAAATTGTCTACTTGAATTTCTCAATGGTTATATGCAGTCTGCCCTTTTTTGTGATGCCGGATACCTGTGCGAGGCGGAATTTTCCGAAACCTCGTGCAGAAAATACCGCATCCTGTCCGATCAGGGCAGAAGGTGTCAGTACCGGCAGTCCGCCCACTGTGACCTGTCCGCCGTGGATGAGAACCGCCGACTTTTCCCGGCTGATCCGGGCTGCCAGACTCACCACTGCATCCAGACGCAGGGAGGGAACCGTCCCTTCGATGGGTTCAAACTCCTGCACAAAGCTGCCTGTGTAGGCGGCAAGCTCTGCCCGAACCCCTACTCTGCCGATTTTGCGCAGCTCATCGCAGACTAGCTGTGCCACCGGCTTATGCAGGAACACCTGGGTCAATCCCTCCTGGGGCAGAATATCCCCAATCGCATCCCGGCGCAGCCGCAGATGCATGAGAGCACCCAGCACATCCCGATGGGTCAGATGATCCGCCCGGCGATAGGTCAGATGTACGCAGGCAATGGGATACGCCTGCTCCTCCGGGGCATACTCCGGTGGATGCACACATAATATGCGCCGCTGTGCCTGTGCATACCCGCCAAAGAACGCAAAGCTTCCGTGCAGGCGCTCCAGAGTCTGCTGCGCCAGTGCGCACTCCCCCTCTGTGAGAAATGCGGTAAACCTGGGCGCATTGCTGCGGTCACAGGCTTTCAGCAGATCCGCTGCCCGGGCAGAGATCAGTTCCCCATCCTCCCGGTTCATCAGATGATAACGCCGTTGTTTTCCAGTTCGCCTACCAGATCCTCACCGATAAAGCCTACGTTATAGGGGGTGATGATATAGGTCAGATTCGCAACCGGCTTCAGACTGCCGCCATTTGCATAGGCAACGCCCACCAGAAAGTCAATGATTCTTCTCTTGTTCTCGGCAGAAGCCGTTTCCAGATTCAGAACCACGGTCTTCTTTGCAATCAGATGGTCTGCGATCTGCTTTGCGTCGGTAAATACCTCCGGCTTCACCAGAACCACCTGCAGCTGTGCAGTGGCAGAAATATTCACAACCTTATTTCTCTTTTCCTCCGGATCCTCATCGTAATCCCGACCCCGGTCACGGCTGTGCTCCCGGTCTCTGTCCCGGTCGTGGTCATACTCCCGCTCACGGCGTACAGGCTTCTCTCTGACAGTCTCTCCCTCGTCATAGCCTTCATCCTCTGGCGGAAGGAAAAAATTCTTAATGTCATCTAACAGCTTCATAAGTATCACCATTGCTCCTTTTCTCCGCATGAATTCTTGCGGCAACAACGTGCCATATTCTGTACGATATTGCCTTGAGACACGCTCCTGCATCCCGTGTACCGGAACGCCAAGCCCGTCTCTCTCCGGCTGCCTGATGCTCAGCGGAAACGGCAGCACGGAACCATACATCTATCCTCTTGCACCGAACAGCGCACTGCCGATCCGTACCAGTGTGGAACCATACTTGATTGCTTCGACATAATCCCCCGACATTCCCATGGATAGTACATGCATATCTATATTATCCATGTTTTCTGCCGAAATGTCAATAAAAAGTTTCTGCATCCGGAAAAAATATTTTTCAACGTCGGTTTTGGGCGGAATGGTCATCAGTCCGCACACATGCAGATGGGGCTTCCGGGCAGCCTCCTCCAGCAGACCATGCAGCTCCTCCGCCGGAATGCCTCCCTTGCTTTCCTCCCCGCCGATGTTGACCTCCAGCAGAATATCCTGCACCTTGTCTGCCCGGGCGGCGATCCGCTCCACCTCGTTTGCCAGATGCAGGGAATCCACAGACTGGATCATGGAGATCTCCGGAATCAGGTACTTGACCTTGTTGGTCTGCAGTTGTCCGATGAACTGAACCTGTGCCCTGGGGTCATACTGTGCCTTTTTGGATTCATATTCCTGCACCCGGTTTTCCCCCAGCAGACGCACGCCGCATTCCACTGCCACGTTTACCAGCGCCGGATCCACAGTCTTGGTCACTGCCATCAGCTGAACCTGTTCCTCCGGCTTCCGGTACTTTGCCATCGCCTCACCGATCCGATCCGTAATGCGTTTGTAATTCTCCCGCACCTGCTCTGCACTACGTTCCATCTGCGCTCACTCCATTCACAATAATATCATCATACAGGGACACATAGCCCTCGCCTGCGTTCAGACTCGTAAGCAGATAATCACTGCCCTCATAGATCACGTCCAGCCGGCGGAAGGCAGGCTGTTCACCCAGCAGGATATACACACCCCGAGCCTCCACTGTCTGGGTCTGCTCCTCACCGGTTTCCGGATCCTTTACGGTTTCCTCCACCTGTGCAAACCGGACAGCCTCCCGGTTGACCTTGATGCCTTCGTACTGCCCCTTGATCATTTCCACCCGCTCCGTCCGGTGCTGCACCAGGTCATGGGTCAACTGGTCGCAGCGCACTGCAACGATGCTTTCGTTGGGGTTGTCCGTAGCACGGATGGAATCGATCACGCCGGTAACGGTTTCCGCTGTGGATTCAAACTTGAAGGTGACCTTCATATCTGTTTCAAACAGGGACTTGGCGTTGTCGATCACACCGACAATGTACCACTCGTACCCGTCAATCAGCTTGCCGATGACCCGGTTGTCCGACTGACTGGTATCGTCCGTCACCGCCCGGATTTCCTCCACCGTCAGATCGTCAATGGATTCCTTGGTGAGGGTATCCTCATACCCATCCACATAGCTGACGAAATAGGCGGAACGGTCGGAATAGATCGTATCCATCGGTGCCTTCTGGCTTGCCTGCAAAGCGGTTAGCTGGGCGTTGATGGTATTGATCCGGGGGGTAAAATCCATTCCCACATTGGTAATCAGCTGGTAGGTACTCATCAGGATCAGCATCTGTTCCTTTTCGGATTCCAGCGCCGTCAGCTGATTCCGTTCCCGGTGGAGAATCAAACTCTTGTAATGCTCCTGGATCAGTCCGGACAGATTGGCAGGCTGCGCCGACTCGCTGGTGCCCGGGTTCTGGATCTTTTCCAGAAGCGCCAGTTCATTCTGCAGTGCGCTGATCTGCTGCAGCAGGTCGATCTGGGATTCGTCCCCATAGATATGGGCGATCACGGAGTCCACGCCCAGCTTTCCCCCATCGGAAACCTGGTAACAGACCGCCCCCTGACCGGAATAGGTGCAGGGTGTTTCATCCCGCACATACACCCCCTGGAACGCCACGGACTCATCCGCCGTGGCATAGATGGCGGTTTCGGTCTCGTACTGCTGGTTGTATAAATGGTACACCACACTGAACACACAGACAATGGACATTACGGCAAGGAGCCAGCGCACAATGCGCAACATCCACGAACTGCTCATGGTTTAGTTTTCCTTTTCCGCAGCATCCAGAATGGAAATGGGCTTCATAGGAATGATGGTGGAAATGGCGTGCTTGTATACAAGCTGCTGCTTGCCGTCGCTGTCCAAAATCACGGTAAAACCGTCAAAGCCCTTGATGACCCCCTTGAACTGAAATCCGTTTGTCAGATAAAAGGTCACAACCATACGCTCTTTCCGTGCCTGATTGAGAAAAACGTCCTGTAAATTCAACGATTTGTTCATTTCGCTTATCCCTTCTCCGCTCTTGCGGCTTGGTTTTGGCTGCAAAGAATTGTCCTAAGCTACCACACTAAATTATATCACAAAAAAGCCGCCTTGGCTATCTTTTTCTTGCAGATAGCCAAAATTTCTTCTGCTTCGTCAAATTCCGTGCGTGAAATCCACTGAATTTGCTCATTTTTCCTAAACCAGGTCATCTGCCGCTTGGCATAGCGCCTGGTCTCCTGCTTGATCCGGGCAATGCAGTCCTCCAGAGTGCCCTGCCCCTCCAGGTAAGGGATCAGCTCCTTATAGCCAATGGCTGCCGCCGCTGTGCCCATGCCCCCTGCCGCATAAGCCGCTGCCGCCTCCTGCACCAAGCCCTGCTGCACCATCTGATCCACTCGCCGGTCGATCCTGTCATACAGCTGCTGCCGATCCGGATAGCACAGTCCCAGCCACAGGGTACGGTAGGGGGAAGGCTCCAGCCGACTCTCCGCTTTGAATGCGGACAGAGGCTTTCCCGTCAGCCGGTACACCTCCATGGCACGCACCAGCCGGGGCACGTTGTTGGGGTGGATGCAAGCGGCACTGTCCGGATCCACCTGGCACAGCTGGGCATACAGCCCCGCCGTACCCTCCTGCGCCGCCTGTGCCTGTAAGGCTGCCCGGACTGCGTCATCCCGAGGGATCTGAGCAAACTGCACATGCTCCAAGAGGGAGGTCACATACAGTCCCGTGCCCCCCACCACCACCGGCAGCTTTCCACGGCTGTAGATGTCCCCGATGACCCGACGGGCAGCGTCCACATAATCCGCCACGCTGAAGGACTGCTCCGGGGGCAGAAAGCCGATCAGATGGTGGGGCACCGCTGCAAGCTCCTCCGGGGTCGGCTTGGCAGTGGCAATGTCCATACCCCGATAGATCTGCATGGAGTCGGCGGACACGATCTCTCCGCCGTATGCCTGTGCCAGGGCGATGCCCAAGGCTGTTTTGCCGGATGCGGTAGGGCCAACCACCGCCAGAACTGGTATTTTTTCCTGCTCCATGGACGCCTCCCTACACCCGTTTGAATTGCTTTTCGATCTCGTGCCGGGTCAGTTCAAACAACACCGGTCTGCCGTGGGGACAATGCCGGATCCGCTCGTTCCCGAACACTTCCTCCGCCAGAGCCTGCAGCTCTGACAGATCATTTTTATCCCCTGCCCGGATCGCCGCCTTGCATGCCATAGTGTGCAGGGCATCCTCCAGCTGGGTGGACGCCAGATCCTGCTTGCCCAGTACCAGATTCTCCGCCAGCTCCAGCACCAGTTCGTCCAGATTCAGAGAAGCGCATACCACCGGCACGGCGCATACCGCCACATAGGGTGGATTGGAGAAGTCAAAGGCAAAGCCCCGCTGCTTCAACGCCTCCTGATTGGCCTGCAAAGCGTCAAACTCCGCCACGGACAACAGCAGCTCACTGCTGTTGAGGATCATCTGGCTGTCCGGGGTGCGGCTTGCATCCCGGAACTGTTCAAACAGCACCCGTTCGTGGGCGGCATGCTTGTCGATGATGTACAGGCTGTCCCCTGCCTGGGCAAGAATGTAGTTGGTGAACGCCTCCCCGATCACCCGGATCTTCGGCTGCTCCTCCGGTGCCGGAACCGGAGCCTGCACCGGCTCCTCCTGCTTTGCCGCAGCGGTATCCTGCAACAGATCAAATCCGGCAAAGACAGTCGATGTCTCCGGTAGGGGTTCAGGTTCCCGGATCGGCTCCGGAGCAGCGGGCGCCGCCCCATACTCCAGCTTGGGAGAGTGCATATACAGAGCTTCCTCCGGCTCGGGAGCGTGCACTGTCACCTGCACATTTCCCACCGGCATGGGCTTGACAGCCGCCACCGGAACGGGAGCCTCCTGGTGCGCAGGCATCGGGGCAGGCTTTGCCGGCTGTACCGACTCCAGGGGAGGCACCGGAGGCAGGGGCGCATCCGCAAAGCCCGGCTCCTGCTCCTTGGGAGCATGCTGCCAGTCGGCAGTGGGGCGCATCTGAAATTCATAGATCAGCCCATTCTGCATCAGTGCATTCTTTACCCCAAAGAACACGGCGGAAGATACCCGCTTTTCATCCGTAAACCGCACCGCCGCCTTTGCCGGATGTACATTCACGTCCACAGTTTCCGGGGGCACGGTCAGCATCAGCACACAAGCCGGAAATTTTCCTGTCATTACCAATGTCCGGTATGCCTCCTCCAACGCCACCGAGCAGGTCACGGATTTCACATATCTGCCGTTGATGAAAAAGGTCTGGAGGGACCGGTTGTTCTTTGCGTACAGGGGCTTGATCACATAGCCCTCCAGGCTGATGCCGTTTTCACTATAGGATACAGGCAGAAGATCCTGGGCAAAGCTCCTGCCGTATACCGCATAAATGGCGGAATACAGGGTACCGTCCCCGGCGGCATGGAATTCCCGGCGGTGATCCCGGATCAGAGTAAAGGCGATCTCCGGATGGGACAGGGCAATCTTCTGCACAATGGCGCTGACCGCATTGCTTTCCGTCACGTCCTTTTTCAGAAATTTCTGCCGGGCAGGCACATTGAAGAACAGATCCCGGATTACGATGGTGGTACCCTCCGGGCATCCGGTGCGCTCCATGCCGCACTCTGTGCCCCCTTCGATCTGATACCGCACGCCGTATTCCGCCCCTGCCTGCTTGGTGAGCATCTCCACCCTGCCCACAGCCGCCACAGATGCCAATGCCTCGCCCCGGAAGCCCAGGGTGTGGATGTTGTCCAGATCCGCCTTCTCCAGGATCTTGCTGGTGGCATGCCGCAAAAAGGCGGTGGGCACCTCCTCCGGTGCAATGCCGCAGCCGTCATCGGTGATGCGCATATACACAGAGCCGCCGTTCCGGATCTCCACAGTGATCCGGCTGGCGCCTGCGTCTATGGAGTTTTCCACCAGTTCCTTGATAACGGAGGCAGGCCGCTCGATGACCTCTCCTGCGGCGATCAGCTCTGATAATTCCTTGGGTAAAACCGTAATCGACATGCTTGTTCCTTTCTCTGCATTACGCCTGTGCCAGCTGCACCAGATCCTCCAGCAGTTCCCGGCATTCCCGGTCGCTAAGCTCATCCAGATGGGTCTTGCGGAGCCGGTCGGCAATCTGATCCCGGCTGACGACAGCAAAGCTGATCTGCCCGTCCTGGGGCAGCTGCTCCTGCCGGACAGGCGCCTGGCTTTCCAGTTCCTTGAGCAGCTCCTTGGCACGGGTCACCACCCTGGGCGGCAGCCCTGCCAGCTTCGCCACATCAATGCCGTAGCTGTCATCCACGCCGCCTGGCACGATCTTCCGCAAAAAGCGGATGCTGTCCCCATGCTTCTTCACGGCAATGCTCAGATTCCGCACACCCTCCACGCTGTACTCCAGGGCAATCAGCTCATGGTAGTGGGTGGCAAACAAGGTCTTACAGCCAATGAGCCGGCTGTTGGCGATATACTCCGCCACAGCACGGGCAATGCTGACCCCGTCAAAGGTGGAGGTACCCCGTCCCACTTCATCCAGAATCACCAGACTGTGCTTGGTGGCATACTTGAGAATGGCGGAAACCTCGCTCATTTCCACCATAAAGGTACTCTGACCTGCTGCCAGGTCGTCCGATGCGCCTACCCGGGTAAAGATCTGATCCACCACCGAGATCTTGGCGTACCTGGCAGGCACAAAGCTGCCGATCTGCGCCATCAGCGTAATCAGCGCCACCTGCCGCATGTAGGTGGACTTACCGGACATATTGGGGCCGGTAATGATCGCCATGCGGCTGCCCTTCTGATCCAGGTACACGTCATTGGGCACAAACACTTCCTCTTGCAGCACCTGCTCCACCACCGGATGCCTGCCGTCCTTGATGTCGATGACCCCGTCAATGGCAATCTCCGGCTTGGTGTAGTTGTTCTCCTGGGCAACCTTTGCAAAGGAGCAAAGCACATCCACCGCCGCCACGGATACGGCGGTTTCCTGCACCTGGGCAAGCTGTCCCGCCAGGAAATCCCGCACCTGGGCAAACAGCTCCGCCTCCATCCGCAGCGCCTTTTCCTTGGCGCCCAGAATGGTGTTTTCCGCATTCTTCAGCTCCTCGGTGATGAAACGTTCACAGTTTGCCAGGGTCTGCTTGCGTATGTAGTGGGCGGGCACCAGATCGTAGTAGGATTTCGTGACCTCCAGATAATAGCCGAACACACGATTGAAGCCGATCTTCAGCCCCTTGATGCCGGTGGATTCCCGCTCCCGCTGCTCAATCTGGGCAATCAGATCCGAACCGCCGCCCATCAGGCTCCGCAGCTGATCCAGATCCGGATGGAACCCGTCCTTGATGACCCCTCCGTCCTTCACGGTAATGGGCGGCTCCTCGACGATCGCCTTTTCCACCAGGTCGGATACCGCCTCCAGGGTGGAAATGTGGTTGTTGAGCCGTGCCAGCAGCTTGGAATCCGACACCAGCTCCAGCTGTGCCTTCAGCGCCGGCAGCTGCAATGCGGTCACCGACAGGGATTTCAGATCCCTGGGGGTAGCGGTTTTATACATGACCCGGGTCATGAGCCGTTCCAGGTCGTACACCTGCCGGAGGATCTCGCTCAGCTCCATCTGCACGGCGCTTTTCTTGCAAAGCTGCTCCACAGCGTCCAGCCGCTCCATGATCCGGGCAGGGCTGATGAGGGGCTGCTCCAGCCACCCTTTCAGCAGACGCTTGCCCATGGAGGTACCGGTGCGATCCAGCACCCACAACAGGCTGCCCCGGCGTTCTCCGCTGCGCAGGGTCTCCGTCAGCTCCAGATTCCGCCGGGCGGTAAGATCCAGCCCCATCGCCGCATTCTGCCCCTGGATGCGGATATCCGTAAATCTGCCTACCAGGGATTTCTGGGTGTCCGCAATGTAATCGAACAAGCCGCAGGCACAGGCGCAGTCCTGCCCATCCTCCGACAGACCCAGCACCGCCGGATCCTCCACGGAAAACTGGGTGCAGAGGATCTGCCGCTTCTGCACCGGATCAAAGCAGCTATCCTGCCGGAGGGTCAGCATGCAGTGAAGCCGGTTCTTCACAAATTCCCCGCAGCCTCCCAGCTGCACAAAGGCTTCGTTGCACAGCAGCTCCGCCGGGGTATACCGGGACAGAAGGTTGATGACATCCCCCTCCAGCTGCTTGCCCTCCAGGGTGTGCATGGACACCTCTCCGGTAGAAATGTCCGCAAAGCAAAGGGTAACGCTGTCCCCGGTTCTGTATGCAGCCCCCAGAAAGTTATTGGAGGCATCGTCCAGCATACTGCTTTCGATGAGGGTACCCGGCGTCACCAACCGGATCACGTCCCGTTCCACCAATCCCTTGGCAAGGGCAGGATCCTCCATCTGCTCACAGATCGCCACCTTATACCCCAGTCCGATCAGCCGTTTGATATAGATCTCGCTGCTGTGGAAGGGCACGCCGCACATGGGGGCACGCTCCTCCAGACCGCAGTCCCTGCCGGTGAGGGTCAGCTCCAGCAGCTTGGATACCAGCACAGCGTCATCGAAGAACATTTCGTAGAAATCTCCCAGACGGAAGAACAGAATGGCGTCGCCGTATTTCTTCTTGACCGCCATATACTGCTGCATCATAGGGGATAATTTTGTGGTGTCGATCTCCATGTCAGAAAGCCCTTTCATAATTGGATTCGGCGGTCATAAGAATATGACCGCCGCTTGGGTGTATTGCCGTTATACGGCGCCGTCCTTAGTGGCAGCCGCCGCAGCTGCTGCAGTTTCCGCCGCAGCTATGCTCCACGGAGCAGGTTGCCGGATCCTCGCCGTTGGCGCTCATGGTAATAATCATATTGATCTGGGACAGCAGCTCATCCATGGCATTCTTTACGTTGTTGAATACCGCCATGTTTTTGTTTGCCATGATCTGACCGTACAGCTCCTTGATCTTGCCGTCCAGAGCGGTCAGCTTGTCCCGGTCCTTGTCCGGCTTGGACATTTCCGAGTTCAGCTCCATGCGCTTGAGGTTGAATTCCCCGATCAGCTTCTGCAGATCCTCGTCCTGGTCATTTGCCTGCTTTGCCAGGTGATATGCGGTGTACCGGTCATCCTGCTGGAGCATAGCTCCCAGCTTTCTGGTCATTGCAATAATATCCATCTGTTCGTTTTCCATTTCAAAGACTCCTTATCTTCGGGTCAGTCCAGGATCGTTCCCAGCACTGCCCAATTTTTCGTTTCCTCTATGTGAACGTCCGCAAAGGTTCCGATCCGGGAGGGATCCCCCTTTGCTTCCACGATCACGCCTTCTGTGCTTTTCCCGGTGAGCCAGGGTTCGCCTTTGCGGCTGACCCCTTCAAACAACACCTGCATCGTCCTGCCCAGAAACCGCCGGTACAGCCTTGTGGAGGTTTCACGCTGCTGCGCCAGCAGCTGCTGCATCCGGACAGTTTTCACCTGCGCCGGGGTGTGATCCGCAATCTGTGCCGCCTTGGTGCCGCTGCGGGGTGAGTAGATAAAGGAATATACATTATCAAACCCCACCTGTTCCAGCAAACCCAGAGTCGCAGAAAATTCCTCATCTGTTTCGTTGGGGAATCCCACGATAATATCCGTGGTCAGCGCAAAATCCGGCACACGGGAACGGGCATACCGTACCGTTTCCAGATACTTCTTCACCGTGTAGCACCGGTTCATGGCATGCAGGATCGAGTCACTGCCGCTCTGTACCGGCAGATGCAGATGCTTTTCCACATGCCGGCTGTTACAGATCACGTCGATCAGCTCCGGCGTGGCATCCTTGGGATGGGAGGACATGAATCGGATCCAATACTCCCCCTCAATGGCATCCAGCCGACGCAGCAACTCCGGAAAGCGGATGCCATCCGGCAGATCCTTCCCGTAGGAATTTACATTCTGCCCCAGCAGGAAGATCTCTTTACAGCCCTGGGATACCAGTTCCCGTACCTGCCGCTCAATAATCTTCGGATCCCGGCTCCGCTCCCTGCCCCGCACATAGGGCACGATGCAGTAGGTGCAGAAATTGTTGCAGCCGTACATAATGGGCACGGACGCCTTGAAGGAGCAGCTGCGCACCTGGGACAGCTCCTCGGAGGGGGCGGACTGGACGGTAGCGTCCACACTGTGCTTTTTTCCCCCCAGGATCTCCAGCAGCATCGCAGGCAGGCGCTCCAGCGCCCCGGTACCCACCACCAGATTTACATAGGGGTAGGATGCCTTCAGCTTTTCCCGAACAGGCTCCTCCGCCGTCATGCATCCGCAAAGTCCAATAATAAGCCCTGGTTTTTTCTGCTTATAGGGCTTTAACTGTCCCAGGTGTCCGAACACCCGATCCTCCGCATGCTCCCGCACTGCACAGGTATTCAGCAGGATCAGATCCGCCTGCTCCGGTTCCTCTGTCAAGCCATAGCCCATGGACAGCAACAACCACTTGAGCTTCTCTCCGTCCGTCATATTCAGCTGACAGCCAAAGCTCTGCACCATGGCAAGGGGCTGTTCATCGGATGCGGCAAGCCGTTCCCGGACTGTCTGGATTTCCTGTTCCATACCTGTGTTCCTTTCCTTCGGGTCTGCATAAGTAGGTATTGTATACAAACACCTACACAAGATATAGCATACCACATCTGCGTCTTTTTTTCAAGCCCCTGTTTTTCATATATTTATAAAACAGCGCCACATAGTCTTTGTGCGGCGTTTCATGAAAATATCACAATAAATCATGAACTGTGTTATAAATAATCATTGACATTGTATGAATGATCAGTTACAATAAAGTGCGTGTATTCTTCGCAGCGTACAATGCAGTGTACGAGCCGGGGCAGCACCACGCAAAGTTTACGAAGTGCTGCCCGAATACCATTCTGCGCTGGGCAGGCTTGCCTGCTTGTGCCTGCAGTATCATCCGCAACGCAGCGGACCACAAAGGCAGCATTGCGCATAATCACAGAGCAAGCGCCATGCTGTCCGCATGAAACAGGGGGAGAAAGGTTATGAAAACCAAAGCAACAGCAATTGTGACCAGCGGCATTCTGGCAGCATCCATGCTCCAGCTGATGCCCACAAGCGTATTTGCCGCGGACGAAGCGTATCTGATCCGTGACAAATGGGGCTACTGTACCACCGCAAATTATGTGGAATCCGAGCATTTCGTTATTTTCTACGGAAACAACGACACCACCGGTCAGGTCAATGACGCATTTTTACAGCGGAATCTGGCGGATTACGAAAAGCTCTGGCAGTGCTACACCCAGTACCTGAGTATGGAGAACCTGAATGTGGATATGTACGGGAACAGCACCCAAAAGTATAAAACCAACGTATACCTGACCTATACAGGTCTGGATCAGTACCCGGACGGCTGGGCGTTCATGAGTGCGGAGGACGGCTACGGGATCGAGATCATCAGCCCCAACGCCATGCTGGACGAACTGACCATCGCCCATGAATTCGGTCATGTAGTGACCCTTCACCAGAAGGCGTGGGTAGATCAGGACATTACCGGTGCCTGGTGGGAGCCGCTGGCAAACTGGTTCCGGGAAATGTATCTGGGCAGCGAATACTACGACGGCACCACCCAGACCTGCTGGTTTGAGCCATACATCCGCAATCTGAGCCTGACCCTGCCCCACGGACGGAATTACTATGAGGTATGGCCATTCCTGGTGTATATGTCCTACAACCCGGACAATCTGAGCGGATTGGGTATCGACTCGGTCAAGCGCCTGATTTCCGAGGCGCAGCCCGGTGAATACCCCTTTGACACCATCACACGCCTGTTCGGCACGGACGCACAGGACGTACTGGGGCATTACGCAAAGCGCATGGCGACTTTTAATTTCGGTGCCAAAGACGCATACCGCAGTCAGTTCCAAAGCAAACTCAGTCAATCCCCCTTCTTCTGGAATCTGTTCTACACTGTGCTGGAGGACAACGGGGACGGCTGGCTTCAGTCTCCCCAGGAGGAGGCTCCCATGCAGTCCGGTATCAACATTATGCCTCTGACCATCACCGGAGATACCATTTCCGTGGACTTGAAGGGCCTTTCCAATGACAGCAACGCCGGCTGGCGGGCATGCATCGTCACGGTCGATCAAGCGGGCAACGAGCATTACTCTGATCTGTTCGACAGCGGTGAACGCATGACCGTATCCGCCAACGGAGCAGTTTCCGCATACCTGACTGTCACCGGTACCCCCAAGGATCTGTATGATATCAACGCATTCCATAAGGACAATGTTTCTTCTTATAAAACCGGCACGGAGCGGCAGCGCTATCCCTACGCAGTGAAGCTCACCGGCGCACAGGTGCAGCAGTCCGGCGGCTACAGCAAGGGTAGTGGACATATACATGCCAACGGCGGCGGCTGGGTGGCTGACAGTGCTTCTGTTGCCGATTCTGTCTATGTTGGCCCGGACGCTATGGTATTGGGCAACGCCACGCTTACCGGCAACGTGCGGGTGGAGGATCATGCCATTGTGGCAAACAGCGTCACCGCATCGGATCAGGTCATCATCAGCGGTCACGCAGTGGTAGACGGCGGCGGCATGATCTATGACAACGGCTGGGTATTCGGCAGCGTGGCCCTCAGCGGCAATGTCCTCATCGGCGACAGTGCGGTAGTCTCCAACTCCTGTAAAGTGTCCGGCAACGCCAAGATCCTGCAAAAGGCGTTTCTGGCGGAGGCAGTGACCGTCAGCGACAATGCGGTTATCAAGGGCAATGCCTACCTGTACGGCAAGGGCAGCTACTCCGGTCAGGCAATCGTTGACGGCGACTACTCCAATGAACAAACCAAAAACAGCGGTGTAGGCTTTGGCTGGCTGGATGATTACGGCTGGCACGACACGGAGGACGGAATCCTGGCGGGCTACACCTTTACAGAGAAGACCGACACCTGGGCACAGGATACCTATGCGGCAACAAACGCTTTGCAGCAGGGCGCCCAGTGGGAAAGCCAGCGCACCTCCGCCAACGGCGTGCTGTCCTTTGACGGAGCGGACGACTATGTGATGCTGGACGATACGGTGATCCGTTCCAAGGATCTGCAGATCAGCCTGGCAGCGCTGTGGAAGGGCGGCACCGCCAAGCAGAATCTGTTCTGGTTCGGTGATGAAACCGCATACATGGCATTCACCCCCTGCAATGAAAACGGCGTGGCAGAGCTGACCATCACTGACGGGCAGACCACGGAGCATCTTACCGCTTCTGCGCCGCTTGTCAAGGGAGAATGGAGCAAGATCACCATCCGCATTATAGACGGCAAGGGCACCCTGCTGATCAACGGCAGTCAGGCTGACAGCAACAGACTCTCGCTGACGCCTCTGGCTGTTATGAGCGCAGCCCAGGACGATTACGCATTCCTTGGGAAAGGCATGACGGACCGGAACTTCAAGGGCGCTGTGGATTACATGAACTTCTATTTCAAGGAAGTGGAAGAGCCCCAGATCACCTATTCCGGCAGTGAAGCAGCGGACGATACGGATCCGGGCGTATCCGGCATCCGGGGCGACGTAAACGCAGACGGACAGTTTAGTATTGCGGATCTGGTTATGATGCAGAAGTATCTGATCCGGGGCGGCACGCTGACCGACTGGCAGCAGGGAGACCTGTACGAGGACGGCGTGATCGATGCAAAGGATCTGGTGCTGATGCGCCGGATGCTCAGCGAACAGCGAGCATAAACCCGTCCGGCAATCCTGCGTAAAACCAGCCGCATGGCTTGACAATCTGAAAAATATGTGGTATGATACTTGAAAACGCTTTGACGAGAAGAAGTAGCGGATTCCCATCCGGTCAGAGAGTCTCCGTTTGGTGCGAGGAGATGCGGATGCCCCGTGAATACACCTCTGAGCGGATGTCCTGAAGGCTGCACCCGGTCGGGTAGGGGCATACGGTTCACAGCCGTTATCCTGTCCGAGGTTCTGCATGCTTTATGCAGAATAAACTGAGGTGGTACCACGAGTCAATTCGTCCTCTGTCGCTGCGGCGGCAGGGGACGTTTATTATGTAAAGGAGCGATCATATGACGTTATTTGAAGAACTGAAACGCAGAGGGCTGTTGGCACAGCTCACCGATGAAAAGGAGATCAAGGAACTGATCAACGCCGGCAAAGCAACCTTCTACATCGGCTTTGACCCCACCGCAGATTCCCTGCATGTAGGCCACTTTATGGCGCTGTGCCTGATGAAGCGACTCCAGATGGCGGGCAACAAGCCCATCGTTCTGTTGGGAGGCGGCACCGGCATGATCGGAGATCCGTCCGGCAAGACCGATATGCGGAAGATGATGACCCGGGAAACCATTGAGCACAATGTCGAATGCTTCAAGAAGCAGATGTCCCGGTTCATTGATTTTTCCGAGGGCAAGGCGCTGGCGGTAAACAATGCAGACTGGCTGCTGGATCTCAACTATGTGGACGTGCTCCGGGACGTGGGCGCATGCTTCTCCGTCAACAAGATGCTGACCTTTGAATGCTATAAGCAGAGAATGGAGCGGGGGCTCACATTCCTGGAATTCAACTACATGATTATGCAGTCCTACGACTTCTACCGCCTGTTCCAGGATTACGGCTGTAATATGCAGTTTGGCGGAGATGACCAGTGGGCAAATATGCTGGGAGGTACGGAGCTGATCCGCAAGAAGCTGGGCAAGGACGCTTATGCCATGACCATTACCCTGCTGCTCAATTCCGAGGGGAAGAAAATGGGTAAGACGGAAAAAGGCGCTGTATGGCTGGATCCTGCTAAGACTTCCCCCTATGAGTTCTACCAGTACTGGAGAAATGTCAACGACGCAGACGTGATCAAGTGCCTGAAGATGCTGACCTTTGTGCCGGTGGAGGAAATCGAGGATATGGAACAGCATATGGAAGGTGCCCAGTTCAACAAGGCAAAGGAGCTGCTGGCATACGAGCTGACCAAGCTGGTGCACGGCGAGGAGGAAGCCAATAAGGCGGATACTGCGGCAAAGGCGGTATTCAGCGGCGGAAACAGTGCAGATATGCCCACTACCACCCTGTCTGGGGAGGATATACCTGAAGGCGGCATTGGCATTCTCACTCTGCTGGTGAAGTGCGGTCTGGCAGCGTCCAACGGCGAGGGTCGCAGACTGGTGCAGCAGGGGGGCATCAGCGTCAATGACGCAAAAATCACCGATCCCCAGACCATGCTCCAGCCGGAGGGGGAACTCATCATCCGCAAGGGCAAAAAGGTATTCCACAAGGTGGTTATGGAAGGCTGATTTCTGCTGTCACAGCAAACAGGGCAGGTGTCCGAAAGGATACCTGCCCTGTTCTTTTAGGCAACACCACACAGGGGATGTATGGCAGATATTGCGCAAAGCCATCCAGCCAGCTTTACTCCACCAAACTGCAAATCACGCTGTTGGATACTAAAAAGCCCTGCCGGGTCAGCCGGATCCGATCCGGCTCTATCCACAGCATGCCCGCCCTTTGCAAAGGCTCTGCCCGGCGCAGCAGTCCTGCCCAGCAGCTTTCTGAAAAGTCCTGCTGCCGGATGCCCTCCGCCAGCCGCAGACCCAGCATGACCCGCTCCTCCGGGGTATAGGGTTCCTCGTCCGTCAGGATCTCCTGCTGACGGGGTGCTTGCAAAAAACCGTCCAGATCCGAGGGCACCGCATACCGTCTGCCGTTGAAGCAGGAATGCGCCGCCGGGCCAATGCCGATGTAATCCACGCACTGCCAGTATTTCAGATTATGCCGGCTTTCAAAGCCGGGACGGGCAAAGTTGGAGATCTCATATTGCCGGAACCCATGCTGCTCCAGGCATTCCGCCATCTGTACATACAGCAACGCCGCTGCATCCCCATCGGGTACCTGGCTGCGCATTGCCTCCGTGTCAAAGGGGGTGCCCGGCTCGATACTCAGCAGATAGGCGGAAACATGGGCAATGGGCAACTGGGCATACACCGCAAGGGACTGTGCAAGACTCTCTCCGGTTTGCCCCGGCGTGCCCAGCATCAGGTCACAGGAGATATTCTGAAAGCCCGCTGCCGCCGCACGATCCACTGCGGCAATCCCCTGGGCGGCGGTATGCCGTCTGCCAAGCCGGTGCAGCTCCGCATCCACAGCGGACTGCATACCAAAGGACAGCCGGTTGACGCCAAGTCCCCTCCAGGCATCCAGGGCGGCAGGGGTGGCGGTCAGTGGGTTCACCTCCAGAGTGATCTCCGTGTCCGCAGCAAGAGAAAACCGCCGGCGGGCAGCATGCAGCATCTGACCCAGCAGCGGCGGCGGCAAAATGGAGGGAGTCCCCCCTCCGAAATACACCGTATCCACCGACAGCTCCGCCGGGTATGCGGCAAGGTTCTCCGCAACCCGGGCAGCATAGGCTTCCGCCCGCTCCCGCCGGTATGGATTGGAGTAAAAGTCACAGTATGGGCACTTCACTGCGCAAAAGGGCACATGCACATACAGTCCAGCCGGGGTACTCATGCGTCCCGGCGCACCGCTTTGATCAGCGGAAAGAAAAATGCATTGACCAGTCCGGTCAGCAGAACATACAGCAGCACTGCCCCCAGAATGCACAGCATGGCAGTCACAGTGCTTTCGATCCACAGAATACACGCCAGCACCGCCGCACCCATCAGCAGGGACAGGATCATACGGATCACAGCTGAGGCTTGTCCGTTGACGCACTTTCCGCCGCATGCCTTGCAGGCTCTCCCCTTGGAATTCATAGGCCCTGCCAACGCCTTGGTCAAAGGGTTAAAGGTCTTTTCCCCACAGTGGGGGCAATCGTAAATACTCATGGTCACACCTCTTACAGCATCATTCATCCAGCTTCAGCACGCTCATAAATGCCTTCTGAGGCACGGAAACGGAGCCAAGCTGACGCATACGCTTCTTGCCTTCCTTCTGCTTCTCCAGCAGCTTCTTCTTCCGGGTAATATCGCCCCCATAGCACTTGGCAAGTACGTCCTTCCGCAGTGCCTTGACGGTTTCTCTGGCGATGATCTTGCCGCCGATGGCAGCCTGGATGGGAACCTCAAACAGCTGACGGGGAATGTTTTCCTTCAGCTTCTCCACAATCTTTCTGCCCCGGTTGTATGCGGCATCCGCAAAGACAATAAAGGACAGGGCATCCACCACTTCCCCGTTCAGCAGGATGTCCAGCTTCACCAGACGGGACTGGGCATACCCCAGCAGCTCGTAATCAAAGGAAGCATAGCCCTTGGTGCGGGATTTGAGGGCATCAAAGAAGTCGTAGACGATTTCATTCAGAGGCAGCTCATAGTGGAGATCCACCCGGCTGTCGTCCAGGTATTCCATATTCTTAAAAGTACCCCGCCGCTCCTGGCAAAGCTCCATAATGTTACCCACATAGTCCGAAGGAGCCAGAATATCCGCCTTCACCATAGGCTCCTCCGCAGAAGCGATCAGCGCCGGATCGGGGAAATTGCAGGGATTGTCCACCATAACAGTCTGACCGTCCGTCAGATTCACCTTGTATACAACGGAGGGAGCAGTGGTAATCAGATCCAGATTGTATTCCCGTTCCAGCCGTTCCTGGATGATCTCCATGTGCAGCAATCCCAGAAAACCGCAGCGGAAGCCAAAGCCCAGGGCAGTGGAGGTTTCCGGTTCAAAGCTCAGGGACGCATCGTTCAGCTGGAGCTTTTCCAGAGCATCCCGCAAATCCCCGTACTTGGCGCCGTCCGCCGGATAAATACCCGAGAACACCATGGGGTTCACCTTCCGGTAACCGGGCAAAGGCTCCCCACAGGGATTCTCCGCATTGGTCACTGTATCCCCCACCTGGGTGTCCCCGATGCTCTTGATGGATGCGGCAATGTAGCCAACCTCGCCAGCCTCCAGCACCCCGGTGTTGATGTGATTGGTGGCATTCATATAACCGGTTTCCACCACCGTAAATTCCGCCCCGGTAGCCATCAGCCGGATCTTGTCCCCGATGCGCACCGTGCCCTCCTTCACCCGGATGTAGATGATAACGCCCTTGTATGCGTCATAATAACTGTCAAAAATCAGTGCCTGGAGGGGAGCAGCCGGATCCCCCTCGGGTGCCGGAATGTCCGTGACGATCCGCTCCAGCACTTCTTCAATGTTGATGCCCATTTTCGCAGAGATCCGGGGTGCGTCCATGGCAGGAATGCCAATGACCTTCTCCACCTCTGCACTCACCCGTTCCGGATCTGCCGAGGGCAGGTCAATTTTGTTGATGACCGGCACCAGTTCCAGGTCATGCTCCAGTGCCAGGTAGGTATTGGCAAGGGTCTGGGCTTCAATACCCTGGGATGCGTCCACCACAAGAATCGCACCCTCGCATGCTGCCAGGGAACGGGATACCTCGTAGTTGAAATCCACATGACCCGGTGTGTCGATCAGATTGAAGCAGTACTCCTGCCCATCCTTTGCCCGGTAATTGAGCCGCACCGCCCGTGCCTTGATGGTGATGCCACGCTCCCGCTCGATGTCCATATTGTCCAGCAGCTGCTCCTCCATATCCCGGGCAGCAACCGTATAGGTTTTCTCCAGGATCCGGTCTGCCAGCGTGGACTTACCGTGGTCGATGTGTGCGATGATGCAAAAATTGCGAATGTTCTGGTTTGCCAAGGTGTTACCTCCATGCCTGCTTATTTAGACAGGTCGCTGATGACCTGTTCCAGTACGGGGAAAGCCTGATCGTAGCTTGCCTGCATTTTCTCTTCCGTGGCAAACATCAGCTTCTGCACCTTGCGAATGCCCAGATACAGGTCATCCAGTTCTCCCTCATACCCGATCTTCTTTAAAAAGTCCGTCTTGGTCAGATCAAAGCTGTAGCCGCTGACCAGCGGATTGTCTGAAAACTGCTGGGACAGATCCTGAAATGTCTGCTCCGGCATAATGGTGTCCTTGCATGCGCTGTCCGCCAGCACCAGCATAGCAGAGCTGGATTGCATTTCCACCACCAGCTTGGAGCTGTCCCCGTTGTAGTAGTTGGTACTGTTGTTGGGATCATTCGTAACCGGAATGCAGTATACAGCCACCTTGACCTGTCCGTCCCCGTTCAGATCCGGCACAAACTGCTCAAAATACTGCGCCGTACCCTCCGTGCGCAGTGCCAGCTCCGAATCCGCCGACAATTGCAGGATAATCATGTCCGGCTCCACCGTGGTCACATCGTCGTAGATCAGCACGCCGATGACAACGGCGAAAAAGGCGGCGATTCCCAGCCACCACTTATTGTGGTAAAAGAAATTCCCGATCCGCTGCCGGAGGGTGTAATGCCTTTTCTCCTGCTTTTCTTCAAAGATGGTATCGCTGTCTGAAGCAATCCCCTGCTTCAGGCGGATCAATTCCCGCTTATCCGCTTCCAGCTGTTCCCCGTACTTTTCCCGTTCCTTATAGTCCGCCTCAGCCTGTTGCTTCTGGTGCTCCCGCTCCGCAAGCTCCTGCTTCCGGCGTTCCGCCTGTTCCAGCTCCCGGGCGGTTTCAAACAGACTTTTCCCCTTTTTCTTCTCCCCGCCGGCCTGCTTTTCCGGTTCATGCCCGGTGATTTCTTCTGCTTTCTTGTCCTGCTCTGCCATTGGGATTCTCCTTAAAAAAAGAGGGCACAACGTGTTCTGCCATGCTCCTCTGCTCGTTTATTTGCCTTTTCAGCATTGTTTATTATACCATACGCAAATTATTTTTTCAATAGCCTTAGCGTATTTTTCACAGAAATTGCGCCAGAATACAAAAAGGGAGGATACGAAATCCTCCCTCTGTTTTTAATCCAAATGTTTAAGCGACTTTCATCACTTAGCGAAATTACCCTTTGGACTCACCCCTTTACGTTTGCTTCCCTGCGTCAGGTCGATGCTGCATGAATTTCATTCTGCATCACTCCTTGTACGTATTCTATCAACGTAACTGGATATTCAAAACGTTAATTTTCCATTGGCCTCCACCGATATCCTTCCTGTGAGATCAGCGCCTTGCGCTTAGAAGAATCAGTAATCGTACATTGGTACCACCTTTTTCATCAGCATTGGTGCTTGTGCGAAAACTCAGTGTCTCATTGGAACCACCTTTTCATAATTGATCTAGCAATCTATGTCAAAGACCCAAGGTCTGTAAACCGGAGCATCCGCTCCAAAGGCCCCATCATTTGACGTTGCTAGTTTTGGCTAATCATTGAAGAATTAGCGTTTGTGTCCGTTTTAGCATACAGTCATAGGCTGTGAACCGGAATCTATTCTTTCAATACTATGGAAGATTCACTGAATATTTATGTGTGCTTCCCTCTTGGTCATCCGGCGTCTCAGCGCTGTGCACCTGAGCCATCAATGATAGCCAATAACTGCTGCTCTGCCTGATCCATCGGGCTCAACTCCTTTGTCATCTGATTGTTTCCGAAACGGAGCAGTTGCTCCGAACCCTGACGGAAACGGATGTGAAGAAAAATCACGGTAAACTTTTGTACATTGAAAGGATTGATCTTTTCTTTGTCGTTGGCAGCTTTGACACTGCGCTTACTTGGTTGATCTACCGTCTTTCTCTTTCCTTGAGTATATAATACCACAGCTTTTAGCGTTTGTCAATAGAAATTTGAAATTTTTTTCGGATTTTTTGTTTAATATCACGTTAACAATTTGATGCTTGACTTTTTCATATTGGCGTAGTAAAATGAAAATGTACGAGGGCTTTTAAGCCATCCATACAAACCGTCGGAGTTCCGACAGAAGGAGTTTAGAATGTCTGAAGAAATGAATGAATACACCCCGGATCTGTACACACTGGTGGACGAAGACGGCAACGAGCAGACCTTTGAAATGCTGGACGTAATGGAAGTGGATGACCAGCGGTATTTCGCATTGATCCCCTACCAGGCTGATCCGGAATCCATGATCGAGGATGACGGAGAGCTGGTGATCCTCAAGTCCGATATGGTGGACGGAGAGGAAATGTTGGTTTCCATTGAGGACGATGATGAGTTCGACCGGATCGGCGAGCTGTTCCTCAAGCGTCTGGATGAGATCTACGATGACTGCGACTGTGAGGATGACGGCTGCGATTGCGGCTGCTGCGGTCACGATCACCAGGATTAATCCACAAAATTTACACTTGCATTTTTGACCCCACTGTGGTATACTATCCTTAACGAAAAGGTTCCAACCTTTCTGCCTTGTTCGAATCAGAGTCGCTTTTATAATCCAACACTTTTTAAAAGGGAATTCAGCTCCGGCTGGGGACTGCAGACCTCCCACCATTCGGTGGACGAAGGGAGCGAGAGACTTCCGGGCGGATACCCACCTGCTTCGTGCGGGTTTTATACACGACACGACGGCAAGGCGGTCTTTAAAAGAAATCAGGTCAGCTGCATCTGCGGCTGACCTGTTTTTTATCTCTCAAAGCGAAACGGATCCGATATCAACTGGTATCGGATCCGTTTTCAGTATAAACCGGTTGAGCTTATGCATCTGTCTCCGGCTCTTCCTTTGTAAGGATTTCAAAGGTATAGCCGTTGTCCTTGGCATAGCCTTGCGCATAGGAGCCATCCTCGCCCCGGAACAGCTCAATGGTGCAGTCAAAGAACGCATATTCATCGATCAGTGCAAGATCCGTACCGCAGGTGAACCGCTTCAGACCGGTGCAGCCGCTGAATGCAGCATTGCCCACGCATGTCACCGTATCTGGCAGCTCCACGCTTGCAAGACTCTGACAATACAGGAACGCACCGTCTCCGATCTCAGTCAAGCCTTCGTGCAGGATGACCTTCTGCAGGTTTGTCTGATAAGCGAATACCCCTTCGCCGATCACCTTGACAGTATCCGGCACCGTGATCTCCTGAGCCTTGCCGTTGTACTGATACAGCACCCCATCACCCAGTATTACAAACTCCCTGGACTTCCAGTTGGAAGACAGCTTGGTGTTGTAAAAGGCATTGCTGCCGATCCGGGTAACGGTTGCGGGAATGTTGCAGCCGGAAAGACTGGTGCAGTTCATGAACGCATAATCCTCGATGCTGGTCAAGGTATTGGGCAGGGTGATGCTTGTCACGCTGGACAAGCCCTTCAGCGCCCGTGTGCCGATCGCAGATACAGGCATTCCTTCAATGCGGGCTGGAATCGTGATCCCCGTACTTTTTACAGAAATCTGATCGATCCGCACAGTCTGATCCTCCAGCACCGTGTATTTCACACCGTCCGTAGGCATCAGGATAAAGGCTTCCTTGGGGGCAACATAATTCTGCACATTGCTGTTGAAGGGCACATGGAAGGTAACGCCCGGAACCTGCTTCACGGTACCGGATGTACCATCGTCATAAAATCCGATGCTGTTGTAATACAGAGCGGAATCACCGCTGATGGTAATGTCCAGCAGCTTGGTGCAGTTGCCAAAGCTGTAATAATCAAAGTAGCAATACTTTGTGGGGAAGGTCACGTCGCTCAAAGAGGAGCAGTTGTAGAAGCAGTTGTCATCAAAGGTGATGCTGTTGTCCGGGAAGGTCAACTCCTCCAGAGCAGTACAGTGCTGGAACGCACTCATGCCTACATACTCCAGCGTTTTCGGGAAGGACACTGTCGTCAGGGCAGTACAGCTGTTGAATGTGTAGGAGGGAATCCGTGTGATCGTCAGCAGAGACAAGTCCGCACTGGTCAGACTGGTGCACTGTGCGAACACACGACTGCCAAGATTGGTGACGCTTGCAGGCAGCTGGATCTCCTTGAGCCGCCCACAGCCGTAGAACGCCTCATCCGCAATCGTTGTCACCGTATCCGGAATCACAACGGACTCCAGCGCACAATCCCGGAACGCATATTTCTCAATGGCGACCACCGGTACATCTTCCACAGTGGCAGGGATCTCAAGGTTGATGGCTTCCGGATCGCAGTCGGTAATGTGAGCCCCGTCATCCTGAATGTAGTATCCAACCGGGCACTTGGAGTAATCCCGGTCAGTCACCAGCTTAAAGTTGATCTCATTGTTCTGTGCATAAATGTGTGCAGTGGAATTGGGGGCACACAGAACGGTCAGATCCATGGTTTCCCCTTCCTTTGCACTGTAACCCAGAACATGCTCTCCCATTGTTGTGACAGTGCGGGGAATGGTGATCTCATGCAAAGAGGAACAGCCGAAGAAGGCATAGGAACTGATACTGGTCACAGTTTCCGGAATGGTGATCTCCGAAAGACTTGAACAATTATAGAACATGTAAGCGGAAATGTCAGTCAAGCCTGCCGGCAGCTTCACAGTTTCCAGTCCGGTACAGCTCTGGAACATAAAATTTCCAATTGATGTAACGGAATCCGGCAGTTCCAGATTGGTCAACGCTTTGCAGTTGCCGAATGCGCCATACTCAATCGTTTTCACCCCATCCGGCAGCTGCAGCTCTGTCAGTGAGAAACAGTTGTAGAACGCCTGGTTTCCAATGTACGTCAAAGAATCCGGCAAGGTGACCTGTTTCAGATTACTGCAGGACTGCAGAAGATACGGTGAAAGGCTTGTAATCTTAGTGGCACCCAGATCCAGCTGTTCCAATCCCGTATCCATGAACGCATAGGATCCAATCTCCGTAATGTTCTCCGACAGCTTGATATCTGTCAAAGCGGAACAGCCCTCAAATGCATCATTGCCAATGGAAGTAATACTATCCGGCAGCTGAATGGTTTTCAAAGCAGAGCAGTTATAAAATGCACCAATGCTGATTGCAGTAATATTCGATGGCAGATCAACCTGCGTCAGCGCCTTGCAATCCGAGAACAGCATATTGGGAAGACTGGTTATTCCCTCCGGCAGGGTAATGCTCTGGATGCCGGTTGCGCCAAACGCTCTGTATCCCAAAGTGGTCAGCCCCTCCGGCAGCTCTAAACTGGTCAAGGAGGAGCAGCCATAAAAGGCGTTTTCATCAATCTTAGTTACAGTGTCCGGCAGGGTGATGCTCTTCAAGGAGCTGCAGCCTTCAAACATTCTGTAAGGAATCGTTTCTGTTTTGGCCGGCAGCTGCACATTGGTCAGACTGGTACAGCCCAAAAACAGCTGTTTATCCATGGACACCACCGAATCCGGGATCACAACCTCTTTCAGACTGGTACAGTTGCTGAACGCACCATACCCGATGCTTGTAACCGTGTCCGGGATCTGGATCTCCTTCAGGCTGCTCATGTTGGAGAACATGTAATTGGGAATCTCGGTCATGGATTTGGGGATTGTCAGAACCTCCAACTTGGTTTCTGAAAAGGCATCGTTGCCAAGATCCTGTATATCATCCGGCAGATTCAGCTGCGTCAGATTGACACAGCGGCTAAAGCTTCTAATGCCTATGGTCTTTACGGAATCCGGAAGTGCAACCTCTGTAAGCCCCTGGCAGTTGTAAAATGCCTCCTGGCCGATGGTCTCTAAGCTTGCCGGCATCTGTATGGATGTCAGAGCGACACAGTGTGCAAAGGCACCGATGCCGATGCTCTTGACGGAATCCGGAATCACGACACTTTCCAGCTTGATACAATAGTAGAACATGTTATCGCTGATTACAGTCAGCTTGGAGGGCAGGGTAACAGACTTCAGAGCGAGGCAGTTATCAAATACGGAACTGCCCATTTCGGTAATGGAATCCGGCAGTTCCACAGACTCCAGCTTGTAGCATTCCTCAAAGGCGGACGCCCGGATTGTGGTCACACTGCCCGGAATTGTCAGACTTGTCAAGCCGGTACAATGGTAAAATGCAGAAGTTCCGATGATGGTCAATGCCTCCGGCATCTGTACATCCGTCAAAGACGTACAGTATGCAAATGTTGTCTGAGGCAATTCGGTCAAGGTATCCGGCAGCTTCACAGAGGTCAGATTTTCACATCCATAGAAATTCCCATTCCCCATTTCTGTGATACCGTCACCAATGGTTGCTGTTGTCAGTCCATCACATTCATAGAAGCAGCCGCCTGCAAGGGCAGCACCCGCCGGAACCTCTACCTGGGTCAAAGCAGTGCAATAGCTATATGCGTCCCTGCCGATGCTTTTCAGATTTGCGGAAAATTCAACCTTTTCCAGTGCATTACACCGTTCAAATGCTTTATCTCCGATCACAGCGACGGATTTGGGCAGCACAGCGGTCTTGAGCTTATTGCAGCTTGAAAACGCGCCTTCGGAAATCTCTGTCAGTTCCGTTGGGAATACCACGGATTCCAGAGAGCCATTGGAATAAAACGCATAGGTGCCGATGGTGCCTTGTTCCCCGTTAAACAGCACCTGCCGCAGATTTTCACACTGGGAGAAAGCGTATCTGCCCAGTTGAATACCCTCCGGCAGCTCCAGCTGCTCCAGACCGCCGCATTCATAAAATGCAAAGTCTCCTACGGATACACCTGCCGGCAGGCTGACACGGGTCAGACCGGAGCACTTGTTAAAGGCGTTGCGACCGATGGTAGTCACAGACTTAGGTACCGTTACACTCAGCAGGGATGAACACCCATTAAATGCATAGTCCGGAATAATCGTCAAGGTATCCGGCAGCTTCAGATTCACCAGCTTATTGCAGCTATCAAACGCATAACTGCCGATTGTAACCAGTCCTTTGCCCAGATCTATATCAACCAGCTGACTGCATGCATAAAATGCATACTCCCCGATGGATGTAACCGTATCCGGCATTGCCACACCGGTCAGCTCCGTATGTCTGTAAAAAGCTCTGGCACCGATGGCACTGATGGGCTTACCATCAATGGTTTCCGGCAAAATCAACACTGCGTCTGTGCCGGTATAACCGGTAATGGTAACTGTATCGTCCTCGTTCACAGTATAGGTATACTGCTCAGCGGTGAGGGTTTCTGCGGTGATATGCATCACCGCAGTTTTTACAAGGTTGGTACACTCAGGGTTCATCTGTGCGCCCACAATACTCAGCGCAACAGCCATTGCCATAGAGCGTCTGATATACTTATTCATTGTTTCCTCCTGCATTCTTGAGAAAATCCGCAAACGTAAGCTCCGGATCTACCAGCTTTTCCGCACAGTAATTGAGAATCAGAATGGCATCCGTCAGCGTGATGGAACCATCTTCGTTTACGTCTCCACGACTCCGCTGTGCTTCGTCCAGGGTTGTGGTTCCCACTGCACGGGCTGCACACTCATCCAGGAGCATAACGGCATCATTGACGGTAATTTCCCCATCCCCGTTTACATCCCCGATGGTTACGGTGGGAAGGCTTCCGCTCAGATAAACAGCAACCAGCTCCTCGTTGTCGGATTCATCATACTCCGCTTCATCCGCAGTCAGCTTGACCATCACATACCGGTTGTCCTCAGAGATGATGGAATCGTCCACATCCACTGTGTATACGGTGCTCTGACCAGGCTGCAGTTCCTCCACGATCAGGGAAAGAACCGGATCCTGGGATTCATCATAGTGATACAGATCCAGAATACCGCCGGTGGGAATCTGACTTTCATTGGTCACACAAATCTGCAGCTTTGTGCCCTGTGCGGTAATCAGCTGATCGGTTGTCAAGGAAAGCTCCGTGTAGCCGATGCTGAACGCTGCTGCATTGTCTGCTTCGTTCACATCCGTTGTATCCGGAACGGATACAATCACCTGATACTCCGTGGTGCTCATGTCCTCCGGAACCTGGAAGGAAGCGGCGAGTACCTGTGCCGTACCGGACAGGAGTGTGGTTTCCACATCCTGTGTGCTGATCAGAGTGCCATCCTTGGTATATACCCCGATGGTCACGCTGTTGACTGTGCTGTTCCCATGATTGGTGACAGTCACATCCAGAGGCAGCTGACTGCCGGGCTGGATCTGCGTAAAGTCGTAGTCCACCTTGTCAACGGAAAGGTCGCTGAAGGTGCTGCGGAGCAGTGCGCACAATGTGCTTTCTACCTGCACATCATCCTCTGTAATGGTAACGTTCTGCTGGAGCATAGTCATCAGCAGCTGATCGCCGCAAACTGCAGCCCCTGCGCCGTTGATATAACCCTCTGTATCAGTCAGCTGAACCGGTGCGCCCCATGCCTGCTGTGCCGCATCGTAACGGATCAGGAACAGATCACTGCCGTCCTTGCCGGCGCTGGTGTATACGACTCCGTCCGGCAGCAGGGTGTATGCGTCGGTCAGACCGCTGATGCCCTGTGCAAAGAGCTGTGCAATTTCCTTGCCGTCCGCCGTGCAGCTGAGGTTGTAGGTATCGTACCAGATCAGCAGCGGAGAGTCAGACCATGCAGGCTGTGCAAAGACAGGTGCGGATACACAGCCGGTCACTACCTGCTGCTGTGTGCCGTCTGCTGCAATCAGAGTCAAGGTACGGTCATCCGCAGTGGTCAAAACATTATCCCCGTCGGTGATGCATGCAACGGACACGCCGCTTTCCAGCTTGCCAATCTGCAATCCGGTCACTGCCGTCAGGTCAGAAGCCAGTGCAGCCGGTTCACTCCAGGTGCCCTCTGTGCAGATGCTGTAGAAAATGGTGTTTGCACCCTCTGTGCCGAAATAATCGCCCTTTGCGTTGGATACCCAGGCTGCATACACCAGTCCGCCGTCTTCAAAGACAGTGGGAATGGAATTGCAGCTGTTTTCCGGAACAGTCATGGTGGTTACAGCCCCGAAGCTCTGCTGCTCAGCGTCAAAGACTGCGCAGGTTACCCCCAGGGATGCTGCATAGGCGTCCACTGTCAGCTCGCTGTCCGCACCGAATGCCTGGTTTGCTTCCTGGTAAGCCAGGTAAATGCCGTCTGCATTGCCGAACAGAGCGGGCTGATAATCGCCGGTCTCGTTTTCATCCACCGGCTTCGGATCACTCCAGGTACCGGTTTCAGCGGTGTATACAGCATACATCAGTCTGGATGCGTCGTATATGCTCCGTGCCGGATCCTTTTCCAGATATACCAGCACATAGTTGGTGCCATCGGTTGCAAGCTGCGGATCCGCCCCGTTGTTGGCATTGGTCAGCAGAGTCTGCACCTTGTCCGGCTCCAGCTTGCTGCCTCCCAGCCACTTGGAAACCTCCTGGGTCTCCTCGCTTACGCTGTAGGCTGCGGTGTCATACAGGGGTGCCAGATAGCTGGGTGCTGCATCCTGTTCGGAGTTTGCAAGCTCCGGATTGGTGTACAGATGCCATGTCTGGCTCGCCCAGGCTTTCTTATACTCAAAGGGTCCCACATATGCCCGGAAGCCCAACTCGCCGGTGAGATCCAGGGTATTGATCCGGGGACCGGAATCATCGGAGGTATCGTACAGCTGCATATCCAGATCCAGCTCTGCGCCGCCGTACACGCCAATGGCTGCAATGCTGGAGAAGCCTACACCGCCGAATACTTCCACCCCGAAGGTGCCCTGTGCGGTGACCTTGGCATCCAGCTGCCATGCATGATCGAAGTCGTAGGTGAATTTAATGGTGGTGCCTGCTACGATTTTACCGGTCAGGCCAAGCTCTGCGGTTACCGGAATTACCCATACCACAGTCTGATAATCAAAGTTTACGCCGGCTTCAATGCCGATATAGAGGTAGCCGTTCAGGATCGCCTTCCCGCTCTCGGAGAAGTCACCCTCCACATAGCCGCCGCCAAGCACCTTGACCTCAGCCTTGCCCAGGCTGATCTTTCCGGTGTTGATGGACTTATCGTGCAGCAGATCCGAAGGAGAACGCTTTAAATTGGTCTTCAGCTTTTCAAAATCCTCTACGAATTTATCCAATGCCGCCTTGTCCTCCTTATCCGTTGACACAATCGGAAGATCCACATTGATACCGATCCGGATCTTGTTTTCATCCATGCAGATATTCAGATGCTCCAGGATGGGAGGATACGGGATCTTCACGGAAGAACCGCCGAAGAAGGGGATGGAATCGCTGATGCCAAAGGTAAATGCGTCGCCGGAGAACTCAAAGCTGGGCTCTACCACGGTGGGATCCGGCAGAATGGTCAGATTGATCTTGCTGTCGTAGTATGCGCCGTTGGGCTGGTATACCCGGACAGTCAGCGTCTCTCCATCTCCCATTTCCTCGAAATCCTTGACATTCAAGCCGGTAAAGCTAAACTTGCTGCCGCTGGGCTTCACTTCCTGAATGATCTTACCGTTCTGGAGCAGCTGGCAGCTTTCGGCGTCCTTTGCAGCCACAGCGCACTCAATGGCAAAATCCAGAACCTTGTTGCCCATATTCAGGCGCTTATAGCCGGTCAGCAGGTTCCAGGAACCAGCCTTTTTATACATTGCTTTGGTCAGGGCATAATCACTGCTGGATTCTCCGTTGAGCATCACAGTATCCGTGCCCCGGTACTTCAGATAATAATCACTGTCTTCATGGGTCTTATAGGTATCGGCGGAAACCCGGATGCCCACTGTTTCAGAGCCGCCTGCCGGCCGATCGAATCTGACCCGTCCCAAGGAATCCGCAGAAAAGGTCTTGGTGGTCTTGTCCGGATAGGTTACTTCAATCGTTGCACTGGGTACCCAGTTTCCTGCTGCATTGACCACTGCGATCACATATTCCTTGGACAAGTCCACATCCTTGTCCACACGGACATTGGAGGTAATGCCGTCATAGTCGCCGTCTTCCAACAGCTTGATACTGTCCACCCAGCGCAGGGATACAGGGAAATTGCTGTCGGAAAGAGAACGGATGGTGGCATCCACCAGGCGCACCGTAGAACGAGCAAACAATGTACCCGGTACGATATTACGGATTGAGTACACAACGCTGAGGGTGTAACCCGGGCGCAGCTCCTCAATGGATTCCGTCAGATCGATCAGTTCCATTTCGCCCTGCGGAGAAATGATCCGAGCCTGTAAAGGCTTGCCCTCCAGGGTGTACTTTTCATGCTCCATGATCTGTGCAACAATGGTACCCACGGAAGCACCCACGTTGTATACGGAGCTGTCCGTGTTGTTCTTCATCTGCACATCGAAATAGGTCTTGTTGTTTCTGGAAGCTCTGGGCACATTGATGGTGATCCCTACAGCGGTTTCGCCATAAACCTTGATCGCTTCCTCGCTGACAAATGTAGTCTCGATCTTCTCGTTGAACTGATCCAGGGTGCCGCTGAAATCTGCGGACAGGTAATACTCACCCTTGTGATCGCCCCGGAGAATCCAGGACAGCGTCTTCTGGCTCTTGCCGGGAATGCTGGGGATGTTCACAATGCGGCTGTCGCAGCTTGCGGCAGACTCCATCAGCGTCAGCCCCTTGGGCACATTCAGGCTCACGGTGCTGTCGGAAATATTGAACTGCTCATCTGCGTTGTTGATGATATGCAGCTGCACATCGAAGAATTCCTTCAGATAGCTTACATTCACCGGCACACTCAGCATTGCAACGGTGCTGACCTCTCCGGTCTTCTCATTATACCGTACAAACACCGGTTCGTAATGGACACTGGTGTCTCCCTTGGTGGTATGGGAGGAAATGATGGTTTTGGTCCGGTTGTTTACGTAGAGCGCCATGGACTGGGTCTTCTTGCCGCTGTCCGTGGTGATCTCATAGGTCAGATCCACATTGATCTGTACGATCTGCTGGTTTTCCGGCTGGGTAATATCGATGCCTGCGGCAATGATCTCATCCAGGGTCATACGCTTGATCTCAAACTCCGCAGAAACGATGTACTGCTCCACCACTGCAAAGGAGAAGGCATTCTCCTCTCCGGCAGTCACGACGCAGTTCTTCACCTGGGGCAGATAGCCGTCCCCGTATACGCCGATATCGTGGGCGCCGGCAGGTGCCTGGAAGGTCACGATGCCCCGGCTGTCTGCCACATACTTGGTCTGGGCATCGGTGCCGAAGTCCATGTATACGCCAATGTTGGAAGCTGCCTTGCCGTCAGTGGTCTTGACCTGAACGGTGACAGTCCCCAGCAGCTGACGCTCCACTACCTGAACGGAACGGGTCAGAACGCTGACCAGTCCGAACTCATTGGTACAGGTCAGTTTCACCTGGTACACGCCGGTTTCCTGGTAAGTATGCTCAAACTTTGCAGTTTCCGGAGAAGTCGCCTTTTCCACTGCGCCGTCCCCGTATTCGATCACCAGAGCGTTGAGCAGTCCCTGATCCTTACTGCCGCTGGCGTCAAACACATATGCAACGCCCTGCTCCATAGCAGTGTCACAGTTCAGTGCCGGAACCGGCTTGGTATGTACGGATACAGAACCGCTGACACGGGAGGAGGTGTTGCCGTTGTAGTTGACGGAAACAATTTTATATGTATAGCTTCCGGCAGTGCGCAGATCCTCATCGGCAAATGCATAGCTGCCGTCTCCGTTCTTTTCCACTGCACGGGTTGCGATCAGATCATAGCTGCCGGAGCCGATCTTCCGGAAGATCCGATAGCCGCTGGTCTGCTCGGATTCATTCGCCGTCCACTTGACGGTATTGGCAGTTTCCGTCTGCTCCACAGTCACTTTGGTCACCGCAGTCACTGCATTGTTGACCTTGTATGCGGAATATGCATACTCGCTCACATTGCCGCTCCGGTCCGTGGCCTGGGCACGGATATAAATGGTGGTACCATCCACCATCAGCAGGTTGGGGATCTCCACCGTTGCAAACAGATAGTAGTCCGTCAGATCTGTGAAGCTCTTGAGGGTCTGATAGGTTTCTGCGTCCGGATCTGTCTTATACTCCACTGTCAGACTGGACAGCAGCAGGTTGTCCGATGCCAGAATGCCGATGGAATGGTCATTCAGGCTCAGTTCACTGCCGGTTTCCGGGCTGATGCTCTGGATCTCCGGCGCGGTGGTATCCTCCTGCAGGGTTGCAGTTACCACATTGGAGGGTTCACTTTCGTTGCCGGCAATGTCCACCGCAGTCACCTGATACCGGTACTGCACATCCGTGGTCACCTGCCGGTCAAAATGATTCAGATACCGGATTCTGTCGTAGAGCAGCCGGAATTCTCCGTCCTCCCCGTCTGCCCGGTACAGCCGGTAGTAATTCACATCTGTATCTGCTTCTTCCCACAGCAGCTCGATGCAGGAATCGTTCTCCACTGCCCGCAGAGTATCCATAGCGGCAGGGGCAGTCCGATCCACCATATACTCATATACAGCAGCATTCTCTACCGTACCCTTGTTCCCTGCCAGATCCTCTGCGTAGGCACGCACATAGAGCGTCCCCTCCGGATAGCCGGTCACATCCAGGGTGTAGGATGCATTGAAGTAATTTTTCGTGGGTTCGGGATTTTCAATGACAGCAATCTGCTTCCAGGTCTTCTGATCCGTGGAAGCCTCCACCGTTACGGACGCTACAGAGAAGTCATCCTTTGCGTTTACCTGCAGCGGAATGGACTTTGCAAAATAGCTGGGGGTCGGATAGATCGAAGCGATCACCGGCGCTGTGGTGTCCTCCGGGGTGGTGAAGATCAGAGGCTCGGAGAATTCGCCCTGGTTGCCGTATGTATCCACTGCGGCAACCACTACGGTATAGCTCTCTCCGGGCTTGAGTCCGCTCAGGTTAATGCCCAGGGTGCGGTAGATATTCTCCGTTTTGTAACCGCTGCTTCCCGTCACACCGTATCTGACCACAAAGTGGTGCAGATCCTGGTCGGGCACATCCTCCCAGGCAACGGTAGCTGTGGTTGCGCCGGATGCCTTCAGATTTACGCCGGTCACCTGCTCCGGTCCCTTGTTGTCAATGGCGTAAATATTGATGTTGGCGCCGCTGCTTTCATTGCCGGCGTAGTCATAGGCAACTGCCTTGATCTGTACGGAAGCCTCATCATAGGCGCTTGTGTCAAACCGATAGCTTACGCTGTCCCCGTTGGCGGTAAACAGTTCCTTCCAGGTCTCGCCCTCATCGTCGGACAGGAAGCAGGTAATCTTCGCTACGCCGATGTTGTCCTGTGCCTTGACATTCAGCGTCACCACCGAGTAAAGCACGGTACCGCTGCCCGGCAGGAACAGGGTGATCTCCGGCATGGTCTGATCCACATGCGCAGATCCGCTGACCTCCGCAGAGAAGGTTCCCTCCATGCCGTACTTGTCAACGGCTGCAATGATATAGAAGTATTCCAGACCGGTTTCCACGTCCTTGTCCACATACTTCAGCGTGGAACGTCCTTCCACATAAGCAAGCTCGCTGTAGTTGCTGGTGGCAGTCCGGCGATAGATCCGATAGCCCACAACCTTCAGCTCCGCTGCAATGCCCCAGGTCAGCTCGTTCTGCTCATCCCCGGGAATGACGGTAAAGCCGAACACCTCCCCCGGCGGTGTGTTATCCACCTGTGCAGTGGTCTCCGCAGAAACTTCAGCACCGTCCACATCCGTCAGAGTCAGTCCCAGCGTATACGTGCCGGTTTTCAGCTCGGACAGCTGCCATCTGACCTGTAGCTCAGAAAAGCTCTGGTCCTCTCCTTCGCTGATGACGGTACGGTTGCCCTCCTCATCCGTGCAGTACAGGGTGTAGGTCTTTGCCCGTACCCCATGCTCCATCAGACAGGTCACAAGGGTGGATGCTCCGCCCACCGCATTTTTTCCGTCCGGCAGACTGATGGACTGGATCACCGGTGCAGTGGGAGTCACTGTAATGGTGCGGGAAGGGGCGGACAGATAGTCCGTGCCGTATGCCTGCACGCTATACAGATAGCTCTTGCCGGTTTCCAGATCCTTATCATCAAAGAACAGATCCTCTGTACGGCCGATCTCCTCTCCGTCCCGGCTGATGATATAGCCGGTCACCTTGTCCCCGTCAAAGGGCATACTCCAGCTCAACTGCAGGGACTTGGAGTTCAGCTCCGAAGCCCGCAGATAAACCGGCTTGGTTTCCATATCCACGGTCACGCCGCCGGTGGTAGCCTGGTATGCATACTCCTGGTAAGCGCTGTTGAAGAAATCTGCACCCACTACGGAAACGCCGTAATCCCCGTAAGCCTCCGGCGGAAGTGTAACCGTAATGGTCGCCAGGGTACCCCGGTATGCGGGAGAGCCGCTGTACATGCCGTACAGCTTCAGTGTGCTGCCGTCCAGCTTATACTGCACATCTCCGTTGCAGGACACCTCCTCCACGGTCAGTGCATTGTCCAGAGACAGCCGCATTTCGTAGGCGGCAACGTCCATTTCCCAGTCCGCCAGGCTGATCGCAAAGGTTGCCTTTTCCCCGGCGTATCCGGTTGTGGAGCTGATGTTCAGATCAACCTGCTCTGAAACATTCGCCTCCTCCGGCACATAGGCCTTTATCCCATTGATGGCATCCTTCACTGCCATCAGATCCCGCACGTCGATGACTGCATCGCCGTACACGTTCAATGCCGCATTGTCTGCTGTGACCGAAGCGGTTCCGGTCGTGCTGCCGATCGCTTCCAGGATCAGCGCACAATCCTTCTCGTCAACCTTCTTGTCTCCGTTGACATCCGCCGAGCCGATGGTTACGGTGGATTCCAGATCCTCCGCAAAGACCGCCAGGCTGTCGAATGGAGCCGCCATGGTCAGCATGGTGGCTGCCAGCAGTGCAGACATGCTTCGTTTGAAGAACATGCTCATATTCTGCCTCATTTCCTTAAAATACTATAAAACTACATGCATTTTTAGCAACACTGCACAAAGTTTATAGACTTCATTTGTGCAAAGTTACTTTAATACGCTCATAGCTTTACATTTTGATTATACCACGCAATCATCGGTGCGTCAATGATGAAAGCATCCAGAATCTATATTTTTTTGCGCCTGCATATTTCCCATTTCAACAAAAAAACGGTACAGAAGTCTCTGTACCGTTTGATTTTGCGTATTTGATTAAGATGCCTTTCCAAGCTGGGATGCTTCAATCAAGTGTGCCAGATACCGTGCAATGGCTGTAATGTCCTCCATATCCACAGTGCCGTCCTTCACACAGTCCGCATTCAGCAGTCCCTGTGCAGTGACCGCCTTTGCATCCTTGTCCTGTGCCACATACCGGGACAGCAGCACAACATCTGCGATTTCCACAGTGCCATTGCAGTCCACATCTCCGTACAGGGTTTCATCCTCCTGCGCATCCGCAGGCGCCTTGCCCCATACATGCTCTCCATCCACGTACATGGTGATCAGATCGTATTCGGTCAGCGCCTCCGCCAGCGTCACACCCAGTTCATCACAGGTAGACAGACCGGAACGGCTGTAGTCATTGGTGGGATCCCAGATGAAGGTATACTCCTCATTCTGCACCTGTGCCATCAGGGCGAACTGGAACTGCATGGTTCCGTAGAATTCATATCCCGTCCAGGTCAGCTCAATGTAGCAGTCCCCCTTGTCGTTGTACTGCACCACATTGTAGGTGACTTCATGCTTGCCGTCCGTATTGGACTTCATTGCGTCATAGTCCATCCGGACAGTCAGATCGTCCAGAGTCTGTCCGTTCTTCAGAAGCTCTGCAATGCTGAAGTAGTAGCGCACCTTGGTTTCCTTCAGATAATGGGGCGGCAGGAAGCTGGAGTTATCGATCTCCACCAGTACCTGCGTTGCCATGTTGTCTTCCTGACCGATGGAAGCCTTCAGCTTGTATTCCACAATGTCCCCCTTCATGGAAGCCTCGGAGGGCGGGAAATTGGACTGGGGCTTCATATCCTCCGTGCCGCAGAAGTTATACAGACCGGCACATGCCCCAACGAATGCTGCGTTATAGTCCACAGCAACCTCATTATAAATGTAGTCCTTGGTAATATCACGGTGCCAGTCGCTGGCATCCGGCCCGCCTACCAGTGCGCCCCAGAGTACATGGGTCTGGGTCTGGGGATCGTCCATGTTCAGAGTCTTGGAACCGTGTGCAGCCCGGTGATGGGGATGGCTTGCTGCCGTAGGAGAATAGCCAACAATGTAGGGGCGGTTCATGGGGTTTTTGCCCATGATGTACTCCATCTGTCCCTCTGCCCAGTCTACAAAGGTGTTATCCCCGGTTTCCTTGGCGTATACGCATGCGCAAAGCTGTGCGGCAGCGTCATACCGGGCGGAGCCGTATTCGTTCAGCATGGAGAAGCCAGCCGGCGTCTTTGCCAGGAATGCGCCATCCTTGGTGGGCAGATCCGCAATTTCCTCCGCCGTGATCTTGGTGTTCCAGATCTGATCGTCCAGACCGAAGTCCTTATGAGAAGTCACCGCAGGCACGCTTGCCGCCATGGTAACGTTGTTTTTCTCTGCTTTGGTAGGTGCAGCCGCAGCATCCTGCTCGTTCATGCCGGACCAGTACTCCAGATTCCACCGGAAAATGTACCAGTCACGGGAGATGTTGGTGATGGGCGCCAGCTTTGCAAATACACCGCCCCATACCGTATCCCAGCAGTGTACCCAGATGTTCTGCCAGCAGTTTCCGGTGTCGGCGATGATCCGCTTCAGATAACCGGTGTAGGGATGTGCCCCCATGTCCCCGGTTACGGTTTCATCCACATGAATGATGTCGTCAATATAGTCCCACTCGCCGGTGCATTCATACAGCCACACAGCTGCCCACGCCAGTTCGTCGTAGTCATAGCTGGAGGTGTAGAAGCCTCCGTCATAGCCCAGACTTGTGACTACCAAGCCCTCCGTTTCAGTGTGGGTCTTGACTGCAAAGTCATACAGGGCGATTGCCTTTTTCAGGCTCTCGGCTGCATACTCCGGCTCCGTGTCCTTGAAGTTCAGGTAGTTGATGGCAAGGGAAGCCGCCGTGCCGGCACACATGTCGGAGGCAGGGGTTTCTGTTGTGGCAAAGTATGCAGGACGGGCAAAGTCCAGCAGATTTTCGTTTTGCAGCTCCGGTGCGATCCAGTAGTTGTGGTCGATATTGCCCTCGCCCACCTGGTAGCAGTATGCCACCACTTCACCGTTTTCGTCCAGATATGTGCTCTTCATGTAAAAATCGTTGAACCAGTGCAGGATGTCCTCCACATGCTCCTGCGTGCCGGTTTTCACATAAGCGTCCCGGAATTCATAGTAGCCCCAGCCTACGGTGGATGCGGCATAACTGCCGGGGAGACAGAATTTTACATGATCTCCCGCATCGTGCATGCCGCCGGAGCAGTCGATGAGTCCGTCCCCATCCGGATCCAGCAGATCCTTATGCTCGTCGATGAATTCCTGGGACAAGTTCGTGCCCTTGAAATCCTCTCCCATGGGCTTGAGAGGAATGGCGGCATCCTCCACATGGCAATCTCCCCGCCATTCCAGATTGCCCCCGGTGATGCCGGGACCACACTTGTTCGCATCGTAAAAATACAGGGAATACTGCAAAGCCTTCGCAAAATTGATCTCTACGTCATCATAACTGAAACTGTCCGGATCCGGGAACACCCGTTCCTCTTCTGTGACCTCCGGCGGTTTCTCCCCTGCGTCCGCAAAAACGGGCATTACAGTGGTGGCCGCCATAGCTGCCGCAGTGCAAAGACTGCATGCCGCAACGAGAATCTGCTTGCTGAGTTTGACCTTCATGCTGTTCTTTCCCTCCTGTTTCGTTGCATCAACCCTGCGTCATAGCCCGGATCCTCTGCATCGTTTCCAGGCACATCCGGCTGTTGTGATAGGGACACTTCCAAGGCCCAGCCATGTCAAACACCTGCATGGGCACGTTGTCAAACGCCACCTCCGCATGCCACTCGCCGCCCTCTCTGCGGTCGATCTGGTATGTACGGATGTACCGCCACAGCTGCTGAGCCGTCCGGAAAAATGCAGGATCACCACTGAGCTGATACGCATTGAGAAATCCCACAACGCCCTCAGCTTCCACCCACCAGACACGCTTTTTGTTGATGCTTCCTGCCGCATATTCATCATTCAGCGCACCCTGCTCCAGAGCGCAGGACTGAATTTTTCCGGCGATCCGGACGGCAATCTCCGCAAACGCCGCTGTATATGTTTCATCCTCCAGCACGTCACAGGCACGGGTCAGAAGCCAGCTTGCCTCAATGTCGTGACCGTAGGAATAAACATCCCCGATTTCATTCCACTGTCCGTCAAAGAACACCCGCAGTGCGCACCGCTCCGGATCATAGATCCGGTTCCGGGTCAGATCCAGCAGCCACCGCAGCCGCTGTGCCACCTGCTCCCGCCGGGTCACCCGGTAAAGCTCCGTATAAGCTTCCACCAGATGCAGCACCGTGTTCATGGTCTTCACCGCAGACAATCCGTTTTCGGAAAGCGCCTCATTGTCCGCCGGCTGCCAGTCCCGGGTAAATGCCTCCCCGTAGCCGTAGGCATCCGGTGTTTTCTCCTCAATGGTGTCGAACAGCTTTTCTGCAAGCTCCAGGGCGGTCACATCCCCGCTCGCCCGGTAATAGGCGCACAGCCCATATATGCAGAACGCTTGATTGTATGTATGCTTGATGGTGTCGCAGGGCTCCCCCTGTGCCGTGACTGACCAGAACATGCCTCCATATGCTTTGTCATAGCAGTATGTCCGGAGAAACCGGTAGGCATGTGCTGCATGCTCCAGCAAAACCGAATCCTGCAATGCAAGATAGGCACTGGAGTATGCCCAGAGGATCCGGGCATGGAGAATCACACCCTTGGGGGCGTCCGGATACAGCTTCAGCGCCGCATCCATCCTGCCGTAAAATCCCCCTCTTGGGTCAGAAAGCTGATTCCAGAAGGGCAGGATATGCTCTGTCAGCTCCCGCCGGCAGTCCGCAGCCAGCGCCCTTCCCTGTTCGATCATTTCTTCATTCCGCAGCATAATTTATACTTCTTTCCGCTGCCGCAAGGGCAGGGCTCATTGGGGCCGATCTTCTTCTTTGCCGGTGCATTGGAAAAGCTGCCGTCACCGGCGCCTGCATTGGGTGCATCGGGCTTTGCTACCTGCTCACGCTCCGGCACCTGGTTCTGCTGCAGCTGAACGGTCAGCAGCAGGCGAACAGTATCCTCCCGGATGGAGTCGATCATTGCATCGAACATATCCATACCTTCAAACCGATACTCTACAACCGGGTTCTTGTTGCCCATTGCCCGCAGACCGATGCCCCGCTTCAGCTCGTCCATGTCGTCAATGTGCGCCATCCACTTGGTATCCACTACCTTCAGCAGGATCACACGCTCCAGCTCACGAAGCGTCTCTGCACCGTAGTGGGCTTCCCGGTCCGCATATGCCTTCAAGGTGCGCTCCGTCAGGAACTTCTTGATTTCATCCTTAGTGATGGACTCATACTCCTCACCCTCGTATTCCAGATCCCCGTCCACGGTGATCCAGCCCATGAAGTGGTCACGAAGCCCAACCAGGTTCCAGTCTTCCTTGTTGTCGTCGTCGATCAGATACTGATCCACTGTAGAGTCGATCAGCTCCTCCATCATCTTGAGAATATACTCGTGGATATCGTCTCCGTTCAGCACGGTTGCACGCTGCTCGTAGATGATCTCACGCTGCTTGTTCATAACGTCGTCGTAGTTGAGGACATTCTTCCGAATCGCAAAGTTTCTGCCCTCCACCTTCTTCTGGGAGGATTCGATGATCTTGGTGAGCATCCGGCTCTCGATGGGCATGTTCTCCTCTACGTTCAGAGTACGCATCATGTTTTCCAGACGCTCCCCGGCAAATATCCGCATCAGGTCATCCTCTACGGACAGGAAGAAGCAGCTTTCGCCCTCGTCACCCTGACGACCGGAACGTCCGCGAAGCTGATTATCGATCCGGCGGGATTCATGCCGCTCTGTACCCAGAATGTACAATCCCCCTGCTTTCTTGACCTCCACTGCCTTTTCCTTGACCTCGGCACTGAACTTGTCATACAGTTCCTTGTAAACAGCTCTTGCCGCCAGGATCTGCTCATTCTCCGTATCCGCATAGCCCACAGCCTCGTTGATGATATCATCCTCGTAGCCCTGCTTGCGCATTTCTGCCTTTGCCAGAAATTCAGCGTTACCGCCCAACATAATATCCGTACCACGGCCCGCCATGTTGGTTGCAATGGTCACTGCACCCAGCTTGCCTGCCTGTGCCACGATCTCTGCCTCACGGGCATGCTGCTTTGCATTCAGCACATTGTGCTTGATGCCCTTCCGGGTCAGCATCCGGGACAGCAGCTCGGACTTTTCAATGGAAATGGTACCAACCAGCACCGGCTGCCCCTTGGCATGACACTCGCAGACCTGGTCGATGATGGCTTCAAACTTGCCCTTTTCGGTTCTGTAGATCCGATCCTCGTGGTCGATACGCTGTACCGGCTTATTGGTGGGGATGGCAATCACGTCCAGCTTGTAGATTTCCTTGAACTCGTCTTCCTCGGTCATTGCCGTACCGGTCATACCGGACAGCTTGTTGTACAGACGGAAGTAATTCTGGAATGTAATGGTAGCCAGAGTCTTGCTCTCGTTGGCAATCTTCACGCCTTCCTTTGCTTCGATGGCCTGGTGCAGACCGTCATTGAAGCGTCTGCCCAGCATCAGACGGCCGGTGAATTCATCCACGATGATGACTTCTCCGTCCTTGACCACATAGTCGATGTCTGCGTGCATGATGCCGTTTGCCTTCAGTGCCTGGTTGATGTGATGCAGCAGAGTCATATTGTCCGGATCCATCAGATTTTCCACGTTGAAGTACTTCTCTGCCTTCCGGACGCCCCGGCGTGTGATGGTAGCAGTCTTTGCCTTCTCGTCGATGATGTAATCCGCCTCTTCGTTGGCTTCATCCTGATCCAGCTTATCGTCCATTTCCACCACGGTGGTGGCAGTCAGAGTCTTGGCGAATTTGTCCACAACCGTATACAGCTCTGTGGACTTATCCCCTCTGCCGGAAATGATCAGCGGGGTTCTTGCCTCATCGATCAGGATGGAGTCCACCTCATCCACGATGGCAAAATTGTGTCCGCGCTGTACCTTGTCCTTTTTATAAATGACCATGTTATCACGCAGGTAATCAAAGCCCAGCTCATTGTTGGTGCCGTATGTAACGTCGCAGTTGTATGCTTCCCGGCGCTGGTCATTGTTCAGCCCGTGCAGGATGCAGCCAACGGTCAGCCCCATAAAACGATGCACCTTGCCCATTTCCTCGGACTGGGTCTTTGCCAGATAGTCATTGACTGTAACGACATGAACGCCCTCGCCGGACAGCGCATTCAGATAAGATGCAACGCATGCCACCAGGGTCTTACCTTCACCGGTCTTCATCTCGGCGATTCTGCCCTGATGCAGTACGGTGGCACCGATCAGCTGTACAGGGAACGGACGCTTGCCAAGCACACGGTCAGCCGCCTCCCGGACTGCTGCAAATGCCTCCGGAAGAATATCATCCAGGGTCTCGCCGTTGCTCAACCGCTCCCGGAACTTTACAGTCTGTTCCTTCAGCGTTGCATCGGACATGGACTTATATTCATCCTCCAGATCCAGCACCTTGTTCTTGATCGGTTCGATCCGAGCCAGCTCCTTCTTGCTGTAGGAGCCGAAAATGCGTTCAAAAATACCCATTCAATTTTCCGCCTTTACTGTTATATACTTTGGACAGCACGCACTGAATCTGCCGTGCAGACCCCATGCGGTGCTGCCTTAGTTTTCTTTTTTCCGAGTCACAAACACATAACATAAGTTTACAATGCTTACGCCTGTTTGTCAAGCCTTTTTGGGAATTTATCATGAAAATCCGGACACAGATCCTGCAAAGGGCAGCCCTCACATCTGGGATGCCGGGCACGGCAGATTTCTCTGCCGAACAGCACGATCCGGTGGCAGAAATCCGAAGCACGCTCCGGCTCCAATACCTTCCACAGATCCGCCTCCACCTTTGCCGGTTCCTTATGTCGGGTCAGACCAAGCCGTCCGCAAATGCGGATGCAGTGGGTATCCGTCACCACCGCAGGCTTGCCGTACACATCCCCCATCAGCAGATTCGCCGTCTTCCTGCCGATACCCGGCAGGGTCAGCAGATCCTCCATGGTATGGGGCAGCTCGCCGCCGTACACCTCCAGAATCCGCCGGCACATGCCGATGATGCTCTGGGCCTTGGTGTGGTAAAAGCCGCAGGGCCGGATATCCTGCTCCAGCTCCGTCAATTCTGCATTGGCAAACGACTCCAGGGTGGGATACTTTTCAAAGAGGGTTCTTGTGACAATGTTCACCCTGGCATCCGTACACTGGGCAGACAGCCGTGCAGCAATCATCAGCTCGTAGGGCTTCTGATAATGCAGTGCGCAGACAGCATCCGGGTAGACCTGCTCCAGCCGGTCGCATACTGCCCGGGCACACTGTGTTCCGGTCATTTCCTTTCCTCCTTCGATCCAGACAGTACCGCAGAATGTATGCAGTACATTATTAGTATATCACATTTCCGCCTGTCCCGCAAGCCTATTGTGACAATCCTACACAAAGCATTGTAGCGCTATCATGCATATTAGGCAACGCCGTCCAAGCCCTGCACGGTGTTGCATGAATGCGCCGAAGTCGCTGTCACAGTTGAAGATGGATCGGTTAACGCAGGATACGTTGCATGCGTAACAAATCTGATTTGTTAGTTATTCTGATTGAAGCCTACGTTCCGCTGCCTTACGAACATCTTCATGATCATCATGAAGCAGTTCATATATCTTTGATAACGGTGTATTTTGATTTGAAATAGCTGCTTCTCTGACTTGAAAATCTTTATCTCGCAGTAATGTTTCAAGAGTTTCCGTCGATGTGTGTACATTTGCTGCTACACTTTCCCGAACTTCGATATATGGAGAATGGGATAGCCTGTTTAATAAATTGACGTTTGTTAAATGATCCGCAGCATACCAAAGTCTTGCTCTTGTCTTTAATTCTCTGTGAGAGATAGTTTCTCCGAATATTTTTGCAGTATTTGCAATCAATTCTTCTCTGTTATAGTTATCATGTTCATGTCTTACATGATCAAATGAAGATTGCAAGAAATACATCATAAATCGCCCCGTTATCATATCACTTTCCCTCCAAAAAAGCCGCCATCCCAGGTACTTCACACAGCAAAGCGACCTGCTTTTATGAAAAGCAGGTCGCTTCTTAGTCACCTTCTTCTGCAAGCTCGGTGATGATCTGCCGCACCTGCTCCACACCCTCAAAGGTCTGGGAGGAAAACGGAATCACGGTCAGCTCCGAAAAATACGGGATCTCCTGTGCAAACGCCTCCATCCGAGCCTGACGTGCCATCTTTTTCAGCTTGTCCGCCTTGGTGAGGATCACCACAAAGGGCAGCTCCGCCTCCACCAGGTAGTCGATCATGTGCAGATCGTCCGCTGAAGGAGCATGCCGCATATCGATCAGCAGAAAGATCAGCCGGATATCCCGCTCCGAATTCAGATATCCCTCGATCAATCCCGCCCAGCGTTCCTTCTCGGACTTTGCCACCTTTGCATAGCCATAACCGGGCAAATCCACAAAATATACATGCTCCAGCTGATAAAAGTTGATGGTAGCGGTCTTTCCTGGCACGGCACTGACCCGTGCCAGATTTTTTCGATTGAAGATCTTGTTAATGAGTGTGGACTTTCCCACATTGGATCTGCCTGCAAAGGCGATCTCCATCCGGCTGCACGCCGGAATCTGGGAGAAGGATCCGTATGCCGCAGCAAATTCCGCCTTGTTAAACTGCATGCTTGCCTCCTCAGGAATGCACCGGCATCTGACCCGGCTGCTTTCCCTGCTCTGTCTGATTATACACCGTAGATGCCGCCAGATCCGCCGGAACGGATTCCAGAGCTACGGACAGCACGTCCGACATGGTTTCCGCATACACAAAGGTGATGGCATCCCGCACCACCGGATCCACCTCTGTGATATCCGGCTGATTCGCCTTGGGCACGATCACCGTGCGAATGCCTGCCTTGTATGCCGCCATGGTCTTTTCCCGGAGTCCCCCGATGGGCAGCACCTTGCCGTGCAGGGTGATCTCCCCGGTCATTGCCACATCGCTCCGCACCGGAATACCGGACAGTGCAGAAATGACCGCTGTCAGCATGGTAACCCCGGCAGAGGGGCCATCCTTGGGCACTGCCCCCTCCGGTGCATGAATGTGCAGATCCTTTGTCTTGTAGAAATTCGGGTCAATGCCGAACTGTCCAGCCACCAGCCGGGCATAGCTGACAGCCAGCTTGCCGCTTTCCTTCATCACATCTCCCAGAGAACCGGTCAGCTCCACGCTGCCCTTGCCATCCAGCACCAGCACCTCGATCGGCATCAGCACGCCTCCCACGGAAGTCCATGCAAGGCCGTTGACCACGCCCACCTCGTTCCGGTCGCTGTGTACATCCGGCAGGAACTTGTGTACCCCCAGATATTCCTCCAGGTTGTCTGCGGAGAAGATGATCCGCTTTGCAGATCCCTCCACGATCACCTTGGCAGTTTTCCGGCAAAGGGTTGCCACCTGACGCTCCAGATTCCGGACACCGGCTTCCCGGGTGTAGAAATCGATCAGATCATAGAACGCAGAATCCTCCATCTTCATCTGGTTCTGCCGCAGACCATGCTTTTTCAACTGCTTGGGGTAGAGATGCTCCTTGGCAATGTGGAACTGCTCCTCCCGGGTGTAGCTGCTCAGCTCAATGACCTCCATACGATCCAGCAGGGGTGCCGGAATGGTATCGGTGGTATTGGCAGTGGTCACGAACAGCACATGGCTCAGATCAAAGGGCAGCTCAATAAAGTGATCCCGGAAGGTCTTGTTCTGCTCGCTGTCCAGCACCTCCAGCATGGCGGAGGAGGGATCCCCCTTAAAGTCATTGCTCATTTTGTCAATTTCGTCCAGGAGTATCAGGGGATTATTGGTGCCCGCCTGTTTCATGGCATTGATGATCCGGCCGGGCATTGCCCCCACATAGGTCTTACGATGGCCCCGGATATCGGACTCATCCTTAATACCCCCCAGGGATACCCGCACATATTCCCTGCCCAACGCCTTAGCGATGGAACGGCCGATGGAGGTTTTGCCCACACCGGGAGGTCCCACCAGGCACAGAATCTGCCCGGTCACCTCCGGCACAAGGGCGTGTACGGAAATGCTCTCCAGAATACGCTCCTTCACCTTTTTCATGCCGTAGTGATCCTTATCCAGCACTTTAGCCGCCTTTTCGATGTTCAGCTTGGTCTTGGTACTGTGATTCCAGGGCAATTCCAGGCAAGTATCCAGATAATTCCGGATCACAAAGGATTCCTGGGTGTAAGGGGGCATCTTGGTGAGACGCTCCGCCTCCCGCATCAGCTTATTGCGGCATTCCTCGGACAGCTCCAGGGCTTCGATTCGCTCCATGTAGTCATAGGCATCATCCTGCCCGGTTTCGTCCTCCCCCAGCTGGGAGGAGATCACCTTCATCTGCTCCCGCAGGTAGTAATCCCGCTGGCTTTTGTCCACATTTTCCTTGACTTCCTCCTGGATCTGGCGCTCCAGATTCAGAATATCCACTTCCCTGTTCAGGAATCCGTACAGCATGCCCAGCCGGACAAGAATATTGTTCTCCTCCAGCAGCTGCTGTCTGGCAGCAAAGTCCAGATTCATATTATGCGCCACATTGTCAAAGATCTCGTAGGGGTCATCCTGGCACAGCACAGATGCCACCAATTCCTTAGGCATCCGGGGCACCAGCTGGCAGTACTGCTCAAATGCTTCCTTCACGGATCGTGCCAAGGCAGTCAGCTCGGTTTCGTCCACCCTGGCTCTGCCGTAATCCGGCACCTTCCGCACTTGTGCCTGCAAATACTTCCCTTCTGTATCCAGAGTCAGCAGCTTTGCCTTGTCCACACCCTCAATCAGTACCCGCAGCACATTGTCCGGGGTCTTCAGAGTCTGGCGCACCTCGGCGATCACGCCTACTTTATATACATCCTTGGGGCCGGGTTCTTCCGTAAACACATCCCGCTGCGCCACCAGGAACACACGGCGATCCCCATGCAGAGCAGCGTCAATTGCCTTGACGGAAGGATCCCTTGCAATATCAAAATGCATGACCATACCGGGGAATGCCACCAGCCCACGCATTGCGATGGTGGGCAGCCATTCTGTTTTCGGTCTGATCGTCAGCTTTTCATCCGGTTTCATATCTCTATCCAATCTACCGCTGCACCGGTCCAGTCGCCGTTTCCGCACCTGTGCAGGATGTGCGGAAAGTTCCGATCCCTTTGGAATCTACACCTATTATACAGGATTTCGGGGAATAATGCAAGTGAATTGCAGAGGAAAACCGTGTGAAAATTGTGCGAAAATTCCCTCATTCCGACAAAAATCCAATATGGCAAACCAAAATCGGCAGGCTCCGCAGTCTGGCTATGCAACGGGTTTTTGAGCGTCGGGCGACAGCAGTAAAAAAGAATGGCAGGGAGGCCCCCCGCCATTCCTTTGGCATTATACACATCAAAATGATACAACGCATTTCACATGTTATGCGGACTCGCCCACAGGCGCACCATCCTGGTTCAGCATCAAAGGCTGCTTATGCTCCTGTACGCAGGCTGCATTCACAATTACCTTGGCGATGCCGCTTTCTGAAGGAGCATCAAACATGCACTGCATCAGGATATCCTCCAGAATCGCACGAAGTCCCCGGGCACCGGTTTTTTGCTCCAGAGCACGCTTGGCAATCGCCTCCAGCGCTTCCGGCTCAATGACCAGTTCAATGTTGTCATAGCCGAACAGCTTGCAGTACTGCTTCACCAGGGCATTTTTCGGCTCGGTAAGGATCCGCACCAGGGACGCCTCATCCAGCTCATCCAGGGCAGTGATGATGGGCAGTCTGCCCACAAGCTCCGGCACCATGCCGAATTTCACCAGATCCTGGGGAATTGCCTTGCGGAAAATGTTTTTGATCTTCGCCTTTTTGGAGATCACATCCGCCCCGAAGCCCAGGGAGGAGGATTGAAGCCGCTTGGAAATGGCACGCTCCAGCCCATCGAAAGCACCGCCGCAGATAAAGAGAATATTCTTGGTATTGATGTGGATAAACTCCTGGTTGGGATGCTTTCTGCCGCCCTGAGGAGGTACGTTGGACACGGTGCCCTCAATGATTTTCAGCAAAGCCTGCTGTACGCCCTCGCCGCTGACATCCCGGGTCAGAGAGGTGTTCTCGGACTTGCGGGCGATCTTGTCGATCTCGTCAATGTAGATGATGCCACGCTCCGCCGCCTCCACATCGTAGTTCGCCGCCTGGATCAGACGCAGCAGTACATTCTCTACATCGTCCCCCACATAGCCGGCTTCGGTGATGGTGGTAGCGTCCGCAATGGCAAAGGGCACGTCCAGGGTTCGTGCCAGGGTCTGTGCCAGGAAGGTTTTGCCCACGCCGGTAGGCCCCAGCAACAGCACGTTGCTCTTTTGCAGCTCCACGTCTTCGCCGTCATCCTGGCTGAAGATCCGCTTGTAGTGGTTGTATACAGAAACGGACAGTGCGACCTTGGCAGCGTCCTGACCAACAACATACTCATCCAGGACTTTTTTGATCTCTGCCGGCTTCAGCAGCTTCATTTCCTTTTCAGCCGACTTTTTCCGGGACTTGCCCTTGCCCTTTGGCCGTGCATCCGCCCCATACAGCAGCTCATAGCAATAGCAGACGCATTCGTCACAGATATTTACATCTCCTGCGGAAAACATGCTCTGTACCTTGTTTTCGCCCTTACCGCAGAAATTGCACTTCTTAAAATTTTCTGGCATTCCGATTACCTCTTTGCAATAACCTTGTCGATGAGTCCATACTCCATCGCCTCGTTGGCGGTCATGAAGTTGTCACGATCCGTATCCCGGCGGATGTCCTCAATGGACTTGCCGGTGTTCTCAGACAGGATCCGGTTCAGGTTTTCCTTGGTGCGCAGCAGGTTCTCTGTGCGGATCTGGATATCGGTTGCCTGGCCGGATAAACCACCGCCGCCGATCAGAGGCTGGTGAATCATGATCTCACTGTTGGGCAGAGCAAAGCGCTTGCCCTTGGCACCGGAGGAAAGCAGGAATGCGCCCATGGACGCGGCAAGACCGATGCAGATGGTAGAAACATCGCACTTGATATACTGCATGGTATCGTAGATGGCAAAGCCCGCACTGACAGAACCGCCGGGACTGTTGATATACAGACTGATATCCTTGTCCGGATCCTGGCTCTCCAGGTACAGCAGCTGTGCCACCACCAGGCTTGCGGTGGTATCGTTTACATCCTCGCTGAGCATAATGATCCGGTCGTTCAGCAGCCGGGAGAAAATATCATAGGAACGCTCTCCCCGGCTGGTTTGTTCTACTACATATGGTACTAAGCTCATTGTTTCTGTCGATGCGCACGGCTGCACGCATCTCTCCTTTCCCGATATTCTGACAAATGATCTATTACCACAATATCCACCCCGATCAATACGAGGTGGATATATGCTTCCGATTATTCAGCAGCTTCTTCTGCCGGCTTTTCTTCTTCGATGGTGTTGTCAACCACAGCGGCTTCCTTCACCAGGTCAGCAGCCTTGCCAACCTTCAGATCCACGATGTAGTCCTCCATGGGGATGCGGCTCTTGATGGCTTCCAGCTCCAGACCGCTCTGTGCAACCAGGGGTGCCAGACCTTCGTTGATCTCCTCCTCGGTCACCTGGATGTTCTCCATCTCTGCGATCTTCTCCAGTGCCAGGCGGAGCTTTACTTCGTTCTGCGCCCGCTCCTCAAAGGTATCCCGGAATGCGTCCATGGTCATGCCGGTGTACTGCAGGTAGATGTCCAGGGACATACCCTGCTGCTGGAGGGACTGCTCGAAGTTCTGGATCAGGGTGTCGATCCGATGCTCGAACATAACATTGGGGATCACAGCCTCGGTGTTCTTGATAAGGGTATCGAACACATAGTTCTCAAATGCGGAAGCCGCAGACTTTTCTGCGTTCTCCTCCATGTGCTTCTTCATATCTGCACGGAATTCCTCAGCAGTATCGAAATCGGAGGTATCCTTTGCAAAATCATCGTCGAACGCAGGCAGCTCCTTGACGCTGATGCTGTTGATCTTGATCTTGAAGGTTGCAGGCTTGCCAGCCAGATCCGGCATCTGATACTCTTCCGGGAAGGTCACATTGATCTCGAATTCCTCGCCGATGCTGTGACCAACCAGCTGATCCTCAAAGCCCGGAATGAACTGACCGCTGCCGATGGTCAGCGGGAAGCCTTCGCCCTTGCCGCCGTCAAATGCTACACCATCGATGAAGCCCTCAAAGTCCATGTTGACCTCGTCACCGTTCTGAACCGGACGGTCATCCACGGAAACGATTCTCGCATTTCTCTGACGCAGCACATCGATCTGTGCGTTGATCTCATCGTCAGTAACATCCTTGACCTTTTTCGGAGCCTTTATGCCCTTATACTCCGGAACGGTAACCTCCGGCTTGGTAATGCAGGTTGCCTTGATGACAATGCCGTTTTCCTTGCTGATGGATGTTACCTCAACCTTGGGTCTGTCCACCAGAACCAGCTTGGTTTCCTCGATGGCATTGCCCAGCTCAGGGCCCAGCAGGCTGTTGATGGCATCCTCATAGAACACGCCCTCGCCGTAGATCTTCTCTACCATTTTCCGGGGAGCCTTGCCCTTCCGGAAGCCCTGCAGAGTAATATTCTTCTTCTGCTTCTGGTAGGTCTTCTCCACTGCGTCCTCAAACACGTCAGCGGAAATCTCAAAGGTAAGTTCCTGTGTATTTACGTCAATTTTCTCGGATGATTTCAAACTCATTCTTTTCGTCCTCCAATTTTTCATGTATCCGTATGCGCAGGGCAATACGGCTAAATCGCACTTTTATATTATAACATATCTGCCCGCCCTTTGGCTAGTAAAAAACAAGAGTTCTACATATTGCACAAATTTAAAAGATAAATTCCGGTCGAAATCCCAAATAATCGCTGGACACCATATGAAAATCGATGCCGTCCCGCTCTCCGGTAATGGCATACCGGTGACTATAACCGTGAATATGCCCGTAGTAGCACCGGGTAATGTGGTGTCGGTACAGCACATCCAGAATGTCATAGTTGCAGTTGCTGCCAAACATGGGGGGATAGTGCAGGAACACCACCGGCTCCAGTCCAGCTTGTTCCGCAGAGCAAATGGAAACCTCCAGCCGCTGCACCTCCCGTGCCAGTACCTTGGCACTCTGCTCCTGTTCGTTGCCGATATTCACCCACCCCCGGGAGCCGCAGATGCCGTACTTGCCATAGGGGTAGTGGTTGTTGTGGAGAATGTGCAGGGTATCCAGACCGTTTGCCTCCAGGAATTCCTCCATTTTCTTCATGGAGTTCCACCAGTAGTCGTGGTTCCCCTTCAGCAGGATCTTCTGCCCGGGCAGATCCTGTATAAACTGAAAATCCGCCAGTGCCTCCGGCAGGGTCATGCCCCAGGAGGTATCCCCGGGCAGCACCACCGTATCCTCCGGCGAGATCAGCTCCCGCCAGTTCTGCTCCAGCAGCTCCATATGGTTTTCCCAGCCGCTGAATACATTCATAGGCTTGCTGGGCACCCCCAGGGACAAATGCAGATCCCCGATGGTAAACAGGCTCATGGATCAAAGGCCCAGCTGCCGCAGCACGTAATCCTTCATATCCGTGCGGGCAATGGAATCGGTAAACCGCTCCGACTTGTTTTTCAGCTGTGCCAGAGCTGCCGGGATCTCCAGCTTGGAGCGCTCCGCCAGGGTATCGATCATGGCATACTCATCCAGTGTGGAGGGCGCACCCTCCAGAGCCTCCAGCACGCTGGCGCTGAATTTGTAGGGGCTTGCAGTGGAAGCGATCAGAGTCTTGGTGGTATCCCCGGTCTTTTCCTTGTATTCCTTGTACACCTTCACTGCCACTGCGGTATGGGTATCGCAGGTGTAGGAATACTTCTCGTAGATCTCGTGAATGGTCTTCTTGGTGTCCGCATCGTCGCAGAAGCCGGCGCAGAAATCCGCCTGGAGTGCCTGCTTGACTGCATCCGTTACCGTATAGGTGCCCTCCTTTGCCAGCGCACCGAACCACTCCCGGATCTGGGTGTCGTCCTCTCCGGCGAGCAGGTACAGCAGCCGCTCCAGATTGCTGGAAATGAGAATATCCATGGAGGGAGAGCAGGTTGCAAAGAATTCCCGGTTCCGGTTGTACACGCCGGTGTTTATGAAGTCGGTCAGCACCTTGTTGATGTTGGAAGCGCAAATCAGCTTCTTTATCGGCAGACCCATCTTCTTCGCATAGTAAGCGGCCAGGATATTGCCGAAGTTGCCGGTGGGCACCACCACGTTGATGGGATCCCCGAAGTTGATCTCCCCGTCCGCTGCCAGGGTTGCATATGCGGAAATATAGTATACGATCTGAGGCAGGAGCCGTCCCCAGTTGATGGAGTTGGCACTGGAGAACATCAGGCCAGCCTGATCCAACTGCTGCTTGACTTGTGGATCCGTAAAAATCGCCTTGACCCCGTTCTGGCAATCGTCAAAGTTGCCCTTGATGGCGCATACACCCACGTTGCCGCCCTCCTGGGTGCGCATCTGCCGCTTCTGCATGGGGCTGACGCCCTCCTCCGGGTAAAACACCAGGATCTCGGTGCCGGGCACATCCTTGAAACCGTCCAGTGCAGCCTTCCCCGTATCACCGGAGGTTGCCACCAGGATTACGATCTTCTTGTTCAGCGCCTTCTTCTTTACAGCAGTGGTCAGGAAATAGGGCAGCACCTGCAGCGCCATATCCTTGAAGGCACAGGTGGGGCCATGCCACAGCTCCAGCATATAGGTGCCGTCAAACAGGTGACTGATCTCGGCAATGGCATCGGTTTCAAATGCCTTGGTGTTATATGCGCTGTCGGTGCAGTGGTGGATCTCCGCCTCAGTAAAATCCGTCAGATACTTTGCAAAAATGTACGCTGCTCTGTCCGCATACCGCATTGTGGACAGCTGCCTGATCTCGTCCATGGTAATGGACGGGATCTCGGAGGGGACAAACAAACCGCCGTCAGCGGAAATACCCTGGGAAATGGCGGTTGCACTGTCTACTGCCAGTGCGCTGTTTCTGGTACTTTTATAAAACATGATGATCTCGTGACGCCGAAGCGCCACCTCTCCTTTCAAAAAGAATCCGTTGGTTGATCCGTTGCGTCAAATGCATTCTCCAGATAATCCAGATCCAGCACCTGACTGCCCCGGAGGGTCACTGCCGCAATATCAAACCGGGGCTGAAGCCCGGAGGGATACTGATATAAATAAGCCTGGGCAGTCCGAAGCAGGCGCTTCTGCTTGACAGGCGTCACCGCCTCAAAGCCGCTTACCATGCTGCCCGGCCGCCGTGCCTTGACCTCTACAAAGGCGATGTATTCGCCGTTTTCTGCGATAATGTCGATCTCGCCGCCCCGGATGCAGTAATTCCGCCGCAGGATCCGATAGCCCTTTGCCGTCAGATATGCTGCCACAGCCTGCTCCCCCAGAGCGCCCTGCTGCCGGGTGGTCATGTGAGATTTTTCAGGAAGGATCGCCGATGCACCGGACTGATGCCGTGGGCAGCCAGCGCCTCGTAATGGGCTTTGGTGCCATAGCCCTTATGCTTGCAAAAGCCGTATTCCGGATACTGCTGATCCAGCGCCAGCATGTACCGATCCCGGGCAACCTTCGCCAGCACGGAGGCTGCTGCAATGCTTGCGGAGGTGGCGTCCCCATGGATCACCGCCTGCATGGGCAAATTCATCCGGGGCAGCCGGTTTCCGTCAATCAGTACGCACTGCACCGGGATGTCCAGTCCGGACACCGCCCGGGTCATGGCAAGCATGGCAGCCTGTAAAATATTCAACTGCTCGATCTCCTCCACGGTAGCGGCAGCAATACAGCAGGCAGACGCCTTGGCGATGATCTCATCGTACAGAGCCTCCCGGCGCTTTTCCGTCAGCTTCTTGCTGTCGTCCAGTCCGGGGATCACCACATCCGGCGGCAGCACCACCGCCGCAGCATACACATCCCCGGCAAGTGGCCCTCTGCCGGCTTCATCCACCCCGCAGAACACCGGGTAACTGTTCCGGACAGCCTCGTCATATTCAAACAATTGGGTTTTTACCGCAAGTGCTTTTGCCATCATGCGCCCTCATTCTCCGGAACCTCCAGGGTGATCCGCCCCAGCTTGCCGCTCCGGAATTCATCCAGCAGCGTGATCGCTGCCCGTTCCGTATTGACTTCGCCCCCGGACACCAGCATGCCCCGTTTCCTGCCCAGCTCCTCCAGAAGGATTCTGCCTTCCGTGCCTTCCGGCAGATTGATCTTATACCGGGCGGTCAGCGCCTGGGGATATGCTTCGTGCAAATACTCCAGCAACAGCATGGCAAGGGCTTCAATATCCAGCACGTCATCGTTGATGGCACCGGTAAATGCCAGCCGCTGCGCTGCTTGCTGATCGTCAAATTTCGGCCAGAGCACACCGGGGGTATCCAGCATTTCTACCCCGTCCCCCAGCTTGACCCACTGCTTGGTACGGGTCACGCCGGGACGATCCTCCACCTTGGCACGCTTGCCGCCTGCCATTTTATTGATAAAGGAGGACTTGCCCACGTTGGGGATCCCCACCACCATCACATGAATTGGTCGGTTCACCAATCCCTTGGCACGCCACTGGGCAATCTGCTCCTTGAGCAGTTCCCGGAGTGCCGGATGGAACTGCTTGACGCCCTTGCCGGATTTGCAGTCCATTGCAACGGCGGCACAGCCGGATCTCCGCAGCCGATGCAGCCACTGCTGGGTGGTACGCTCGTCCGCCATATCGCTTTTGTTCAGGATCAGTAGCCGTGGCTTGCCGCCGGTAAGCCTGTCCATTTCCGGGTTCCGGCTGCTCACCGGGATCCGGGCGTCCAGGATCTCCACCACAGCGTCCACCAGGGACAGATTGGCGGTGATCATCCGCCGGGTCTTGGTCATATGTCCCGGGAACCACTGAATCGAACGTATTTCTGCCATGAAAACTCCTTTATACAGCGCTCCCTGAGGAGCATGTTTCATTGGGCTCAGCCAACCTTCCCGAATTTGTCCAGGGGGAACACACGCAGCAGCGCCTTGCCCATGATTTCCGATTCCGACACGAAGCCCACATTGGGATGCCGGCTGTCCTTGGAAATATCTCGGTTATCTCCCAGCACGAACACATACCCCTCCGGCACGACCACCGGAAACTGCATGCCGCCCTCGTCCCGGGTGGTCAGGGTATTGATGTAGGCTTCCTGCAATACCTGATCGTCCACCGTCACCGTTCCGGTATTGAAATCGATATCCACCTTCTGCCCGCCCAGCGCAATGATCCGCTTGACGATCAGCTTGTTCAGACCCTCCGACTCCACCACCTGCTGTGCGGAATCCAGCTGATAGCTTTTCCTTGCATTGATGATGACCACATCTCCTTGCTGAGGGGTATAGCCCAGCTCTGAGATGATGAGTCGATCTCCATTTACCAGGGTGGGAACCATGGAAGCCCCCTCCACTGTGGCAATGCGGAACAGGAACGTAAACACCAGGAACACCAGGAACACCGAACAAAGGATGGATTCGATCAGATCCAGAAGATCTCCCAGAATGCTCCGTTCAACATCCTCTCGGTTCTGCTCCGGTTGCTGTTCAGCCATTGCCGGCACTCCTTTCTTCAGGCGCATCCGCCTTAGTCAATCACACTGAACTGCTCCGCCCAGGTGCTGCGCAGCTTTTCGTCCCGTGCAAACCGATAGACTGCATGCCCGATTACGGCATCCTCCGGCACAAGACCCACCAGGGTGCTGCGGCTGTCGGTGGAAGCATTGCGGTTGTCCCCCATCACGAAGATGTACCCCTCCGGTACGGTCAGGGGATATGTAAACGCCCCGTCATTCCGGGTGGTCAGCATATTGATGTAATCCTCCTTCTGCACCACCCCGTTCAGGGTCACAGTACCGGCGGTAAAGTCGATATCCAGTTGATCCCCTGCTACAGCGATCACACGCTTGATCAGATTGATGCCGATACCCTTCTTTTCAACGACCTGGGTCTGTTCCGGATCCGAAAACAGATGTGCCTCGGTGCCGTCCACGATGACCACATCGCCCCGCTGCGGATGATAGAACAGCTCCACCATCAGCACCCGATCCTTATCATATAAGGTAGGGTTCATGGAACTGCCGTCCACCGTCACCGGCCGCAGGATGAATGCAAACACCAGCACCACCACAAACACGGAAACAATGACGGATTCTGCAATGTCCAGAAGGTCATTGACCAGGGATTTGACCGGGGATTTCCAATCCTCCTGCTTTCCGGATTCCTCCGGCGCAGCAGGCTGCTGTACTTCTTTTGTTTCTTCCTTGCTTGTATCCAGAGATTCGTTCTCCATGCTGCAACCGATCCTTTCTGAAAGCCGTTCCCGGCAATATCCTGATAGCAAAAAAGGGACGTAACGTCCCCCTTCTTCCGCATTCGATGCAAGTGACATGCGAAGCAGGAACCTGCTCCGCACATGCACAAACCATCTCTTAGCGAATCTGCTCTTTTACCTTTGCAGCCTTGCCGACACGATCACGCAGATAGTACAGCTTCGCTCTGCGAACCTTACCGCTGCGAACCAGTTCAACCTTTTCTACAACAGGTGAGTGAAGCGGGAATACACGCTCAATACCGCAGCCGTGTGCTACCCGGCGAACAGTAAAGGTCTCGCTGATTCCACCGTGCTTCTTTGCAATCACAGTACCCTCAAATACCTGAATACGGCTCTTGTCGCCTTCCTTGATCCGAACGTGTACCTTTACGGTATCACCGATGTGCAGTTCCGGCGCATCCGCCTTGATGCTGTCATTGCTGATGAGTTTCAGTGCATCCATGGTTTTTCCTCCTGTTTTTTCCGAATGTTCTTGCCTGTCCTTGACGTGGGAGCATTCTGCTCCGGAAACGCCTGCCGCATGGGCAGTACGGGCAGAAACCTGCCAGGCAGCGGACCATCCGACTTAATGTCATTTGTATGGCACTAACTCTCACTGCGGAAACCCGCAGCGGACTTCAAATGCTTTACTATTATATCACAGCTCTGCAAAAAGTGCAAGGGGTTTTCAGAAAAAATCTGTGCCGTCATGGCAAATTATTTTTTCCCGCAGTACCCGGTTCACGGAAAAGTCCGTTCCCGGCTCCAGTTCCTGCATGGCATCCAGCACCGCCGTAGGGTTCAGATTGGTTTGCGCCCCTGCCGGCAGCCGCAGCCCCAGCTGCACCTGTGTCCCATCCTGCTGACAGGACAGGCACTGAATCTGGGGGCGGATCTCCGTCTGCACCAACTGCTTGCGCTTATTGGTACGCTGGATCAGAATGGATTCCCGGGCAAGAAACCCGTCCCAAGTTGCCGAAAATCCCTCCCCGGCTTCCAGCTCCAGCAAATAGTCTGCAAAGCCGATTTCCGTATGCTTTTTCACCGGTTCTGCCGCATGCCGGATCCGCAGTCCTTCCGGCAGCACAGCGTTCAGCCGATCCTGCAGTTCCGCAAAGGGCACCGGCTCCCGCAGGTTGAAATCCATAATCTCGCACATGCTTTCAAAACCCAGGGACAGTGCCAGTGGAAACATGAGATATAGCCGTGGATTGAACCCCTCCGAATACCAGATGGGAAGCTTCGCCCGGCGGAAGGCACGCTGCATGCACCGGTTCAGATCCAGGTGGGAGATATACTTCGCCCGGTCACGTTTTTCATACACCGTCCGGATCTTCAGCAAAGCAAGCACCTCCTACCTTTTGATTTACACCGCAGCCGGCACATTGCAGCCGGCAGTTGGGCGTAGTCAGAGACTGATGGGCACGTTGATTCTCCCGGATGAAAAAATCCTTGGACACATAATAATCCAGGTGATCCCAGGGGAACACCTCATCATAAGACCGGGTACGATTGGCGTAAAACGCCGGATCCAGCTCTGCCTCCCGGAATGCCTCCTGCCAGCGGCTGTAGTCGAACCGCTCTCCCCAGCTGTCAAAGGTGCTGCCCTTCTTCCATGCCCGGTACAGCACTTCACTGAGCCGCCGGTCTCCCCGGGCAAGTGCCGCCTCCAGCAGACTGGCATCGGACTGATGCAGGGCGGCACGGATCTTTTTGCTCTGGATGGCGTCCCGCAGCACCTGCTGCTTATGCTCGATCTGGGCATGGGTGGCTTGTGGCTCGAACTCAAAGGGGGTAAAGGGCTTTGGCACAAAGGTGGCGGTACTGATGGACACCTGTACATTCTTTCCCTTGGGTCGGTGGGGATTTTCATAGAACAGATCCACCACCTTTTGGGCAAGCTGGGCAATACCCACAATATCCGCATCGGTTTCCGTAGGCAGTCCCATCATGAAATACAGCTTCACCGTATCGTAGCCCCCCTCGAATGCGATCCGGCAGGTTTTCATGACCTCCTCCTCGGTCACATTCTTGTTGATTACGTCCCGCATCCGCTGGGTACCTGCCTCCGGCGCAAAGGTCAGTCCGCTTTTGCGCACCCGTTTGATCTGGTTCATCAACCCCTCCGAGAAGTTGTCAATCCGCAGCGAGGGCAGGGACAGATTGATTTTTTCTTCCTCCGTATAGGTCAGCAGCTTTCGCAGCATGGGGTCGATCTGGGAGTGATCGCTGGTGCTCAGGGAGGACAAGGACACCTCGTCATAGCCCGTATTCTCGCACAGAGCCTTACTTTCCCCATACACGGTTTCCGCCGACTTTTCCCGGAATGGACGATACAGGAACCCTGCCTGGCAGAACCGGCAGCCCCGGATGCAGCCCCGTAGCACCTCCACGGACACCCGATCCTGGACGATCTCCGTAAAGGGCACCACAAAATTATCCGGGTAGAACACCTTGTCAAAATCCCGGATGATCCGCTTCTTCACCGTTGCCGGCGCCCCATCCTTTGGAGTCACTGCCTGGATGGTTCCGTCCGGGTGATAGGTCACTTCGTACAGAGAGGGCACATAGATCCCCTCTATCCTGGCAGCCGCCCGGAGGAACGCCTGTCGATCCGCCCCTTCCTGCCGCATCCGGTGATACAGATCCATCAGCTCCAGGTTGACTTCCTCCCCCTCTCCCAGAATGAACAGGTCGAAGAAATCCGCCAAAGGCTCCGGATTGCAGGCACAGGGGCCTCCTGCCACCACCAGTGGAGCAATTGCTGTGCCCCGATCCTTTGCGTACACCGGTACACCTGCCAGATCCAGCATATTTAAAATATTGGTGTAGGACAGCTCGTACTGGAGGGTAAAGCCGATGAAATCAAAGTCCCGGATGGGCTCCAGGCTTTCCAGCCCATACAGGGGAATGTCATGCTCCCGCATGATCTGTTCAAAATCCGGCCAGGGGGCGAACACCCGTTCACACCAGTAATTTTCTCTCTGATTGGTCAGAGAGTAGAGGATCTTCATCCCCAGATGGCTCATGCCGATGTCATAGCAGTCCGGAAAGCAGAACGCAAACCGCACATCCACCTTAGATTTGTCTTTATAAATGCTCCCGGCTTCGCCGCCGATATACCGGGCAGGCTTCTGCACGGACAACAGGTATTTTTCAATCTTTTCTTTTAGCATGGAATGCTCCTCAATATGGTTTGATACATCCATTGTACTATATTCTTTCCGTTTGTGCAAGGGGCAGTTCCCACAGGAACAGATAGCCCAGCATCGCATACAGCTGCACATTCCGCACCCCGGCTGCCAAGCATGCACCAGCCAGAACAAACGTACTTGCACACACCAGCCAGGTCATCAGCATCTGTGCCCGGATGCCGGGGAACAGGCATCGGAGCACGGCACCCCCGTCCAGGTTCCGGTAGGGCAGCAAATTCCACAGTCCCAGCGCCATGTGGAGCCAGGCAAGGGAGGAGCCGGTCAGCCACAGCACCCATCCCACAGCCAGGTTCACCCCGGGACCGCTCAAAAGAATCAAGATCTCCTGCCGCCAGGTCAGCATTCTGCTGCGGCGTGGGATCATGAGAATGCCTCCGCCCCAGAACCGCAGCACTGCCAGCTTCTGACCGCAGGCACACATGGCGGCAGCATGTCCCAGCTCGTGTATCAAGGATGCCAGCAGTAAGGGCAGTGCCAGCTCCGCCCGGATCAGACAGAACAGCGCCCACACAGCAGCAAAACCAAAGCAGATGATGACCCGGACTCCACGCAGCCGGAAGCTAAGCATACACCGGCAGATCCAGCCGCAGGAATGGCTCCAGTAATTCCGGCCTCCACAGCTGGTGCAGCTGTTCCCGGCAGTAAGCAAGCCAGTGCAGCGCAGCCTCCGGAGCAAAATAATTCCAGATCAGCACCCCCAGGCACAGCCCCACACAGAGCTTGCACTGGGTCACGATGATATCACTGTAAGGTGCCTCCGCCTTTCGCTGCTGCTTTTCCAGAGCCTGGGCAAACAGGGCATCCTCCTGCTGTCTTGCCTGTTCCAATGCATCCTCCGGACAGTCCTCCGCCCGCTCCCATTGGGTTTCCTTCATACAGATCCCTCCCGTCTGTATGAGCATATGCGCATCCCACACTGGGTATGCAAAAGCGCCTGTGCAGCTGCACAGGCGCCTGGTTTACACTTCCTCCACCGGTTCCCGCTTGATGTGGAAGATGGCGCAGAGAATGCCGGACAAAAACCGGGGACTCTTGACTACAACAATTTTCATGCTGATCCCTCCTATGTAATCCGGAGCGGCAGCTCCTTATGCTGTAGCTTATGCCCTGCCGCCGGATTGGTGCCTGTCCCGTGAGAATACCAGCAGAATCATCCCCTCTGCAAGGGTCACTGCCGCCTGCTCCCCGGTAATATGATTGCTGACCCCCAGGGGAAAATCCGCAGTCAATTCCGCATCCTGCAAGGGATACTCCACCCCCTCCAGGCACACGCCTTTACAGGCGGTCGTCAAGGCGAACACGGAAAAATAGCTGTCAGGGCGTGCCGGATAGACCCGTCTGCCGGGCGGATGCAGCATGGCTTCGTTCCGTTCCCCAATCAGAACGCCTTCCGCCCCTCTGGCATACAGGAACAAAAGCGTCTGGACATTGGCAATGGTATGATCCAGCCGTCCCCCGATGGCACCGTACAGCACGAACCGCCGGAAGCCCAGGGACAATCCAAGCTTCACCGCCAGCATGGTGTCCGTGTCATCCTTTTGTATCGGATGCCGCCGGATCTGACAGTCCTGGGGGATCTCCCTCTCCGGCAGGGTATCAAAATCCCCTACCAGATAATCCGGCTTTAGCCCCAGCACCTTTGCGTATCGGTATCCTCCATCGGCGCAGAGGATCAGATCTCCCGGCTCCGGGGAAACGAGGGGCAGGAACTCCATAGGTGCCCCGGCGAAAATATAACAGGTCAATTCTTTTTCAATTCCCATTCCTTCAGTCCCTTTGCCTCCTCAAACATACGGCAATAGCTTTCATACCGGCTCCGGGGAATCTCCCCATCCTCCACGGCCTGCCGCAGGGCACAGTTCCGCTCTGCTGTATGGCAGCAATCCTGAAACCGGCACTGTCCCAGATAGGGTGCAAATTCCCGGAAGCAGCCGGCAAGCTCCTCCTTGCGGATAATATCGTACTGGTTGGTTTCAAAGGTGGAAAAGCCCGGCGTATCCGCCACATAGCCCCCGCCCTGCACCGGGTACAGTTGGGCATGCCGGGTGGTATGCCGTCCCCGTCCCAGCTTTTCGCTGATGCTGCCGGTTTCCAGCTGCAAGGATGCGTCAATGGCGTTCAGCAGAGTGGATTTCCCTGCGCCGGAATTGCCCGTAAAGGCGCTGACCTTTCCACGCAGACATGCGGCAACCGCATCCACCGTGCGGGGGATTGCATACTCCACCACATATACCGGGATTCCTGCCTTCTGATAGATTTCCACCAAAGGAGCCGGATCCTCCAGATCCGCCTTGGTCACCACCAGAATAGGGGTGATCTGCTTGTACTCCGCAATGGCGATAAACTTATCCAGCAGCAACAGATTCGGTGCCGGCTTGTACATGGATACCACAAACAGCAGCTGATCCAGATTTGCAAGGGGCGGCCGGATCAAGTTGTTTTTCCGGGGCAGCAGCTGATCGATGACCCCGTTTTTCACCTGAACCCGATCCCCCACCATGGGGGACTGCCCCCGGTTCCGGAAGATGCCCCGGGCACGAAAGTCAAAAACGCCGGAGGGGGACTCTACAGTATAGAGTCCCCCGATTGCTTTGATAATCGTTCCGGTCAGTACGGATCCTGTCTGCATGGGATCAATCCTGGTCTGCATTCGGATCCCCCACCGGTTCTGTTTCCTGAGCAGGCTCCGTAGGCTGGGGTGGTTCTGCCGTGGTATGGGTCGGTGCCGGCTTGGTGGTATGCTGTACCGGCGGCTGTGTAGTCACAACCGGCGGCTCGGTCTGTGCTGCAATGGCACCGATACTCTTGAATGCAGCATGCACGTTCACATCGCTCTTTGCGCTTGCCGTCTTCTTGTCAAAGTCCACCAGATAGGTGCCTACCCGGGCAGTTTCCTTGTTGGAGGAATTGGTCACAGAAACGATCAGTTCCTTCTTGCCGGAGCCCTCCAGGGAAACGCTTGCAGAGCCGGACGTGTATTCTGCGTTGATCACAGGGCTTGTGAAGAACACGGAGCCCCCGTCATAGAAGGTGAAATAGAAGGAGCCGTGTACGTTCTCCGGCAGTGCAAATGTGACATTGCAGGTATTCACCGGTGCAACACCGTTGCTGACCTTGACCTCGATCACGGTGCCGGTCACAACCTGCTCTCCTGCATTGATGCTCTGGAAAATGATCTGCCCCTTGGGTTCGCTGGAATCCACCTCTGTTACCTGAAGCTCAAGCTTCATGACCTCAGCGTCCAGCTTTGCTTCCTCCAGGGTCTTGCTTGTAAAGTTGGGAACCTCCACCGTAGAAGCGTTGGGGCCCATACTGATATAGACCAAAATCTTGGAATTGGGGGCAATGGCCTCCCCGGCGGCAGGCACGGTCTCACAAACCAGTCCCTTTTCCACTGTATCGCTGGCTGCCTTCTTGACCTCCACCGTCAAGCCCTGGTTGGACAGGGTCTTTGTGGCAAGCGTTTCCGTCCAGCCGATCACATCCGGCACGTCGATGGTGTTATTGCCAAGGCTCACCTTGATCTCCACGACGCTGTTCAGGGAAATGGGATCATTTTCCGGAATGCTCTGGTAGAAGATCACGTCCTTGTCGTACTCGGAGTATTCGCTGGCGGTCACCTTCAGATCCAGCTTGCCCTTCCAGGCATCCACTGCCTCCTGGTAGTTGGTGCCCACCAGATTCGGCATTGCAAATTCCTTTTTGTCTCCCTGATTGTCGCCGTTGAGCCAGCCTACGATCAAGTAGGTGACCAAAATCACCGCAGCCACGATCACTGCAATGGTCACACCGGTGAGAATGGGTACAAACAGGGAGCGGCGCTCCTCTTCTTCCTCATCCTCATCGTCGTATTCGTCCTCATCGGACTCCTCGTAATCCTCCTGATCGTCTCTGCCCTCCCGCATAGCCGGAATTTCCGCCGTTGCCGGGGTCACAGCCTGGAAGAACCGGGTGGGAGAATCCGAGGTCTGGGCATCCTCCTCGTCATCGTCATCATGATAGCCGAACACAATGTCCGGGTTTTCCTTGAACTGCTCGATATCCCGGATCATTTCCTGGGCAGTCTGATACCGGTGCGCCGGATCCTTCACCATGGCATGCAGGATGATCTCCTCCAGACCGATGGGAATGTCCGGATTGATGTTCCGGGGACGCTCTGCCTTTGCCTGCATATGCATCACCGCAATGGTCACCGGATTGTCCGTATCAAACGGCTTTTTCCCGGTCAGCATCTCATAGAGCATCACGCCCACAGAGTATACATCGCTCTTGGCATCGGTCACGTCGCCGCGAGCCTGCTCCGGGCTGATATAATGCACCGTGCCGATGGCCTGATCCGTTGCGGTCTTGCCTTGCTCCCGGGCGAACTTGGCAATGCCGAAGTCCATGACCTTAATGGTGCCGTCCGGGAACATCATAATATTCTGAGGCTTGATATCCCGGTGTACGATCCCTCTGCTGTGGGCATGCTGCAGCGCCCGGAGGATCTGCAGAACGAAGTGTACGGAATCCTTCCAGCTGAGCACCTTTTCGTTCTCCATGTACTCCTTCAGGGTGATCCCGTCAATGTACTCCATTACAATGTACTGGATCTTGTCAGAGAATCCCACATCGTAGATCTTGACGATATTCGGATGGGACAGCACTGCAATGGCTTTGGATTCGTTCCGGAACCTGCGGAGGAATTCCTCGTTCTCTGCAAATTCCTTTTTGAGGATCTTGACCGCTACGGTTTTGTGATCCACCACGTCAGTGGCCTTGTACACGTCCGCCATGCCGCCGACGCCGATCAGCTCCGTAATTTCATACCGGCCGTCCAGCTTCTTACCAATGTTCTTATCCATCTACTTCTCTCCTACTCAATCTGAGATGATTGCCAGGGTGATGTTGTCCCGTCCACCCTTTTGGTTTGCCATATCTACAAGGTGTCCGCAGACCGTCTCAAAGGACTGCTCCCGGAGCGCCTGTGTGATTTCATCCTTGCTGCAATAGCTGGACAGACCGTCCGAGCAAAGCAGCACCAGAAACCGGGGATCGTGGGTCTGTTCAAAGTAATCCGGCTTCACTGTGCGTTCCACGCCAATGGCACGGGTCAGCATATTCCGCTGGGGATGGGATTTCATTTCCTCCCGGGTGATCTTTCCCTGTGCCAGAAGCATCTGCACCACGGTGTGATCCACCGTCAGCTGCTCCAAGGGCGCAAGTCCCTGCAGCAGATATGCCCGGGAATCCCCCACATTTGCCACATGCAGCATGGTATCATCCACATACGCCATGACGCAGGTGGTGCCCATGCCAAAATTCTTGTAGTCCAGCTTGGATTTTGTATATACAACGGAATTGGCTGCGGATATGGAGGCACAGAGCAGCTGCTTGATCTCCGAGCCGTTCATGCCGGCGTGGTAGCCCTCTTTGAAATGGGAAACCGCTTCGCCTATGGCAAGCCGGCTTGCCTCTCCGCCGGAGCGTTCGCCGCCCATGCCGTCACAGACCACCGCCAGCACCCCGTCCTCCAGTTGGAGGGTTTCTACCCGATCCTGGTTTTCATCCCGGACCTTTCCTACATCCGTTGCTGTCTGAATCCGCAATATCCTCACCCCGTTCCCTTTGTGCCTCCCGGCGCAGCTGTCCGCAGGCGGCGTTGATGTCGCTGCCCAAAGTCCGCCGCACTGTGGCGTTGAGTCCCTCCTGTTCCAGCATCTGCTGAAAGCTGTAGACCGTATCCCGTTTTGTGTGATAATTCCGCTCCCGGACGGGATTGACCGGGATCAGGTTGATATGACAGGGCAGCCCCTCCAGCTGTTTCGCCAGCAGCCTGGCTTGTTCCCTGGTGCCGTTGACCCCATCAATCACTGCATACTCAAAGGTGATCCGTCTGCCGGTGGTGGCAAAATACCGACGACAGGCACCCAGCAGCTCCGCAATGGAATATTTCCGGTTCACCGGCATGATCCGGCTCCGGCTGGCATCGTCCGCCGCATGCAGAGACACTGACAGGGTCAGTCCAAGTCCCTCCTCCGCAAGCCGGTCGATCATAGGAACCAGACCGCAGGTGGAAAGGGTCACATGCCGCAGGCTCATGCCCCGCCCCTGGGGGGCAGAAAGCAGCCGCAGAAATTTCAGCACATTGTCGTAATTGTCCAAAGGCTCTCCGATGCCCATCAGCACCAGACTGGATACCGTCCTGCCGCTGTCCCGCTCCGCTTCGTAGATCTGTCCCAGCATTTCGCCGGGGGTCAGATTCCGCACAAAGCCTGCAATGGTGGAGGCGCAAAAGTTACACCCCATCTTGCAGCCCACCTGGGTGGATACGCAAAGACTGTCCCCGTGCTTGTATGCCATCAGCACGGATTCGATCAGGGATCCGTCAGAAAGCCCATACAGATATTTTACCGTATTATCAATAGCGGATTCAAGCCTTTTTACGACAATTAGTCGATTTATACAAAAAGAATCAGATAATTTTGTGCGAAGCGACAGTGACAAATCCGTCATTTCTGAAAAATCCGTTGCCTTTCGGCTGTGAAGCCAGGTAAAAATCTGCTTTGCCCGGAATTTCGGTTCGCCGGCTTCTGCCAGCCAGTCCGACAATTCCCCGAAGGACAGGGATAAAATATCCGTTTTGGTCACTGTATCACCTCGCTCGCTTCAGCTTTGCCATGAAAAACCCGTCACTGCCAAGGCAGCCCGGATGCAGCGTCACCTTCCAATTGCCAAAGGGCTCCCCCAGTGTTTCCAGAAAGGAGACTCCCTCAAATTCCGGATGCTGCTGCAAAAATCCGTCCACCACCCCATCGTTCTCCGCCCGGGACAGGGTACAGGTGGAATACACCAGATACCCACCTGGCTTTACATAGTGAGCAGCGTTTTCCAGAATCTTCGCCTGCACCGGAGGAAGTCCGGTAAAGGCCGCCGGATCCTTATACTTGATCTCCGGCTTTCGACGGATCACCCCAAGCCCGGAACAGGGCACATCGCACAGCACCCGATCCGCCTGGGGCAGCTCCGGGTTATGTAGGGATGCATCCCCCGTCCGGGCATGCACGCACTGCAAATGCAGCCGTTGTGCCCCCTGGGCGATCAGCTTCACCCGGTTGGTATGCAGATCAAAGGCATACAGCTGCCCCCGATCCTCCATCAACTCCGCCAGGGTAAAACTCTTTCCTCCAGGTGCTGCGCAAAGATCCAGCACCGTATCACCAAGCTGGGGATCCAGCGCCAGACAGCATAGCTGGGATGCCAGATCCTGCACATGAAACATGCCCTGGGCAAAGGCATCCGTCCGGGTCACATCGCCCCCCTGCACCCTGTAGCAGTCCGGCAGAAGAGGATGCTTCTCCACAGAGATCTCCCCCATGGCACGGAGGAAGGCAGACGCATCCCCTGCCAGAGGGTTCCGCCGCAGGGTCACCGGGGGACGCCCCAGTGCATCCGTCAGCAGAGCGTCCATCACCGATTCCCCGTATTCAGAGGAAAGCTGTTTTATGAGCCAATCCGGCGCACAGTACTGCACCTGACGACGGAGCGCAGGATCCTTTGGCACCGGAATCTGCTTTCCGTCCCGGACAAAGCCCCGGAGCACCGCATTTACAAAGCCGGATGCGCTGGTATACCGAAGCTTTTTGCATGCGTTTACACACTCATTCACTGCCGCATTGTCCGGGATCCGCATATGCGCCAACTGATAAACACCGCAGCGCAGCAGATTCCGCACGGTGGGATCTAGCTTTTCCGGGGGCTTTTTGCTGTACCGGGACAGCACATAGTCTAACTCCGGCAGCCGCTCGATCACTCCGTAATACAGGGCAGACACCCGGCTTTTCTGCTGGGGGTTCAGATCCGAATCCCGCAGTGCCCGATCCAGGGCAATGTTGGAATAGCCCTGTGCTCCGAAGGTCTTGTCCAGAAGCCGAACGCAGAATACAAGTTCAGCGCCCATCAGTCACGATTCCCCCGGATGGCGATCAAACGCAGCAGGTTCAGCAGTGCGGTTGCCAGGGCTGCCACATAAGTCAGCGCCGCCGCAGTCAGCACCTTGCCGGACTGTGATACCTCATTGCTGTCCAGAATATGACTGGATCCCAGGGTGTTCAGGGCACGGCGGCTTGCGTTGAATTCCACCGGCAGAGTCACCAGTTGGAACAGTACCACCAGAGAGAACAGCAGGATACCCAGATCTATCAATGGAAGTGCCTGAAAAATCACACCCAGCACCACCAGAGGATAGGACAGGGTAGAGCCGATCTGGGTGGCAGGAATGATGGCAGCACGGAGTCGCATGGGTGCATACTCCTGGGCATACTGGATGGCATGTCCCACCTCATGGGCGGCAACCCCCACCGCTGCAACGGAGGTGTTGTTATACACCCCATCCGACAGGCGCACCACATTGGTTCGAGGGTCAAAATGATCCGTCAGTTCGCCGCTGACCGATTCGATGCGGACGTGATACAATCCGTTCTGATCCAGGATCTGCCGGGCAGCCATAGCCCCGGTGATCCCCCGGGAATTGTGGATCTTCTTATACTTACTATAAGTGGATTTCACATTCCACTGTGCAAGCAGCGCAATGAGAAAACCAATCAGCACAAAGCCGTATCCATAATACATAAAGGGCATATCAAAGAACCTCCGTTTCGAATTTCATCCCATTTTCGATGGAATTCCCCCGCAAAAAATCCTCTGTCTTCAGCCGCTTGCCCCCCTCGGCCTGCAGCTCCAGGATCCGGATGCAATGTCCGTCTCCGCATGCGATGGTCAGATCTTTGGCGTCTACAATGGTGCCTGCCAGCGCCGGATCTACTGTCCGCTCGGACAAGGCTGACCGTAATAGTTTATGCCGCTTGCCCCCAAGAAATGCAAAACCGGTAATACCCCGGATCAGATTGTGAATCTCCCGGGCAGACTTTGTAAAATCGATCCGGCTCATATCCTTGCGGATCATGGAAGCGTAGCAGGACAAAGCGTCATCCTGGGGCACCGGCGTCAGAGTTCCCTGACAGATGCCTGCTACTGTTTCCAGCAGCACCTTTGCCCCAAGCTCCGACAGCCGGTCATGGAGCTGACCGCTGGTTTCCTCCTCCCCGATGGACAGGGATTCCGCCAGCAGCATGTCCCCCGTATCCAGCCCCTGCGCCATCTGCATGGAGGTAACGCCGGTTTCCGTTTCTCCGTTGAGGATACACCACTGAATGGGGGCGGCTCCCCGATATTTCGGAAGCAGAGATGCATGGATATTCACACAGCCAAACGCCGGAAGCTCCAGCACCTCCACCGGCAGGATCTGCCCGTAAGCCACCACCACGATCAGATCCGGTTGCAGTGCCTGTAACGTCTCCAGCGCCCGTGCCGCATCCTCCCCCTTCCGCAGGGACAGGGGTTGGTACACGGGAATGCCGTACGCCTGGGCAGCTGCCTTCACCGGGGTGGGAATCAGCTTATAGCCCCGCCCCTTGGGCTTGTCCGGCTGGGTGAATACCGCCTGTACCCGGTGTCCGCTTTTTGCCAGAGCATGCAGGCAGGGCACGGAAAAATCCGGCGTTCCCATAAACACAATATTCAGCTTGTCCCTCATTCCGGTTCCTCCTGTCACGTTCTGATTTATGCGTCTTCCATCTGTACGAATTCATCCACCAGACGGGTAAACAACAATCCGTCCAGATGATCCGTTTCGTGGCATGCACACCGGCACCCCAGCTCCTTCAGATCCATGGTAAATTCCTTCCCATGCCGGTCATAGGCACGGAGCCTGCACTTGTTGGGTCTTGTTACATATCCCCACTGGTTGGGGCAGGACAGACAGCCCTCCACGTCCCGCTGCTTGCCGCTTTCCTTCAGGATCACCGGGTTCACAGCCTCTACCCTGCCGTCTCCCACGTCCATTACGAATACACGCTTGAGGATGCCCACCTGGGGCGCAGCCAGTCCCAGACCCTTTGCCTTTTCCAGGGTCTCGAACATATCATCGATCAGCTGTCCCAGCTTGTCGTCAAATTCCTCCACCGTGCGGCAGGGCTTGCTTAAAATCGGATCCTCACTTGTTACAATGTTGCGAATAGCCATTACGTTCTCCTTCCTTATACGCCGATGTCTCCGTTCATATCGGCGAATACCCGGACACGGGCAAATTCCTTATAAGAGCCGGTGCTGCACAGCAGCTGCCGGATGAACTGCCGGAATGCGGCGTTGTTCTTGCATTTTAAAATGATCCGGTACCGGTATTTGCCGTTCAGCTTTCCATAGGTACACCGGACAGGCCCCAGCACCCGCAGGGGCATGGAAATATGTTCGGCGGCGATCTTGTCCCGCATCATCCGGAGCATGGTATCCGCCGCAAGCTGCACCTGCTTTTCCAACTCGGAGGACAGACCAATCACGCAGATATCACAGATGGGCGGAAACATCAACGCCTTCCGCAGGGCGATCTCCTCCCGGTAGAATGCCCCGTAATCCTGCTTTGCCGCCAGATTCAATACATAATGATCCGGCAGAAAGCTTTGCAGAATGGCTCTCCCCTGCTTGCCGCCCCGCCCGCCTCTGCCCACCACCTGGGTGATGAGGGAGAAGGTACGCTCATAGCTGCGGAAATCCCCGGCAAACAGTGCCTTGTCAATGGACAGCACCCCGACCAGAGTCACGTTGGGGAAATCCAGTCCCTTGCCGATCATCTGGGTGCCCACCATGATATCGTACTCCCCCCTGCCGAAGGCACGGAATTTCTCCTCGTATGCCATCCGGGAAAAGGTGGTGTCCGCATCCATCCGCAGGATCCGGGCACCGGGCACGATCTCCCCCAGGGCTTCCTCCAGCTTCTGGGTGCCAAAGCCCATCTGCTTCAGATGGGTACTTTTGCAGTTGGGACATTCCTGCACCGGAGGGGCGCAATAGCCGCAGTAGTGACACATAAGGCTGTCGTTTGCCCGGTGATAGGTCAGAGGCACGCTGCAATTGGGGCATTCCACCGGAGTATTGCAGTCGCAGCATGCAATGATGGTGTGATACCCACGCCGATTCAGCAACAGCAGGCTCTGCTCCCCGGCAGCCAGATTCTGCTGTAACTGCTGGGTGAGCAGATTGCTGAATTCACTGCCGTTGCCCTGTGCCCGTTCCTGGTTCATGTCCACAATGTCCACCGTGGGCAGCACTGCATTGCCGTATCGCTCCGGCATTTCCAGCAGCTGATACAGCCCCCGCTGGGCGTAATAGTAGCTTTCCAGGGAAGGGGTGGCGGACGCCAGCAACACGGATGCCCCATGGGTTCTGCACCGATGCTTTGCCACATCCGCTGCATGATACCGGGGGGCATTGTCGGATTTGTAGGAGCGCTCCCCTTCCTCATCCAGGATAATCAGCCCCATATCCGACAAAGGGGCGAATACGGCGCTCCGGGTACCGATCACGATCCGTGCCTCCCCCCGACGGATCCGCTTGTATTCGTCCATCCGCTGCCCCAGGGACAGATTGCTGTGGATCACTGCCACCCCATCCCCGAACAACTGCTGGAACCGGGACACGATCTGGGGCGTCAAAGCTATCTCCGGGATCAGTAGCATAGCCTGCCGCCCCAGGGACAGGGTGTGGGCAATGAGGGCTTCAAACACAGAGGTCTTGCCACTGCCGGTGACCCCATGCAGCAGGAATACCTTGGGGATCCTGCTGTGGATCTGGGCTGCCACCGTATCATACACCTTTTGTTGCTGGTCACTGAGCCGGATCTGGGACGGATCCCGCCGCTGCTCCGATCCACTTTGCACCGGACGGAGCTGCTCCATATCGTACTGCTCCACCAGTCCATGCTTCAGCAGGGTCTTCACCACTGCCGGAGTCACACCGCACAGATAGCATGCCTCCCGGACGGCAACCGGGCCGTTTTCCTCCAGCAGTGCCAGCACCTGCCGCTGCTTGGGGGTGGGCTGATGCCGGTTCTGCCCTGTAAGGTATGCGTCCGACAGGCGGATCATCTGGATGTACTTATCCCCCACCGCCTGGGCTAGCCGATCGGTTTGCTGAATACAGCCCTTTTGCAAAAGACTGTGGATCAGCTCCTGCTTATCCGGATTGACGGACACATCCAGCATGGCATCCAGCTCCCGCCGGGATTTTGCCATCCGCAGGAACCGGAGCAGATGCGCTTCCTCCTCCGTCAGGGGCACATCCGGCACCTGATCGGACAGGGAGAAATGCTCCTCCACCCGCAGGTTCATGCCGGAGGGCAGCAGACACCGGACTGCGTCATAATAGGTACAGAAGGTCTGCTCGTGCAGCCAGTCGGAAAGCTCCAGCATTTCCCCGTTCAGCACCGGCTCCGGATCCGGCACAGCCAGCAGGGGCTTGAGCTTGGGATCTGCCGGAATCTCATGCCGCACCAGGATCATGCCGATCCGCTTCCGGTTGCCTCTGCCGAAGGGCACCAGCACCCGGCAGCCCGGCTGTGCGGACTGTTCCAGGTAAGCAGGAACCAGATAGTCAAACAGCCGGTCAAAGGAAAAGGCGGTGCCGCTGACCGCAACCGCAGCCGCCTGCACCAAGGGCTGTTCCACGCCCTATTCCTCCAGGGACTCCGGCTCTACGATCTTGTACTTGCCGCTGGCGATCTCCTCCACTGCGGTCTTGACGGGCTTTTCCTCCAGGGTCATGCCCTGCTCGTACAGTTCGTCTGCAATGGCTCTTGCACGCTTCGCAACCCCGATCACCAGGGAGTATGCGCTTTCGTTTTTGGTAATAATCTGTGAAATTGCCGGTCTAAGCATGATTCAACACCTCATCTATCTTGTTTCCGTTTTTCGTTCTCAGTTTTTCTGCCCGTACCACCGTGCGGAAGTCCTGGATGGCTTTTTCCAGTTCCCCGTTGACAATGATATAATCGTACCGGTCTGCATAGGAAAGCTCCCGGGCTGCCTGTGACACCCGTTCCTCGATCACTTCCGCTGCCTCCGTACCCCGCTTGTTGAGCCGGCGGCGCAGTTCCTCCACCGAGGGGGGCGCAATGAACAGGAACACCGCATCCGGACAAAGGGCCCGCACCTTCATAGCGCCCTCTACCTCGATCTCCAGGATCACGTCCCTGCCGGCATCCCGCATCTGCTCCACCTCTTTTTTCGGTGTGCCGTAGTAGTTACCGCAGTACTGGGCGTATTCCAGCATGCCTCCCTGGGCGATACGCTGTTCAAATTCTTCTTTTGTGATGAAATGGTAGTTCACTCCGTCCTGCTCTCCCTCACGGGGTGCCCGTGTGGTGGCGGAAATGGAGTAGTAGAAGCTGTCATCCTTCAGGATTTCCCCGAGAATGGTACCCTTGCCGCATCCCGAAGGTGCGGACACTACCAGCAGCAGTCCCTTATTCTTCATCCTGTGCCTGTTCCTCCTCATTATCATTGAGCCGTGCCGCAACGGTTTCCGGCTGCACAGCGGACAGGATCACATGGTCGCTGTCCATGACGATCACCGCCCGGGTTCTTCTGCCGTAGGTGGCATCGATCAGCCTGCCCTGCTCCCGGGCATCCTGTACGATCCGCTTGATGGGGGCGGACTCCGGGCTGACAATGGCGATCAGCCGTGCGCTGGAAACCATGTTGCCAAAGCCGATGTTGATCAGCTGCATTGTATCCGCTCCTGTCTATTCAATATTCTGGATCTGTTCCCGGATCTTCTCGATCTCGGATTTCAGATTCACCACCGTCTGGGTGATGGTCAGCTCCTGCGCCTTGGAACCGATGGTATTGACCTCCCGGTTCATTTCCTGGATCAGAAAGTCCAGCTTTCTGCCAACAGGCTCCTCATCCTCCAGCAAGGCATGGAACTGCTGGATATGACTGCGGAGCCGGACAGTTTCCTCGTCCACTGCAACCTTTTCGGAAAAGACCGCAGCCTCCGTCAGAATGCGCTGCTGGTCAAAGCCATTGCTGCCCAGCAGCTCCTCCAGCTTGGCATACAGCCGGTTCCGGTATTGCTCCGTCATCCGGGGGGAGGCTTCCTCCACTACAGCTACCATGCCGCTGATGGCGTCCAGCTTGCTCTTGATGTCCGCTTTCAGTCGTGCGCCCTCTGCTTCCCGCATGGTAACAAAGCGATCCAGAGCGGCGGATGCCACCTGCCTGATTTCCTCCCAGACCGCTTCCTCATTCTCTACTGCCTTCTGTACAATAAAAATCTCCGGGAACCGGATCAGATCCGTCAGCTTCAGATCATCCTGCAGATGCAATGTTTCGTTTGCATCCCGCAGCGCCTGCAAATAGCCCTGAGCGGTGCCCATGTTCACCTGGATTTTGGCATCGCTGCCGTCGATCCGGTTGATGGTCACGCAGACCTCCGTCTTGCCTCGGGCGACCCTGCCCTGCAGCAGGGACTTGAGCTTTTCGTCCAGATACATATATGCACGGGGCACCCGGGACGAGAATTCAAAATACCGGTGATTCACCGCCCGGATCTCCACCAGGATCTCCTTTCCGTCCAGGATCTGCTGCGCCCTGCCGTAGCCTGTCATACTCCTGAGCATGTCGTTCCTCCCATCGGTCAGTGTCGGAGCATCCACCCTCAAAAGGGCGCACTCCGCCTATCTTATAAATTATACCACGCTCGCCGGGGAAAAGCAAGTCATATCCGAAATAAATGGCACTTATACACAAAAACAGCGGACCGACCGGAGCATTCTCCGGCAGGATCCGCTGCTGTGCGTAGTAACTGGGAATCATTAATCTGCAAACATGGGTGTAGACAGATACCGCTCACCGGTATCCGGCAGCAGGGCAACGATCACCTTGCCCTTGTTTTCCGGCCGCTGTGCCAGCTGGGTAGCGGCAAATACCGCTGCGCCGGAGGAAATGCCCACCAGAATGCCGTCCTCATGGGCAATGGCTCTGCCAGTGGCAAATGCGTCCTCATTCTCCACGGGGATGATCTCATCGTAGATCTTGGTGTTCAGCGTCTCCGGCACGAAGCCTGCGCCGATGCCCTGGATCTTGTGGGGGCCTGCTGTGCCCTTGGACAGCACCGGAGAACCTGCCGGCTCCACCGCAACCACCTTTACATCGGGGTTCTGGGACTTCAGGTAAGCGCCCACGCCGCTGAGGGTGCCACCGGTGCCAACGCCGGCTACAAAAATATCCACTTTCCCGTCGGTGTCATTCCAGATCTCTGGGCCGGTTGTGGCAAGATGGGCTGCCGGATTTGCCGGATTGGTAAACTGACTGGGAATAAAGCTGTTGGGTGTCTGGGCAGCCAGTTCCTGCGCCTTTTCAATGGCGCCCTTCATGCCCTTTGCCCCATCCGTCAGCACCAGCTGTGCCCCGTATGCCTTCAGCAGGTTCCGGCGCTCCACGCTCATGGTTTCCGGCATGGTAAGAATGGTCTTGTAGCCTCTGGAGGCTGCCACGGAGGCAAGCCCGATGCCCGTATTGCCGCTGGTAGGCTCGATGATGACGGAATCCGGTTTCAGCAGTCCCTTTGCCTCTGCGTCATCCAGCATGGCCTTGGCAATTCTGTCCTTGACGCTGCCTGCGGGGTTGAAGAATTCCACCTTTGCCAACACGGTAGCCTCCAGCTTCCGGTTGGCGGAATAATTCTTCAGCTTTACCAGGGGGGTGGAACCGATCAGATCTGTGATTTGCTCATACACTTTCATAATAGATACTCCCTTTCAGATTTGTGCAGGCTTTTTCTCATAAACCATATAAACATACCTGCTTTATGGGTATATTATAGCACGGTGGTTCCGCCTTGTCAATCCCTTTTGAAAAAAATTTTCCGGATCCATTCTGCTGCATGTTTTCACTGGACGTCTCACATACTGAATGCGCATACCTTGACAATTCCACGACGCTCTGCTATAATATAGTAAACCTATTAGAATGATAGGATTCAGCCCAACCGGGCACGGGAGTGAAGAACATTGACAATACACCAGATGCAGGAGGAGATCCTGCGGCTCAAACAGGAACAGGACGTATGCATTCTTGCCCACAGCTACCAGGCACGGGAGATTTTAGAGATCGCCGACTTTACCGGAGATTCCTTTCAGCTAAGCCTGAAAGCAGCAAGCGCCCCCCAGTCCAGAATGCTGCTGTGCGGCGTCCGGTTTATGGCGGAAACGGTAAAGATCCTGTCCCCGAAAAAGCAGGTGCTGCTTGCCAACGGAGCGGCGGGATGTCCCATGGCGGAGCAGATGGACAAGGCACTGATCCGGCAGGTCAAGGAACGGTATCCGGATTACACCGTAGTGGCATACATCAACACCACAGCGGAGCTGAAAACCCTCTGCGATGTGTGCGTCACCTCCTCCTCGGCGGTGGATATCTGCCGGAAGCTGCCGGACAAGCGCATCCTCTTTATCCCGGACTGCAACCTGGGAGACTATGTGGCAAAGCAGGTGCCGGACAAGGAATTCAAGCTGCTCAGCGGCGGCTGTCCCATTCACGCCAGGGTGAATGCAGCGGATGTGCAGCGTGCCCGCAGGGAGCATCCGGGTGCAGCCGTACTGGTGCATCCGGAATGCATACCGGAGGTGCTGGAGCAGGCGGACTTTATCGGCTCCACCTCCGCCATCATGCAGCATGCAGCCCAGTCGGCAGAATCCTCCTTCATCATCGGCACGGAGGTCAGCATCGTGGAGCATCTGTCCTATCAGTGTCCGGACAAGCGGTTCTACCCCCTGTCCAAGAATCTGATCTGCCCCAATATGAAGCTGACCAGTCTGCCGGATGTATACCAGGCGTTACAGGGCGGCGGGGAGGAGATCCATCTGGACAAGGAGACCCTCTGTAAAGCTCGTGCGTGCATCGACCGGATGCTGGAGCTTGGATAAACAAACACCCCTGGATGATAGGCAGATACGCATAAAGAAATTCCCCAAGAACTGTTATGAAAGACCTATACAGCGGGCTATGAAAAATAACAGGCAGAACCTCTATCATGGCGTTCTGCCTGTTCTTTCATTATGATATTTCTTCATATGACGAGGAGTACTGCTTGGCTTATTTATCACCTATCCAATTTGCTCTTTTTCTCTTTCCCAGATAAGCAATGATCGCACCACCCATATTGACCAGCAGAATTGTTGCAACCCACGAAAGCGGAAATGCGTGGTACAGCATCGGAAGCGATGGATACGCCCGGAACGCTGTGCAGATCCAGAGGGTACGAAATGCACAGGTACCGATCATCGTGCTGACAGCCGGGCAGATGGCATGTCCACTGCCGCGCAGGACACCTGCCGGAATTTCGTACAGATTACAAATTGGCTCAAACAGCAAAATACACAGGATCCGTATCCCGGCAGTTTCGATTACTGCCGCATCCGTTGAAAAGAAACCGGAAACAGTGTTACGGAACAGGACTATGGAGAAAATCGGAATAGAACTGCAAACGGCGGACAGCAGCAGGCTGCACCAAAGAATGGTTCTGCACCGTGCATATTGTTTCGCTGCATAGTTCTGGCTGGTAAAGGTGGTCGCCGTCTGACCAAACGCCGTGATAATGTAGTAAGTAACGTATTCAAAATTCATAGCGATGGTGCTTCCGGCAATCGCCGTTGCCCCAAAGCGGTTCACCGATGCCTGCACAAAAATGTTTGCCAGACAGAATACTGCCCCCTGCACAGCCAACGGAATCCCCGTTTTTAAAATTTCACCTATAAAGTGAAGTAAACCATGCGACTTCTGGAAACGCAAGTGGAACTGTCCATCTTTTTTCAAACGAATCAGCACAAGGAATGCCGAAAGACCATTGGAAACGTCCGTCGCCAAAGCAACGCCGGATACCCCCATATGAAACACGATCACAAAAAACAGATTCAATCCTATATTGGCAGCACCGGACACCACAAGAGCCAGAAAGGGATAGCGACTGTCTCCCCGTGCCCGCAGAATGGCAGAACCAAAGTCGTAAAGCAGTAAAAAGGGGTATCCCAGCAGATAAATACGCAAATAAAGCTTGGCAGAATGGAAAATGTGCTCCGGCGTCCGGATCAGACGCAGCAGCGGCGCTGCAACTGCCTGTCCGAAAAACAATCCTGCGAGCCAGAACAGGATCGACAGAAGCACCGCCGTCTGGACAGCCATCGGGATATGCTGCGACTCCTTGCACCCGATCAGATTGGCGATCAGGACATTCACCCCGATGGACAGGCCGGAGGAAACCGTAACGATCAGCGCAATGGTTTCTGTATTCGTCCCCACTGCGGCCAGGGCATTGGCATTGCTGAAATGCCCGACAACGGCTGTATCTGCTGCATTAAATAACTGCTGCACAATGCTGCTCAGTGCAATCGGCAGCGTAAAGAGCAGCAGCTTCTTTAACAACTTGCCGTACAGCATATCCACATCTGTAGTTCTCAACTTCTCTCAACTTCATCCTCTTTCCTCCCAAAAGGTTCTTGAAATATTATACAGGATGCGGTACAATATACAAAGCGAATATTATCGATACTATAAATCGGGAAATGGGATAGATGATATGGAGAACCCTCTGCTGAAATACCTTGCTTTTGTCAAGACTGTAGAAAAAGGAAGTTTTACCCGTGCTGCCCACGAACTTGATTATGTCCAGTCTTCCATCAGTAAAATGGTTGCCGATCTGGAAAAAGAATGGGGCATGACTTTGCTGGAGCGTGGCAAAAACAGTGTATGCCTGACCTCCGCCGGAAAACAGGTCATGCCGTTTTTACGGAATCTTCTGAACGACTATTGCGAGCTGGAAGGTCAAATCTGCCGGATGAATGGGATAGAGACCGGTGTTGTCCGCATCGGGACTTTTTCCAGTGTGTCCATCAACTGGCTGCCTAATATTTTTGCCAGGCTGCAAAAAGACTTTCCCGGTATCGAATACGAAATACTGCTGGGCGATTATGACGAGGTGGAAAGATGGATTCAAGAAGGCCGGGTGGACTGCGGCTTCTTGCGGCTTCCCACCCATTCAAAATTCAATACGGTTTTGCTGAAACAAGACGAATATAAAGTTGTTCTGCCGGCAGGACACACACTCGCAGAAAAGGAAACCATCCGGGCAGAAGATTTGAATGGTCTGCCCTTTCTCCTGCTGGAACACAGCGGAAAGACCGAGGTTTCCGATTTACTGGAGAGTTATCATATCCAGCCGGACATCCGCTTTACAACCTGGGAGGACTTTGCCATCATGGCGATGGTGGAGAAAGGACTTGGCATCAGCGTCCTACCGGATATGATCCTACAGCGAATCCCCTACAAAATTGAAGTCCGTTCTATGCAGGAACCGTATTATCGGTGCATTGGACTGGCAATGAAGGATCGAAAGCATATTACACCCGCTGTTCAAAAATTTCTGGAATACTTGCGGTTTCGGGAATGTACGCAATAAATGATACTATAACCTTACACAGAATCAACGGGAGGTGCATCACATGTATTTTGCATACGGTGAAAGAGAGATTTCCTACCTGCGGCAAAAGGATCGGCGGCTTTGCGAGGTCATTGACCGGATCGGGCATATTGATCGGGAGGTCGATACGGATCTGTTCTCCTCTGTGATCCACCACATAATTGGACAGCAGATCTCCACAAAGGCCCAGGCGACCATCTGGCTGCGGATGCAGGAAGCGCTGGGCAAGGTGAATGCGGAAACCATTCTCTCTGCCGGTGCTCCAAAGCTGCAATCCTTGGGCATGACGTTCCGCAAGGCAGAGTATATCACGGATTTTGCTCAAAAAGTTTGCAGCGGTGCCTGCAACCTGGAGGCTGTGTGGCACATGACGGATGCGGACGCAATCCGGGCGCTGTGTACCCTCAAGGGCATTGGCGTCTGGACGGCGGAGATGATCCTGCTGTTTTGCATGCAGCGCCCTGATATTTTCAGCTTCGATGACCTGGCAATCCAGCGCGGATTGCGCATGGTTTATCACCACAGAAACATTGACCGGAAGCTGTTTGAAAAATACCGTCGCCGATTCACGCCCTATTGCAGTGTCGCAAGCTTATATTTATGGGCAGCAGCAGGCGGTGCTATCCCGGAACTGCGGGATTACAAGCCAAAAAATAAAGGCGCATAGCCCATGCAGAAAAAGAATTCCGACCTTTTGGAGGGAAACAATGACTTTTATTCAACCATATGATTCACCACTGGGCGACATTTTGCTGGCAGCGGACGAAACAGGACTGACCGGTCTGTGGTTTGAGGGCGAAAAATATTTTGCCAACAATTTGCCCCAGAAACATATCCGGCAGGAAACACCAATCCTTTCGGAAACCAAACGCTGGCTGGATATTTACTTCACCGGCAAAGAACCCGATTTCATGCCGCCCCTGCATCCCATCGGTTCCTCCTTCCGGCAGGCTGTTTGGAGCATTCTTTTGCAAATTCCCTATGGGCAAACCGTGACCTATGGCGAAATCGCTCAGCAGCTTGCAAGGCAACAGGGAATAGCCCGCATGTCCGCCCAGGCAGTGGGCGGCGCTGTGGGACACAATGAGATCTCCATTCTCATCCCCTGCCACCGGGTAGTAGGAACCAACGGCAGTCTGACCGGATACGCCGGGGGCATCCATAAGAAAATCCGGCTGCTGGAACTGGAGCATACGGACACGAGCCGCTTTTTTGTTCCGAAAAGGGAACGGCGCTGTGATGGCATCTAAGAGCGGGATGCAGGTGATCCGGCGCAAAGCCTATGAGGCATTACCAGGGATCATGTTTCATGCTCCAGCTCCCTGCGCTTTGCCCGTCTTACCCGGTTGATATGCCGTTCAAAGTCCCCATTGTTGATCAGCTCCGTCAGAACTAGCTGGTCAAATGTGGGCACCGTACAGGAATAAAAACCCAGTCTATCCTGGAACTGATTAACAAGCTGTTTTGGGAGCACCATATACCCGATTCGCATGGAGGGAGAGATGGTTCGGGAAAAGGTGTTCAGATAAATCACGTTGTCAAAATCGGACAACACAAATAAGGTTTCCATGGGTTGGGAGGATACAGAAAACTCCGAGCCATAATCCGACTCGACAATGAATCTTTCCCCATATCCGGACCAGCGTATGTACTCATACCGCTTAGAGGCGGTGGCAGTCACGCCAGTGGGAAAGCTCCGATAAGGCGTGGTATGCAGCACATCCGCCCGGGTGGCAGCCAGAGCGCCGCTGTCAATGCCATCCGCAGAAAGGGGCAGCAGCTCATAGTCCACATCCGCCGCCCGGTAGATCTGCTCGATCTTGTCATAGGAGGGGGATTCGATACCGTATACCCGGCTTCTGCCCAGCAGCTCCACGATCAGACGGTACAGATATTCTGCACCGGAACCAATGACAATTTGCCCGATTTCCACCTGAATGCCCCGATTCCGTGCCAGATACTGCCGGATGGCACTGCGTAGCTGTATGCCTCCGGCGTTGGGTGACTTCTCCAGAATCGTTTCTCCGTAATCTGTCAGAACCTTCCGCATGGTTTTGCTCAATATGGATATAGAAAAGGTCGGATAAGAAGATGTATCCAGTTTTTTATGGAAAACTGGTACAGGCTCCGCAGTGGATCCGGCAAAGCCATCCGAAGGCTGAAAGATCACGAAATAGCCGCTCCGTTCCCGTGCCTCCGCATACCCTTCATCGCACAACAGTCCGTATGCATGCTCAATGGTAATGGTGCTGATACCCAGTTCCTCCGCCAGCATCCGCTTGGAGGGCAGTCGGCTGTTGTATGGGTACACCTGGTTTATGATATCGTTCCGGATCAGCTTATACAGCTGTAAGTACACCGGTCGGTTCTCTTTTTGAATCACATATTTCATCTGGCTATATTATTTTCTCCGTTTCTGACTATTGTATATCATCAGAAATCATTATACACTAGTAACATCAAATTTGCAAGGAGGAATTTCAAATGCAAGCAACATCCACAAAAAAGAGAACCGCCTTATGGCTATGTGTAACTGCCCTGTTCATGGCGCTGAACGTGGTGATGAGTTCCTTTGGCGTACCCGTTCCCGGAGGCCATCTGTATATGAATGACATCATCATCTGCACTGCCGCCATACTTCTGGATCCGCTGGCAGCATTCATGGTGGGAGGCGTAGGCGCCTTTCTGGGGGATCTGTTCTTCTACCCCACTCCCATGTTCGTTTCGCTGGCAACCCATGGGCTTCAGGCCATTGTCATTTCCGTATGCTCCCACTACATACTGAAAAAGCACCCGGTACTGGCATCCGGCATCGGTGTCACCATCGGTGCAGTGATCATGGTGGTGGGCTACTCCCTGGGTCGTGCCTTTATTTACAGCACACCGGAATACGCTCTGCTGAAGCTGCCCTATCAGATTTTACAGGCTGTGGTGGGCGCTGTGGTCGGCATGATCCTGTACTGGAAGTGCGGCATCCGGAAGCTCTGGAGCTCCAAGCTGATGCCCCAGAAAACCTGTCCGGAGCGATAACCTGACAATCTCTCATACTTTCTTTCATAAAACCAGCTCCACCGGAGGATCCGATGGAGCTGGTTTCTGTCATATGATCAAGCAGGATTCAAAAGTTCCCGTTTTAACAGGCAAAGATCCATTGCATTCAGCTTGCCATCCGGGCACAGATCCCCTGCCTTCCAGTCAGCGAGGGAAGCATCCGGCGTGTGCAGCAGCCATTTCTGCAATGCGATTACATCTGCTACTGTGCATGCACCATCCTGGTTCACATCCCCCCGAACGGGTTGGTCAGCACCAGCGGGTACGATCCAGGCGTTGTCGTCTACGATCAGACAAAGCATGGTGATGGTGTCGCCAAAGTACACATCCTCCCCGTAATCCAGGATCATACTGCGGAGGCTGTCATGCCAAGTATCATACCCGCCGCAGGCTGCTGCCACCAGGAAGGGAGCATCAAAGCAAAGGTCATTCCAGTCGGAAACCGCCTCCCCTGCCGGAGTATAGCCTGCCATGATCTGCGCCGGATCGCCGCCGGTTTTCCGGGTAATAAATCCATTGAGGGCATTGGCGAACTTCAGCGCATCCGCATTTCCATTCACCAGATAATCCATGCTGATCCGCCAGGGCGTCCGGCATGCATTGTAATAAAAATTGCCGTCATGCTCGCTTTCCAGCAAATTTGCTGAAGCCGGCACAAATTTTCCGTTGCTGTCCTTGACAATGAAATCCGGCAAAATGCCCGTACCGTAGGTGTCCACCATCTGGTTGATGATCCGGTAGGTGCTCTCATACAGGGTTGTCCAGCGCGTATCCCCGGAAGCCTCCGCAAACACCGGCATGTACTGAACGATAAAATCCGAGGAACGGGTGGCTGCGTAGTAGGTATCCCCTTCCCTGGTGTTGTGCGCCCAGTCTCCCAGCTGTAACACCCAGTCGGTCTGATTTACCTCATAGGTCATAATGTCGTTCATCACAGCCAGCGCCGCCTGCTTGTAGTTGATGGCGCCGTCACTGCCCCACACCGTATCCGCCATCAGCAGCGCATAGGCAATATCCAGATCCCCGTCCGTTGCGGAATCCGCACCGGCGCTGTTTTGAATGGCGGATCCGTTGTCCGTCTGCTGCCACGCCATCAGATTCGGGCCGATGCCGCTGGGATGCGCCTTGTAATAACGGTACATGCCGTCGAAAATATCCTTCGCCTGGCCGTCATGCTCCGCCATGGACGCAGCAATGAGCATGCCATAGCCGTGGGCTTCGGAAACGGTCACCGCCACCTCTGCGCCGGCTTCTGCGTAGGTTTTCTCCCCGTAGAATACATAATACTGGGGATCTCCCGTCACATAGGGATCCTGCGCCAGATATTTTTCCTTCCAGTATGAATAAAATTGAACCGTTTCCTCTGAAAGTGCTCCCGTTTGCATTTCTTTCACCTCTGCCGCCGTCAAAACTGGTGCAGCATTTGCCATCATAACGGCTCCCGCAGCCATAACAACCGCAGTCTTTCTGCGAAGTTTCATAAAATCCCTCCACTCTATCCTGCTGGATTTGTTGCATTATACCATAATTCTAACGGGCTGTCAAGAAGCAAAGCAACACTGCACAGAGATTGTGCGGTGTTGTCTTAGGAAAGCTCCAAACTAATCCATTCAACCTCCTTGGAACATTTTTTACAACAAACATTTATGGCTATCCAGTCAAAAGCGTCAACATAATCATCTGGAGAAAACTTATCAGGATATTCATTCACACATTCTTCAATGAATTGTTCCTTATCTTCTATTTCAATATTAAGAGAAATTGAAAAAATAGTTGAACCGCACTTATGGCAAATATAATCTGTAAGGTCACTGTCCAGTGCTGTTTTCAAGTCACCGCATACCAGTCCATTGTATCCTTGTGTTGCTTCATCAAATATCAGGTGTTTCTTACGGCAGTTATTACATATAGCTACAACCTTTAGACCATCTTGTTCACTATAACTCATTGATGGATCATATTGGCGGTTTTCATTGTGCAAGATTGTAAAATATTCGCAGCCGCAATCACAGACAATACTTCCACTCAAATTGGTTGCGTTTGTTTCATGTTCGTTCACTCGAAAAATCGTTTTTAAGTGTGTTGGAATAGGATCATTCATATGATTCCTCCTGCATCTATATGACACAAGCAAGCCGAACGCTCACTCTCACTTTTGCATTATACCACAGCGCCCTGAAAAATGCAATTTTGTACTGTGTAGTGCAAAACATACATAAAGCAACACTGCACAGAGATTGTGCGGTGTTGTCTTAAATTATGAAAGCTCGGCTTCCGCAACCGGGGGCTCCGGCGTGATCTCGCCCAGGGACATCTCATAATCCAGCGCTGCCCGATGGAACAGATACATAGCCTGCACCAGATGCTTCAATTCCGGGTCTGTGTTTTCAGCCCCCAGCACGGAACGCAGGTAATACAGAGGACTGTAGCTGAGAGACCATTTCGATCCGGACGACTGCTGGAATCCTGTTTGCTCAGTCACTGACACGCTTACCGGAATCCGGAACCTGTTCACCGAGATCCCGGCGGTATCTATATAATAATAGTTCCCCTTACTGCCGGTAAATGCATACTGGCTCACATCAAACCCCGGCTCCACCCGGAAATAGTGCCGCAGCACCGTGTTGGATTCCAGCAGCAGTGTAGTGCCGTAATAGGTGATCCCTTCCGGCAGAGTACCGGAAGAACCGGGCATCAGCTCCGACAGGGTATCCGCTGTGACAACCTCCATGGCTGCGGTGGGTGCCAGTGCCGTACCCTCAAAGTATGCCTTTGCGTAAGCACCATATTGCAGCATGGCCTCCGCCAGTGCCGCCGCTTCAGTGGAATATTCCGCCGAATTGTTGCAGATATACTTGGCGTAATCCTGCACGGTAAAGCTGTACACCGGCCCCTGCAAAGTATCGGTACATATCTGGGCAGTGATCTCGGAGGTCATCTCCTTTGCCGCCACCCGGCAGGTGAATACATAATAAGTACCCTCATCCACCTGATCGGTTTTCGCATCCAAAACGGGGATCTGCTGTGTCTGCCCATTGGGCAGGGTGAAGCGCATGTACGCATGTTCATTCGCAAGAAGCCTGCTGTCCAGCTCCATATAGAAATGCACGCCGATGTCTCCGTCCAGGGTCAGGGAATGACCAGCCAGATGGACACCCACCTGGTTTTTGTACGCACCGCACACCTTGCACCGACCGTATGCGTAGGTGTGTGCCGGAATCACGTCCGCTTCCTTCGTATTGCTATAGACCAGGGTAGGCGTGTCCCCTGCGTCGCATCTGGAGTAGATCTTATTTTCATAAACCTTCACGCCCCCGAGTGCGGGGTTTTCCTGGCCGTTTTCCAGATCCTGTCCCCAGGCCTCCCCCAACAGGTATGCCACCTCACCGCTGACGAATGCGGCAGTGTTCCTGCCTTCGACGGTTTCCCGGTCTGCCTCTCCCGCAGCGAAGGCATTTCCGCCAAAAACATCGCTGTTGTACCAACAGTGACTTATAGAGCCGTGTGGGGTTACACACACGCCTCCAGAAAAAAGAAGAGCAGCTCCCTCTGCGTTCAGTTTGCCAATATTATACCCATACTCCAATGTGGCACCCGAAGTATTTGTTCCACACAAACCACCCAAATACACGCGATCTGAATCGTGACTCAGGGTACCCGAGTTAAACACATTCCGGATTGTTCCTTCATTTCGACCACATACACCACCGCATGAATCTCCTGTGCAGTATGTGCCGGCGACAACAGAACCGGTATTGTAGCTATTGGTAATCGTGCCGGTATTTTCACCGCACACGCCGCCGCAAGTCCTATATTCTGTTGCGTTTACCGTGCCGGTAGTATAGCTATTGGTAATCGTGCCGGTATTTTCACCGCATACACCGCCCATACCTCCGGAAGCCGCTATTCCGTTCACCAGACCCATGTTATAGCTGTTGGTAATCGTGCCGGAATTTTCGCCGCATATACCGCCGGCACTACCAACTTCCGTTTTAATCGTTCCGCTGAAATAACAATGTGTGATCGTTCCCGCATTTTCCCCGCATATACCGCCATTGCGTTCGTAACCCCTGAACCAGGAATCCACAATGCCAAGGTTCTTGACTGTGCCGCTCCCCGATAGTTCCCCGACAAATCCGACGTACGACCTGCCTACATCATCATACAAGCCGCTAATAGTATGACCGTCTCCGTCAAAGGTGCCACTGAATGCACAAGTGTAACCAAGTGTTGCTTCTAAATTTCCGATGGGTGTCCAGCTTCGGTAAGACCCGCTGTTGAGATTCCCAACGCTATTCACCAGATTTTCATTGACCACAATGTCATCGGTCAGTTTTGCGTGGGCGGATGTGTCCGCATGCTCTGCAAACCAGTACAGCTGATCCGCATTGCTGATCTGATAGGGACTCTCCGCTGTGCCCTCTCCCTCCGGTTCGGCGGAGACTTCCTCCGCTGATGCCAGCCAGCTGCCCAGACGGTGATCCTCCGGCAGATACAGCAGCATGGAGCAAAGCATGGCTGCTGATGCGGCAATGGACAATACTTTTCGGAATCGCTGTGTCATATGCATTCCCTCCTTGTTTTTGCACAGGCAGTTTCTTAGGGCAACACCGCACAAAGCCCGCCTGTCGGCTTTGCACAGCATCTGCTGACGAATTTTCCGTCATAGCACATATGTTTTTCAGGCTGTTCCAGTCATGCTCAGCAATCAAGGAAAATAAACACTATTAAAGTTGTGTTTCGTCGGTATTTGTTATCAAATGATTAATAGGATATCATTTTATTTTTCTAATAAATCCTTTTGCTGGAAAATCAGGATACAGAAACTCCCAAATGCAGCCGCATGATTGACACTGATACCATTTTGTTGCATACCTTTTGAGTTCTTTCTGTTCTAAGGTAGAATATCCTGTATGATACGGCTTGCTTACTGGTATTTCTATAAAAACACCATTCGCAACTTGATTATGACAAAACGATTTCATTTCTTCAAACAGTTTAAGAGAATTGATATCAGTATCAAATCGCTCCATACAATCGCATTTCAATTGAACCAATTTGCATCGACCTCCGGAATGTAAACTTGATTTCCTCCACCAAGCAATTGACCAGCACCACAATTAATGATTTGTGGACCAGGCAGGACGGCCCCTACACTGCGCCGGACGCCACGATCCGCTACGGTAGCCGGGATGACGGTTGCGATGGATCCAGTACATGCTGGATGCGGCAGGCTACGATTGCGGAAAAATTGACGATATTGCAGGCGTGAAAACCATCGGCTGCCATCCGGGCTTACCAGCAGGAGCATAGACTTGCCGTGAACGGGCTGGCAGGGAAGAAAACAGTGGCGGCGTTGAAAGGAGCAACCGCATGACGGGATTTGAATTATTCACCACGGTGCTGGGGATCATCGGGACGGTCTGCGCCATCGTGTTCGGGTACATCAAGTCCGGCGTGGATGACATCAAGCGCAAGCAGGAGAAAGAGGATGAGCGGCATGTACAGGTCGTTTCCAGGCTGACTGCGGTCGAAGCGTCCGCACAGCAGGCGCACCACAGGCCGGACAAACTGGAAGAAAAATGAATTGTGTAATAGTGTTTAGTTGTGTAAAGGTTAAGTCTATTCATGGATTATTCCTACAACTTATGCAGCAAATCGCTATAAACCGAGAATTTCTGTTTCTATGATAATAATTATAGCAACTGTACGGCATTGCCTATACTTATTGCTGATCCCGGTGCAGCCGACTGGTAACGCAGAATCCGGCAGTGAGATCCAGCAGTGCGCCCAATGCAAGCATCCACAGTGCCGCACTGTTCCGGCGGGCATAAACCTCCCGGTACGGCAGGGTACATACCAATGTGTAACTGCGGTACTTCCGGTAACATACCAGAGCGGAGGACTGGTATGGACTTGCGCTGAAGTGTCCCGCATTGCCGGAAAAATCCGCCGGCGCATAGGGGGACTGGGCACCCACCAGGGCGGAATACGTGTGACTCATGTAGCGACAGCTTTCATCCAGCACGGAAAGGGTTCCATTTTCCATGAACTGGGTTCCGCTTACCAGTTCTGACAGATCCGCTGACTGCATCAGCTGACTGATGTCATCCGGCTTAAAGGTGATCTGGATCACGCCGTCCTGATCCAGCCGTGCTGTGCCCACCAGCAGAATATCCCGGGTGCTCTCGTCGGGAAAATACCACTCGGAAAACACCTTATTCGTGATCGCCGGCAGGAAGGCGTCCTCCACCCGATCCCCTACCCGGGACTGATCCGTACTGAACCGGATCACGCCCTGCAGATCGGATACGCTGATGACCTCCGCCCCGGCAACCAACCGAAGCTCCTCCAGATCCGTTTCCGTCTCCAGCAACGTCGGTGTGGTGTTGATCATCATGGAAATGATCCGTGCCCGGGTCTGATAATCCGCCTGGGCTTCGTCCAGGATCAGCAGCGTCAGCAGCACCGTGGGCAGCAGAACCGCACGGTACTGGGACCAACGCTTCATGACTGATGGGCGGATGCGCCCATCCGCTCCGCCATCCGGTCATAGATCACATACATCTTCTGTACCGTATTTTCCAGAAAGTAATAGTGAAAAATATAGGGCACCAGCAGTACCAGGATCAGTCCCAGCAGGGGCAGCAGGAACATTGCCTCCGTCATCAGAAAAGCACCCAGAACCAGGAACAGAACAATGGCAAACAGCATGGTCACCAGAAAGTGGATCAGCCGTTCGTGCTGCATAAACCCGATCTTGTCCAGGTGCCGCTGCAGATCCGTTTCTGTGAAGCTGCGGTTTTCTTCCAGCAGCCGGTTCATTTGCTTCATATAATCGCTCAGATATTTGTGCATGCTCCCTCCATTGAGGCAGTCACACTGCCTGCCGATTTCCGGCATCGGCACACCAAAGATTCATCCGCATGTATTCCTTTATATCATAGCATACTGCCAGTAAAATAACAAGAGCAACACCACACAAAAATTGTGCGACAGATGTGTCAACAGATTTTTCGTCAGATTGCATAGAAACGATGCAGGAATGCCAGAGCATTGCAGGGAGTTTCTGTATGATATGACGGAACACCCGTTAGCAGAGGCTGTAAAAAAACACCAGGTCAGCTTTGTACGATATCGCCCGGGGCTTTACACAAATTTTTCTTGACAATCCTGCTGGAGTGTGCGATACTAAAAAGGTATTATGCAACAGACGAAAGGAACGTGAAATATGCTGCTTGAAATGATGTCCCTCAGTGAAACCCTGGTGGAATGGCTGACCACCCATATGAACGGCTTGCCCCGTGAACTGATTATTTTTGTAATTTCCCTGCTGCCCATTCTGGAACTGCGTGGCGGACTGCTGGCGGCGTCCATTCTTGGAGTGCCCATCGTACCGGCTTTGTGCATCTGTATCATCGGCAACATCCTGCCCATCCCATTTATCCTGCTGTTTATTGAAAAGATCCTCAAGTGGATGAAAACCACCAAGCATCTCCACGGCATTGCGGACTGGCTGGAGAAAAGAGCCACCGGCCCCAAGGCGGAACAGATCCGCAAGGTGGAATTTATGGGCACGCTGCTGTTTGTAGGCATCCCCCTGCCCGGCACCGGCGCATGGACTGGCGCACTGATCGTATCCCTGTTGCATGTGGACCGGAAAAAGGCAAGCCTGGCTATTTTCCTGGGGGTATTACTGGCGGCAGCCATTATGTGCGTCATCACCTACCTGATTCCCTGGATCGTCCGGCAGTTTTAACACAAAGGAGTGTTTGAAATGGCAATGACAATTTTCTATCCGGTGGGACAAAACCTGTATGTGAATCTCACCAACCAATGTCCCTGTAACTGCACCTTCTGCATCCGGCAGAACGGGGACGGGGCATACGGCTCCGACAGCCTGTGGCTGGAGCATACCCCCACCTTTGAGGAGGTGCAGGCGGCATGTCCTAAGGATCTCGGCAAGTATCACGAGATCGTGTTCTGCGGCTACGGAGAGCCTTCGGAGGCGCTGGATGTGCTGTGCCAGACCGCAGCCTACCTCAAGCAGCAGCCCGGCTGTCCGCCCCTGCGGATCAATACCAACGGCTTATCGGATCTGATCCACGGAGCGCCCACTGCTCACCGGTTCCAGGGCTTGATCGACACCGTATCCATCAGCCTGAATGCCGGAGACGAGCAGGAGTACAATCAGGTAACCCGCCCAAAATTCCCGGAAGCATTCCAGGCACTGCAGCGCTTTGCGGTGGACTGCAAGCAGTATGTGCCCCATGTGATGTTCACCGTGGTGGACGTAATCCCCAAGGAGCAGATCCGGCTGTCCCAGGAACTGGCTGATCGGTTGGGCGTTCCCCTGCGGGTACGCACCTACGATTCGTAATAGATATACACATCCGATACGGCAAAAGCCCGACTGCGAAAGACAGGTGCTAATAAAGAAGTTTTAATTCTTTGAAGATAAGGTTGCGTAACCAAGCGGTTACGCAGCCTTTCTCTTTTTGTCGTACTTCATACTGTCAGCAACGGCAGTAGTTATGGCAACATCGAAGCGATAGTGAATCTCGATCTGCTGAGTACGATGTCCGCTGCTCTTGTCAGGAGCGCGAATTACGATCTTCTCAATAAGTTCGTGCATGACCTCAGGCGTCAGCTCCGTGATATGCTCATACTTCTGTACTGCTCTGATGAAAGCAGTCACATCGGCGGACTTCTGTTCGGCAGTATCAATGTAAGCAGTCAGCTCTGCTACGGTTGCCCTGAGCGTCTTCTGCTCGTCCTCATATCCTGCTGACATCACTGCAAAACGCGCATCTGAGATTTTGCCCGAGACATTATCCTCATAGAGCCTTGTGAATAGTCTGTCCAGTTCAGCGATACGCTTCTCAACTTCTTTCAGCTTTTTCTTGGATTTGGCAAGCTCCGAGGACTGCTTCTGAACGGAATTATCCATAGCCGACCTCACAAATTCGTCCTCGTTCTCCTTGACAAAGGAAATCATCTTGTTCAGTTCACCGAGAACGATCTCTTTTAGCACGATCGTCCTGATAAAATGCGCTGTACACTCGTCTTTGTCATTAGCGTAAGTCCCACATTTCAGATGCTCCTGATCCGCTGTAAGCGACTTGGCTCGGCAAAGATACATTTTCCGTCCGCAGTCGGCACAGAAACACACGCCGGAAAAAGGATTGACTTCTTCGATTTTTGTAGGTCTGTGCTTATGTCTGCGAAGCTCCTGCACCAAGTCAAACTCCTGCTGAGTGATAATGGCTTCATGGGTATTCTCAAAGATCAGCCAATCCTCTTTCGGGTTATCCACACGCTTCTTGTTTTTGTAGGACTTCACATGAGTGCGGAAATTGACCGTGTGTCCGCAGTATTCAGCCTTTTCAAGGATATGGGCAATCGTTTCGCTGCCCCAGCGGTGCAGCTTGGCATTCTTATGACCATTATCCCTGCCCTGCGACAGAGCGTAAGCGGTCGGAGTTGGGATACCTTCCTGCGTCAGAATTCGGGCGATCTGCGAAGGACCGTATCCGTCAATGCAAAGGCGGAAGATCTTACGAACCACCTCGGCAGGCTCATCATCGATCACCCAAAGGTTCTTATCCGTTTCCGAATGCTTGTAGCCGTAGATCGGATTGGAAAGATGCTTTCCCGACTGTCCCTTAACTTTGAAAACGGCTCTGATCTTCTTCGACGTATCCCGGGCGTACCAGTCATTAAAAATGTTCTTGAAAGCCATCAGCTCGTTCTCAGATTTGAATGTATCCACGCCGTCATTGATCGCAATGTAACGGACATCATAATCAGGAAATATGATCTCGATGTACTCGCCAGTTTTCAGATAGTCACGACCTAGACGGCTCAGATCCTTAGTGATAACAGTACCGACCTTTCCTGCTTCCACATCTGCCATCATAGCCTTGAAGCCTTCACGTTCAAACGTCGTACCCGAAACTCCGTCATCGACATAATAAACTGTATTGCCAAAGCTGTTATCATCAGCGTACTTCTTGAGGATAGCCTTCTGGTTGGTGATGCTGTTGCTCTCACCCTGCAACATATCATCCTGGCTCAGACGGCAATATAATGCTGTAATCTTGTCTTTCATAATTTACCTCCCTTTCCGACAGATACAGCAAGCTATGCTATCATTATAGCGCACATTGGAAAATGATTCAATGCGCCGATATTACAAAGTTACACAGCCTGCTTCTCAGGTTCTTGTCCGGATTCACCGAGGAGTTTTTCGCTCTCACGGATGATAAGCCTTTTCAGAATATCCGAAAGACTTTCCTTTGAAGCAGGGTTGAACACGGTGGTCACCGTGTAAAGGGTATGTCCGATCTTGTACTCGGACGTTGCGTTAAAAGTTGTCTCTGTCTTTTCTCTTTCTACAGCAATAGTGTTGTTGTTCATAGCGTTATTCTCCTTTAGCTTCTCTTTATCTACGCTTATAGAGCGAGGGGATCGCTTTCTCTATCTGCCCCTCTTTCTGTTTTTGAAATTTCTGTGCGGAACGGCATCGCTGCCGCCCCATACACAGCTATCGTTCTGTTGTCGGATATATGTTAGTCCTCATAAGGATTTCTCGTATCCGTAAAACTCACCTGCTGACCGAACTTGTCATCGCTGTTATTGGTATCGCTGATTTTATCATCAGCGGATTCCGCAGTAACATCATTATCCGAACCAGCCAGACTGTCGGCTTTCAGTCTTGTAGACTGCTCACGCTCCCTTGCGAGAACTTCCAGCAGCTCACGACCTTCGCAGTTGTATTCTGCCTTGATCTCAAGGTAGCTCAGGTGAGCATTTTCTTCCACCAGCTTTTTGAGCTTTGCCTTACTGGTCTCGATCGTTGCCTTCAGCTTCTTGATCTTCTTCTCGTTCTCCTCGATCTTTTCAAGATACAGACCCATCGCATTCACCTCGCTTTCCGTTTCAGCATATTTCTGAAACTCAGATTTGCAGTCGCATCGTCCGACCATGATCAAATTATAGCGCGCAATTCCATATCAATACAAGCCGCAATGCGCACAAACTTTTGTTCATAGTTTGTTAATAATAGACCAGGGAATTTTGCGATTTCAAAATACGAAATGACGCTATTACGCCATAAAAAATCCCCGGTCATTTTGACGAAGCCGTTCCTGACCGCCCGAAAAAACTTTTCGGATAGCCATTGACTGTTTTTGAAATCTTTGGTATAGTGGATATGGGGAATCGCAGGAGCGACTATCAGAGAGATACAGAAAAAGTCGCACAGCTCCCATTCTCGATACACGAGAAAAAATCCGAGCTGAAAAGCTCGGAAATGCAAATCGCCCCACAGGGGCGAAACAAGAGTAGCAAGCACGGTATCATGTGGGCGCGCCGAGAGCGAACCCACATGATACAAGGCTTGGCAGAGGGCGCTGCCCCTACGACCCCGAATTTATAAAAACAAAGAGAGGACAAAAAGAGAATATGAAAGACGAGAATAAGCGTGATCTGTACCTGAAGGTAAGAGTGAGTCAGGCAGAAATGGACGCTATCAAGAGGAAGTTTGCGAACAGCGGTATGAACACTCTCAGCGGATTTGTCCGTGCGATGATCTTTGAGGGCTATATTGTTCATATAGACGAAAACGAGCTGAAACGGCTCAACGTATTGGCAAATAACATCGCCAACAATATCAACCAGATCGCTCATCGTGTAAATGTCACGAACAAAGTTTACAAGGAGGACATTGAAGACATCAAGAGCCTTGCCGATAAGCTTATTCAGCCCTTGCTGTTTCTGCAATCGAAGTGTTTGCAGTTGAGGCATTGACAGCAAAGTGCTGTAAGGAGAAATCCCGACAGCACCGAAAGCCAATATGTGCGCTCTGCACCGGATCGGTGTTTGAAATTGCTGCGCACTTCACAAAAATGGTTACAATCATTCCGCAAAGCTGGACTCCAGAGAGATTATCCGCTATAATGGATTCACGATAAAACTTTTGGAGGTATCAGTTATGTTAAAAACACCTGAATTGACAATGCCGAGATCACGCAAGGTCACGACTGTTTGCAACGGAAGGCGTGAGGTCTGGACGGACTACGAAGATGCGAAAGCCTATTTTCTTGAACTGATGATGTCTACGGACGGCGAGGAACATGAACGTGCAGAGTGCGTTTATATCCAACTGCTTCATGGATTGGACGAGTGCAGCGATGGGGATGAATAAGCAAAAATGGAGCGTTGCCGTAGTGGTAACGCTCCATTTCAATTGAATTTGGATCAAGATAATTGACTTGAAAAGTAGTAAGAAATATGCTATAATAATAGTAATCAGATAATCCAAACAAGGCGGTGAACAAGATGTACATCAGCAAACTTATTGTAAAAAACTATAAGCTCCTAAAAGAGGTAAATATTGATCTTAATGAAAAGATCAATATTTTCGTTGGTGAAAACGATTCTGGAAAAAGCACAATCCTTGAAGTACTATCGATCATAACATCAGGAAAACTGAATGGTTATGCTTTTGAAAGGCAGATAAAGGCAAATATGTTTAATGATGAAGCAAGAAAAGAGTACATTAACTCACTTGCAACAGGGTTACCGATATCTCCGCCGGAAATAATAATTGAAGCATTTTTGCAAGATGCTGATCCTCAGTATTCAGGTACGAACAATTCTCTTTTGAAAGATGCTTGCGGAATTAGGGTTAGGGTACACTTCAATGAGGAATATTCAGAATTATATAGCAGTCTATTATCATCAAAAGAGATTTATGACATTCCTGTTGAATTCTATTCCGTTGAGTTAAGATATTTTAATGGCTCTCCTGTTCTTCAGCGTTTTTCTCCGATAAAAGCTGCGTTCATTGATACAACAAGAAAAAACTATGCTTATGTAGTAGATAAATTCGTTGCGGACAATATCACCAATTTCTTAACACCCCAAAATCAAACGGATCTTACTACTGCATATCGAAAAAGCCGACATGATTTCAGTAATAGCGAAATTGTAAAGAAGCTTAATGAGGATGTCCGTAAGAATACCGATCTTGACGGGCGTGAATTAACAATAGACCTGAAAGAAGAGGATGTTGATTCATGGAAATCACAAATGTCAGTTGTTGTAGATTCCTGCCCTTTTGAGAATGTTGGTTTTGGAACCCAAAATACAATTAAAATGGGTATGGTACTAAAAAACGCTGATGAGCAAGTCAATGTCATTATTATGGAAGAACCCGAAAACAATCTTTCATATACAAATATGGCACGCTTAGTAAGTAAAGTGGAGAAATCCGAAGGAAAACAGGTCTTTATTTCTACACACAGCAGCTATGTTGCTAACAAACTGGATTTACAGAATCTTTTCTTGATTAGGAAAGGAATACCAACTCGTTTTAATGGTTTACCGGAAGATACGATGTCTTATTTCAAAAAGCTCCCTGGATATGATACTTTAAGAGTAGTTCTGGCAGAAAAAATCATTTTAGTTGAAGGTCCTACTGAAGAATTGATTATTCAGCGTGCTTATTTGGATAAGCATGGTGTCCTTCCTATCGAAAATGGGATTGATGTTATAGTAGTCGATTCGCTTGCATTTAAGCGGTATTGTGATATTACTGTTTTATTAAACAAGAAAACTGTTATAGCAACTGATAACGATGGCAATATACAAGAAAATATTACTAATAAGTATTCTGAATATACCACTAAATCCAATTTGATTTTTGTTTACGAGAGCAATGAAGAATTACATACTATCGAGCCAAGTGTTGCCGCTGTAAACTTTGATACAGATTCTCACGCACAAACTTTTAGAACTGTATTATCTAAAAGGAACTCAATGATGACAAAGAGTAAAGAGGAAATAATAGAATTTATGACTAACAATAAAGCAGAATGGGCTTTGCGGGTTTTTGATAGTGAGCTGAAAATTATTTATCCGGAGTATATACAAAATGCCATCAATGAACTTGATTAAAATAGAATGTGCCGGCTCAGGCAAAACGTGGAGTATTTGTCAAACAGCCTTGTCAATCGTATCATCAGATATCAAAAAACGAGTAGCGGTTATTTCCTATACCAATCAAGGTGTTCAGGCAGTACAGACTGAAATTAAGAAACAGAATAATGGCATAATGCATAGTCGTATAACCGTAGAATCATTATACTCCTTTTTGCTTAGAGAACTGATAAAACCATATCAAACATATATCTTTGGAATTAACGAAGTTAAGAGCCTTGATTTTTCACGAATGTATGGATTTATCAATAAACATCGTATTGGGCAAAAAGCAAGATATATGACAGTGGGACATAACATTACAGCGAATGAAGCTGCGGAATTGGTTGTTCAGCTTAATAACCGAAGTAATGGTCAAGTAATAAAAAGAATTGAGAGAATCTATGATACCATTTTCTTTGATGAAGTTCAGGATTTATCTGGATACGATCTTGAAATCATAAGGCGTATTGCTGCCTCATCAATTAACTTGGTATGTGTAGGAGACCCTAAGCAGGCTACGTTCAAAACAAACAGTGGTCAGAAAAATAAAAACATTTCCGGAGCGAAGATGGAATTGTTTTTCAAAAATCTTGAAAAAAGCCACTCGGCGCAGTTAACTTATAATAATATAAGCAGACGTTTTAACGTGGATATTTGTAGATTTGCTAATGATGTTTATCCGAGCAGTAATGAAATGTCAACATTTATGACCTCAATTACACCGCATGATGGCGTATTTCTTATTCTTAAATCTGATATTCCTGATTATTACGATCAATATTCTCCGCAAGTTCTTAGGTACGATAAAAAAACAGATACTTTGGGATTATCCTCTATGAATTTTGGAGAGTGCAAAGGCTTGACTTTTGATAGGATTTTAATATTCCCGAATAAACCATTCTTGGAGTATATTCAAAAAGGTAAGGCTTTGGGGAGTCCTGAAAAATATTATATTGCTGCTACACGTTCACGTTACAGCATAGCGATCGTAGTTGATAAATTCCCTTCAAAATCAAAATTCCAATTAGAAGATACTATCATACCTGTTGGAACGGGTAATATTATCGGTAAGAAAATACTGTTTAGTTGATTATAGGAGCATTGCATATCACGAGCAATGCTCCTTTTGTATTATAAAAGCTACTTGCAATAAAACGTAAGTAGCTTTTTTCACATATACAGCGCAAGAACTGCGCGCAGTTGCTCTATAATACAGAAAAGCCGATTTCTCAAAATAGATACATT
>UMBT01075282.1_pt1 | contig 113907 bp, 114 predicted proteins | sample 1964001 | NCBI WGS metagenome assembly UMBT01 (sample SAMEA4835945, study PRJEB28245) | human gut metagenome | biome: gut microbiome; material: fecal sample | place: Denmark | collected 2008
TAAAAATTAACGTCTTAAACTGTCGATTAAGTCGTAAATGCGTTGCAAATCGTCGTTGGAATAATAATTGATGCGGATTTGTCCTTTTTCTTCGCCGCCAAGGATCGTGACCTTCGTATTAAAGATTCGTTTCATATCGTTGACAAAGCCTTTGAGTTCCTTCGATTGCTTTTCTTTTCTTGCGCCGGTAGGGATAAGTTTTCTGCCGAGATAAAGCTGGATTTGCTGTTCCAAATCCCTTACCGACATTTTGTTGTCGCACGCTTTATTGGCGTAATATACCTGCACTTCGGGGTCGGTAACGACGACAAGACATCTTGCGTGGCTTCCCGAAAGTCTGCCTGCCCTTACGAGTTCCAGAACTTCTTTGTCAAGCGACAAGAGTCTTAAAAGGTTGGTTACGACGGGGCGGCTCATACCGATGCGTTCCGCCGCTTCTTCCTGCGTCAGGTCGCACGATTTAATAAGTTCCGCGATACCTTCCGCCGCTTCGACAGGGTTCAAGTCCTCACGTTGAAGGTTTTCGATAAGGGCGATTTCCCTCATTTCGCGCGGGGTAAGTTCCCTTACGACGCACGGCACCGAGGTAAGACCGGCAAGTCGCGCCGCGCGGAAACGCCTTTCGCCCGCGATTATGACGTATCTGTTGCCGCTTCTCAAAACTATCAGAGGCTGGATAATGCCGAAAGTCTTAATCGACGCCGCAAGTTCTTCCAGAGCGGCTTTGTCAAAAACTTTACGCGGCTGATAAGGGTTGGTGTCGATAAGGGAAATATCGACGTTCATTATTTCGCGGGATACGGCGGATTCGCTTTTTTCCGCAATCGTTTCTTCTTCCTTCATATTGCCGAGCAAGGCAGCAAGACCTTTTCCGATACCTTTGTTTGACATAAAACACCTCGTATGTAAAAGTATTTTTTTTCAGTATAACATTAAAAAGGTGAATAATCAATTATTTACAAAAATTTGTGAAACATTATTTTTGTGAAACATAAGAAATTAAAAAGCGGATAAAACAAAAAAACGCTGTTTTCACAGCGGATTTTTCTTGATTGTGCCAAATTTTCTCGGATAAATTTTCGGAGTGTCTTCAATCTTTTCGTAAACGACGATGTTTCTTTCGCCGACGTCAAAAGGAAGACAGAAATTGAAAACCTCGGTTTTTTTCGCGTTGAGTGCGGTTTCCGCCGTCTTTGCGGTTTCCACGTCGGGCAAATCCTTGCCTTTATAATTTATAAAAACGCCGTGCTTTTTAAGGAGAGGGATTGAAAGTTCCAGAAGGATATTCGTCTGACCGACCGCCCTTGCGACGACGACGTCGGCACTCCCCCTTAAAAGTTTTTCGCCCGCTTCTTCCGCCCTTAAATGTTTGGCTTTTGCGTTTTTAAGGGAAAGTTCGCTTACGGCAAAGTTTAAAAAATCCACGCGTTTTGAAAGCGCGTCAAGCATAATAAGTACAATATCGTCACGGATAATTTTTAAGGGTATCGACGGGAATCCCGCGCCAGCCCCGATATCGACGACGGCGGCGTTTTCTTTTATGAATTTTGCGGCGGAAATACTGTCTACAATATGTTTTACGATAAACTCTTTTTCGTCAGTAATGGCAGTTAAATTGACGTTTTTGTTGTATTCAACCACAGTTTCGTAAAATTTGTAAAGTTTTTCGCATTGGTTGTCGGTAACGCTTACGCCGACGGATTCAGCCGCGGTTTTAAGCATTGTAAAAAAGGATTCAGTCATTCTTTTTCGCTTTCCTTTTTGTGAAATATTTTTTCATGTGGTCGCGCAATCCGCCGGTTGCGTAGTCGGATTTCACGATAAGAATGCAGACAAGCGCAACGAGTATCGCGACGGCGCAGTACGGGAACAGCACGCTGTAATCGCCGACTTTCACGACCTCGGTATTGACGCCGTTTACGATTTGTTCGATGACGTAAGTCTTGCCCGTTTTCTTGCCGACTTCCTTGATTACGTAGCCGGCGAGTATGGGAGTGACGACCATTGCGGCGGTTGTAGAGCCCGCAAAGATACCCGTGTTTTGCCCGATGTTTTTGGCTTTGCTGAGTTCCAGATAAAACGGATACAGATTAGCCATTGCAAAGCCGTAGCCGACGCCCTCGACCATAAAGAAGAAAACAAGCGGGATTTTCAGTTCAAGTTCCGAGTCTTTTTTGGAAAACGGCATCGCGGCAAGCAGCGCGACCATCATAAGCGCAAGACCGATCGTTATCGTGTACTTACGGCCGATTTTCTTTGCGACGGGAGAAGCGAATATAAACCCGGGCAGTGCGCCGATTATGACGAAAACCAGCGGCAGTTGCGGCATTTTGAAGCCGAGCATTACGTCGCTGTACACGGTGAAATTCGACACGAGCGCGTTGTACGCGATATAAAAGAAGAACACGCTTGCAAGAATGAAAATCTTATTGAAAAGATTGCCCTTCATCTGTTGTTTGTCAAGTTCTTCCACAACGACGGTTTCGCTTTTGTATTTTTCGGGGTAGTCGCGTTTATATTCTTCCAAACGACGATTGAAGTCGTCCGTCACCCGTTTTTCGCTGAAAGTGAACGAGTATGCGGCAACCGTTATAAGGCTGCTGCCGACAACCGCAAGACAAATCGGCAAAAATTGCGCGTTTTTCGCGGCTTTAAGGGGCATGAACGCCATCGCCAGCACGATACCCACGGCAGTGAACGCGACGGACACAAGATTCGCAATCGAGTTTGCCCTGCCTCGGTCGGGCTCGTATACGAAATCGGGCACGAGAGAAAGCCCCGCGCTTCTGTACGCCGCCATCGCGACAAGCGTCACCGTCAGCGACACGATATACGGGGCGAGTTGCCTTTCCGACGCGAATACGCCAACAAGACACAACCCGATAAGCGATATCGCCGTGCCGACGTAAATATACGGCGTGCGCTTGCCGAAACGACTTTTACACCTGTCCGAAAAGTGGCCGAAAAGAGGCAGAATAAAAAGCCCCACAATATTGTCGATTGCAAGAATCCACCCGCTTTCGTACGGTTCGAGCGCGAAAGAATACGTGTTTATTGATTGAATAAGCTGATCGTATACGTTCCAGAAAATCGAAATCCAGCCGAATACAAGCGATGCGAGCGCAACGTTTCTCTTATCGAATTTCATAAATACCTCTTCAATCCGAAATTATACCATACGCCGCGACGATTTAACAAATCATTTGTTTGAAATTTCTGGAAGATATGGTATACTTATGTAAAATATATCGACAAAAAAGGACTGTTATGAAAAAATTCGGAATGGTTATCGCAATCGGACGCGAAGTCAAAGGCGTGCTCGAAGCCTTCGGGAAAGTCGAAAAAATTCAAAATAAGCCGTACGACACGTACCTTGTCAGCCGCGAAAACGCCCTGATTTACGTCGCGGTGTCCGGCATGGGCGAAATATCGGCTGCGGGAGCAACCGAGTTTTTAATCGCGAAATACGACGTACGGGCGATATTCAACTTCGGTTTCGTCGGGACGCTTACGAAACGCTTCGGCTGCAAGGACGTCGCGGTTGTCGAAAAAGTCGTGCATTACGAAATCGACACGTCGGCAATCGACAACGTGAAAGCGGGCCATTACGACGAAAATCCCGACCCGTACTTTTATTTCGACAAAAATCTTATTTCCGCGGTGAAAAAGGATTTCCCAATAATTAAGACGGCAAGGCTTGCTTCCGGGGACAAGTTCATTTCGTCAAGCGAAGTTAAAGATAAACTTATTGCGGATTTCGATGCCGAAATCTGCGATATGGAAGGCGCGGGAATTTGCATTATCGCAAACAAAAACGGAGTGCCTGCTCTGAGCCTTAAAATCGTCAGCGACAACGCCGACGAAACAAGCCCCGCCGACTTCAACGAAATCGCAGACCAAGGGACAAGCGATTGCGCGAAAATAATCGTCGACGTTATCGACGCGATTGCGCGCGAAAAATAAAAAGGCAAAAAGCCGAAAAATCACGAAAAAAACAAAGGATAAAATTTTATATATTATATAATAATATATAAAATTCAAAAACTATGGAAACCATCAAATCTTTTCTTATAAATCACGATGCCCACCCGGAGGGGGTTTACCTTTCTCATGAGGAGCACAATATCTATACTTACGACCTTCGTTTCAAAAAACCGAACGCGGGCGATTTCCTTACGACTGCCGCGGCGCATACCGTTGAGCACCTTTTCGCAACCGTGATAAGAAACAGCGCGGTTAAAGACAAGGTTGTTTATTTCGGGCCGATGGGCTGCCGCACGGGCTTTTATCTGCTTATGCTCGACACCACGCTTGACGAAGTAAAGCCTATTGTGAAAGAGTGCTTTGAAAAGTGTCTGGAAATGACGGAAATCCCGGGCTCCAAGCGGCAGGAATGCGGGAATTATCTCGACCACGATCTCGAAGGCGCAAAGGAAGAAATCAGAGCGTTTTTGCCCCATATTATTTAATCGGCATAAAGAATGCTTTTAATCGGCGCAGAGTTATTACGTATAGGTAAAAACCTTTACATTTACATAACAAAGTCTGAGCCGGCGCAAACCCTGTCGGAACAACTCGCAGAAAAAACATAAAAACATAGAAACGGCGTCAAACAAGACGCCTTTTCAATAATTATAACGTTTTGTAAGACGATAACGCGTTTATAATAAACCGCCCGAAACGGCGGTTTTTTGTTATACCGAAAAAAACAATAAAAACAAAAGTCTTAACGGCAAATTATTCAAGACAAAACGATTATAAAACAATCAAACAGACATTATCACCCACATTCCTTGCCGCAACATCGAAAAAGACAAGAATAATCAAATCCGCAATACAAAAGACTTTTATCCTGGTTTTTATACTAAAACACGGCGAAAAATAAACAAAAAAAACCGTTTAATACCAATATAAAAAGACAATCAAAAACCGCGCCAAAACGACAATGTTTTACGTGAAACGCCCGTTTTTTCCAAGAAAAACGGCACTTTTTAATTCAAACGATCAAGGGTTGTGCCGCATTTCAGGCATGAGTTTTGGTTGTTTTTCACGCAATCTTCGCAAAAGCAAGCGCCGCATGACTTGCAAACATACATTTTGTCGGGTGAAAACGACTTATTACACGACGTACATTTCATAATAATTACCGCCTTTTCCTTGTATTATTTACCGCAATTATACCCAAAAAAACGCAATATATACCTTGTCCGAAAAAGCCGAAAGTTATCCACAAAACCGCACCGTGAAATTTACACGGAGAAAGAACGGAAATTCACGAAACAAAACGATAAAAACAATAAATAATAGCCCAAAAACCCAGGAAAAACAGCGTAAAATCGCCCAAAACAACGGTTTTTGTTCCACGTGGAACAAATGTGGACAACTAATTGTTTCACGTGGAACATATAAAATCGATACATCTTAAAACTGTCAAAATATTCCGTTGTTTCACGTGAAACGTCGCTTTTGTAAAATGTGGATATCTTTTAATCGTTTTGCCAGTAAATTGACATATTGTCAACCGATTGATATAATGGCTTTGAGAAAATTAACATAAAAGAAGGTTTTTATGGCTACCGATCTGAATTATATTAAATACGTTGTCGAACAAATTGATTTACCGGATGTTTCTTTCAAAAAAATGTTTGGCGAATATATGGTATATTATAAAGCCGTGCCCGTTTTACTTGTTTGCGACGACTGTGTTTTTGTCAAGATTTTGAAAGAAACATCCGAGATTCTTGGTGATGATTGCGAACAAGGATATCCATACGGCGGCGCTAAGTTGCATTACGTGCTGGATATTGATAATTCCGATCTTGCAAGGCAAACGGTTGTTGCCGTATATAATTATCGAAAAGACAAGCCAAAGAAATAAAATAGCAATTTTTTTATTTGCCCGAGTTTTCGGGCTTTTTTATTATTATTTTGCCGTGTTCCGAAAAGGTGTGTTTTTTATGAAAAGTGCCGTTTTATTGATATTTGGCATGCGTGTCCGGAATAAAAATATAAATTGTCAATATCTGATTACAATGTAATACTTTTTTTTGTGCGGATAATACGTTATTGTTGAAATTGTTGTTCGTTCCTTGTGTTTGGAATTTACTCCAAATTAAATATATTTTCTTGCGAAATTCATATTTTCTAAAAATAAAGAGTTTTTCTTTTTCGTGTTTACTGTATTATTACCTCAAAGGTAGTATGTTGCTTTGTTTTTTGTTGTTGTATTGAGTTTTTATAAAAAGCGTATTTGCGGTTGGCTCGGAAGCCGTTGCTGTTTGCGATATTATAATATTCAAAAACATTGCATTTTGTCGTAATTGCTTGTTGTGTTTGTCTTTGGGTGCTTTTGATTGAGTGGTTGCGGGGATTGTTTTTTCTGATTGTTTGATGTAATTTTGTTTTGGTTATTTATTGAACGGTTGTGCTTTATGAGAAAGAAGAAAAATTATGGTCGGACGGTGCATTGCAAGTTGCCGTTGTTAAACACTGTGTCAAAATGAGTGCGCTCTGATTCAAACGGTTGATCTTTTAATTTGGGCGTGTATTGTTTGTTGTGAAAACGCTTTTGTATTCTGAACGTCGCTTTGCGAGCAACACAAGTTAAATTGTTTGCCAAATAGCGATTGATACGTTCTTGTGTTTAAGAAAACGCGGCGTGTTGTTCGGCCTTGTTTTAATTGCGTGGATTTCATGGCGCAAACGGTATCGGCGTACTCGTCGGCGCATAAATGATTTTGATTGAAAAAAAATAATCATCGAAACGCGCCGTGGAAAATGACTGACACGGATTGAACAAAGTCGTTGTCTTTTTAAGAGGCGAGACGTTGTTTTTTTCAACGAGAAGTGATTTTTGAGAAGAATGGTAATATTTTCAACTTGTGGATACGTACTGTTTTTTGTGGACGATTGTTTTGCTTTGAGTCTTTTTCCGCAATCGAAGACGGTTGCAATACGATAGGCGTATTATTATCTGTTGGCATAATTATGATTTTGGACGTGAAAAGGGTGTAAAATGCAAATAATTTTATTCGGGCTGTTTTAGGTCGAATAATTTTGCGTTGTCTGATCGTAAAAACAATAATTTTTGATAAGTGCTTGTTTATGGGCGAGCGCAGTCGTGTTGTGGTGTATTTATTCCTAAAAAACAGTCGCGAACGATTCTGGCACATGTGTTGCGAAAAGCAATTGTAAAACACTGATGCCGGAAATCGACAAAAAGCGATCTGTAATAATTACGGTGTTTTATTTAAGCGGTGCCTTGTAGCAAATGCCGGGTATTATAAATTTGAATTGTTTTGACAGTGCTGCATGCGTGCGGTGTTTTTTTGTGTTTTGTTTCATGCGAAACAACGTATTGCTGTTGTGTTTTTTTGTTGCAAACGAAAGTTGCTTTGTTATTTAGTGTCTATTGCAAACGAACGGAGTTTTGTTGCGTGGTTGTTGCAAGCGAATGGTGCTTTGATGATTTAATTTGTTGCAAGCACACCAAAGGCTTCTGCATTGTCGAATATTGCAAAAAAGAAATTATTTCGGATAAAAAACACAGCGCGAGAACGGAAAGAAGCATAAACATTGGCAAAAAAACTATACAAGTGTCTAATTTTCATAACGCGGCGGAAACTGATGTTAATTTAACCGGGCGGGAACAAGTATTAATTCAAAAGAGCCGTTGTTTGTTTTTTGACGGAAAAACGGTACATAATCTTCGGAAATATTTTTAAACCGTACAAAGTACGGTTTAATTTTTCAAAAAAGAGAAAAAGGTTTTTTCTTTTGAAAAAGATCTTGAATGAAACAAGAAATATCGTCGTTTCGTTTTCCGAAAGCGGAAAGATTTTTTATTTTACGTGCAACCGAACGGAAAAAATCGCCTTATACTTTTTACCGAAAAGTTATCGTGGCGTGAAACGGCATTTATTCAAAAGGTGTCAAATCGGTTGACACGCGAACAAAATTTCCTTATAATTGACTGGCATTGTTATATTATAATAACAATAGTAACGAAGAAATAATCCCTATCAAGGAGGCATATATGAAAAGGACATTCCAACCCAAGAAAAGACACGTAACCAAGGTACATGGTTTCAGGAAGAGAATGCAAACCAAGCAAGGCCGCAACGTTCTGAAACGTCGCCGCAACAAAGGCAGAGCAAAACTTACCCCGCACAACTAATTGTGCGGGCAGACGCTCCCCCGAACAATGCAAAAGGAATATAAGTTAAAAAAACGCGCGTCTTTCAACTACATTTACAGGAAAGGCACGGTTTTTTCAAACGACGATTTCGTTTTGTACACAGTAAAGACGAAAGGGGCGCTCAAAGTCGGATTTTCGGTTTCGAAAAAGGTCGGCGGCAGCGTCCAGCGCAACAGGGTAAAACGACAGATGCGCGAAAGCGTCCGTCTTATGATACCCGAGATAACCCCCGGGTACAACATAATATTCGTGGCGAGAAGCACAGTCTACGGCAAGAAAAGCAGCGTCATTGCCGATTCGATGAGGTCGCTCCTCAAAAAGGCCGGACTTTTGGGCCATTCCTTATGATTATGAAAACGCTCGCCCGTATTTTAATTGGATTTTACAAACGTTTTATTTCGATAAATCTTACGCGGCCGTGCATATACGTGCCGACGTGTTCGATTTATACCCTGACCGCAATTGAAAAACACGGATTCTTTAAGGGATGCGTAATGGGTGCGAAAAGGATACTTCGATGCACCCCTTTCCACGAGGGCGGCTACGACCCCGTGGCAGAAAACTATAAAGGAAACGCAAAATGGTTAGTATAATGGAGATGGGCCTTGCGGCGAACAAAATTGCCGAAGGCGTAATGTGGCTTATCGACGCGCTGAACAAGGGTATCGGTAACTACGGTGTGGCGGTAATCTGCTTCACGCTCATCTTAAAGCTCGCGATGTCGCCCTTCGACGTATGGCAGAAAGTCGTAATGACGAAGAACAACCGCGCGATGGAAAGAATGAAGCCGCAACTTGAAAAATTGCAGCAGCAGTACGCCGGAAATAAGGAGTTGTATTCGCAAAAGCAGATGGAACTTTACCGCAAGGAAAAGTACAGCATGCTTGGAAGTTGTCTTCCGTCGATAATCTCGCTTGTCATATTCTTCATGGTGTTTTCGGGATTTAACGGCATGGTAAAGCAATACAACATCAACATGTACAAGGATTTGTCAAGCTCGTACTATTCGATCTACGAAACGCAATACGCGGCAGTTTATAAGACCGAATACGACAAACTGCATAACATCGAAGGAAAGAGCGAAACGGAAGCGGACGAGGCGGCAACCATTGTCGCAAAAGAAACCGCAACGACGGCAGCGCAAAACACGGTCGTAAGCCTTTTTGACGACAAATACAAAAAAGAAATCAAGTTCATGTGGGTAAACAACGTGTTTATGCCCGACAGCTGGAAGAATCCTATCCCCGATTACGAAACGTTTATCGGCAACGGAATCGGAAAACTCGGCATCGACACCGCTTCTATCGAGCACGGCAACCGTACCGAATACGAAGAAGTCATGAACCCGCTTATCGCGAAGTACAACGAGGTCAAGAGAAACGGGAAGAGCGGCAGCCGCTGGAACGGCTTTATGTTGCTGCCCATAATCACCGGACTTATCACTTTCGCGTCCACTAAACTTATGAAACAAACCCAGCCGCCCCAGCCCCCGACGGCTAACGGCAGCGGCAAAGATATGCAAAACGCAATGCAGGCAAACATGAAAATGATGCAGTGGTTTATGCCCATTATGCTTGCGGTGTTCGCCCTTTTGTACAGCACGGCGTTCACGATATATATGGTAATAAGCAACCTGTTCAGCACCGTTTTCCAACTTATTTACAATGCGTGCGTAAAGGTCAACGACAAGCGAAACGAAGAAAAATGCCTTGAATCGACCTTCAAATAATAAGGAGTCCCTATGGAAAAAATCGAAGTCAAAGCATCCTCGGTCGAAAAAGCCATCGAGGAAGGCTTGAAAGAACTCGGCATCGAAAGAGAAAACGCCGAAATAGAAGTTTTGCAGGAAGGCGGTCTTTTCAGCAAGGCGGTCGTAACCATCCAAAGAAAGGAAACGCCCGCGGACATCGTCATCGACTTTCTGAACGGCTTGTTTGAAAGAATGAATCTGAGATGCTATGCCGACTGCGAAGTCAAAGACGAAGAAATCGTCGTCAATATCACGGGAAGTGACAGCGGCGTCATTATCGGATACCGCGGCGAAGTGCTTGACGCGATACAGTATCTTGCGCTCATTCTTGTCAACGAAAGCGGACACAACTTTATCCGCGTGTCGATCAACGCCGAAAACTATCGCGAAAAACGCATCGAAACCCTGGAATCCCTTGCAAACCGCCTTGCATACAAGGCGTACCGCACGGGAAGAAACGTCGAGCTTGAACCGATGAACCCGTTTGAACGCCGCGTGATCCACACCGCGCTTCAAAACAGCAAATACGCCACGACCGAATCCGAGGGAGAAGATATGAATCGTCATATCGTCATCGTCCCGAAAGAAGGCGGCGTGCGCGAAGGATACGAAGAAAGAAACGGAAGACGCAACGACGGCAGACGTAACGACAGAAACAGACGAAACGACAGCCGCGACCGTCGCGGCAACCGCAACGATTCTCGTCAGGAATCCGCGCCCGTAAAGCCCGTTGAAGAGTCAACGTCAACGGAGTTTAATCTGAAAAAGAACGGACCGCCGAAATTCAAATCCTTCGGCTATACCAAAAAACACTTTTAAAATCGGCGACAATTCGCGCCTTTTTGAGTTTTTCCGAGAACCTGAAAATCCGTGTACGCCAAGTACACTGGGATTTTCAGAACCCCGAAAGAAACGTCAAAAATCCATCAAATTCTCGCCGATTTAAGGGGAGTAATTAGAGAGATTTTTGCGTGCGAAGCACGTTATGTCATTGCGAGGAGCAAGGCGACGTGGCAATCTCCCGGAAGGGCAACCTTATTATATAGCCCCTAAAAGATAACTTTGTTCTTTTGGAAAATGGAACACGTTCCCGAAAAAACTTGTTTTTTGGGTGATAAACACTGAATGTTCTCGCCGCAAGAAACGGCGAGATTTTTATTATAAAGCAAATTAGTATGGACACAATCGTGGCATTGTCAACGCCCGCGGGAAAGGGCGGCATAGCGGTAATCAGACTCAGCGGCAACCCGTTGCCGATTGCCCGCGCCGTTTTTGAAACGAAAGCGATATATGGCGAAATTAAACCGAACTTTATGTACTTCGGAAAAATTAACGCGAAAGACTTTTCCGACCTTGGTTATATGGTTTATTTTAAATCGCCGAAAAGTTACACCGGCGAAGACGTCGTGGAGTTTCACGTGCACGGCGGAACAAGGATTGCGGAAGGCGTGATTTCTGCGTGCGTGTCGAAAGGTGCGCGCCTTGCGGAGCGGGGCGAATTCACCCGTCGCGCGTTTCTGAACGGGAAAATGGATTTGTCCGACGCGGAAGGCGTCATAGATATGATAAACGCCGACAGCGCGGACGCCGTAAAAGCCGCATATCGCCTTATGACCGGCAAGTTGTCCAAGGCGGTGAAAGATGTTCAGAACGACCTGAAAACCGTCCTGACGGGGCTTGTAGCGGTACTGGATTATCCCGAGGAACTGGAAGACGAAACACTGCCGTCGGCGGAAGAAGAACTTGAAAAAATCGTAAAAACCCTTACCGCGCTTCAAAACAGCCGCGCCTACGGCAAAATGATAAAAGAAGGCATGGACGTCGCTCTCGTCGGCGACACGAACGTCGGCAAGTCAAGTCTGATGAACGCGATTTTGGGGTACGACCGCGCAATCGTTTCGTCGATAAAAGGAACGACAAGGGACTTTATCTCGGACAGCTTTGAATTAAGCGGGAAAAAGATCAATCTTTGCGACACCGCGGGAATAAGGGAAAGTAACGACGAAATTGAAAAAGAGGGCATTAACCGTTCGATTTCGATAGTTAAAGATGCTCGTTTGGTACTTCGCGTTCTGGACGCAACGCAAGGAAAGCCTGAAAACAAGGCGCTTGAAAACGCCCTTTTAGGCAAAAAAGTCGTGGAAGTTTACAACAAAAGCGACCTTATAAACAATGCGAAAAACGAAGGAAACAAGATTTTCGTCAGTGCGAAAACGGGCGACGGAATCGACGAACTTCTGAAAATCGTCGCAAAATATTTCGATGAAGAAAAGACGTCGGAATCGGAAGTGCTGACGTCAGAAAGACAACTGTCGTCGGTAACGACGGCAAGAGAAAAGGTCGAAGAAGGGCTTAACGCGCTGAAAGCGGGCGTTACGACCGACTGCGTAATTTCCGTTCTGACGGAAGGCTACACCGCGCTTGGTGAAATCACGGGAGAAACCGTCAGCGAAAAAATCATCGACGACATATTCGATAAATTCTGCGTGGGTAAATAATGAAAAAGGTTTACGACGTAATTGTAATCGGCGCGGGACACGCCGGCATTGAAGCCGCGCTTGCCGCGGCGCGCATGGGCAAAAGCACCCTTCTTACGACGCTTGAAAAGGCGGGCGTCGCGCTTATGCCGTGCAATCCTGCAATCGGCGGCACGGCGAAAGGTCATCTCGTGCGGGAAGTGGACGCGCTTGGCGGACAAATGGGGCTTTCTGCGGACGAGGCGTTGTTGCAGATAAAAATGCTCAACCGCGGAAAAGGTCCCGCCGTATTCAGTCTTCGCGGACAGGCGGACAAGGCGTTGTATCACGACATAATGTTGCGCGTTTTGGAAAATCAAAAAAACCTTGACGTGTTGTACGACGAAACGACAAAAATTCTTGTAAAAGACGGCGTGGCGCACGGCATAACCACCCTTGAAAACGGCGAAATCGAAGGAAGAGCGGTCGTAATCGCGACGGGCGTATACTTAAACGGGCGCACGATAATCGGCGCGGAAACAAAAAGCAGCGGCCCCGTCGGGTTCAAAAACGCAACGCACCTTACGGACAACTTGTTAAGTCTCGGCATAGATATCCGCCGTTTCAAAACGGGAACGCCCGCGCGCATTGCGAAAGACAGCATCGACTACGACGAAATGGAAGTGCAGGAAGGCGAAAGCGATATCGGTACTTTTTCGTTCATGAACGACGGAAATCTTTATTCTCAGATGCCGTGCTGGCTCACCTATACCAACGAAAAAACTCACGAAATAATCAGGAAAAACATAAAAAGAAGTCCGCTTTACAACGGCACGATACACGGAATCGGCCCGAGATATTGCCCGTCCATCGAGGACAAGGTAATGCGATTCCCCGACAAAACCAGACACCAGATATTCGTGGAGCCCGAAGGCCGCGACAGTGATTTAATGTATATTCAGGGCATGTCGTCAAGTTTGCCGAAAGACGTGCAGGAAGAAATGTACCACTCGATAAAAGGGCTTACGCACGCGCGGTTTATAAGGTATGCGTACGCGATAGAATACGACTGCATAAACCCCCTGGAACTTTCGTCGTCGTTGCAGGTAAAAAGGATAAAAGGGCTTTATTCCGCCGGGCAAATCAACGGCAGCAGCGGATACGAAGAAGCGGCGGCGCAAGGGCTTATGGCGGGCATAAACGCCGCGTTGTACGTCGACGAAAAACCGCCCTTCACCTTAAACCGCGACGAAGCGTACATAGGCGTGCTTATCGACGACCTTGTCACAAAAGGCACGAACGAGCCGTATCGTATGATGACGGCGCGCGCGGAATATCGTTTGAGGCTCCGTCAGGACAACGCCGACCTGCGCCTTACCGAAAAAGGATACGCCCTTGGGCTTGCGACGGAAGAAAGGCTCAAAAAAATGCAGGAAAGAAGGGAAGAAATCGAGCGTATCGTCAGGCTTTCCGAAACCGTCAAAATCAAAAAGGAAAACGGCGGAATATTTGAAAGATACGAGGGTGTGCAGGTTGAAAAAACGATGCCCGTAAAAGAAGCGTTGAAACACCCCGGCATCACCTTTGACGTATTGAAGGAAGTCACAAACGCGTTTTCGGAGTTTTCAAAAAGCGCGCTGTTTTCGGCGGAAGTCATGATAAAATACGCGGGATACCTTGAAAAGGAAGACGCCGCGATAAGAGACGCACGACGTTTGGAAGAAAAGATTTTGCCCGAAGATATCGACTACAACGCTTTAAGCGGACTGAGAATCGAGGCGCGGCAGAAACTTTCAAAAATCCGCCCCGCGACGCTCGGACAGGCGTCCAGGATTTCGGGAGTGAGCCCCGCGGATATTACCGTTCTGCTGATTTATCTGAAAACCGCAAAATAAACCTCAAAACAAAACACATAAAAAAAGCAAGGTAAAAAACCTTGCTTAATTTTTTGTTTAATTTTGTCTTATTTACAGAAGAAGGAACGGGTTGTTTTCATAAAACCATTTCGCAACGGTGCCCGATTCGATATTGTCGATTGCCGCCTGCGCGCCCGAGCCGACTTTTGCGATCACGAACATTGCGACGAAAACGAGAGCGACGGTGAATGCCGCCGAGAACACAAGCCCGATAATACGGTCGACGCTGCGGAAGCCTTTTTGTTTTTCGACAATCTTTGAAAGAAGTTTTGAAAGAAGCGAAAACAAAATTTCAAGCACGATAATTGACGCGACGAAAACGATAATGGCGCAAAGGGCTTTCACGATAAGGTTTGCCGCAAACGCAGCAAGGGTAACACTGCCCGTGAGTGCGCCGCTGAAAAGCTTGACGCAAACGGTTTGTATAAGCAGTGCGATTTTGAGTTTTGACGAGCCTTCGAACAGCGTCGATACGCTTGTCCACGCGCTGCCGCTGACGTTCAGGAAAAGTTCCCCGTCGGAGACCTTTGCTTTGTAGCCCGCCACGTCGAATTTACTTACGAAAAAGTCGCTGATTTTTGCTTGAAGGTCAACAAACGCGGAAACACCGGCAAGATACCCCGCAAGGAATATGCCAAGGCATATCGCCGCGATAAACGCAATGATGCCGCCGATCGTGCCGTTGAGCAATTTTGCAAAGCCTGCAATAATACCCGCGACGATGCCGACCGCCAGAACCGCCAGAATGACGATATCCGAGACGTTCATGCTCGCTGTACATAAAGCATTCAACATACCATAATCCCTCTTTTTTACGATATTTCTCGATATTTATAAATATTATACCAAATTTGTCACAGAAATCAAACAATATTTAATAAAAAAACGCGCTTATTTTTGTAAGCCCTGTCAATACTTATGAAAAGGAGATAAAAATGAAACAAGGAACACCCGTAATTTTGTGCATAGGAAGCGACAAAATCGCCGGCGACAGCGTCGGTCCGATTGTCGGCGATATTTTGAAAAACAGGCTGAACGCAAGATGTTTCGTATACGGCGCGACGGGAAAAAGCGTCAACGGAAGAAACGTGCAGGACTTTCTGGAACTCATAAAATGCGCGCACCCCGAAAGCCCCGTAATCGCGGTGGACGCGTGTTTGTCAAAGGAGGCGGAAAAGCCTTTCGTCGCGGTGGTTTCGGGCGGAGTCAACCCCAAAAGGGCGATAACGGGAATCGAAAATCCCGCAGGCGACGTCGGCATTCTCGGCGCGGTCGAAAAACCGTCGGACGATCCGCTGAAAACTCTTATGGCGGTATCGTGGGATAAAGTGCAAAAAACGAGCGTTAAAATTGCGATTGCGTTATACAAAGCGTTGTTTTCCGCGTAAAAATCAACAAAACCCGAGTTTTTAATTTTAGTTGATTTTTAGGGAGTTTATGTTATAATAGTACTAACTTCGTGATAAAGATAAATAATAAGACGTTTTTATTGCGGAAGCGGAGGCTATTACACAGTGAAAAAAAGAACAAAAGGAATAATAATTTTTCTGATTTGCCTTGTGCTTGTCGTGCTTGTCGCGACGATGCTCTCGGACAACGGCGCGGGCGAGATAAGCTACACGTCGCTTGTTGAAGACATAAAGGCGGGCAAGGTTTCGAATATTCAGATTACCGGCGACTACGTTCTGAAAGTCAGATATAACGACAGCAAGATCGCCGAAAAGAATTTCCCGAATAAGTACGACGCGTTTTGTTATATTCCCGACAGAAACGTTCAGCAGGTTTACGACATGATCGAAGACTGTCAGGGCAACACGGGTTGGACGTCCCCCAAGGTTTCGTACGACAATCCCGCGCGCCGCTCGCTTCTTTACAGCTTGCTTTTGCCCATACTGTCGGTTGTGCTTCTCGGTATCGTGATGTACATTATTTACCGTCAGAGCCAGGGACAAAACCAGCAGGCGATGAACTTCGGAAAGACCAAAGCCCGCGTTACCCAGTCGGTTAAGGTGCGTTTTTCGGACGTCGCCGGCGCGGAAGAAGAAAAGGAAGAACTGCAAGAAATCGTGGAATTCCTTAAAAACCCCAAAAAGTTCGTCGATATCGGCGCGAGAATTCCCAAGGGCGTTTTGCTCGTTGGTCCTCCGGGCACCGGTAAGACGTTGTTTGCAAAAGCGGTCGCAGGCGAGGCGAACGTGCCGTTTTTCAGCATAAGCGGCAGTGACTTTGTCGAAATGTTCGTCGGCGTCGGCGCGTCTCGTGTGCGCGACTTGTTTGACCAGGCGAAACACAATATGCCGTGCATCGTTTTCATCGACGAAATCGACGCGGTCGGCAGACAGCGTGGCACGGGCTTGGGCGGCGGTCACGACGAGCGCGAACAAACGCTCAACCAGTTGCTTGTCCAGATGGACGGCTTTGAAAAGAACGACGGCATTATCGTTATGGCGGCAACCAACCGCGCGGATATTCTCGACCCCGCATTGTTGCGCCCCGGCCGTTTCGACCGTCAGATTTACGTACAGGTCCCCGACGTTCGCGGCAGGGAAGAAATATTCAAGGTTCACGCAAGGAACAAACCTCTTGCCCCCGACATCGATTTCAAAACGCTTGCCCGTCTTACCTCGGGATTCACCGGCGCGGACATCGAAAACCTTCTGAACGAGGCGGCAATCCTTTGCGCGCGCGACAACAGAAAGGTCATTACGATGGGCGATATCAACGAAGGTATCAATAAGGTCATCGCCGGCCCGCAGAAAAAGAGCCGCGTCGTCAGCGAAAGAGACAAGCGCATCACCGCGTATCACGAAAGCGGACACGCAATCGTTGCGAAACTCCTTAAAAACTGCGACGAAGTCAACGAGGTTTCCATCATACCGCGCGGACAGGCGGCAGGCTATACCATCACCCGTCCCGTGAACGACGACAACCACGTTACCCGCGGAAAGTTGATGGACGAAATCGCAATGATGCTTGCGGGACGCGTCGCCGAAGAAATCGTCATCGAAGACATCACGACGGGCGCAAGCAACGATATTCAGCGCGCAAGCGCCATCGCAAGAAAGATGGTTACCGAATGGGGCATGAGCCCGCTCGGCACGATATATCTCGGCAATCCCGAACACGAGGTGTTCCTGGGACGCGATTTCAATCAGCAGGCAATGTCGCCCGAAACCGCCGCGAAAGTCGACGCCGAAATGAAGAGTATCCTCGACGAGTGCTACGACACCGCAAGGAATATTCTTTCGGAACACAGAGACCTTCTGGACAATATGGTCAAGGTGCTGTTTGCGAAAGAAACCATTTTCCAAAACGAAGTCGATATGCTGTTTGAAGGTAAAACGCCCGAAGAAATCATTAAACTCAGCAACGAAAAAAGCATGGAAAAAATGAAAGCGGCAGAAGCGTCAAAGACGGAAGAAAAAACCGACGACAAAACGGAATTCGGTGCGGACGACAAAACGGCTGCGGACGAAATCAAAAAACTTCACGAAAAGTTGAAGGAAAAGATTGAAAAAATCGAAAACTCCGCGCCCGCCGAACAAACCGAAACGGACACGTCGGAAAAACCCGAAGACAAGAAAACGGACGAAAAGCCCGACGAAAACAAGTAACGAACCAAACAAAAACCGCCGTATGAACGGCGGTTTTCTTTTTGCCGAAAATTATTTTCTGAAAGGTTTTTCGTATTTTTCTTCCCATTTCGAAAAGGCGGCTTCGTCGTAATATTTGGGCATATTCGACGCGGTCTTACATTCTTTCTTCATCTTTTGCAAAAGCACCGCAAGATTTAAAAGAAGGGGAAGTTTTTTGATTCCCTTTACGGCGGCTTGCGCCATTTCCGCGGGCGACATGACGATCATATGCCCCGCGCTCGCTTCGATCAGGACTTTCCTTGAAACCACGCCTTTACCGAGCAGAAAGTCGACATCGCCTTTTTTGCTGTTCAGAAGCCAGTTTTTCATCATATCGACGGCGGCGTGCTTTCCGCCGATTTCTTTCATAAACCTTGCCTGATAGCGATAAAGATTTTCAACTGAAAACGGGTTTTCGGTGACGGGGGAAGAGATAACGTCCGAAAGCATTTTACCGGCTTTCATACCGCTTGCAATGCCGCTTCCCAGCATAGGAATAGTCATACACGCGCTGTCGCCGAGCAGGGCGTATCCGTTTGCGACGAAACGCGACAAGGGGTGGCGTACGGGGATTTGCAGAAGTTGTCCGCCCGTGACGATTTTATCGCCTACGATTTCGTTGTCGCGGCGGATATCGGCAAGGGCGTTTTCATAGGTTTTGTCGGACATTTCGCCGACGCGGCCGATAAGGACGTCTGCTTGTTTTTCGTCATGGGACAGCGTGCACCAGGATATGCCGCGCTCGTTGATATGTTTAAGGTACGCGCGGTTCGTGTACTTCGGGCGCGCCGTGTTTTCGGGGCGATTGAAGAAAGTGCGCCTTACGATGAAAGTGTCGTTTTTGTCGACGTTTCTCGTGATTTTCAAAGATTCTGGCAGGCTTTTTCTGACAGCGGAATTTACGCCGCCGCAATCGACGACAAGCCCCGTAGGCACGACTTCGCCGTTTTCAAGTTCCACTCCAAGGACGACGTCGTTTTCGACAATGGCGCGCTTTACCGGGGTTTCGTAAAACACCTTCACGCCGGCACATTCTGCGCGCGACAAAAGCCACGCGTTGAACGGACGACGATATATCGCCATATCAAGTTGGTCGTCGGGCAAATCCATAAGGACGTTCACGCCTTTTTCGGGCGGCACGAACGTCCAGTTTCTTTTTCTCGTGTAAATCTCCTTTGGGGGAAGGGGCATGCCGACTTCTTCAAAGGTTTCTTCAACCATATCGTCGGTCCAGTCGTACGCGACGTCGCATTGTTTTTTCGCCTCGTACACTGTAACGTCAAAGCCGGCGGTTTTTGCAAACGCGGCAAAAACAAGCCCCGTCTGGTTTGCGCCGACAACGATGATGTTTTTATTCATAATCTCCTCCATACTGCATAAAACACAAGTTTACGCGTCGATTTTTATTTATTAAATGGCTTATCGTACTTTTCCCGCCACTTTTCAAATTCCTTTTCGTCAAAGCGCGGAGGCATTTTCGTGGCGTGAGATACAACACACGCCGCTTTTATTGAGACGCCGAAAAGGGTTTTCCACAGCGAAAAATACTTGAACGGGAGTGCAAGGAAACTTTTGACAAGTCGCTTTGCGCTTCCGCCCGACACGACCGACATCAACCCCTCCATAACGCCCGATTTCACAAGATCGTCAATTTCGCCGCGGCTTGAAAGCAGCTTGTTTTTGACAAGTTCGATTGCGGCGTGTTTTCCGCCGATTTCACGCATAAATTTCAACTGATAGCGATAAAGATTTTTCTTTGAAAAAGGAGCTTTATCGGCGGTCACCACGGCGTCGGCAAGCATTTTTGCGGCTTTCAGTCCGCTTCCGATTCCGCTTCCGATTATGGGGATTGTCATGCACGCGCTGTCGCCGAGCAGTACGTAACCATTTGCAACAAGATTTGAAAGGGGACGGCGCACGGGGATTTCAAAAATTGCGTCGCCGCCGAAAACTTTGTTGCCGATGACGGGATTGTCTTTTTTTAAGTCGGCAATAGCGTTTTCGTAGGTTTCGTCCGAAAGACTGCCGATTCTGCCGACAAGGACGTCCGAGGTTTCGTCGTCCTTTTTCAAAAAGCACCGGGAAATGCCGTTTTCGTTTTTGTGTTTAAGATAAACTTTTTCGGGATGCTTTGGGAGCGGACAGTTTTCGGGACGCGCGAAAAATTCTCTTTTCACAAAAAGCTTGTCGTTTGCGTTCACTTCGTTTTGGATTTGGAAAATTTGCGGTAAGGAACGTCTGACGGACGAATTCACACCGCCGCAGTCGACGACAAGGTCGCATTCAAAAGTTTCGCCGTTTGAGAACTCCACGCCGTAAACAACGTCGCCGTCGGTAAGCGCGCGCGTGACGCACGCGTCGAAATATAATTCAACACCTTCCGAAAGAAGGGAAATAAGCCATTCGTTAAGTCCGCGCCGCGACACGTTTATGTCGGGTTCTTCTTCCTTCTTAGGGACGAAGACGGGGTTGTGCCCGGGCGGGACGAAAGTCAGACTCCTTGCGCGGGTAAAAATATCGTTTGGGGGAAAGGGTAATCCGACCTCTTTGAAAACGGACGGAGAAATATCGTCCGTCCATTCGTACGCCGCGTTTTCACGACTGTTTTTTTCAAATACAAAAACAGAAAAGCCTTGTTCCGAAAACAACTTTGCGGCAAACAAACCCGTTTGATTCGCGCCGATTATCGCAACCGTACCTTTCATATTTCATCCCTTATCTCTTTTGATCATTTTGCCATGACGATTGCAAGGAACACGCATTTTCCGCCGCCCGTCGCAATCATTCCGTGCGGGTTTCCGCTGTCGTAATATAAGCAGTCGCCTGCGTGCAGAATTTCGATATTGCCGTTTATGTTGCATTTCAGGCTGCCCTCGAGGATAAAGTCGAGTTCCTGTCCCTTATGGCTGGAAAGGTGAATTTCCTTGTCCTGTTCTTCCTCGATATACGGGGCGGTAACGACAAACGGCTCCGCAATGCGGTTTTTCATATATTGCGCGACGTGCAGATACTCAAACCCTTCGCGACGTTTCAGTTTCATGCCGTAGCCCGCGCGCACGATGGAATATTCCGACAGGTTCGGCGATTTTCCGAGCAACAATTCCGTGATGTCGATGCCGAGTTTTTTCGCGCAGTTATAAAGCAGGGTAAAGGTGAAGTCCTTTTTGCCCGATTCGTAGTCGATATATTCGTTTTCCGAAATGCCCGCGCATTCCGCCATTTCCGCCGTGGAAATTTCTTCCATTTCGCGGATTCCTTTCAGCCTTTCGGCGATTTCCTGAATTTCTTTCATACGTTACCTCTTTTTATCTATTGTAAAATAAACGAACGGCGGTGTCAAACGATTTATAAAATCGTCAGGTCGAAGAATTTGTCGTATGCTTGGCAACGTTCGTATTATTATCTGTTGGCATTCCCCGAAAACAGTCCGCAGCCGTTCCCGTTTTCGCCGATAAGCACGGCAAGCGTCGAAGCAAACAGTACTATAAGTTCCGTCCCCGCGATTTCGCCGTCGCGGCCGAACAGCACCATTATTATGAACAGGTACAAAATCCAGTTGTCGTCAAACATATTTTCCCCCTTTTGAAAATCTCTTAAATATACAATATGCGACAAAATGAGATAAATTTACCCAAAACCGCGGTTTTCTTTTAATGTATAATCGGTGTGAACAAAGGGGGAAACCATGCCGCTTATCGATAATAAAACGCAAGTCAAAGTCAGATATTATCTGCCCGACAACGCCGTCCTTACCGAACTTTCGGATTTGTTTTCGGTTTTGTCGGACAGTACCCGCATAAAAATCCTTTCGGCAATCTGCATTTCCGAAATGTGCGTCGGGGATTTGTCGGAAATGCTCGATATGAATCAGACGACGGTGTCGCATCAACTCAAAATTCTGCGCTCCACGGGCGTCGTTACGGCGCGCCGCGACGGAAAAACGATATATTATTCGCTCGCAAATATGATAATTCCCGAAATTATGCGTTTCGGAACGCTTTATCTTGGGTATTATTAAAAGTATGCCAACGTTCGTATTATTATCTGTTGGCATAAAACCGCCCCGAAAACCCGCCCGATAACCAAATTTTCCCGTTTCTATTGACACGGGGGCAAAATTTCGGTTATACTGTTTTCAGGCAATTAGCCAATAACGGAGGATAACTATGAATAAAAACGAATTTGTCGGCGCAGTCGCCGCGAAAGCAAACATCTCACAGGCGGCAGCAAAAGAAGCCGTTGACGCCGCTCTTCAAGTCATTGCGGAAGCGTTGAAAGACAACAACGACGTCGCTCTTGTCGGCTTCGGTACGTTCAAAGCAAAAGAAACCGCCGCAAGAATGGGCGTCAACCCCAAAACCGGCGAAGCAATCGAAATCTCCGCAAAGAAGACCGTTGCTTTCAAACCCGGCAAAAACCTGCTTGAAGACATAAGATAATTGTTGAAAAAGGATAACCCTTCGGTTCGCCCGAAGGGTTGTTTTTTGTCGTGTTTCAAAATAAACCGCTTTTAACTGCGTTTAATCGGTTCAGTTGGTTAGTGCCACTAACCAACTGAAAAAACGCGCGCTGATTTTACAACAATTTTTAGACAAGTGTCGGGAAAAATTTTGGAATATTAGCAAAATATCGTAAAAAAAGACAAAATATATGTCAAATTATCGTTTTTCCCCAAAAAAACCTTGACGGCTTTTTGCTGCCGCGGTAAACTAATTAAAGTTTACGGACAGAAAAACGATCAGAAGCAGGGGAAAATGAAGGGGAGAAAGAAAATTGTGCTGCTCGCGTTGTTCGCGGTGGCAACACTTGTGTTTTCGGCTTGTTCCAAGACACAGACAAATAACGACTTTTCTGTCGGCGGTATCGTAATAACGGACGCCGAATTTTTTGAGATTTCAATTCTTGTCAACGGCATAAAAACAGATTATTCGCTTGATTCAAGCGGATGCTTCAACATTTCTCATCTTAAAAGCGGCGACGTAATCACGTTTTCAAAGGAAGGATATTCTTTCAATTCCTATACGGTGGGAGGCTTTTCCGTGGACGGCATTGAAATCGTCGGGACGAAGTGCCGGTACGACGTGCTTACTTTTTTTGACGAAAATTACGGGACGGTTTCGGGCGCGGGAAAGTACGAGTACGGCGAAACCGCAACACTTACCGTCACCCCGAAAGAACATTTTGAAATTAACGGGATTTACGAAAAAGACAATCTTGTGTCATCAAACAGCGAATACTCGTTCACGGTAACGAACGATCGCGTTTTCGTTGTTAGGTTTTCAAAAAAGAAGTATCCGATAACAATTGAAAAGACAGACAAAGCGTGCGTGGTCGCGGCGCCCGAAAGCGCGGCGTTCGGCGAAGAAATCACGGTTTCCGCAAGCGACGACGAGAACTTTGTTTTTGCACATTTTGAGATTGACGGGACGAAATATTACGATAAAACCTTGAATTTTACGATTAAATCCGAAAACACAAAAATAAACGCGGTGTTTTTGAAAAGACTTTCAAAGCCCGAAATATCTTTTGACGGAAGAAGTATTTCAGTTGTCAAAGGTGAAAACGCCGAAAGCTGCGAAATATTTATCGACGGCGAATTTTTGTTTAATACTACTTCCGACAAGACGTTTTCCCTTGTGGATTACAATGTGTCGGACGGCGCGCACAACGTGCTTGTAAAAGTATCCGGCGACGGCTTCGGCGAGAACGAAAGCTCAATAAATATAAATTACGTCCGTCCGTACGATACGCCGAAAAACGTCGGTATGCTCATCGAAGAAGACAAGGTTTATTTTGTTTTCCAACAGGTGCTTGCGGCAAGCGGTTACGAAATCTTTATGAACGGGCAAAAGGTTGAAACGCCACTAGACAAGAAGGCTTCGGGCGGAAGCATACTTATCCGCGTCGATACGCTTTTCACAGAAAACGGCACATATGCTTTTTCCGTCCGCGCGACGGGCGACCGGCCCGAAAGCGAAATGTCCTTCGCGGCGGAATATACCTTCAAAGGCACGCTTTCCGCGCCCGTTGCAAAAATCGAAAACGGCGTTCTGACCGTTTCCCACGAAAAGGACGTGAAATTCCTTGTCGAAATCAACGGCGTCAACGTCGCGGACAAGCTTGACGAAAACAAGTCGCTTGCGTTATCCGACGTGCTGGAAAATGGCACAAGCGCGGCAAAAATCAAGATCACGGCCATGCTTGACGGCTATAAGCCGAGTTCGGTCGAAATTATATATAATGAGGAGGAATAAAAAATGAAAAAAGTAATCGCGGCGGTGGTGTTTATGCTGCTTGTCGCCGTCTTTGCGCAGTTTGGCGCAAGCGACGTTGCTTTTGCAAACGACGGCAAAACGATGCCGCCGCAAAATCTTTCCGTCAGCGAGCGTGACGGGAATTATTATCTGACCTTTGAAAACGTCCCCGGCAATAACGGGTACGAAGTCGTTGTAAACGGAACGACGAACGTTGTCGAAAAGGACGTAACGACGGTGCCGATTAACGTCGAAAGCGGCAGCGAATTTTCGGTAAAGATAAGGACGATTTGCGCCGACGAAACGCGTACGTCCGACTTTTACGAAACCACGCTCGTTATCGGTCGCGCGCTTTCCGCGCCCGAAAAACTTACGATGTCCGCCGACAAGAAACTGTCGTTTTCCGCGGTTGACGGAGCGGCGTCGTATGACGTCGTGATAAACGGCGTGTCCGTCTTAAAATCCGCGACCAAAACAGAGATCGAACTTAACGACGTACTGACTTCGCCGATAAATTACGAAATAAAAGTGCGCGCAAACGGCGACAATCGTTTGACTTTCGACAGCAAGTTTTCAACGCTTTCTTACGACAACGTGATGCAACTCGGCACCCCGGAAAACGTCGGGATAACAAGCGTCGACGGGAAGGTGATTTTATCATTCGACAGCGTTTCGTACGCAAGCGGATATGAAATCGACGTGAACGGCGAAATATTAAAAACAACCGATAACAAGTATGATTTGACAGATAAAGTGTCCGTTCCTGCGGATTATACGATAAAAGTGCGCGCGACGGGCGGAAAAGGATATGACGCGAGCGAGTGGGTGACCACAACGTACGAATGTCGTAAAACCATTGAAAATCCGCGGCTTTTGGTTGAAAACAAAACGGTGTCCTGGGCAAAGTCGGAAGGCGCAAACGAATACTCGGTCGTCGTAACTTTTATGGAAACCGAAATTGAAAAGGTCGACAGATTTTCGGGAACGAGTTTTGACCTTTCGGAACTTGTCGCAAAGCACGGAGCGGGCGAATACGCGGTGAAAGTGCAGGCGCTTTCGAACGGGAATTACGATTATTCCGACGTAACGACGATATATTACCGCAATTACCTGACGCTCGAGGCGCCGACGGTCACCATAAACGGGACAATCGTCAGTTGGACAAAGGTTGAAAACGCGGTCGATTACACGATAAAAATCGACGGCAGGATAATTTCCACAAACGTAACAGCAGAAAGTTTTGACGTTTCGCCGTACGTTGCGGAAGTAAAAACCTACACGATTGCGGTTGTCGCAAACGCGAATGGCTGGTATTATGAATCGGCGGAAGGAACGGCGACTTTTGTTAAGACGGGCGCGCTCTCGTCACCCGTACCCACGGCAAGCGGAAGCGTTATAAGCTGGACGAAAGTGCTCGGCGCAACGGCGTATGACGTTTACGTCGGCGGCGAAAAGGTGCTGACGGTTACCGAAACAACGGCGGATATTTCCGCGCATCTTCAACAGGGCGAAAACAAAGTGAAAATCGTCGCGACAGCCGAAGGGTTTTCAGACGGAGTGTCGGAAGAAATCGTCGTAATCGGCAGCACGAGTGAGAGCACAGGGCTCAAAACGTACAAACTGAAAATCGCAGCAAACGAAAGCGACTACATCGTTTTCGTTGACGGACAAAGGACGGACAAGAAAATCGCAAACGGCAGAATCACGCTTCCCGATACGGCGGAAAAGATGATTATCGTTCCCGATATAACGAATTTGCCGGCGGACGGGGGATACGTAATGTTGTTTTCGGAAATCGACCTTACGACAGCCACAAAAAACGGCGAAGAGTACGCAGTCCAAGGGTGGATAGCGGACAGCTTTGACAATACCCGCCTTACGATTATCGGCGAAGGCGAAGGGACAAACGAACTCGGCGAACATACCGTGGACGGCGGGAACAAAGTCTATTATCTCAACGAAAAAGGCAAATACCGTCCGAAACAGCCGGGCGAAGAATAAATAAAAGATATTCGTTAAGCCTTGTATTTTAAGAAAAAGACTGATATAATATATCGAGAGGTGAAATTATGAGCGTCGACAAAACATTAAAAACCCAACTGAAAGATTATGACGTGCAGGAAGTCGCGCCGAAAATCTATAAAATCAACGAATACAACCTTTCGACAATGTTCGTGATCGTGGGCAGCGAGCGCGCGCTTTGCATAGATTGCGGCACGGGCGTAGGCGACTATAAGGCGGTCATCGAAAGGCTTGTCGAAGGGAAACCTTACGATATGGTGTTGTCGCACGGACACGTCGACCATGCCGGCGGCCGCGAGCAGTTCGGCAAAATATACGTCAGCAGTCGCGACAAAGACATTGTAAAGGAAGCAACCCTTTTGTACCGCAAGTTTTACATAATCATTATGCGCTATCTTATGTTTTTCAAGTGCATAAAGTTTAAGGACGCGGTCATGAAAAAGGTCGAAAAGGAGCCGGAACTTATCCCGATTTGCGAAGGGTTCACGTTTGACCTTGGCGACAAAAAGATTGAGGTTTTTGAGACGCCGGGACACACGGAAGGCTGCTTGTGTTTCTTGTCGAGGAGCGACCGCATAATGTTTTCGGGCGACACGTTCAACCCGCTTATGCTGATGTTTCTGGCGCACGCGACGTCAATCGAGGAATACCGCGAAACGCAGGAAAAACTTTTGAAAATCGACGGATACGACGTGTTCTGGCCGTCGCATCTTTCCGCGCCGCTTACCCGTGAAGACGGGGCGGGCATTATGAAAACCGCCGACAAAATTTTGAAGCAAAAGCACAATTTCTTCCTGCCGTCGATATTCATAAAAACGGTTGATAAAAGGAGCATTATTTATCGTCCCGACCATGTTCGTCGCAAGAAGAAAGAAAAACAAAAACAAAGTTAAACAACCAAAATTATGCGGTAAACTGCACTTTTTGCAGTGTGCCGCATTTTTGATATAAGGAGAAAGAAATGATTATTTTTGCAAAATACGGTGAGTACGACAGGCGTGAACTTCTGGAAGAATGCCTGACGAAATATCTTGAAACCATGAAAAAAACCAAGCTCGAAGGAGAACTTACCGAGCTTAAAAACCACAACGACAAACCTTATTTCAAGGATTATCCCGACGTAAGGTTTTCGATTTCGCACAGCGGCGCGCTTGTCGTCGTCGCAATGGCGCAGACGGAAGTCGGAATCGACATCGAGGAGTTCCGTCCCCGCGCTTATCAAAAAGTCGTCGAAAACGTTTTCACGAAAGGCGAGGCGAAAGAAGTCAAAGACCTTGAAACTTTTCTTGCGGTATGGACGAGAAAGGAAGCCTATCTCAAACTCACGAGCGAGGGGCTTTCGGGCGTCAGGTCAAACGACGTGTCGGGCGATTTGTTTTACGAGGGCAAGCGCGTCGTCGCAACGCCGCTCAATATTTTCGCGGGATACGTCGGCACGGTCGTTGCGGAAGACCAGCCCGTTATTTTCGTCGATCTCGATTGACTTATCGAAAAAGATTTAGTAAAATAAAACATATTCCGAAACGGAGGACTTTGAAATGGTACTTGATAAAATTAAAGACATGCTTGAAAAACAACTCGGCATCGACAAAAGCAAAATCACCGAAGATTCCGATATTATCAAAGACATCGGCGCGGACAGTCTGGACATCGTGGAATTTCTGATGGACGCCGAAAACGAATGGGGCATCACCATCGAAGAAGAAGACGTGAAAAACCTTCATACCATCGGCGACGTCGTAAAATATATCGAATCCCGCATTTAATAAAACCCGCGAAAACACGAACAGCACAAAAGAAAACCACCGAAAAAAATCGGTGGTTTGTTTTTTGCCGCAAAGCGGATTTTCGTTATTTATCCTGATATACGCGCCACAGGAAGTCCTTTTCCTTTTTAAGGACGATGCGCGCCGAGGGCATCCACGTTTTCAGGTTGTAGTCGTGGAAAGAGTTGAGCGGTTCCCACGCGCAGAAGTATTCGTAAGGAATGTCTTTTGCTTCCAGCGCTTTTCTCAGTTTCTTGCTGCCGCCGTTCGTGAAGACGTCCTGCATGCCGTTGTTAAGGAACAGACGGGGGAAGGGTTTCTCGACGCCGAGAAAAACCTGCAATTCGTTGTAATATTCGTACTCCGATTTGAGTTTTTTGTAGTGTTTGATGCCGGTGCAGTGATAAGTCATTGTGCGGATAACGGGCAGGTTGATGATTTTGCCTTCGAAGTCGATTGCGGGGCAGTTGAGAATCGCACCCTTGATTTTTATATCGACGTCGGGAAGTCCCAGATGTTCGCGATATTCGGGGTGATTCTGGCAGTTTATCGTCACCATGGAAAGGTGTCCGCCCGCGCTGTCGCCGGAGATGACGAAGTTGTCAAGGTCAAGGCCGTATTTGTCGGCGTTGGCGACAACCCATTGCAGAGCCTTGTAGACCTGTTTCATGTAGTCGGGGAAGCGGTATTTCGGACCGAGACCATAGCTGATATTGACGGTGAAAGCGCCCGTGCGCGCCATATGCTGGCAGTAACCGCGGCGCATTTTTTTGTCGCCTTCGATCCAGCCGCCGCCGTGGATATTAAAGAACACGGGGAACTTTCCTTCCGTAAGTTTTCCGCGTTGCTTTTCGTCGTAAATAATATCGAGTTTTCCCGTGTCGGGATGTTCCTCGTCATAGACGATATCTTTCACTTCCGTAAGCCCTTTTCCGGGGAAGCGGTTGCATAATAAATATTTGATATAGTCATCGACAAAAAAAGCAGTGCTTAATAATGACATAAAATTCCTCCAAGATTTATTACAATAAGTATAATAAAAATTGCCGCACTTTGCAACAGTTTTCCGCCGCCCGGCAAAAGAAAAAGGCAAAAGAGGGAAAAACGCGCATACGATTTTATTAAAAAAGAAAATACAAACGCGCCGTTTTGTCAAAAATCGCCTTAAAAACACACGTTCTTTTCCATACAAAACAAGACGAGTGTAAAAAATAATATTTTTATCTGATTAAGGATTGAAAAATGGCGCGGTTTTATGATAAGATTAAATTACTAAATTCTATAAAAAGGGGGATATCCTATGGACAACATCACCAAGGCAAAAATAAATCTGTTTGCTGTCTTAAGGAACCTTGAAGATTTATGTGCAATGGACAAAGAGTCCGCCGACATCATCAAGGATACCAAACTTTCCGTACAGTTCAACGTGCCCGACGTAGGAAGCGCAACCATAGATTTCGATCACGGCAAGTGCACTTTCAATCGCGGCAAAAAACACGCCGGACTGCAACTCTTCTTCACTTCGGCGGAGCATTTCAACAACCTTATCGATCCGCCCAAGGACGCTAACGGTAAACCCAAGACGGTCATACCTATTTTCTACAACGTATTCAAAGTAGGATTCCTTCTCAATCAATTCACGAAGCTCGCCGACAGACTTTCGTATTTCCTGCAACCGGCGGCGGACAAGAAGGCGGAACTTCTGAAAGATCCCGAATATTTCAAAATCAACACGACTCTCACGCTGTACACCGCGTTGTTCGCACTTTGCGAAGTCGCAAACAGCGATAAGGTCGGCAAACTTTGTGCAAAGCGTATGTGCGACGGCAAGATTGCTGCGGGTATCCCCGGCGGTCCGCAACTCAACATCACCGTCAAAGACCACAAACTTTACGGAGCAAAGGGCGCAATCGACGACTGGTCGGCACAAATGTTCTTTGCGAATATGGAATTCGCACACGACTTGCTGAACGGCAACGCGTCGAGTTTCGGCGGTATGGGCAGCGGCGACTTCCAGGTAAGAGGCCGTCTCGATATGCTGGAACAAATGGCAAAGATGCTCAACCTCGTCAGCGCATATCTCGGATAGGAGGAAATTATGAATCTCGTTTACGAACCCAAAAAGATAATTGACGTTACCAAAAGCCAGGCCACTTTCAAAAGGGCTCTGAATTGTATCCCCGCGGGCATTTACGGACATCTCGGACCTTCCGAGGGCTGTATGGTTCCCGTATCGTCGTATCCTTTATATATGGATCACGCGCAAGGCGCGTACATATACGATATCGACGGCAACAGAATCATCGACTATATGTGCGGTTACGGCCCCAACTATCTGGGCTATAACGATCCCGACGTCGACGCTGCCGCCGCCGCTCAGAGAAAGAAGGGCGACTGCACCACGCTTATCAGCGATATCACCGTCGAATTTGCGGAAGAAGTTTGCAAGACCATCAATATGGCTGACTGGGCATTCTTCGCAAAGAACGGCAACGACGTCACGCAGTTTGCGATGATGATCGCGCGTGCTTATACCGGACGCAAGAAAATGGTTTTGACGAAAGGCTGGTACCACGGCGTATCTCCCTGGACGCAAAAACTCGGCTATTCGGGCATCATCGAAGAAGACGTTTGCAACAACCTTTATATCGAGTGGAACCATCCCGAACAATTCGAGGCTCTCTGCCAACAGTACGAAGGACAAATCGCAGGCTTCATTTCGCAACCTTATCAACACGGTAACTTTGCGGATAACGAACTGCCCGCCCCCGGATACTGGCAGAAGATTCGCGAAATCTGCGACAAATACGGCGTAGTTCTTATTATCGACGACGTACGCGCGGGCTTCCGTATCGACATCAACGGTTCCGATTACCATTACGGCATTAAATCCGACTTGTCCTGCTTCTGCAAGGCAATCGCAAACGGATACAACGTATCGTGCCTCTGCGGCAATAAGAAACTTCTCAACGCGACGTCCGACATCGCGTACACCGGCAGCTACTGGCTTTCGGCAGTACCGTTTGCGGCGGGTATCGCAACCCTTCGCAAGGCAAAAGCGTTGAACGCTACCGAAGAAAACGCAAAAAAAGGCAAGAAACTTACCGACGGCCTTAAAGAAATCGCAAAAGACAACGGATTCGACCTCCGCGTCACAGGCGAACCGGGTATGTTCTATCTGCGCCTTGCGAACGACCTTCCTTCGCGCGTTATCCATCAGGACTGGGTATGCGAGTGCGTAAAACGCGGCGTATTCTTCACCAGCCACCACAACCACTTCATCAACTATGCACTCAGCAATGAGGACATCCAATACACTTGGGAAGTTGCGGACGAAGCGTACAAAGTAGTGCGTGAACGCTATCCCCAGGCACAACTCATTAAATAATTTTAGGAGGAATCAATTATGGCTTTAACTAAACAAGAGTGGATAAGACTTGAAGAAAAGGCTGACGAACTGCGCAAACTTTGTCTTTACACCACGCATTGTTCCAGCGGGCATATCGGCGGCAGCATGAGCGCAGCCGACGTCCTCACTGCTCTTTATTACAAGTATATGAATTTCGACCCGAAGAACCCCGACGATCCCGACCGCGACAGATGCATCGTGTCCAAAGGACACATCGGCATTTTCCTTGCGGGTATGTTCGCCGACCTCGGTCTTGTCGACAAAGAAGAACTCAAAACCTTCAACCTTACCGGCAGCCGTCTCGGAATGCACCTTGACAGCAATAAGGTCAAAGGTCTTGACGCGTCCACCGGTTCGTTGGGACACGGCCCCTCGCTTGCTCTCGGCATGGCTTATGCGGCACGTCTTAACAAACAAAACTACACCACGTACGTTATGACCGGCGATGGCGAACTTGACGAAGGTTCCTGCTGGGAAGCGTTCATGGCAATCTCGCACTTCAAACTCACGAACTGCGTCGTTATCATCGACCGCAACCATTTCAGTATCGACGGCAACACCGAAGACGTTATGGCGCTTGAACCCCTTGCGGACAAAATGACCGCTTTCGGTTTCGACACCAAAGTCATCAACGGACATCGTTTCGACGAAATTTGCGACGCTATCGAATACGCAAAGAAAGCACCGAACGGCAAACCCGTTTGCATCATCTCCGACTCTATCAAGGGTGTAGGTATGAAACTTACGTCCGGTAACTTCAAATGGCACTACGGCGCCATCAACGACGAAATGTATGAAACCTGCTTGCACGATCTGGACGAATACAAGAAATCCAGAATCGCTGTGGCTGAAAAGGAGGGCATTTAATTATGGCTGGCGGATTAGTATATACTGCGCTTGAAAGCACATCAATGGCAACTGCCGAAATTTACGGCAAAACTCTTGTTAAACTCGGCGAACAAAACCCCAAAATCGTCGCTCTTACCGCCGACCTTAAAGGCTCGACGAAAATCGGCGACTTCGCGGCAAAATTCCCCGAAAGAACCATTAACGTCGGTATTGCGGAACAGAACATGTACGGCATGGCGGCAGGTCTTGCGAAATGCGGATTCATTCCTTTCGCGTCTTCCTTCTCCGTCTTCGCGTCGCTCCGCGCGCTTGACCAGATTCACACCGACATCTGCTATCAGAACGTCAACGTGAAAATCATCGGCACGCACGGCGGTACGTCGTTCGGTCAGGCGGGCTCCACCCACCACGCAATCGAAGACTTCGCGGTTATCCGTTCGCTTGTCAACATGACGCTTATCTGCCCCGCCGACGGTATCGAAACGGGCAAAGCGGTCGAAGCGGCTGCAAACACCGAAGGTCCTTTCTACATTCGTATTAACCGTGGTTTCGACACCAACGTTTACGCGGACGACAACTACGACTTCGAAGTCGGCAAAGCCGTTCTCCTTAACGAAGGTAACGACATCACCATCATCGCGTGCGGCAGCTGCGTATATCAGGCTGTTCAGGCTGCGAAGATCCTTAAATACGACCACGACATCAATGCTCGCGTGCTGAACATGCACACCATTAAACCTATCGATAAGGAAGCAATCCTTGCTGCGGTCAACGACACTCGTCGTATCATCACCGCGGAAGACCACACCGTTATCGGCGGTCTCGGCAGCGCGGTTGCGGAAGTCGTCATCGAAGCAGGTAAGGCTTGCGCGTTCAGAAAACTCGGTCTCCAAGACAAGTTCAGCAAAATCGGTCTCCACGAAGACCTTATGGCTATGCACGAAATCGATGCGGAAGGCATCGTGAAAAACGCTCTTGAAGTCATCAATCAGGACTTCGAAAAAGAAGGCGTCAAAGGCTCTGCCGTCAAAGCGGAATCCGCAAAAGTCGGCGCAGCCGTCAAACTTGCTCCGCAGGGCGCAAACTGGGTAGACGAGGTATAGTATTATGGCAATGACTCAAGGCGATAAGTATGCATTGAGAATTTTCTTCTTCGCCGCGATTCCATTGGCAAAAACCGTTGCGGAAAACGATCCGAAATTCGTAAAGAAATTCAAGGGCAAAAACTTCGTTTTCCAGATCAGCGTTTTGTCGCCGGAATTCAAGAAGACCGGAAAACTTTCAACGCACTTCGTTGTCAAGGACGGCAAGTGGGAAACTCACACCGGTGAAACCCACCCCCATCCTGATATCGAACTGGAATTTTCAACCCCCGAGAAGTTCATTCTGTTCTTCACCGGAAAAGGTATGCCGCTTCCCAAAATCAAGGGCGCGCTCGCACACCTTCCCACTTTCGTGAACATCCTTATGACGCTTCTCAGAATGGCGGGACTTCTGCAAGCCACCGACGTTCCCGAAAAACCCGAAGATCAGGAACTTTTGGTCTTGCTTTACATCAACCTTCTTACCGTCGGCGTCAGCCAACTTAACAGGGTTGAACATCCCGACGTCAAGCACTTTACGGAAGGCAGCCCCGACCGTGTGTACGCATTTGCGGTTACCGGTCACGAAAAACTCCAAGGCTGGCTCCGCGTTAAGGACGGTCAGACCGTTTCGGGACGCGGCGAATGCCAACGTTGCAAACCTTTCGTATGCATGCGCTTCGACTCTCCCAAACACGCTCTTGAAATTCTCATGAGCAAGGTCGAGATGATTCCTTATATGCAAAAAGGATATTTGTCCATCGAAGGCGCGCCCGAATTCGGCAACGAACTTTCGGCACAGCTCTTCACGGTTGCATATTACGCGCAGGGCACGTATCTTGACGACCAGAAGAAACAATAATCTTCAACAATGCAAAGGGCACGCTGAACAGCGTGCCTTTTTTGCGCCTTTTCAAGGGGTATATTATTGCCGGAAAAAAGCGGACGATTGCCCGTCCGCAAAAATCAGATGCTGTAATTTTCGGTAGAATGTTTTTCGGCGTATTCTTCGTCAAGTTTTTTCAGGGTTTCGTTCAGGGGCTTACGCAGTGCGACGTATAAGGTGTAAATGGCAAGCCCGCCGATTTTTATCGACGAATGGAAAACGTCGGACGCGATTTGCGCCTTTATAATGTTTCCGCCGATAAGCGTGCCCACGGGGATAAAGTCCATAATCGCGTAAACAAGCGCAAAGATTATGCTTGCAAGCCCTTGCCTTAAATAAATTTCGCCGTACTTTTCGCTCTTTTTCTTGAAGCAGCAGATTGCGATGCCCGACGCAAGCAGGGCGGCGACGGAAAGGCTTTCGACAATTTCGTACGCGATGAAAAGCCCTTGCTTTTTATCGGGATAAAAGTTTTGCATACCGCTGATTATAGGAAGGACAATCACGTTGACAAGCATAAAGACGACGGCGATAACCGACGGAATAAAGACGCATTTTTTGTATTCGGTTTCTTCACCCTCGGGGAGCCCGCCTTTTTGCTTTTCGCGCACGGCGTGGAAAATGAAAATGCCGTATTCCACGATAACGCGAAGGGCAAGGACGGTTATCCCCAGGTCAACGACGAAGCCGTCCTGAATCCCCATAAGTTTCAGCGGCGCCCAGAATATCGTAACCGTCGTGTTGTAGTTGAACGCGGTAAGGAACACGCAGCTGACAATCGACGCAATCGCCGTCGCGTAGTAATATTTCGTTTGTTTTTTTCTGCTGTGGAAGTTCAGAAACGTCAAAATTAGGCAAATGAAAGCGATTGCAAGGTACAACGCCGCAAACATCGACACCCATATGATATAAGTGTTTTCGTCGGTGTAGTCCTGCATGAAAGTGTAGTTCCGGACGTTGAAGTGAATGAGCGAGATAAAAAGCGCGATGACCGCCGTCGCGTCGTACGCAATTTCTTTTTTGACGCTCATCGGCGCGAAATTTCTGAAATCGATATATCCCAAGACGAAGGTCAGGGGGATTGCAAAAAGCAGGACGACGTTCACGATTGCGGCGGCTTTCATGCTGTCCGTGGAAATCGCCAGCAGGTTGACAAGACTTACTGCCGCCATCACCATAAGCAAAAACCAATAAATATTCAGAAGTTCTTTTTTCTTTTCGTTTTTTACGTTTTGTTCGTCCATACGCTTATGTTATCATTATTCTTTGAAAAAATCAATTCTATTTTAATTAGTATATTCTTTTAATTTTCCGACACGCTATCAGAGATATGAAAAAATGCTTATTGTTTATGATGACGGCGGCGGTGTTTTTCATCGCGGGTTTTGAAAACCGCGGCGCGGCAAACGCCGCAACGCTTTACGATGTTTTCAGCGAACGCCACCTTGAATTTTACGAAAACGAAGTCGCAAAAGAAAAGGTTTTCAGCAAGTATTCGGAGCGCGAACTTGCAAAAATGGCAGTTGACAACGATATTTCGATTGAAAAAGTCAAAAAACTGCTTGTATATTGTCACGCGATGAAAAATATCGGGAAGAATTATACAATAAAAGAAGCGGACAAATTATCAAACGCCACGGTAATTTCCGACACCAGAAAGTACGTCGATTATCTGAAATCGACAAGGTCAAAGGAGGAACTTGCCGCGCTTGAAAAAAGATTTAAGGAAATCGGCAGGGGACAATAAACCGACAAAAACCTACAAAAAGGCAACGAAAAAGCCGCGGAAATTCCGCGGCTTTCTGTTGTGTCAAATTATTTCTTATAAGTCTTTTTGAAAAGATCCAGCGAAAGTTCGGTCGTGTATTTGTCGGCTTTTGCCTTTTCGACGGTCTTTTGCTCGATATAAGTTTTGCAACCTTCTTCCAAAGCGCGGCACGCTTCGAAAGCGTCTTCCAGGGTTTTCCCGCATACGAAAACGCCGTGGTTTGCAAGGAAGCAGGCGTTTCTGCCTTCCATTGCGGCGACGGTATTTTTCGTAAGTTTTTTGGTTCCCGCAAGTCCGTACTTTGCACAACGGACGTCGCCCAGAAGATACTTTTTCATTTTATCGTTGAAAGCGGGCAGTGAAAGGTGCGTGCTTGCAAAGGTTGCGCCCCAGGTGGGGTGGCTGTGCAGAACGACGTTGATTTCGGGACGCGCACGAAGAATAGCGGCGTGGATTTTCCTTTCGCTTGTGGGTTTCCGGGGGCCCGTCCATTCAAGCGTTTCGATATCGACGACGGGAAGGTCGTCGGGCGTCATAACGACGTAATCGAGTCCCGACGGGGTGACAAGCGCGTGCTTTTCGTCAAGGCGGATCGAGATGTTGCCCCAGGTGCCTTGCACGAGGTTTTCTTCCAGCATTCTGACGCCTGCGTCTTTGACCATTTGTCTTAATTCTTTTTCGGTAAATGCCATAATAAACCTCCTATTCGCGCTCGGCTTTCAAAAGCGCTTCCTGATTCGTCTTGCTGTATTTTTTGCGATACACGACGTGTTCCAGCACCGCGCCGATTTTGCCGACGGGTTTACAGCCGCCGACGGCTTGCGCCATGATAAGGGTATGGGCGGCTTTGTCAAGGACAAGACAAGCGGTGAACGCTTCGTTGAGCGTCGTGCCTGTCGAAAGAATACCGATGTCCGAAAGCAGGCATGCTCCGCGGCCTTTAAGCGCCTTGGAAATGCCAAAGATGTCGTTGGTTTTTGCGGTTCTTGCGGTAGGGCCGACGATTTGCGCCATATCGTCCAGAACGGGCGGAATGGTGACTTTTTTATTTGCGACGGTCAGTGCGAACACGGGCGAAGTAATCATAATCGCACCGACGTCCTGACGCGCGCCGTACAGTTTAACGTGCAAAAGCGCGTCTTTCAGAGTGTCGGAAGGACATTTGTCGGTTTCGTTGAATTTTACCTCAATGATATCTTCAACGGTCAAATCTTTGAAGTTAACCCCCGATTTGGTGATAAGCATACTTTCCGAGTCCACTCTTGCGCTGATGTTGTTGGTGTGCGCGCCGAAAAGATTTTCGTCGTAAACCTTATGCGCGTACTCAACCATTGTGTTTTTGAGTTTTTCGTTCATAACGACTCCTTATTAAAAACAGCGGGCGGAAAAAAACCGCCCGCAAGTTTTAACGATTATTTCTTTTTGGGTTTTTCAAAACTGCGTTGAAGTTCGGGCGTGCCTTGTGCTTTTACGAGAGAGAAAACTTTGTCAAAGCGTTCAAGCGCGGCGTCGATGACTTCGTCGGTGTCCGCCATGGAGGTGTAAAGACGGCTGCCGGCAAGGGTAACGATACCGTTTGCCATGTACGCTGCGCCCATATCTTTCATGGCTTCTGCGCGGGCTTCCATTTCGGGCTTGTTTTTGAGAAGTCCCAAAGCGGATTTAAGGAAGCTGAAACTGCTGTAATCGAAGCTCATTGCGCCGGTGCATTCAAGGTGAACGATGCTGCCCTGGTTGTAAACGACGTAAGGAAGATTGTGTTTTTTGACAAGGGCTTTAAGACCTGCCGCAAGTCTGTCGCCCGCAATACCCGCTTTTTCGCAAGCGTTGTATTTTTCGATGGCTTTGATGCAGCAATATCCTGCGTATGCGGACAAGGGGTTCGCCGCAAGAGTGCCGCCGACGTACGCTTTTTTGCCAAGGCCCGCGACGCCCGCCGCCATAAGGGAGATGTATTCGCGTTTGCCGCCGACGCCGCCCGCTGCGGGATAACCGCCGGCGATGATTTTGCCGAAGATGGTAAGGTCGGGTTTGACGTTGAAGAAGCCTTGCGCTCCGCCAAGACCCATACGGAAACCGGTAACGACTTCGTCAAAGATGAAGAGCGCGCCGTATTTGTGGGCAAGTTCAAGGGCTTTCTGGTTGTAATCGAAGTCAATGGGGCGAGTGCCGCTTTCGGGGCCCACGGGTTCAACGATGACGCAAGCCGTGCCGCCGCGAAGTTTATTGCGTCTGAGCATACCTTCCAGCATTTTCAGGTCGTTGGGGCGGACTTCGTCGGTGGAGCCGTAGCAGCCTTTGGGAATGCCGTGGCTTTCAAGAAGGTTGCGGCTTCCGGGGATTTTCAGACCATAGACCATCTGGTCGGACCAGCCGTGATATGCGCCGCCGACTTTGATGACGCGTTTGTTTTTGGTTGCACAACGGGATACGCGGATTGCCGCCATGACGGATTCAGTACCCGAGCCGAGCATACGGAACATTTCGCACGCAGGCATATGTTTATTGATCTCTTTTGCAAGCAGAAGTTCCGCTTCGTGGAAAAGACCGGTAACGGGACCGCAGGATTTGATAAGTTCGATCGCCTGTTCCTGAACTTCGGGGAAGTTGCTGCCGAGGATTGTCGGGCCGCCCGCTTGCAGGAAGTCGAAGTATTTGTTGCCGTCCGCGTCGTAAAGGTATGCGCCTTCGGCTTTTACCATGCACATGGGGAAGGGTTTGTTGAAAGCAAGGTTGTGCTGAACGCCGCCGGGGATATATTGTTTTGCCTCGGTGGTGATTGCTTTGGATTTCGCGCATTGTTTGTCGAAGTAGTTTTCGACGATGTCCTTATACGCTGCGTCCGATACGCAATAGATGGGTTTGCTCGTGAGTTCGTGCAACTCGTTGTAGATGTCTTGCGCTTTCGGCCATTTGCCTTGTTCGCAAGCGTAACCGTTTCTGCTCATAGTGAAGTCCTCCTAACGTTTTAAGTAGTTAATAAATTTATCGATTGACTGTTTGATTTCAACGTCGACAAAGGGTTTGTTTTTGATGAAGCGTTGAAAAACAATTCCGAAATATGCGCCGAGGATATATGCCGAAAGTTCCTCGGGAGTGAATGTTTCCAGAAGTTTCGCGTATGCCGCGTGCGTTTTTATGCGCTCCGTCGCAATATCGTAAATTTTCGAGAAACTGCTTTCGCCTTTGCACAGGATACCGCGCATTAAAAGATTGCCCGTAAGGTAAGGGTAAGGAATCGTGTCGTCGACGAGTTTGTCGATGAGCGCCGATATGGAAACTTCCTGCTCGGATTCTTCAAAGACCGAAACAAGGTCGTTGATTTCTTCCGCCGCGATTTGTTCCATAAGGTCGTCCAGCGAATTGAAGTGAGTGAAGAAAGTGCTGCGCGATACGTCCGCCGCCTCCGATATTTCGTCGATGGTAACGTTCCCGAGACCTTTTTCTTCAAACAGTTTTTTCGCCGCGTGCAACAACGCTTTGTGGGTGTTGTTTTTTTTGCGCAGACGGCGTGACGTTTCCAATGGTGCCATAAAATCTCCTTTTAATATATTTTGATTATATCACTAAAATAATATGGTTGTAAAGAGATTTTTGTATTATAGTACAATTTTGTACTGACGGTCAGTTTATTGATAACGATGTCCCGAAAATTTTCATTTTTTGCCGTTATTCGTCTTTTTTCGCGCATTTTGGCGCGATAGCACGCCCGTAAGGCGGTCAAAACCATTGACAAAACGAAAAGTCGCAAGTATAATAGGGCAATAGACATTGGCATATTTTATATGCCTTTGATTTTTTATGGAGAAGAAAAATGGAAAAAGAAGTTTTTTTAACCAAGGAAGGCTACGACAAATTAAAACGCGAATATGACGAACTCAGTTCGACAGGTCGCAAAGAAATGGCGGAAAAAATCAAAATCGCCCGTGAGTTCGGCGATCTCAGCGAAAATGCGGAATACGACGCCGCCAAAGAAGAGCAGGGTTTCCTTGAAAAGCGCATTCGTGAAATCAACGAAATGCTCAGCAACTGCACGATTATCGACGAAAGCACGATCGATACCAAAACCGTCAGCGTCGGTTGCATCGTAAAACTTCAGGATCTGGAATTCGGGGACAAGCTCGAATATAAAATCGTCGGCGTTTCGGAAGCGAAAATCGAAGAAAATCTTATCAGCAACGAATCTCCTCTCGGCAGCGCGCTCATCGGCAAGAAAAAGGGACAGGAAGTCGTCGTTACCACCCCCGGCGGCGAAGCAAGATTCAAAATTTTAAGCATTAACGCATAAGAGGTCAAAATGGCAGAAAACGACGTCCGAAACAACGAACAACAGGAAGATTTAAGCGAACTTATCAAGGTTCGCCGCGACAAACTGCGCGATTTGCAGGACGCGGGCAAAGATCCTTTCAAAGAAGTCCGCTTCGATAAAACGGCGATGTCCAAGGAAATCGTCGATAATTTTGAAAAATACGAGGGCAAAACCGTGTCGCTTGCCGGAAGACTCGTCAGCAAACGCGTCATGGGCAAGGCAAGTTTCGCGCATATCCTTGACGGTGACGGTCAGATTCAGCTTTACTTTAAGCGCGACGTTCTGGGCGACGAGCCGTATGCGGAATTCAAAAAATACGACATCGGCGATATCATCGGCGTTACCGGCGAAGTTTTCGTGACGCACATGGGCGAAACCACCGTCAACGTAACTTCGGTGAAACTTCTTTCAAAGTCGCTTTTGCCGCTTCCCGAAAAATTCCACGGACTTACCAACACCGACCTTCGTTATCGTCAGCGTTACGTTGACCTTATCGTCAATCCGGAAGTCAAGTCGGTTTTCGTGAAGCGCAGCATGGTTCTTCGCGAAATCAGAAACTTTTTGGACGAAAAAGGATATCTGGAAGTCGAAACCCCCGTTCTGCACAACATCGCGGGCGGCGCAAACGCAAGGCCGTTCATTACGCACCACAACACGCTCGATATCGATATGTACCTTCGTATTGCCTTGGAACTTTATCTTAAACGCCTTATCGTCGGCGGGTTTGAAAAAGTTTACGAAATCGGCAGAGTTTTCAGAAACGAAGGTATGGATCAACGCCATAATCCCGAGTTCACTTTGTTGGAACTTTACGAGGCATACACCGACATTCACGGCATGATGGACATCACCGAAGGTATGTTCAGATACGTCGCAAACAAAGTTTGCGGTACGGGCAAAATCACCTTCGACGGCGTGGATTTGGACCTTGACAAACCTTTTGAAAGAATCTCGATGGTCGAGGCGGTCAGAAAGTACGCAGGCGTCGACTTTGACAAAATCGAAACTTTGGAAGAAGCAAGGGCGGTCGCGAAAGAACACCACATCGAATACGAACAACGCCACAAAAAAGGCGACATTCTCAATCTGTTTATCGAGGCTTACGTCGAGGATAAACTCGTTCAGCCCACGTTCCTTACCGGACATCCCGTGGAAATCAGCCCGCTTGCAAAGCGCGATCCCGATCATCCCGGCTACACCCAGCGTTTTGAGTTGTTCATAAACGGCAGGGAATACGCCAACGCTTTTTCGGAACTTAACGATCCCATCGACCAGCGCGGCAGATTCGAGGCTCAGGTGGAACTCAAAAAACAGGGCGACGAAGAAGCCAACGACATCGACGAAGATTATCTCACCGCAATGGAATACGGCATGCCCCCGACGGGCGGATTAGGCGTCGGCGTCGACCGTCTTGTAATGCTTGTTACGGGTGCGGAGACGATAAGGGATGTGTTGTTGTTCCCCACAATGAAACCTATTAAAAAGTAAATATTTTGCGCCTTTTCGGCGTTTTGACGGAACCCTGCTCAGTTACGTACGGCAAAGTACGCGCCTTCGCACGAACCCGTCAAGAACCCCGAAAACCCATCAAAATCTTTACTTTTTAAGAAACATTATATTTTAATGGGAACACTTATGTCATTGCGAGGCATAAATCAGGGGACCCCGCGGGATACTGTGTACCCGTGGGGAGAAGGAGCACACAAGCAAAAGAGTGAGCGTTATCGCTTGCGATAACGTGATTTCAAAAACGAAGTGTGCGACGCATCGCCCGGAAGGGAAACGATATAATTAAAGCACCGATATTTCGGTGCTTTTTGTTTTTTATATCGTTGCGCGCTGTCATTGATTGTTGCGGAAGCCGAATCCGCTGACTTCTTTCGCCTTATTGATATAGGTGAACGCGTCGGGATCGACGTCTTTTATGATTTGTTTGAGCAGAGCGGATTGCTTTTTCTTCACGACGCAGACCAGGATTTTTCTGGTGGAGTTTGTGTAGATGCCTTCCGCGTGGATTATCGTGCCTCCGCGGTGCAGGATTTGCACGATTGCGTCGCCGACTTCTTCCGCCTTATCGGTGATGATATTAAACACGACGCTGGATTGCGTACCCGTCGTGATGACGTCCGCAACCTCGCTTGTCAAAAACAGGGTGATGAACGAGTAAAATATCGGGGAAGCGATTTTGACGAAGGTAGTGTTCGCGTCCATGCCTTTTGCCGACAGCAGACCGACGATACCCGACAGCAAAACGACGATGCTGTCAAACAGGAAAATAAACCAGCTTGTATTAAGTTCGGGCTTTTTCTTGTTTGCGATTTTCCCAAGGATATCCGTGCCGCCCGCGCTGCTGTTCGTAAGAAGGGAGCCGCCAAGCGCAACGCCCGTAATGACGCCGCCCGCGAGTGCCGAGATTATCGTCAGACTGCTTTCCATGCCCGAGCCTTGAAATACGGGCAGTTTAAGTGCGGAAAACAGTGCCATAAAGCCCGAATAGCCCAAAACGATGACGGTCGTATTGATTGCAAATTGTTTGTTGAGCGTGAAAAACGACGCGATAACAAGCGGCAGATTCAGCACGAAAATCGTGACGGCGGGGTTGAACACGCCTTCCGCAAGTTTATGGTCGTACAGATTGACGACGTTGTACACGATACTCGCGATACCGCCTACGCCGCCCGGGGCAAATGCGTTCGGGACAATAAAGACGTACGACGCCACCGCGCGAAGCAGTGCGAAGAATAGCAAAAGACCGTAAAACCCGACACGACTAAAAAATTTTTTCGATTTCTCTGATTTCATAGCCCGTAATATAAACTTATAAAAGAAAATTGTCAACAAAAATATCTCATGTTCGACACAAAATATTTTGTCGATAAACCTTGTATTCCAAAAAAGATATATTTATATATCAATCTTCAAGTTTTTTGAGTTCCTCGTCGTCCGAAGAATCGTCGGGTTCCACCGATTGATGCACGCGTGCCGACACGTCTTTAAGGTCGTAGGTTTTGACGTCGAAACTGCCGTCTTTGTCCATGATTTTGACCTTGACCTGCTGTTTTAAGATGTCGTTGCTTTCCACGACGCCTTCGCCGTCGGGAGTTTTTGCGCGACTGCCGACCTTGGGCATTTTTTTGTACATTTCGGCGTAGTAATCGTTCTCGAATTTCAAGCAGCACATAAGACGTCCGCAAACGCCGCTGATTTTTGTGGGGTTAAGCGACAGTCCTTGCAGTTTCGCCATTTTGATGGAAACTTTCGCAAAGTCGGGAAGACAGGTGTTGCAGCAGCACGGCCGTCCGCAGGGGGCAAGCGCGCCGCGCATTTTCGCGTCGTCGCGTTCATAAATCTGGCGAAGTTCGATGCGGTTTCTGAACACGCCCGCAAGGTCTTTGACAAGGTCGCGGAAATCGACTCGTCCCGCCGCCGTGAAGTAAAAGATAATCTTCTGACGGTCAAAAGTGTATTCCACGTCCACAAGCTTCATATTAAGGTTGTGTTTTTCGATTTTCTCGTTTGCGATGCGAATGGCTTCCGGGCGCATGGCAAGGTTTTTTTCCACCTGTTTTTTGTCGGCGTCGGTGGCTTTCCTTAAAACGGGTTTCAAAGGTTGCACGACGTCTTTGTCGTCGACTTCGCGGTTTGAGAGCACGACTTCGCCGTATTCCGTGCCGCGCGCCGTTTCGACAATCGCAGCGTCGCCTTCCGAAAACGAAATGTTCTCGGGGCTGAAATAGTACACCTTGCACGAGTTCTTAAATTTTATGCCGACTATCGTTACTGACATTTATATTTAACCTCCAAAATACCGAGAAGCAGGTTTTCGACAACGCCGGTGCTTCCCACGTAAAAACTCAATTTTTTTCTTTCTTCGTTGACAAGATAAAGTATGTTGGAAAGGGCGTCAAGCGAAAAGCCTTTCGACAGCGTTTCGATTTCCCATTCCTTATGTTTGCTCATGATAAGGTTCTTGTCGGTTTTTGCCGCAATCATATCGCGAAGCACTATTGAGAGCGCGTCCAGAAAAACGGGCAAATTATCCTTATCAAGGGTTTTATCGTTCAAAAACGACGCCACATCGCTGCTTTTTTTCAGATTATTAAGTATGAATATGGCGCGGTCGAACGTTTCCGAAAAGGCGGAGTTTGACGAAATTTCCTTTGCGCGCCACAGCATACCGTCGGCGCAGGCGGCGGCAATCGTCGCGTTTCCGTCGGCAACGCCCGAACTTATCAGCGCGTCTTTTATATCGTCCGCGGAAAACCTGTCAAGGGTTATTTTTTTCGTTCTCGACTTCACCGTGTCCAGAATCGCGCTTTCGCTGCCGACTCCCAGAAATATGCTCACCGCTTTTTGCGGTTCTTCCAGAGTTTTCAGCAACTTGTTTTGCGCGGCGGGGTTCATTTTGTCCGCGTAATTTACAAAGTACAGTTTGTTGTCGCTCTCAAACGGTTTCGTCTCGGTGTCTTCGATAAGGGCGGCGACGTCTTCGACCTTGATTTTTTTGCCGTCTTCGTTGATGAATTTCACGTCGGCGTGATTCCCGTTCAGCACTTTTTTGCAAACGGGGCAGGTCGTGCAGGCGTCCTTGCAATATACCGCGCACGCAATCAGTCTGAAAAGATTCTGCACGGCGAAAACGTCGGGCGAGATCACCATATAAGCGTGCGACAAATTGCCCGTGTCGATATCGTGTTTTATTAAGTTGTAGGCGCGGCTCTTTTTCAGAGCATCCTGAAACTCAATCATCTGATAAGTCCTTTTTCGCGAAGGGCGTCGATAATATGTCGGCTTGTTTCGGCCTTGCACTCGCACGGGACGATGCGGATCACCCTTTCCGGATTTTCGTCGGCGATGTCGGAAAAGCCCTTGTAAACGCGGGCGTGGAAATCGCCCGATTCCACCTCGAAACGGTCGCCCAGTTCTTCCGCCTTTTTGCGGCTTCTGAACATTTTGTCGTGGGGCAGGTCGATGAAAACCGTCGCGTCGACGGGACAGCCCTCGATTGCTTTTGCGTTTATGTTTTTCACGACGTCGGTGCCGAGTCCGCGTCCCGCGCCCTGATAGGCGACCGAACTGTCGACGTGCCTGTCGCAAATCACGATTTTTCCTTCGTTAAGGGCGGGAATGACGACTTCCCTTAAAAGTTGCGCGCGCGCCGCTGCGTAAAGATACGCCTCGCACTCGGGCGTCATATCCGCGCTTTCGGGAGAGAGCAGTATTTCGCGAATTTTTTCACAAATGGGAGTGCCGCCGGGCTGACGAACGAGAACGGCGGGTTGCGACGTTTTTTCAAGATATTCCATAAGAAGACGAACCTGCGTGGATTTTCCGACGCCTTCGCCGCCTTCAAAAGTGATAAATTTTCCTTTCATAATGATGTCCGTTGATTATTCTACTTATCTATTGTAACATATAATCTGCCGTTTACAAAACCAAAAACGTCGCGGTCTTTCAAAAAATCGGCAATATTTTCGGTAATTACTTCGCCGTACGCGACGACGGGAATGCCCGGGGGATACGTCCCGACCTCCCTTAACGACACGTGACCAATCGCGTCGTGCAGCGAAAGATACGCGCCGCCGCCCGTTACTTTTTTGAAAACAGGCGCGGGCAAGGGCGGAATTTCACGCGCGCTTTCGCATTTCACGTCTTTTAAGGCGTCGTAAATATCGTCGATTCTTTCTTCGTTTTCGGGAGACAGTATAAAGACCGCCAAATCGTAAAAAGTCATTTCCGGCACGACGTTTTTACTCCTAAGTGCCGAAAACCCGTTGTCCCCGCACCTTACGACAAGCCTTGTGAAGTCGTCGTTTTTAATTATTTCCAGAGGCAGTTTTTCTTTTAATAAGTTTACCTTTTCAAAAAGTTTTTCATACTTTTCTTCGCCCGATATTCTTCTTTCGTCAATGGAATAATCAATGCTCAAAAGGGTAAGATAGCACGGGCTTGTAGTGTGCAAATCGGCACGTAAACGCAGCAAGTCGTCCGTTAAAGTATCGTTATTGCAAAATAAAGCCGCTCCGCCCGAATACACGGGCAAGGTTTTGTGAAAGCTTGTAACGGAGATGTCGGAAAATCCCGAAAAGCCTTTTTCAAAGCGTTCTGAAAACGGGAAATGCGCGCCGTGCGCCTCGTCTACGAAAAGAATTTTGCCGCGTTTTTTCACAAGCGCGGATATTCTTTTTGCGTCCGCGGTCATGCCGAAGTAATTCGGCGACGTTATGACGCACGCGCCCGCAGACGGATATTGTTCAAGCGCGGTTTCGACGTCTTTTTCCGTCACGGGCAAAGGGATTCCGTTTTTGTCGAAAGACGACGGAATATATCTTACCTTAAATCCGAGCGTTCTTGCCGCCGCGTAAACCGACTTATGCGAAGAGCGGGCAATGATAATTTCGTCGGTGCGGTTTCGCATCGCGCACATTGCGATGAAAACCCCCGTCGTGCTGCCAGAGGTCAGATAAAAACAGTTTTTCGCGCCGTACGTTTTCGCGCATTCCTTTTCGCTTTCAAGTATCGCGCCCGTCGGATTTTGCAGATTGTCTGAAAAATCGAGTTCGGTCACGTCGTATTTCGCGCTTGAAAAAAGCGGATTATCGCCCGTGCCGAAGTGCGCGGGCATATGGAAGCGCGCGGGATTTTTTGCGACGTATTCGCAGATTTTGTCGTACAACGGTTTCATAATCCTTATTATATATTGTTTTCGCGCGTTTGTCTAAATAAAAGTCAAGTAAAATTTGAAAACCCTTGCAAATTCCGCGGCGGTGTGGTAATATAATGAAAAGGGGAAAACCCAAATAAGACAAATTTGAAAAGGAGACGTTACTATGGCACACAAAATCAGTGATGAATGCATCGCTTGCGGAGCGTGCGCGGACACTTGCCCGGTAGGTGCTATTTCCGAAAACGGCGGTAAATACGAAATCAACCCCGACGAATGCATCGATTGCGGCGCTTGCGCAGAAGGCTGCCCCGTCGGAGCAATCCAAGGCTGACAAACACAAAAAGAAAGAACCCCCCGGATTTTTCCGGGGTTTCTTTTTGGAAAAAACACGGCGGAATCTGAAAAATCCGCCGTTTTTTGACAAAATTCGAAAAAATGTAAAAATCGTCAAATAAAAAAAGGGATTCGATTGTTTATTTGTTGCAAGGGTTATATCGGTTGCAAAATTCTTCCCGACTTTGTATAATATGCCTATTAAATAAAAGAGGTATTCCGTTTGGATAATAAACGCCTTGACATTTTAATAGCGCGCATCAAGGAATCGGGCGATGAAACCGCTTTTGCGGAGTTTTACGAACTCACGTCAAAAGGTTTGTTTTCGTATTTATTGTCGATAGTAAGGAGAAGGGAAGTTGCCGAAGACCTTATGCAGGATACGTACGTGCGTTTCAGACAAAGCGTGCAAAGTTACAAATCGGGCAATCCGGCGGCGTTTCTTATCGAGATCGGCAAAAACATCGCCTTCAACCACATAAAGCGCGCGAAGTACGAGACCGCGACGGATTTTTCGGAGTGGGAACCCGTGTCCGGCGAAAAGAGCGTCGAAGACCTTGCCGACACCACCGTCACCGACGCGATGAAAAAGGTGCTGACCGCCGACGAAGCGCAAATCGTTATGCTGTACGTCGTGGCGGGATTCAAACATCGCGAGATTGCTGAAATCGTAAAAAAACCCGTTGGCACGGTACTCTGGACGTACAACAACAGCCTTAAAAAACTCAGAAAATACTTAAAGGAGGAGCAAGCGTGAACAACAAAGATTTGAAAAACAAATTAAAAAGCGAAATCGAAAGTATTACGCCGCGCGTTTACGACAACGTCGTGCAGTCCTCCTATATCGAAAAACCCGTGGCGAAAACAAAGAAAGCGGGCGCAAGCAAAGCGTTCAGAATCGCGACGTCCGCCGTGGCGTGCGTGCTGATTGTGGCAATCGCGATCACCTGCGGCGTTATGTTCGCGCCGAAAAAAGATAATTCGCCGATAAGCAATTACTATTACGTGCAAGTTTCTGCGGGCGCGGACAAAGCGACGGCGGCGGCGGACGAAAAAACCGACGGCGCAAAAATCACGCTCACGTTAAACAGCGAGGAAACCGTGGAAACGGTGCGCGCCGAAAACGTGGACGGCGACATGATACTGCATCTTTCCGGCGAATTGAAAGGGCTTAAATTTGACGTTGCGACAAGAAAAATCAACGAAGCCGCGCGGACGCTCAAATTCGTCGATGACGCGGACGGGCTTTCCGTTTCCGTCTCCGGTGAGACCGCCGAAAGCTTTGCAAAACGACTTCGAGCGGCGTTTGACTTTTCGCTGTCGATAAAGACGATTTCAAAGGAAGACCTTGCAGACCGGGCGAAGAAATATTTGCAAAACGCGACTTCATCAATGAGTTTTGAACAATTAACCGCCGCTTTTGCCAAAAGAAAGAGTTTGCTGGAAGAATCCTGGCTCGGCGACAAAAGCATTTTTTCTGACGTTTATTATAAATATGCTGAAGAAGAAATCAAGCGACAAAATATCAGCAGCGACTACGTAAAAAGTTTTACAAAGGGCTCTTACGCCGAAATGATCGAAAGCCTTAAAAGTATCGAAAGTATGTGCGAGATTTTGGGGCTGACCGATTTGCAGGCAAAAGTTGCGGAAATCCGTATCTCACTTGAAAACATCGACTTTGCGAAAATCAAGACGATGTACGACAATTATATCACCGGTTTAATCAACGATATTCTGAACCCGAGCGAACAAACATCGAACAGTATTTTTAATATTTAATAAACAATATAAAAATAAAAACAAGCCTTATCGGAAACGGTAAGGTTTTTTGTTGCAATTTAATATAAATAAGAATTGAGAAGAAATATCAATATTATATCGTTTTTGAAAAAAATAAAAATTTTTCAGAAAATCCCAATAAAACGCGCTCGTCGATTGTTTACTTTGCGAAAACAATTTGAAAAACACGGAGGTTTTACTCAATATGAAAAAGAAAATCCTGGCAATACTTCTTGTAGTATCGATGGTAGCGGCTCTTGCGGTCGGACTTACCGCCTGCAATAAGGATAAGTCAACCGCACCTGCAAAAGCAGACAACGCAGAAACTCTCGGCACGGCAATCGCAGTCGCGATGAACTCTTCGGCAGCGGGCACTGCTTCGGCGGAAGGCGATGAAAACGTTGATCCTTCTTTCACCATTAACGGCATCGGCGCAATCCCCGGTATCAGCGCGGCAACCGACGAACTTGCAAAATACCTTAACGAATACGTAAACAACGCACAGGCGTACATCAAAGATCACAGCGTCGAAGTTGAAATCACTTCGTCCGACAAAGACGGATACAACTATAAAATGCTCGTGACCGTCACTTATAAAGACGCCGAAGGCAAAGACGTATCCGACGTATCGACGATTTACATCAACGCAAAGAAAATCAAAGACGGCGAAGTTACCGAAGAAGACGCAGATATCAACGGCAAAGACAGCTACGCTTTCGAAGCGGTTGTTGCACACGGCGAAGTCAACCTTGTAGAAATCAAAGGCACCTGCGAATATGACAAAGAAAAAGACACGATGGTCTTCAAGTTTGGTGCAGGCGTAGGGGTTGAAGTCGACAACGTCGGCGCAAAAGTCACCGCATATGCAAACGAAAAGGGCGGCGTAGTCGTTGAAGTTAACGTCGGTGTTGACAACGCATGCAAGGTCAACGTAAAAGTTGAACTTGGCAAAATCAGCGATACCGAAACCGGCGCGAAAGTCTACGTTGACGTAGTAGCGGCAGGCGAAAGCGTGAAAGTGAACGTCGTTGCAAACGTTGTCTCGAATGCAAACGCAACCAACCTTGACAAAAACGACTTTGCAATCAACGGCACGGCGGCTGTCATCGTGACGGGCGCTGTAAACGTGAATGTGAACGTCGATATCAGTGGCGCTGCAAAATACGTCCCCGGTGAACCGGAAGTCGAAAACGGCAAATACGTTGTACAAGTCAGCGGCAACGCCAGCGTCAATGTCGGCAAATAATATGCTTATTATCGGATTACGACAGTAATCTTTCCACCTAAATCAAAGGAACGTCCCGATTTTCGGGGCGTTTCTTTTTGCAAAAATTCACCTTGCGAAAAAACAAAAAATATCAAACATTTTTCAATAATATGCAAAGCATTGTCATATTTTGTATGCAATAATGCAATCAAGAGGTGAACGAAATGAAAAAATTATTTGCAATAATCAGAAACACAAAGGTTAAAACCCCCGCCCGCCGATCGCTCGAAATATATCATATCGACAAAGGATTTTCGGAGCCCCTTTTTGAGTGCGCGGATTACGTCGTGTTCCGCACGAGCGGACTTTTTGAAAACGCGGAGTATCACGAAGTCACAAACTCTTACGGCGTAAAGTTCAACGTGACGAAAAGCGTTTTATAAATCGCGAAGCGCGAAAAAACCGTCGGGAAACGACGGTTTTTAGTTATCATATTGTTTTCGGTTTATCAAAACTTCACAAGTTCCGGCTCGCGGTTCACGTATCGGGTGAAACCTTCAAAGCCGATTTCTTTCATTGCCGCCGCGATTTTGTCGTAATTATAAGCGATGCTGTTTGTGCGGTGTGCGTCGCTGCCGAAAGAAATTTTCCTTCCGCCGAGTTCGTAGTATCGTTTCAGGACGTCGACGTCGGGGATTGACAGGTGTCGCAAAGAAAACTCGCTTGTGGTTTTTCCGCCGCGATAAGTTTTGCTGTTGACTTCCAGGCACTTATCCTTTTCGATGATGGCGGTGAGGATATCGTCAAAGACGTCCGAAAACTCCTCGTAAAACATATCGGGCTCCTTATACGGCGCGTTTCTCTGGATATAGCCGATGTGGCCGATAATGTCGTAGGGGTAGGGCGCGTCGACGCTTTCCCGGACGGCTTTCAGGTATTCGAGATAGGCAAAGTGTTTATAGGGGCACTTATTGAAATATTCCGCGTAATAGACCTCGCTGCCGAGCACGCAGTGAACGCTGTTGATAATGACGTCGAAGTCGATATCGGCAAGGTCTTTGATATACAGATTGTTTGCCGATTTCAGGAAACCAAGCTCCGCGCCCATGGCAAGGCGGAAGTTTTTCTTATTGAAGCGGCGTTTGAAGTCCTGCATTGCGGCGACGTACGCCGACATATTTATTTGCGGGTTGTCATATCCGATGACCTGATAATCGCGGTTGACGTGATCGGTGATTGCGACATAGTCGCAACCGCGAGAAAGCGCCGTCGCAACGACGTCTTCGACCGCCTCCATGCCGTCGTCCGAAAAAATACTGTGAACGTGCGAATCGTGCATAAAATTCCTCCTAACGATTATTATACAAACGTAAGGACAATATGTAAAGGTTTTTCGCAAAATATTACACGCGGGCGCATTTGTAACGTTTAGGTTAAAAATTACCTTAAAACGATTTGCCTATAACCCCGAAACGGCGCGCGTCGGGCGGAAATCACGACTTAGCCTTGACAAGAAAATTAATAAATATTAAAATATATGATGTAGAGATATACGCACGTTCGCGTGCGTGTACAATTTAAATCTCGAAAGGAGACGAAAAATGAAAAACAAGAAATTTTTGCGAGTACTCGCAATAGTTTGCGTTCTCGTTTTGTGCGTCGGAGTTCTGGCTGCCTGCAATAAAGGAAGCGGCGGCGGAAACCAAGGCGGCGGAACGGGCGGCGGTGGCGGAACCGGCGGCGGCGGAAGCACCGGCAACCAAGCAGGCGCCTCGATGAACGCATTTGTCAACACAATGTTCCAAAGCGCAAACGAAATCGCAAACGGCACTTCGTTTGAACTTGCCGACGGCAAAAACATCGCTTTGAGCCTCGGCGCGACAATCACCCTTAAAAAGGACAGCGGCGTCGCGGGCGAAATAATGCCGATCGAACTTGCTCTGAAAGGTTTTCTCGACCGTCAGAACGTCACCGACAAATATATCGATGACGCAAACGGTGCATACGTGCTTATCGACGGCAAGTACGTGTCGTATGACGCAAGCCTCCACGAAGGACAAACGAGATATTCGAAAGCGGTTGCTCTCACTTCCGACAACGAAACCTATATCGACGTGTCCGCGCGCATTAACGGCGTCGATTCTTTCCGCCTTATTTACGAAAAAGACTTCCTTTACGCAACGATCGCAGGGAACAAAGTCGGCGTTGACCTTTCAAAACTTGAAAAGACCGCAAACGGACAAACCGTCAAAGACGCGCTTTTCACCAAGATCGAAGGGCTGCTCAAAAACAACATCGTAAAGAGCGTTGTCGAAGCTTTCAACGGCGGCGACTTTGACCTTAACGAAGTTATCACCGGGCTTATCAACACGTTCGTAAAGAAAGAGTATATGCCGTACAGCGACACGCTTGTCAATGCGGCAAACCGTACTCGTTACAACTTCGTTAACGGCGAATATGTTAAAGCCGCAGACGGCACGCACGTTGTGAAAACCCTTGCCGACACGATTTTTGAGAAGGACATTTCTTTCAGCGGCATTTCTATCAACAACATGCTTTCGGATATATTCGGAGGCAAAGAAAAATTTTACAGTTACTTTGGCGAAACCCTTGACGTTCAGGGCATTCTTACCGCGGACTTAAAAGGCACACCGTTTGCAAGCAACTTGTTCAGCGAACCTACCTGGTACACCTGGAAAAACGGTCAGTTCCAAGAAGCGAACAAAGGCTATTCGTCCGTCAAGAGCGACCTGTCGCAAAAACTTTCCGCAACGATCGCGCTCAATCCTTTCAGTTTTGGCGATAGCATTGCCTTGACGAAAAACAGCGCAATCAAGCTGGGCTTTGAAAAAGAAGCGGGTGCAAACGGCAGCATCGGCAAGATGAGCAAATTCTTCCTCGACCTTAACCTGCCCGCAGGTACGGAAAACAGGACTTTCGGTATCGAACTTGCAATCACCGACCTTAAAATCGGAAACAGTAAAGACGCGATTTCCACGACGGCTGTAAGAAAAGAAGATTACGGCGCAATGAATATCGACGCAGGTCTTGATTTCGACTTCGGTGAAGACCTTCTGAGCCTTGTCGCACACGATTACACAAGTCCCAATGGCTTGACTTTCAAAGTCGGCGGCGACGATCTAAAATACGATGCGGTAACGAACACGCTCACCGTTCCCAAAACGCTGAAACTCAATATCAAAGGCACGCTCGATTTCGTAAATATCCAAAACACACGCGCGGTTGCAACGATTACCGCAAACGATAAAGTATTTGCAAAACTTCAACTGTATTCCGCTAACTTAGGAACAGATGAAAACCCCGATTACGACCTGCAACTTGACGCGAAAATCATGGAAGAATACAAAGACGTTCTCCCCGGGATTCTCGATATGTGCGTCGCGCTCGGTAAAAACGGCGCAATCGGTATCAACGGCTTTAAGAAAGTAAACGTTGGTGGCGAATGGAAATGGGGCTTCTATGCTGCGGACGACACAGACAAAGTCGGCGGCGTCCTGTACTCGGTCTATGAAGAGCACGCAGACGGCAATTACGGCAAAAATGAGGAAACGGGCGAATACTTCCTGCTGACCGCTGACAACTCGGCAACCTACTTCGGCGCAAAATATAAGAAATTCAACGTTTCTTACAGCTATGCAAAAGTCAATGAATCCATCGATCATCTGATGACGAGTGGCGAAGCGCACGTCAAAGGGCTCAACTTCGTGAAACTTGTCAACTACCTTATCAATAAGAACGGCAACGGCTTGTTCGTGAACTACGATGATTACAAAGCCGAAGCGGCAGCGGAAAACGACATCACGATTGGCGACGTTATTATGAACCTGGTGCTTAAAGACAACGTGGGCATAATTCCCGCAGTGTACGGACTTATCGGCATCAATCAGGCGGACGGTCTTGACAACTCGCTTGTTATCGGCGGCGAAAAACTCCTTGCGACGACGTTCAAAAACTTGTTTGAATACAACAACAATAATATCGACGCGGTGAGCATGGTCGCTCTTGCAATGAAATACTTCACGAAGTATCAGGTTGACCTGAAAGGCAAGACTTACGACTCGGTCGCGGTTTATAAGGAATTCGAAACCGAACTTTACAAGTTGACGGCTCGCGGAATTTACGCGCAAGGTCTCAGCAAACAGCTTTTGTTGCTCCGTCCCACGGGATATATGACGACAGGCGAAAAGTTCTTTGCAGACAATAAAGCGACGGCAACGACCGCAATAATGCACGAAAACGGCCACAAAGAATACGCCGTGGTCGAAGACAGCGCGGGCAACAAATATCTGTACCCGTACGTGCTTTATACAGAACTTGAACTCGCCGTAAAGAAAAACAACGTGAAATATCTTTCTGATGAAGGGTTCGAATTTAAAGACGGCAAACTCGTGCTTATCAACACGCCCGACGTCCTTAAACAGGCAATCGTAGACGAACTCAATCGCACAGCGGGGGAATACACGGAAAGCAACTATATCGACGGCAAAGCCGGTTCGTTGCTCCGTCAGGCATACCGCCTCGGAAAGACCTACGTCCCGTATTTCGATAAGACGGCAAACAGCTGGAAAGTCGAGGAAATAGCTGCGGCCGGCACAAGCGCAAATGCGGAAATCATTGACGACATCGCGCTTAAAGTCATCATCGGCACGAAGAAAGACGGCGACCGCGAAACGTACGGCACCGCAACTGTCGAAGGAAAAGTCTACGGAAAGACGTTCTCGATCAAAGGCTACGTCAACTACCTGACGGAAGCGCCGGAAATCACAAAAGAAAACCTTATTTCCGACGAAACAAAGGGAAAGGCTTTTGAAATCCAGATCATCAATCCGCAAACGTATAACAAATAAGTAATACGTAAAAAACAACACAAAGGGCTGCACGTTTACCGTGCAGCCCTTATTTTATTAAAAAGTCATAATTTTGCGACCTTTTGAGTTTTTTCGAGAACCCGAAAATCCGTGTACGCATTAGTACACTAGGATTTTCAGAACCCCAAAAGAAACGTCAAAATCTCATCAAAATTCTGACTTTTTAGGGGTTTTGGGGACCCCACAAGATACTTTTGTACTTGTGGGGCTTAAAGACATCAAATTATCGCCGTTTTAAGGAGCTGGGGGGCGTTTGCCGTTTTAAGGTGTGTTGCACGGAAGAAAATAAACGCAGTGCGCGCTGTGGGCAAGTTATGGATAAATACCGCATAATGACAAAGACCGATTATAAACGCTTAAACTATTTATGTAAAATTCATAATAAAATTAACCGAATAAACATTGTACGGTATTAAAAGCAAATTTTCTTATCCAAAATACACTCAACCAGGATACCAGATAATTTATCATTAAAAAGATGGTCATCTATACAGCAAGAGTGTCCTATTGACAGGATGTCGTTTTTTATTTGTTTTGTTTCATCTGAAAACCACATTTTTTTGAAAAGCCTTTACTTAACAAATATCGTGTGTTAAAATATTGTAAGATTGTATAGGGAGAAAGTTATGTTACTCAACAGATTGCTCATAAAAACGGTCGCACCCGTTCCGAAAATCGAAAAATTCAAGACGTATTTGTTCGTTGCGCCGCACCCCGACGATATCGAAATTGCCGTGGGCAGCACCGTCGCAAGGCTTGCGCGCGAAGGGAAGGACGTATATTATCTCGTTTGCACCGACGGACGGTTCGGCACGGAAGACGAAAACATGTCGCCCGAAACGCTTGTTAAAATCCGCCGCGACGAACAACTGGCAGCCGCGAAAATTCTGGGCGTTAAGGACGTCAGATTTCTGCCTTTTGAGGACGGCGGCATGTACGACGAAGTCGCGCTCCGCATCGAAATCGCAAAAGTCATCGCAGAAATTAAGCCCGACGTCGTGATCGGTCCCGACCACAAACTGTACCCCGAAAGCCACCCCGACCATCTTCGTGTGGGAGAAGCGGTGTCAAAGGCGTATTTTATGTGCAGCAACGTCAATATGATGAAAAGCGTCGGGGCAACCCAAATTGCAAAACCAACGGTTCTGGCGTACTATTTCACCGGTAAACCCAACAGATTCGTCAAAATCACCAAAAAAGACTTTGAAAAAACAAAAGCGGCGTACGCTTGCTTCGTGTCACAATGTCCCCCGCCCGACAACGGCAAAAGTCTTATGCTGTACATGCGACTGAAAGTCCGACTTAACGGCTTGCGAAGCTTCCATATTCGCGCCGACGCATTCAGAGTAATGAACAATATGCATATTCACTGCTGCGGCGAAGCGGAAGAAACTGCAATCAGACGCCCGTTATAATAAGGAGAAAGTATGGCAAAACAAAAACTCACGCCCGAAGAAAAGGCACAAAGAAAAGCAGACAGAAAGGCGAAATTCAAGGCAATGAACGAGAAAAACGGCACTCGTTGGCAAGCCGTCAAATACTTACTTTGCACGGCAAGCGCGGGGATTATCCAGTTCGTTTCGTTCACGATAATGACTTATGCGTTCGCAAAACTCGACTGGGGCACGATAAATTTCATCACCGAAATGAAAAAGACGACCTTCGTCGCAACGACCGTCGCGCTTGCTCTGTCGGTTTTGTGGAACTTTACGTTAAACCGCAAATTCACGTTCAAATCGGCAAAGAACGTTCCCGTCGCAATGGCGCTCGCGTTCTTGTTTTACGTCCCGTTTTATCCGTTCCAGACCTGGTACGTTCACTCCGTGTCAACCGCGCTCGGCGGCAAGGAATGGGCAAGCCTTATTGCGGAAGCAACCGTAATGCTTATCAACGGCGTTCTGGAATTCTGCTGGCAGAAATTCGTCATTTACAGGAAGTCCGCAAACACGGCAGCGCATAAGGAAACCGCGCCCGACGCCGCGCCCGACGCCGCGCCCGAAATCGAGCATATCAAAGACAGCGGAGTTTCGGTGGAAGATGTGACCGCCTTGGGCGACACCGACACCATCACCAAAGGATAAAAAGTCATAATTTTGCGACCTTACGGCGTTTTGACGGAACCCTGCTCAGTTACGTACGACAAAGTACGTGCCTTCGCACGAACCCGTCAAGAACCCCGTAATCTCATCAAAATTCTGATTTTTTAGAGTTAGGGGACCCCGCGGGATACTGAGTATCCGTGGGGAAAAGGCGCACACAAGCAAAAGAGTGAGCGTTATCGCCTGCGATAACGTGATTTCAAAAGCGAAGTTGTGCGACGCATTCTCGCCGTTTTATGGGCGTTGGTATTTTGATACCCGCCGAGAAAATCACACGGGGTCCCCACAAGATACTTGTACTTGTGGGGCTTAATTATTAATCCCGCCTACAAAAGGCGGGAATTGTCTTTTTCGAGGCGAATAGAGTTTTCCGTTTTGCACAGAATAAAGGGCGGAGGGTTTATGAAATCATTGAAAAGTAAAAATGAAATCAACCAGGCGGCGTTTGCGCCGAATATGTATGATCCGCTTGGAATGTACGGCTGTTTCCCCGCGCTTATGACTTTTGAAACGTACGAGCCGCTTGAAACGCCCACGCAAGATGCGGACGACCTATAGGCGCACGCGTCATAAACTGCGCTTTTGACCAAACGATTGCCGCTTGCGACAGTCGTTTGTCTTTTGCTTGTTTATTCCTTTTCCCCAAAAGTACAAAAGTATCTTTTGGGGACCCCTATCTTGATTTTGAAAACGCATTATCGCGCGCGATAATGCTCACTCTTATTCTTGTTTGCGCCTTTTCCTCCGCGTCGTATGCTTCATTCTTGACCAGACAATCGTCGCAAGCGACAAATGTCTGTCTTACGCTCGCATACTCCTTTTCCCAACGGGTACACAGTATCCCGTCGGGGCCCACTATACAGTATCTTGCGTGGGCTTGATAATAAGGTAACCCTTCCGGGAGATGCGTCGTATGCTTCTCTTTTGACCAACCGATTGTCGCAAGCAACAGTCGGTTGTCTTTTGCTTGCATACTCCTTTTCCCCACGGGTACACAGTATCCCGCGGGGTCCCCGATTAGAGGTGTTTCGCAATGACAAAAGTGCTTTGCACGGAAGTGAACAAAGGGCATTGTCGAGACGACGTAATATGCGTTGCACTTGAAAGTATAATTCACCAAAAGCACAAAAAAAATCACCGATTGCTCGGTGATTCTTTTTTTGTTGTTCGTTAATTAGTTGCAAGCCTTAACAGCTGCTTTGGTGCCGTAATAGAATGCTTTTCCGGAAACACCGAATTTGACGTCTTTCATCTCTTCAAGGGCTTTTTTGTAATCGTCTTCGCTGATATTGCCTGCGTCTTTTTGTTTTTTGAGTTCGTCCTTAGCTTTCTTTACGTTTGCTTTGCAAGCTTTGTTGAAAGCTTTTGCGTCTTTCGCGTTGTCGAAGTAGTAAATGGTAACGCTTTGTTTACCGTCTTCGCTTACGCCGGTAACGATGTTGTCGCATTTGCCGGTAAGGGTAATGTCATAAGCAGCAGCGGCAACTTTCGCAGCAGCGTTAGCGCCATTTACAAGGTCGCCGTTTCCAACAGTAGCGGCAGTATAGCCATTCTCTTTAAGGTTTGCTGCGGCTTTCGAGAAATCAGAAGGTACGCAAGCGCAAAGTACGGTTGCAAGAAGTGCAACTACAAGAATAACGGCAAGAATTTTGCCAATGTTCTTTTTCATAAACAATAAATCCTCCAAATATATTTAGATAAGCATATTATACGCATGCAAGAAAAAAATGTCAACGATTTTTCATTGACCGCGCCCGTTTGTTTTTGATGTATTTCGCTTTGAAAAAGCGCGCGCTCGGGGTATACTTATAATAAATATAGGTAATCCGATCACAAACAAAAAAGGGCAAAGAAGAATGATTATTCACGGGCTTAACAAACTGACGCTCCTGGACTATCCGGGGCTTACCGCATGCACGCTTTTTACGGGCGGGTGCAATTTCCGTTGTCCGTTTTGTCACAACGCGAGCCTTGTCGAAAATCCGATGGGACAACCCGTCATTCCCGAAGACGAAATATTCGCGTATCTTAAAAAGCGACAGGGCATTCTGGAAGGCGTTTGTATCACCGGCGGCGAGCCTACGCTCAACCCCGACCTTATCGACTTTATGAAAAAGGTAAAGTCGCTTTCGTACAAGGTAAAACTCGACACCAACGGCACGAACCCCGATATGCTGATCCGCGCGGTCGAAGAAGGGGCGGTGGACTACGTCGCGATGGACATTAAAAACAGCCTTGAAAATTACGGCATGTCCGTCGGCATAAAAAATTACGACACCGCAAAAATAAAACGTAGCGTGAAATACCTTCTTGAAGACCACGTCGATTACGAATTCCGCACGACCGTCGTCCGCGAATTTAACGACAAAAACTCCTTTTACGGCGTCGCCGACCTTATCTCGGGCGCGAAAAAATATTATCTTCAGGCATTTAAGGACAGCGGCGATCTGATTGACGAGACACTTCACGGGCTGACAAGAGAGGAAATGGAAGAAATATTGCCGATTTTCGACGGAAAAGTCGATAAAATTGAAATTCGCGGCATAGACTGATACCACAACATCTTGTGGTGCGGTTAAAAAAACAAATCAATATATTGATATAAAACAATTGACACGTGCATTTATGCGTGTTATTATGAATGTACTCGCAATAGCGATATGTCAGGGTGTTATCCGCTTGGATTTTTGAAAGAATCTTCACGGGAAACTCCCCTTTTTGTGCCCAAAAACGATAAAACGGCAAAATCTTGCACCGATTGTAAGGTACAAAATTAAGAACACGCTACACGGCATAACAAAATTTAATGTCATTGCGAGGAGCGTAGCGACGTGGCAATCTCCCGGAAGGGACACCGAATAATGAAAACATATTACGTATACATAATGACAAACGTGGACAATACGGTATTGTATACGGGCGTCACCGACGATATAGAAAGAAGAGTGACGGAACACAAAAACCATACATTGAAAGGTTTTACCGACAAATATAACGTAACGAAATGCGTGTACGTTGAAGAATACGGGAACATAAACGACGCGATAATGCGTGAAAAACAAATCAAAGGTTGGAGCAGAGCAAGGAAGTTTGACCTTATCAACACGACAAATCCGGCATTAAAGGACTTAGGGGAATAAGGTAACCCTTCCGGGAGATTGCCACGCTGCGCTCGCAATGACATAAGTGCGTTGCACGGAAGAGAACAGGCGATTGATTCTTGCAATGACATAAGTACTTCGTACGGAAGGGCAACTGGATAAACAAAACGACGACGTCGTTGAATATAAAGAAATCAACAAAAGAAAATATAAAGGAAATGAGGAAAATGTATCAGGTAATTAAAAGAGACGGTAAAATAACCGATTTTGATCTTAACAAAGTCTCTGTCGCCATTACCAAAGCGTTTGAGGCGCAGAACAAGCAGTACGTTCCCGCAATCATCGACATGTTGACGCTCCGCGTTACCGCCGATTTCGAAAGCAAGATTGAAAACAATCTCGTCCACGTCGAAGACATCCAGGACAGTGTCGAGCACGTCCTTGAACAATCGGGCTACACCGACGTTGCGAAGGCATACATTCTTTACAGAAAACAACGTGAAAAGATCCGTAATATGAAGTCGACGATACTTGACTACAAGGAAGTCGTCAACAATTACGTCCATCTTGAAGACTGGCGCGTGAAAGAAAACTCCACGGTCACTTATTCCGTCGGCGGACTTATTCTCAGCAACAGCGGCGCAATCACCGCAAACTACTGGCTTTCGGAAGTTTACGACGAAGAAATTGCACGCGCTCACAAAAACGCCGATATTCACATCCACGATTTGTCGATGCTCACCGGTTACTGCGCCGGTTGGTCGCTGAAACAACTTATTCAGGAAGGCCTTGGCGGAATCCGTGGCAAAATCACGTCAAGCCCCGCGGCGCATCTTTCCACGCTTTGCAACCAGATGGTAAACTTTTTGGGCATCATGCAAAACGAATGGGCGGGCGCACAGGCTTTTTCCTCATTCGACACGTATCTTGCGCCGTTTGTCAAAGTCGATAACCTTTCTTATAAAGAAGTAAAGCAGTGTATACAATCCTTCATTTACGGCGTCAACACGCCCAGCCGTTGGGGTACGCAGGCTCCGTTCACCAACATCACGCTTGACTGGACGGTTCCTAACGATCTGGCGGAACTCAACGCAATCGTCGGCGGCAAAGAGTGCGACTTCAAATACAAGGATTGCAAAAAAGAAATGGATATGGTCAATAAGGCCTTTATCGAAATCATGATCGAGGGCGACGCCAACGGCCGCGGTTTCCAGTATCCTATCCCCACGTATTCCATCACCCGCGACTTCGACTGGTCGGAAACCGAAAACAACAAACTCCTGTTTGAAATGACCTCGAAATACGGCACTCCGTACTTCTCGAATTACATCAACAGCGATATGGAGCCTTCGGACGTCAGAAGTATGTGTTGCAGACTTCGCCTGGACCTTCGCGAACTTCGCAAGAAATCGGGCGGCTTCTTCGGCAGCGGCGAAAGCACGGGCTCTATCGGCGTCGTGACCATCAACCTTCCCAGAATCGCGTATCTCGCAACCGATAAGGCGGACTTCTATCGCCGCCTTGACAAGATGATGGACATCTCCGCGCGCAGCCTGAAAGTCAAACGCGACGTCATCACCAAACTCCTCGAAGAAGGGCTTTATCCTTACACCAAACGTTATCTCGGCACGTTCAGCAACCACTTCTCGACAATCGGTCTTGTCGGCATGAACGAGGCAGGGCTCAACGCAAAATGGCTCAGAAAAGACCTGACGAACGTCGAAACGCAGGAATTCGCAAAAGAAGTCCTCAACCATATGCGCGAAAGACTTTCCGATTATCAGGAACAGTACGGCGATTTGTACAACCTCGAAGCAACCCCGGCGGAATCCACTTCCTATCGTCTTGCAAAACACGATAAGGCGCAATTCCCCGACATCATCACCGCTTCCGAAAACGACAATATTCCGTACTACACCAACAGCTCGCACCTTCCCGTCGGATACACCGCGGATATCTTCTCGGCACTCGACGTGCAGGACGAACTCCAGACGCTGTATACTTCGGGCACGGTATTCCACGCGTTCCTCGGCGAAAAACTTCCCGACTGGAAATCCACGGCAAAACTTGTCAGAACCATCGCGGAAAACTATAAACTGCCGTATTACACCATCTCGCCGACGTACAGCATCTGCAAAGAGCACGGCTATATCTCGGGCGAACACTTCAAGTGCCCCAAATGCGGACAACCCGCCGAAGTTTACAGCCGTATCACCGGCTACTATCGTCCCGTACAAAACTGGAACGACGGCAAACTGCAAGAGTTCTCGCAAAGGAAAACTTACGACATCGCCAACTCTGCGTATCACGGCGTAAACCAGCATATCGTCAGCGATACCTGCTGCGGCGAACAGGATGTGAGAGTGCAGGCCGATCCCAACTTCAAAAAGAACGACGGCGAAATCCTGTTGTTCACAACGAAAACCTGCCCCAACTGCAAAATGGCAAAAATGATGCTCGATAAAGCAGGTATCAAATACACCGTCATCGACGCGGAAGATCAGAAAGATCTTACCCAAAAATACGGCGTCAAAAAAGCCCCCACTATGCTCGTCGCAAACGGACAGGGCTACGACCGCTACGAAAACGCGAGCTTCATTAAAAAATTCGTTGAAAACGCAAAATAATTTATGATTTACGATGTAATTATCATAGGCGCGGGGACGGCAGGCATGACTGCCGCCCTCAACGCTTTAAGAAACGGCAAAACAGTCCTTGTGCTGGAAAAAGAAACCGTCGGCGGTCAGATTTCGCTTTCGCCGCGCGTCGAAAACTTCCCCACGATTACCGCAATCTCGGGGGCGGAACTCTCCGACAGACTGTTTGAACAGATTATGCACCACGGCGCGGATTTCGAGCTGGAAAAAGTCACCGGACTTAAAAAGGACGGCGACGTCTTCACCGTTCTTACCGACTACGGCGCGCACGAAGGGAAATCCGTCATCATCGCAACCGGCGCAAGCGCAAGACATATCGGCGTCCCCGGCGAAGACGAACTTATCGGTCACGGCGTGTCTTATTGCGCGTTGTGTGACGGAGCGTTTTACAAGGACGAAGAGGTCGCGCTCATCGGCGACGCCAATACCGCTTTGCAATACGCGCTGTTTTTGACGAATTATTGCAAAAAAGTCCACGTTTGCACGCTTTTCGACAGATTCTTTGCGGATAAAGCCCACGTCGACAACCTTATGACAAAAGATAACGTCGCGATTTATCACAACCTTTCGCTGAAAGAGTTTTTAAGTGACGGCGGCGAACTTTCGGGGCTTGTTTTTGAAAATACCGTCGACAAATCGGAATTCCGCCTGCCCGTAAAAGCCGTGTTTATCGCGATAGGGCAAATCCCCGACAACTCCGCTTTCAAAGACTTCGTCGACATCGACAAAAACGGATATATCGTCGCGGGCGAAGACGGCACGACCAAAACCGACGGATTGTTCGTCGCGGGCGACTGCCGTACCAAACGTATCCGCCAACTCGCAACGGCGGCGGCGGACGGCGCGATTGCCGCAACCAACGCGTCCATTTATCTGAAATAAGAAATCCGACAAAGACTTTTCGCCCGTCGATTCCTTGACAAACAAGTTGCAAAACGATAAAATCTTTTTTGCAACTTATAAAACGCTTCCGTAGTTAAATGGATATAATAAACCCCTCCTAAGGGTGTTTTTAACTCGGGAAAAACCACAATATATAGCGAGATGACTGCTATAAGACCACTATATATTGTGATTACTACATTATCAAATAATATCAGGTATTGTTTTGGGTATTATTTCGGTATCAAAAATATTTTGCAATAACTTTTGAATCGTGCTATAATTTTGACACATCTGCCTGTACCTCAGTAGGATAGAGGGTCCGCCTCCTAAGCGGAACGCCGTTGGTTCGACTCCAATCAGGCAGGCCAGCCGTCAGTCACTTCTTTCGTGGAGTGACTGATTTTTTTATGCCTAAGCACTGCATATATTTCTTCCACATTTTGCTTTCGTGGCGATTCATTTTCTTGAGATGTGGCAAAAGTTGGCTATAGTTTACAATCCATTTATTGCTGTATCTATACTTAAACACTGTCGTGTCTGTTTTCAAAAACTCGCGTATTTCATCGGGATGGATAAAACGGTCGCCCGTTTTTCTATTGTTGTTCCATTCTCTCGCACAATCTTCTATGCACCTTAACTTTGGGATTGAATACTCGTGTACTTCTAAATTGTATGGGTTCACTTTTTCAAAGAAATCTTTTGAGTCAATCAAAATTATGTTTTGTGAAATAGTATGTTTTATCCCATTCTGGAGTGCAATTCTACGAACGTTGTTTCGTCTTATGATTGTGCCACTATCTTCCTGCTTGAATATTCTGTGAATATCGCCTGAAGTCAAATATCTCATTGCTTTATCTCCTTCTTGCCATTTACAAATAGCAACAATTCATCCATATTGATAACCCAAGCGTTGCCGTATTTTAGCGGAGTAATTACGCCTTGTTTCATCAGTGTGACCAACATTTTGTAGTTAAGACAAGTGTCGGGATCGACTTGTTTTATCTCTTTTAATACGTCGGAAATTCTTCTCAGTCGTGGTAAATACATTTCTATGTTCTCCTTATAAAACTAAGCGAGTCGCTTAGCTATTAAGCAAATTACTTAACGCATCGGTGACTCGCTCTTGTGTATCGGGTATGAAGTGACTATAAACTTCAAGAGTAATTGTTGAATCACTATGACCAAGATATTTACTGACAGTCTGAATAGGTACATTCTGTGCTAAAAGAATACTGCAATACGTGTGTCTTAGACCGTGTGGCGAAACTCTTTTTAACCCGTGTTTTTTCTCGAATTTTGCAAGCCATTGTCCTGTGCTTGATGTTCCTTCCGGTTCTCTAAATATATTGACCGAAAAATAGTATTCGTCCAATTTTGAATCGAATTCATCGTCCGCTAGTCTGAACCAATCCATATATTTTCTTAGATCATCTAAAAGTTCGGCAGGAAGCGGAATATCTCTTTTTGACGTTCTCGACTTTGGATCTTTTTCATATATACCAAAGCCGTCGGTTGCAAGCCTATTACGTCTTATGTGAACAATTCTTTTGTCAAAATCGAAGTCCGACCAGCGTAAACCATGTAATTCAGCTGTTCTAACGCCCGTCAAAACCATAAATTTCAACGTAACGCGACGGTAAATCAAATCTTCGGGAAGTTCATCGAGTAGCTTGAGGAATTGCTTTACTTCCGTAAGTGAAAAAACTTCTTTTTCTTCGACCGGTTTTAGCGAGATATTGCAACTTGATGTTGATGCTCCGACTTTGGTTTTACATACAGGATTTTTTGTTATCCATTCATAGCGAACAGCTTCGTTGAAAATGGTTCTCAAAATACGTCTATGTCCCTTTATTGTTTCGGCTGAATACTCTCTGACTTTGAAAATTTGCTCGAAATAATCGTCGAATTTAATGTGACAATATTTGCAAATGTTCTTTGCTGTGCTTATATTTACTCCACCTTCAAGGTGTTTAAGTCTATATAAACTGTTCGCATTGATGATTTTTTCCCTTATCATTTCTCGAAAGTTTATGCTATCCGGCAAAGGATTTTTTAGCTTTGCCAAGTTAGTAGCCGTTCTCTCACCCGAACAGAACGAGTTCAGAAATAATTGAACGTGGCGAACAGTAATAGCCGAGATTGGTTTGTCGGCAAGATGATGCTCGACCAAGAATTCCGTAAATTTACCTTCCGTGTCGCATATTCTACTGTAATAACTTTTTGATAGATTTTGTAGCACGGTCGCCTTCCATTCTTTTACAAGCTGCGTAAAGGTTAGAACACCGTCAGATACAACTCCATCGAGAGCTGATGTTTTTCCTGTCAACTTTATGCTTTCTTCAAATTCGATTTCCGCTTTTGTAACGTACTTTTTGAATTTAGCTTCCGAAAGACCGTCAACATTATGTATAGTTTTTACATACAGTTTTGATTTGCCTGTTGCGGGATCTAACCCATACGCTTGGATTTTTGCTTGTAAAACGCCTCTTTTGTTTGTTGTGATTTTTGAGTATGCCATTGTTTACCTCCTATTTTTCTTCTTTGATAGCGATATAATCTAAGAGGCTTTGCATATCAACAAGAACCTTGTTGCCGGCAGTCAGACACTTAATTTTGCCTTGTTTACACCAAGTTCGGATAGTGTGAACGGTAATGGCGGTTTCTGCGTCTTCGGCTTTGATTATATCGAATGCTTTTTGAATGCTTCTTAACATTTGCCTTGTTCCTCCTTTTTTAGATTTGACGTTTTCAACCCTTGATTTCTTAATTGGTTGCTAACTTCTACATTGACGATAGCACGAAATATCTTTTGAGCGTGAGTACATTAAATCCAACTTTTAGAGAAATTTAGGTATAAAAATATCCAAATTAAGGTGGATTCAAAGGTATTTTCTTGTGGGAAAAGCACATAAAGGTAACATCCATTGTTCTTGCCTTGCGTTTGATTTGTTTTGTCTTTCGACACAAAACGATGTAATCGGGGCAGACGGCTTTTGCAACGAAAAAGCAAAGCGACGAGATAAAAAATTGGATAGGATATTTTCTTTGAATTGTATAACAGGTTGCAAAAACATAAAGGTTTTGTGGTGTTTCAAAGTCCTGTATCATTTCTGTCTGGACTATTTTTTATCGAGCGTTGCAAAAGTCAATGCCCCGATTATCATCCGCTGTCGAAAGACAACATAAAACCATTGATTTTTTCATTTTGAACATGGTTGTACCAATAACGGGACACCACGCATTTTCCATAAAATTCCCATCGAAAAATCATTGACTTTCTTATTGCGTAACAATATAATTGAATTATCCTAAATGAAAAACATTTTCCGTTTAGAACAAAAAGGAGTCCTTATGCGCAGCAAAAACGAACAAACATTGTCGGCAATATTGACGCTCATCAACGATTGTTATTTTCAAGAAGGAACATATCCGAGCCTTCAACAAATAGCGAACGCAGTTGGTTTGTCAACGACTCAGACGTATAGATACGTGGATGAACTTATCAAGCGCGGCGAGATTGACAAAAAGGGCAAATTCGGTGATTTGCAAACAAAAGAAATTGCGAATACTATATGCAACAACAATCGTTTACCTATTGTTGGCGAGATTGCTTGTGGCGGACCGATACTTGCCGAAGAAAATATAGAATCCTATGTCACTTTTTCAAAAGAGTTGTTGGGATCGGGCAAGTTCTTCATTTTGAGAGCAAAGGGCGATAGCATGATAAACGCAGGGATTAACGACGGTGATTTGGTTATTGTTCGCCAGCAGGAAACTGCAGAGATAGGGCAAATCGTCGTTGCGCTTATCGGGAACGAGGCAACGCTCAAACGCTACTATTTGGACAACAAACGCAAAAAGATAAGACTCCATCCCGAAAATGACAAAATGGAAGATATGTTTTTTGACGATATAGCAATTCAAGGGATAGCCGTAAAGGTGCTAAAAGATTTGGAATAAGGAGAGATATGGAAAAACAACGGACATACTTGTGCATTGATATGAAGTCGTTCTACGCTTCTGTAGAATGTGCCGAGCGTGGGTTAAGTCCGTTTGAAACCAATCTCGTTGTTGCAGACGAATCTCGCGGGAAAGGTGCGATTACCCTTGCAATATCCCCAAAGATGAAAGCATTGGGAGTGAAAAATCGTTGCAGGCTGTTTGAGATTCCGCAAAACATCAAGTATATTGTCGCGCTCCCGCGTATGAGCCTTTATATTAAGTATTGTGCCGACATATTTGAGATTTACCTTGACTATTTTTCCGAAGAAGATATTCATCAATATTCCATAGACGAGGCATTTATAGACGTTACGGACTACTTGTCCATCTATAATCTCACACCAAAGCAACTTGCAAAGAAAATCATAGACGAAATTGCAATCAGAACTCATATCCCGGCAACTTGTGGTATAGGAACCAATCTGTTTCTTGCTAAAATCGCACTCGATATAACGGCAAAACATTGCAAGGATCACATAGGTGAACTGACGGAAGAATCTTTCAAGGAAACGCTTTGGGAACATACTCCTATAACCGACTTTTGGAATATCGCGAAAGGTACGGCAAATAGGCTTGCAAGATACGGCATATATACTATGAAAGGTATTGCGCATGCGCCCGAAGATTTGTTGTATAGGAATTTTGGTAAGAACGCCAAAATCCTTATAGACCACGCAAACGGGAGAGAGTCTTGTACCATTGCCGAAATAAAAAGTTATAAGAGCAAGTCAAAATCCATTTCCAACTCTCAAATTCTATTTAGCGATTACGATTATGACAAAGCGCATGTTGTAATTCAGGAAATGGCATTAACGAGTTGCCAAAGGCTGATAAGAGAGCATCTTATAGCAAGTCACGTCGGTATCTTCGTCGGATACTCAAAGGATGTTATCCCGCAGTCCGGCGGAACCATGAAAATGGCAAACAGCACAAACGTATATTCCGTTGTCAAAGAGTATGTGGATAGGTTGTACTATGAAACCATATCCAAAGATGTTCCGATAAGAAGACTTGGCATTTGCTTTTCGGGGCTTGCAGACGAATCGGCAGAAGGATATGACCTTTTCACCGATGTCGAGGCACTTGAAAGAGAGCGTAAACTTGAAAATGCCGTGCTGGAAATCAAAGATAGATTTGGCAAAAACGCTATGCTCCGGGCATTCGACCTGCAAGAAGGCGCGACTCAAATCACAAGAAACAAACTAATCGGGGGACATAATGGCGAATAGAAACGATGACTTAAATCGCGCGGCACAGTTTTTGCCTTTTGACGCTTTGAAAGGCTTGAGTGAAGAAATTCAAAGACGTATAGAAAGACGTTCTCGGATTGAAAAAATAGAGTTGTCCGAAGAAAGCAAAGAAGAAATATCTGCGGTGCTTTGCCGAATAAGGCGCGGCACGGAAATCAAACTAAAATACTATAAAAACGGTCATTACCTTCTAGAAGAAGGTATCGTCACCAAAACTAATCAAGTTTATCATTGGTTGAGAGTGGGAGATTCTCAAATCTATTATGATGATATTTATGAAATTTGCATAGTTGCCGACTAAGACACGCCCCGCCTTAGAGTGACTATTCATATTTGGGTGCAGAAGATAGTCTTCCTGCGATACGGGACTTCCCACCCCTATCAAAGCAGTGGGCTAAATACAATTCTTCATGTATCTTGGGAAAAGGAGGATGGTACAAGTGGAATCTTCGAACCTTGCGCCAGTGAGTCTTTTTTGTCCGAATTGTGGACGAAAAATCATTGGTTTTAAGGATGATGACGGTAGTTTGAGAATCAAGTGCGACACGTGCAAAGCCGTGATCTTCAGCAAACGTCACACCAGAAAGGAAATCAACTTAAAAGTTGTAGCAAGCAATTGACAATTTTATATTCGATTATACGGCACAGAAAGGTCCAACTGAAATAGTGTTCCTGATAAATCCTTTCTAAATACCATATAGTTAAGTGTTCGTGAAACACCTTCGTGTGTCAGAGCAAGGACGTAAACGCCTTGGCGAGCAGATAGTTCCAATTTTGAACTACTGTTTGTCAGGGCGTTTTTCTATATCACCCCGACAAAAAATTAAAAAAGTTTTTCGAATGTCAAATAAACCTTGACATTTGATTGTGAGAATAGAGCCAACGAAGGCAAAGGAGGTGAGAAAGTGAAAGCATTAGAACGTCGGCAGGCGCTTTTAGAGTTGTTATGCGAAAGACGCTATGAAAAGATGGCGAATTTAGCGTTTGAATTCGGAGTGTCAAGACAAACCATACAAAACGACGTTTTGGAACTTTCACTTTCCTATCCAATCTATACTTCTGTAGGCAACAACGGCGGAGTTTATGTTCAAGAAGACTATTATCTTGGAAAAACATATCTCTCCTATGCGCAAGAAGAACTATTGAAACGGTTGTACTCAACTTGCAACGACGCAGATAAAAAAACTTTGCAATCGATAATCAAAAAATTCGGGAAACAAACAGGAGGCAAATAAGATGATGACACGTCAAGAAATACAGGCAGATCTCAGAGAGATTCGTTACTACTACAGCATGAAAGAGATGTTCGACAAAAGTGCGGATACGGTCAAACCGTTGGCAATTATTGAGAAGGTGAACAGGTACAACAAGGCTATGGAAAACGCTCCGGCAAAGATGCTTGCTCTCTATCTTTCGTTGTACGTGTTCAACAACTCGCAGGCTGTTATAGCCGAAGATTGGCACCTTACAAGAGAGTCTATCAAAAACCAAAACAGACTGCTGCAAGAGTATCTGCAGAGTTCGTTATAAAAAACCACTGTGCTATCAAGGTTACGGGCAAAGGAGAAAAGTCAATGGAAGCATTATATTTCGATGATCTCGAGCCGATAGATTTCTTGCAGAATGCGGACAACGTGTATCGCACTGAAGAATATATCGTAAAGCAAAAACTCTCGCTTTCGCGCGACAAAAATTTGGAAGCTTATACCATAAGCACCGACACCTATTTTGCACGCACGAAGTTCAGAGACAGACTCTTCGACGAAGCCTTCTCAAGTAGAGTAAACGTCGATGGCAAAAGGGTAAAAGCAAGTGCTTACATAAGGTCGTACATAGACTGAGATTTTTGTAAAACTATCCATAACCGACACTTAAAGTGTTAATTGTGGACAACTAAACTGCCATTTTAGCAAATTTATGCTATATGGATACAATCGTGTGCAAGCCTATTCGGACAAACAAAATCGACATTTTCGTTTTGGACTTTTCGAGAGATAAAGGTGGCCACCTTCCAAACAAAGTCGCACGAAACGAGGTGTTTCATTGAGCCGATCGGTAAGCATCAAATTACAACTTAATATCTACATTTTTCACGCTGAGCCAACGGCATTACGGGCAACGAAAATTATTCTAAAGCTGCACCAACGGCTATACGGGTAAAGGAGATTTACAATGGCAGCAAAAGCTGAACGTAGATGGAGCGTGCCTTCCAAACGTGCGAAGAGTTACGCATCCGAAAGAAAGAACAAAGTCCATGAACATGGCCCCAAAGAAGGTAAACAGTTGACCGATTACGAAGCAGGTCTTCGCTCCGGCTATCTTCAGGCGCAAGGCGACCACGCAGGACTTTACAAGTACAAAAAGGCTCTTGGTGAAGGCAAGACCAAAGCCGAGGCAAAAGTGATTTCCCGTACCGTCGGGAAGAAGAAATAAGGAGGTGAAAAAGCATGGCTAATAACATTATGGTTGAACGCGAAACCTTTGAAAGCAACGGCAAAACCTATTTCGGTTATTTCATCAAAGGCGTAGTCCGAGGCAAAGATATTCGCATCCAAATCGTCCCACCCAACAAAGATACCGACAAAGGCGGTTACAACGTTCTTGACGTCGTATTCGGAGATGCAATGCAAGCAGAACTCGTGGTGAAACCATTTGAAATGAAAGGCGCGGACGGAAACATTGTCAAGGGCAACACCTATGCTGTTCGTTCTTATGACGAAGACGGCGAAGTGTATGAATGTCCCGTAAAGCCCGCAAGGACTTCGGACAAGACCTTCCTCAATATGCTTTTGAGATAAAGCATAATTCTCGTAAAAGGCTACGGTTTGCCTAAGTGTGCCGTAGTTTTTTACATCAAATCTAAAAAAGGAGAAAAGATTATGTATCAAGAATTTAATCAACACAAACGCTCCGATACCATCAAATGGATTGTGGCGTTCTCACTCATTATCGTGCTTATGGCAGGTGTCGTCGCATCAATCTTGATTGCGGTAAGGGCTGACAAGGCAAACAAAAACCCTGCGTCCGTTGTTGAACTTGAAGATGGTTCTTTGGTTGTAAACGACAGCGTTGCCACTGCATACAATATGCCCGCAAAATTGTTGTTTGCCGCGTCTTCCACACCGCGCGAAGCAAACCCCGGCCACACGGTGTCTATAAGACTCACCGCAACAGTTACACCTATCGAAGCAGAAAACAAAGCGGTAGATTGGTCTGTCGCATGGGTTGATCAAGAAACGAACAACGACAAAACCGTCACAGATTATGTCACCGTTACTCCCGATTCCGACGGCAGTGCAACCGCAACCGTGGTTTGCAAAAAAGCGTTTGATGGAGCGGAGATTGTCATCACAGTAAAGACGAGAGACGGCGGTTTCACGGCGCAATGCAAGGTTATCTACGTCGGCAATCCTTCCGAGATGGATATCATCGTAACAGGTGCGACAGTCAAACACGATGACGCATGGAACGTTGATATTGTTGAAGTGAAAAGCGGTGAGACATACTTGTTCGACATCAATTTTGACAACGATTTCGGTGTAGTCGGCAAAGGATTCACCCCAAACTATAAGATTTCGGGCGTTTCTTATGGCAAGCTTGTTCTTAAACGAGAGACTTTTGACTCAAACGGCACAATCACCGGAACAAGCGAGGTTGAGCAAGAAGTGTGCGTTGCAGACCTTTGGGACTCGGATCAATACATCTACACTTTCATGCAGGTTCAAAGCAGTTATGCGTTTTACAACAAGTTTTTGATTGAAAACGGCAAGTTGAAGGTGATAGCAGAAGACGTTTATTCGTCCACACAAGGTGCCTCTTATGGCCGTGGCGGTGGCGCAAGGTCAACGTTCTTGAGATACCAGGACAACAGGTTGCCTTACGTTCTTGTGACTGTTACCGAGCAAAACACCGGTCTTACCAAAACTCTCTGTGTTCGCACGACTTCGGGAGTTAACGGCGTTTCTCTTTCAAACGATACCCTTTACATATAAGGGGTGACGTATGAAGAAAAGCAACGCAGGTAGGATTGTATCCTACATACTCATCGTAATGGTTATTGTAGTGGCTATCGGCGTTTGCGCACATTTCACAGACGGTTTTGAAAGTGAATTTAAGACGTTTTATGCAACCGTAAACGGCAAGGATGTTATGAACTCGTCCGGCGGATACGTTTTGACTCCGGAAAGCCCTATGTCGGTTGACGTCAAATACACCTTTGGGGCGTTTAATAAGGAAGAAACTAAAGACTTTTCTTATAAAATTGTTCCCAACAAAAATGCGGAAGGCAATTTGGAGTTTGTCGTTGACGGGGAAACGCACTATTTGTCGGACGAAACGAATTTGGCGGAAGGGTTTGTGGTCGAAAAGACCGAAAAGTCCTTAAAACTTATGCCAAAAGGCGGTTTGACCGACATTTTGAAGGCATTGTATCCTGATTCGGAAATCAGCGATTGCACAGGAAAGGGCTACCCCGACATGTTCACACTCGTATTGACGTCGTATGATGGGAAATCAAACGTAAATTTGCATTTTGGATTGTCCATTAGCGTAAGCGGAGTAACGCTCGACAAGGCGGTGATCGAGCTATGACGAAAATAATGAGAACGAGAGGGATCGCTTTTCTGCTCGCTTTCATTATGGTGTTCTGCACTGTGTACTTCACGGTGCAGACGCCCGTCATTGTTTATGCTCAGGAAAGCAAAACCTACTCGAGCGTTTTGGACGATTTGAAAAAGGACAAATCTTTTGACGCGGGCCATTACCCCGCGAGCGCAACCGATTATTCGTTGAAAATCATTCAACTCGCCGAGAGCGTTGACAAAGAACTGTTTGTGTACGTCTATCAGCCAAGCGGTAAGGACAAAAACTTGAGAGCGTCCTCAATCAATATCTCGACCACAATTAACGACTCAATAAGTTTTACAAACTATAAGTTGGAGTATCTCAACTCCAGCGGAGTGTTTTACAAGTATAAAGTCAAAGATTTGGCCGTGAAATCGGATGCGGTGAGGCACTATGCCATAAGTTCGATATATCGACCGTTTGACGAGAGCATCGATGAGCAAGCGACGGGTGGCAATACTATAACCGAGGTGAATTACGATATTTCAAAGCAATATACCTTTGGCGAAATCAATGGTAAGCCATACGTCAATTGCGTGAACATCGAGACAATCGTTGTTACGGACAAATTCGTAGGATTTGTCAGATACCCCGATGGATTCCAACTCTATGTCGGTGCTTGCGACAGCCATTTCGTGGCGTTCAATACTAATAAGCCTATGGACAAACTTCTTGAAGCCGACGTGTATTACACAACGCAGGAATATTCTTCATCGTGGGCGGCATTTGTCGGAGAAAACGAAACGTTCGGCGAGAAAGCCGACAAATATGCTTATCTCAAATACACCGATAAAGTCGAACATACCGGCAGCGGTTGGTTTGCGGGAACGTATAAATGGGATAGAATCCAGACGGTTGATGACTTTATAAAAAGCGAAGAACGCGAGCAAATCTTTTCGGGCGCGATAATCGACGTGAAGATTTCATCGAAATTGACGGATTCTGCACTAGCTGAACTTCAAAGCAAAAAATGGGTTCTCCGTTTTGCGGAAACGGACTATTCGCTCTGGTCGGGACAAGGCTCTTTCGGAACATTTTCCACCATTGTGGGAGACGTAACCATACTTCGATTGAAGTTTGAAACAGACGGGATAACCTACAACTTGGGCGTTATAGACAACAAGCAATCGGGCAGCAAAGATCCGTCCAACGAAACGGACATTGACATAAGTTTGAACAAGCGGGGAAAAAATCTTTTATTCCTGCTTTTGCTCATCCTTTTGTTGATTATTTTAGCCCCGATTTTGCCGTATGTTCTTCAAGCAGTCGTATGGATAATTTCGCTGCCGTTCAAAGTTATTTCGGCGGCTGTAAAATCCACTAAACGACGGCGTGCCGAGAAGCGTGTAAGAAAAGAATTTGCCGACCGGTGGAACACAGGCGGAAAGTAAAATCTAACGAAAAGATGCCGGCGGATCGTATGGTTCGTCGGCGTTATTTTTATCTATAAAAAACAGGAGAATTTCAATATGAAAACACTAAAAAGAATCTTGGCGATTTTATCGCTATTCATAGCAATTTTGGCGGTCAGTTATATCGTTTATACGGCAAAGCAAATACCGCCCGAAAATGCGATTTCGGAGGTGCTGCATGAAATGGCAAAAACGGCTTAATATTGCGCTCACAATAGCACTTACCATGGCGTTTATTTTGCTTGGAGCGTTTGTGTTCAGATTGTCATATTTGCGCGGTATCGAGGCTTTAACCGACCTATTTGGCAGTATAAAATACTATTTTTGTAAAATATTCGACTTGCCGACAAGCGAAAAGCCTGCTGTTTCCGAGCTCTCTAAGGTGATTAAATGGGACTTGTTACTGCCCGAGAATTTTGAGACGTTCAAGGCAAATTTCATAGTCTTTTGGAAAACCTTCGCCAGCAAAGGAAACTTCCTTGCATGGCTCAAATTCACGGGTGAAAAGGCAGGTGGTTATGCGAAGATAATATTGCTGATTTTGCCTTGTTTGCTTGCACTGTTTATGGCGGTCAAAACCTTCTATAATAAGCCCAACACCAAGCACAACCAAGACACCCTTCCACTGAAAATTTATAAGAAGATTACACTCTATTCTTACGTGCCGATACGAGACTTTTTGAAGCAGTATTATGAGTATGTGAAACAGCATCCCGCAATATGGATTGTTTGGCTTGTTTTGTGGGCTTTTAATCTCAATATCGTAAGCATAATAATCGCCTTTTTCGCCTACTATTTTTACTTTGCTGTAACCTTCGATTTCGGCTCGTTATACGTGCAATTTGTCAAGGCGGTTATGGACTTGCAGGTGATAGTAAGATATGTCCCCTTTTGGGCAATTTGTATCGTTGCGTGGCTTGGTTTCGAGCATTGGAGAAAAAATCTCGCGCTTGCAAAACTCAGACGAATGGAGATGTCCAACAGGGGTTTTATAAACGACCTACCCATTGTTTCGATGACGTGCGGAAGTATGGGTAAAAAGAAGACCACAATCATTACGGATATGGCTCTTTCGCAAGAAGTTATGTTCCGTTCCGTTGCCTATGACAAGTTGCAAAAGACGGATATGAAGTTTCCCAATTTCGGATGGATTGCTTTTGAAATGGAGCTTAGAAAGTGTATGGAACACGGTGTTGTTTACAATCTTGCTACCATAAAAGAGTGGGTGAATTTGAAACGGCAAAGATACGAAAAGCACCACAACGATGCTTGGCAACTCTTTGGATATGACAGTTGCAGATATGGACTTTACTACACGGACGGACTAAGGACAAGTTACATATTCGACGTGCTTTCGACCTATGCGCAACTTTATTTCATCTACGTTATCCAAAGCAGCTTGTTGGTGTCCAACTATTCAATTCGCGAAGATAATTTGCTGATAGACGAGGGCAACTTTCCCATGTGGTCCAATGATTTCTTCAGAAAGGAAGAACGTCCGTCTCGCCACGCTCACATTTTAGACTTCGATGTTTTGCGACTTGGGAAAAAGGTGATTGAAAACAATCCGAACGCAGGAAGTTTTGAGTTTGGCGTTGTGTCGATTACCGAGGTTGGCAAGGAACGCGGCAACAATCTGGAACTGAAAGAAGTCAAGAAGGGCACGGAAGAAACCAATCAAAAGAACGATCTGTTCAACTTTTGGCTTAAAATGTGTCGCCACAGTGCAACAGTTGACAACTATCCTTTTGTGAAAGTCTTTGCCGATGAACAGCGTCCGACGTCGTGGGGAGCGGACGCAAGAGATCTCTGTGACATAGTTCATATCGTGTCTTCCGGCAATAAGCGTCTTGCGCTTCCGTTCTTCACAATCGAGGATATGATAAACGAATGGCTGTTTGGACGGTTTATGAAACTCTACTACAACTTCAGGTTTATCAGAGGGGATAACACCCTATTCATTTACTTGCTCAAACAAATTACGGCAGCGATATATAGGCGGAACGTGAAGATTTACAACACTTACGGATTCAGTATCTCGAATATTGAAAAGGAGCGCGGCACTATGGACGGAAAAGCGGAAAAGAAGAAGTATTACGTTATGAACAAAAAGATTTATAGTCGGAGATTCTCGACGGACTGTTTCTCGGACTATTTCAATGACCTTGCAAGGAAAACCGGTGTTGGTTTGGAAGATTACCTTGAATACGAAACAGAAAAAGCGACGGTTGACGAATTGAAAATGCAGAACAGTTATTTCATTAACGCATTGTACAAGAATGCCGATTCAAAAGAAAGTTCTGCGGACAATGAATAGAATGGCAATCGGTATCTCTTGTCAAGCACAAGGAGGTGTATATGCCATATCAAGAGGCAAAGGTCTATTGTGATGGCTCGCATTACATAGCGATTCCGCATACGACCAGAAAGAAAAAACCGAGGATTACTCCGCCCGAAGAAATCATTGTCGTTGAAGAAAAGGATAAAAGGGCAAGTGAATCCTTCCCCACGGCTGAACCTGAAGCGACTTATGAAGAAGCAAGCGAATCCAAAGATTTAGCCGTAGAGCAACCCAAAGTTTCGGAGCCGTCAAAACGCTCCGTTACCAAAAAAGAATACTTTGAGGAGTTGTATCTTCAAAGCCAAAGTATGCCAAAAGGCATGCGCAAAAATTATATCAAAAAGGAGATGCTGCCATACTTTGAAACAGACGAACAAGCCGAGGAATACGTTGTAAAAAACCTTGAACGAAAACAGCGGAATTTGGTAGCAAGAAAGGTGCGGATGTGGCGAAAAATCAACCTGCAAAACTTCAACTATTTTTGCACTTTTACGTATGATTCTGCCTTGCATACCGAGGAGACTTTTCGGCGAAAATTGAAAAATTATCTTCGCAATTTGTGTTACAGAAAAGGCTGGAAATATATAGGTGTTTGGGAACGGTCGCCGGAGAAAAACAGGTTGCACTTTCACGGTATATTTTATATCCCGGACGGCACGATGAGAGAACTTGTGCCGATCGAAGATTATAACCTAAATACACACAAAAGGCAGATAACATATCAAAACATAGACTTTAACTCTCGTTTCGGTAGAAGTGACTTCGTTGCGATCAACTCAAAACTTGATCTCGGAGAGATGATGCAGTATATTATCAAGTACCTTGAAAAGACCGGGGAAAAACTCGTGTACTCAAAAGGGCTACCGCAGTTTTTCATATCCGATATTATGGACAAAGACGTTGCCGCCACAATAGGAATCGAGGATAAAAAGTTGCTTCTTTTTGACGATTTTTCTTGTTGGAACGAAGGCGAATATATCGGCGAAGTTTCGGCTGAAACAATAAGCAAACTCCGAAAAGTAAACTGAAGGGAAATAAGCGTAATACAAGGCTTAAAAATGAAAAACCCGCAAGTCGAAAAACGGGCGCATGACTGCAAGCGGTGTAGCGGCAGCATCGCCCTTCGACGCGCTTTTATTTTCCGAGTATAGTGAGTCGAGTTCAGTTGCATCGGCGTGTGCTTGTCTGGCGGAGCGAAGCGACGCCACTTGTTCAAGACAAGCACACGCCGTAATCTCACAAGGGGAAATTTGGGGAATGAAAAAGGTGGTTCTTCGTTTACAAATGGCTTAATTTGAATGTTATTAAGTTTAATATTTTTTATCGCCTTAGTTGTAAAGTACGTTGATTTTTGCGGCTATATATGTTAATATATATCTAATTATATAGCATACTGGCGAAGGTACTACAAGAAATATAATGAAATTGTGCGATATCCTACAAAAAGAACACATGGATTTTCAAGAATTTTGCAATCGTTCGGGAAAAGTGTCCCCGTCCGATTTGTCAAATGCAGATTATATTGCTTTTAGAACGCAATATGGCGTTGATAGATGCTATGTTGCAGAAATTAAAGAAAAGATTAATAGTGTTGTCTCTGAAAAACAGTTTTTTCAAAATCAACAAGAAACTCGAACAAAATCAAACGATGAAGAAATAACTGATTTATCGGATGAAGGCGATGGCAAAATGGCTGTAGATAGCATAATAAAACCAATAGAAAAAGAAAATCTGTTGGGGGATGAATCTAATAACAATTGTGCAGCTGAATCTCTTACGGATAATGGCCATATACATTATGATGTTCGCCAACCACTATATATAATTTTCGGTCTCGATTGCCCTGAACAGTTTTCAGATGTTGGTATCAATGCGATAGGGTTAAGTAAAAGAATGGAGGGCATTTTAAAAGAAAACAGAAGAAAAACAGTATATGATGTTTTGATTTGTTCTGTCTCTCAGATATTTGATTTGTCAATTGTTGATAGTGATACTATTAGTAAAATGCTTGATAAATTACGAGAGTTTGTTTCTAACGATGTTAATTCTGTTGCTGTAAAAATTAGGCAGCAGAATGTTCCATTTTATAAACTTTTTGAAGTTGATGATTTGGAAGACTACAGATGGATCCCTATTAATAAAATTGATTTTGGAACGAGATTCAATAATGCACTCAAACGAAGGAATATTCTATTCTTTTATGATTTTTTGCAATACAGTATAAATGATATACAGGGGTGGGGGAAAATAGGGATTTCTACGATCGCAAACATAGTAAAAGAATGTCTTGCGTTTTTTAATACTTCTAAAAAACCTCCAATCAAAATTCACGATCGTCTGCATGTTTCCGAGGCGACACTAAATCGTGTGGCAACAATTATTGATTCTGAAATTCACGGAAGCGATGGGAATATAGGGGAATTGACGGAAAAAGAGAAAACACTTTATTCGCAAGTAAAACAAGCAATAGACGTTTGCGGGAAAGACTTTTATTTACAAGTAAAAGAAAACCCCGAATATGCGATGACTTTGATTAACTTGTTCCGAAGTTTTTATCAGCCTATTCTTGATTCTTGCGCGAAAAAGGAAATGTTGATGCAATTATATCATTCGATTCCTCGTGATTTAAAGGAGAAAGACGTAAAACTTTTATACAGTGCTTTTTCATTAAGATATGACATCCAAATTAATTTTTTAAGCCAGATACAACTACAAACAACATTAGATACGCTGTTTAAAGATGTGCCTATTGATGAAGTCATAAAAGAATATCAAGCGATGGAGCGCTATCTTCAATGGGTTAAGGGAATAGATCTATTGTCCATTGTCAAAAGTCTTTTTTCTCAGGACATATTAGGGATTAGATATAAAGACGCGGCTGAATTAAAAGATAAATACTGGGTAGTTTTAGAAATGCGGGCAGAGGGCGAAACGTTGGAAAACATCGGTGTGCTCATTGGGACTACCCGTGAAAGAGTCCGTCAAGTAGAACAAAAGTTCACAAAACGTTTTGCCTCTAATTATTTAAACAACGACTATGATCTTTTAGCTGTTATACATGCGTTGCGGGGAGGAGATGATGTTTTAACAAAAGAAGAAGTTGCTGCGTTAATAGGAGAAAAAAACACAAATTTATTATGGCTTGCTCTCTCAAAAGAATTGCTTGATTGTAAGATGTATAGATATTCTAAAGAATATGATGCGGTTCTTTTTATAAACGATGATAAGAACAATGAAGCAAACTTGCAAATTGCTTTTAGTAAATTGCCAGAAATAGTTTTATGCGAAAAGTTTGATGATATTGTTGAGGAACTCTCTAATAATTATCGAGTAAGCAAAGAACTTATTTCTAGCAGATTTAAAAAAGAGTATAAGCAATATGGTACGGTCTATTCACGCACTTCTCTAACGGTTATTTTTATGTGTGACTACATATTGAAAACAAAATATCCTTATGGATTTAAGATTGGAGACGAGGCGGAATCTAAAAGATTTCAATCTTACCTAATTGAAACGTTTGGCGACAAAAAAGGAGTAATGACACGCCGTGCATTAGATTCAAAAGTTTCCGAAATCGGAATTTTGTGTGATAGAGGAAAGTATTTGCACCCTGATTATTTTAATGTCGATGCGACTATTATCACGGCTATTAATACGTATATTGAGGAAAATGATAAAACTGTAGTTACATATTCGGAAGTCTTTGATGCACTACAATCGACATTGAATGGCAGCCAGATTACAAATAGATTTGCTTTGCAAGGAGCTTTAAAGTATTATGGATGTAAGTATACTTTAAGAAAGGATTTTATAACGAAAGAAAAGGATAAGAATTTAACAGATGAGTTTGAAACATTCGCAAAAGTTCATGGGGAATTTTCAAAAAAAGAGTTTTTTGCAGCATTTCCATCGATGACCGATGCGAATTTGGCAATGTTAACAAGCAGATGCCGTAATGTGATTAGTATTGACTATGGATATTACATGCATTCATCTATGTTGAATATAATAGACTCGGATTATGATCAAATACGAAAGTATTTGAATGATGTCTGTAGTGAGTGCCCAGTCAGTTCTCGTTTTTTGTATGATGAGTTTTCATATCGATTTGCGGACTTTATAAGCAGAAATGAAATAACTAATCATGCAAAATTATTTGGCATTTTATCCTATATGTTTGGCGATGAATTTATATTCTCTAGGCCATTCATTTCCAAAGAAGATGCCTCGTCATTAACGAATAAAGATGTGATTTTGCGTTATCTTGAAGGGGTTGACACTATAACAATAGAAGATGCGGTTGCTATGTGTCAAGAGCGCGGTATAAGAGTTTTGTCAAGCGGGTACCTTATTAGACAAATAAGTCCTAATTATATAAGGATCAACGAAACAACATTGATGCGCTTCGAGTTGACAGGCGTTAACGACGATGTGATTTTAGAAGTTGCGGATTATGTTGCAAAACATGTTGAAACAGATAGGTATTGCAGCGTTGCAACAATCAAAGATTTTCTTTGGTTTCCAACAATCAGTATAGATTGGACGTCTTACTTGGTAGAAAGCATCATGTGTTTGTCAGGCGATATGATTGGCAGAATCAGTATCCCAACATCTAGTTTATCAAACATGACCAGCATTTACGTCGGTGAGGAATACGCAGAAGATGATTACGCAACTTTTATACTAAAAATCTCGGACGAAGCATTCGAGAAGGGGTTTTTTACTACAAAAGCAGAATTAAGAGAATTTCTTTATGAAAAAGGATTGATCAATAATGATGCATTGCCTGCCTTTTTGGAAGGAACGGAGTATTATTATATGGACGAAGAAGGAATTCTTAGAAGGAGAAGCTAATGGGCGGTAAAAGAATGCCACCACTTGTTATAGATGAAGTCATCTTACTTGTTGATACATATTTCCAGCTGCAGGAGATAAAAGATACTTCAATAAAAAATGAGTTGATTGACGAGCTAAGTAATAATATGAAGAATTTACCATTCTTTCCTGAGTTTAGGGATGACGAGGCTTTTCGTTCGCCTGACGGAATGAGAATGTGCCTTGCAAACGTGGGATATATAGATCCTAATAATTCGTCTAAATTTGGGCATGGTTCAGTGCTTCAAAGAAGGGTGTTTGATTATTATTATAATCAAAAGAACGTGCTAAGAAAGGTTGCAACAGCAATTGTTTTGTTGGCGCAGGAAGATATTGTGTTAGACCCAATGTTTGATGACTTTATTGGCGGGCAAATTATTGCTTCATATCATAAGCAGTTGGAAAAAACAAATAGAGTGGTAAAACAAGTGGCTCAAGAAAATATGCAAACAGGTCAAACAACTTGTGGACTATGTGGCGGTGAGTTATCAAAAACATATATTGATGCAGAGAATTTAATGGAGGTTCACATAAACATTCCAATAGAAGATTATGCGCTTCCGTTAGAGGTTTTTCCTGCAAGCACAATATTACTGTGCCCGATATGCCATAAGCTGGCACATTCGGATTTAAAAACATATTCAATAGAGCACGCGAAAGAAAGGATTAAGGAAAGAACGCAACATGTATAATTACGAATGGGATATAGAAACAGGTGGATATGTATTAACCACAAAGATTACTGGCGTAACAAAAGAAGTTAGACCTGTTTTCTGTGAAGAGTTAAGACTGCTCAAGTTTGATAAAATATTAAAATGGCAGTTTCCTGATTGTAAAGCACCTTTATTATGGGCTGAGGGAAGGAGATATATTTATAAAGGCGAAGTTGTTGCGGAAGTGAGCGGTGGTAGTCTTTATGAGGAGCCGGAATTAAAGTCTGAATATATAGGATTGTCTCTTGAGCCTGTTGATGTAATAAGGATGATAGAGAAGAATAAAAATTTGATGTCGGGATTAGAACAAACGACATTAAAATATATTTATGATGTATTTCTAATACATGAAGAGAGAAACACAGAACTTATTTACGTAGCTTTTAGTGGCGGAAAAGATTCTATCGTGCTTCTTGATTTGGTGCAACGTGCATTACCTCATGATAAATTCCATGTTCTATTTGCGGATACAACAATGGAGTTAGATGATACATATATCGCTGTTGACGAAGCAAAAAGAAAATGGAATGACTTAAACTGGCATAGAGCAAAAGCAGATTTTGATTATAAAGAGTCGTGGCGAAAAATTGGCCCTCCAGCAGAAAAAATGAGGTGGTGTTGTAGTATCCACAAAACAGCACCACAAGTTTTACTTGTAAAAAGCATAATAAATAAATCTCGTTTCAAGACGCTAGTTTATGTTGGGGTTCGTGCAGAAGAAAGTGAAGCGCGTTCAGCGTACGAACCATTGTCGGAATCAAAGAAACATATAATGCAAACAAGCTGTTGCCCTATATTAAAATGGAACACAAGCGAATTATTTATCTATATGCTTGCAAACGATTTGTTCTTGAACAAAGCTTATCGAAAAGGGTTGACAAGAGCGGGCTGCATTTTCTGCCCAATGTCTTCCAAATGGTCATTTATGATTAATAGGAAGATAAATCAAGAACGTGTTGACGAATTTGTAAACATTGTTTCGGAAATGTCCAAAATCAAATTTGATTCTAGGGCTAATTTCGAAAAATATTTCAACGACAGAAATTGGAAATTGAGATTAAATGGTAGAGATTTGGTTTCTGGCGAAAGCAGAGTAATAGAGGTAGTAAACGGAAATAAAACCGAATTTTTGTTAACAAAACAAACAACATCTTGGAAAGTATGGATGTCTTGTATAGGAGAAATGTATAGAATTGATGAAAACAATTATTCTCTGCAATATTTAGATGTGATGCTAAATATAACTTCAGAACAGATTGGTGAAGCGATAAAAATTACATTTGAAACTCCTATAAAAACCAAAAACTCAATTCGCTTGATGTATCTAATAAGGAATGCCCTAAATAAGGCTACTTATTGTTTTGGTTGCAAAGTTTGTGAAGTGGAGTGTCCAATTGGAGCAATTAAGTTTGATGAGAATGGACAAGTTACAAATGAAGGCTGCATTCATTGCACGCACTGTTTAGATAGAGAAAAAGGATGCATAGCGGCACAATCGTTGTCGTTACCGAAAGGAGGTAATAAAATGGGGAAAAGAAATATAGCAGGCTATCAAACTAGAGGTTTCAGACAGGATTGGTTGGAACTGTTTTTTGACTATGGTGCTGGTGCTGAGTTTTGGAACAATGATAGAATGGGGCCAAATATGTTCGTAGCCTTTAAAACTTGGTTGCGAGATTCGAATATGCTTGTGGGGGATACTCCAACCGACATTTGTTCCAAATTGCTTAATCTTGGTAGTGATAACCTGATTACATGGGGAATCCTTTGGTCAAATTTAGCGTATGGTTCTCCGCTAATTAATTGGTTTATTACAAATTTACCAATAGGAATAGAATACGATAATACTGCCTTGCATATTTCGCTTGGGGATTCATATTCAAAAGCGGTTAAAGACAGCGCAATAAAGTCGATAAAAGAAACATTAAAGGCATCGCCTATCGGAAGTGAATGGGGAATGGCAATGGCGAACTGTAATACAAAGGGAAATGCCATTGTGTCATTTTCTCGTGAAGGCTGGCAAGAGCCTGAACCTTTGGTGATACTATATGCTTTATATTTGTTCGCTGAACATTGTGAAGGTGGAAACTATAACTTTACACTTTCCGAATTGTATGATGATTCGGAGGATAGGGTTGCATTAAGCCCTAAGGCGATTTTTGGTACAGATGAAACAACACTAAAATCAATTATGCAAGGGCTTGCAAATAATCATAGTGATTTTATTTCTGTTGATTTTAACAAGGGAATTATGGAAAATGTTTTCTTGAACAGAGAAAAAAAAGCTATAGATGTTTTAAGTTTGATTTAACGGAGGAAAAGAATAATGGCAAGGTTATACAAGGACTTTATAAAAGTAGACCCGAACTTTATACCAGTATTTAGCAAAAACAGCGATAAAATTTATCCTGACAAATGGCAATCGTTTTATCCGCATGACAGTTTCAAGGACATTCTTAATAAGGTTGTAGATACTCTTGAGAAGGGGAATGAAACGAAGGATCACTCAATTTGGATGAGTGGTGCTTATGGTACAGGAAAAACATATGCTTCTTTTGTTATCAAACATATTTTGGAAGATGATATTTCAAGCATCGAGCCTTATTTTATTGAGAATAACATGCAAGCATTACTTGCAAGGGTTAAGGGAATTAGGGCAAAGGGGAAAATTCTCGTTGTACAAAAGAGCGCATCGGCTGGCATCGACAAACAAAATAAGTTGTTTAATGCCATTATAGAAGCGGTAAAGGAAGCTTTGAAATCGGAGGGGTATGATTATCCAGGATCTAAAAGTTTGCTTGATAAAGTTATTACAACATTGAAAGACCCCGATTCCACATTTAACTTTGCAGGCGCCTTTAACAAGTATCGTTCTAAATTTACAGATTACGATTCTCCACAAGGAGTTATTGAGGATCTAGAAGAGCTTGATTTGGACGAAAAGTTGGAATTGCTTGATACTATTGTCGAAGTGGCTGATTTGGAATCTTTTACTTGGGCATTGTCGCCTGAAGAAGTTATTAATTGGCTTGAAGATGTTCGTAAGGGCAATAATATTTATTCCATTATGTTCATTTGGGACGAGTTTACGGAATATTTTAAAAACAATCAAAACAACATTACGGGATTGCAAGAAGTAGCAATGGCAGATTCAAGAATAAATTTCTATTTCTTCTTGATAACGCATAGTGCAGTTGGTCAATTAATTCAGGATCAACAAGCACGAAAAATTATTGAAGCGCGTTTCAAACTGACTCGTATCGAGTTGGAAGAAAGCACCGCGTTCAAATTGCTTGGACAGGCAATTAGGCATGAACCAGATTTAATAAACGAATGGAACAGTATAGTAGATGAGCTGTGGGGCGGTGTTAAAAGAGGCTGTGTTGATGTAATTAAAGGCAAGGATATTTCTATTAAAGATAGCGATTTTAGAGAGCTGCTTCCTTTGCATCCTTATGCGGCATATTTGCTAAAAATAATTGCGAAAGACATTAGTTCGAACCAAAGAACGATCTTCCAGTTCTTAAGCGGAGATTACTCAGATGACAATAGAATTAACTTCAAGTCATTTATAGAGCGTTATGCTTATGAATTTGGGAAGTGGAATTATTTGACAGCGGATTATCTTTGGGATTATTTCTTTACCGCAGATAACGTAGACCTTGATAGCACATTCACTGCTACAATAAGCCACTACAATAATTATGTATCTCTGTGCCAAAATGATAACCAAAAAAAGGTTCTCAAAGTAACCTTGCTTTTGGCCGCTCTTCAATCTAAAAATGGAGCCGAAAGTAGAAGTGGCGCTACTTCTTTGATGCGTCCTACATTGGTCAATATTAAGGCTTGTTTTGCAGGCACGCCACTTGAATCATCTGTCGAACAAGAGTTAAACTATTTTACTACTAAAGGAATTGTTGGTAAAATTGAAGATTCTCGAGAAGTACTGTTCGTTATGACTTCTGCGGCAATAGATACCGAACGAATGAACAGTATCATAGAAGAAACCAAGAGAACAATTTCTTTTGAGAAATTAGTGGCAGAACGTTCCTATAAAATTAGCGAACAGTTTGAGCCGAACGACTTCTTGAAATATAGACTAAAGATAGGTATTGCAACCCCTGTAAATTCTCGTCAGGTGGCTGAAAGCTTGGCAAATTGCGGAACAAATGTTGTTCCTACTATTTTCTTGTATGCAAAAAATGAATTTGAGCAAGGAAAGATAAGAGATAGTATCAAACAAATTTTTGATAGAATCCCGAATGGTATAGTAGTTGACTTTTCTGCAACACCATTTACGGATGTTTCTTATCAGAAATTTATTGAAAGTAAAGCAAAAGAAAAATATTTTTCTGCACAATCAAATCAAAAATCACAATGTGAGTTGGCGCAAAAATCGTCTTTAAACATAATCAATGAGTGGACAAGAAAGCTTATTGCTACAACTTTGGGAGTGTATACTTCTGTTGATAGAAGAGATGCTGTAACGGGTGGTTCTAATCTCAGAAAAAAACTGCGAGAGATAAACACGGAAATATTTAGTTGCGGTCTTGAATCAATTTCTCAAAATGATAAATTGTTTGCTGAAACTGGATTTAAGGAAACTGTTGCACAAATGGCAATGGGGAAAATCTCCGTTCCTGCGAATTATAGTTATTTGAGAACCATTTCAAACAAACTAGAGGCTGACGGTATTTGGAATGATTCAAAATATTATGAAGATAAGCCTACCCATGCGGTATCAAGGATGAAACTTGCCGTTAATGCAGTTGTAGAAAAAGGTTTTGAAAACTCGCGTATGGTTAGTATATCAGATATTTGGCGTGAATTAAAAAAGCCCCCGTTTGGTTTATTGCCAAATACGGGCTCCGTATTCCTTTTAGGTTTTTTGCTTTCTGAATACGCAGATAGCACTTATTATAAGAAGGATACAAACAGCAATACTGTTTCACTTAACTATACGGATTTGTGCGAATTAATCTTCGCTGTTGTTAAAGGTCTTCCTAAAGCAGAGGGGCAATATATAGTAAAGCAAACCAAGGAGCACGCATTCTTTTGTCAAAAAACCGGCGAAATATTTAAGATTGCAAAAGAGAAGCGTAATTCTATTGATGATATAGCAAAGAACATCAACATCTATCTTACAAACAATAATTATCCTATGTGGTCGCTTAAGTACTATATTGAGGAAGAAATGTACGACCACGAAATGAAAGATTCTTTGGTTACTCTTACTGAAATGTTCTGTGAGTTTGTATCCCCTGAATCTAAAATTGGTAGAGAAAAGACCAAGGTTGCAGAAGATATTTACAGAATATATATTGATAATACAGGTATTGATGATGTATACTGTGAAATTCTTAACGCTCAGAACATGAGACTTGGAATGGAATATTATATTGCTCAATATAAGCCCGAATTAACACAAACTGCAAGTGCATTAAAGATAGAAAGTAAAGAATATCTTGCCATGCTGAATGAAAAGCTTTCAGCAGATTCTTCATACTTATGGCAAATTGGCGATACCAATCATCAAATTGATAATCTGTATATTGATTTACGATTGATATATGTGGCAAATAGACTATTGACTACAAAACAAAAAGACTATAAAGAAGTAAGGCTTTCATTGATAGAAAAACTAAACAATGTTAAGGTTCCTCTTCCGATTTTGCATGAACTAAAACCCGATCTAAGAGCTATTTTAGACCAGCTTTGTGCTATAAAGGATGGACAGTTGTCTAATAAAGAAGAAGCTATTCGTATTCTTGATGCTTCAGTAGATGAGTTCAATGAATTCTTTAATAACCAATTCGAGGTTTTCTCGTCGGCATTAAGTAAATATGTGGATCCGCAAATTGTCGCTGATGAAATAGACAATCTATACAATAATACAGAATCAGGGACTCTATTCAAAACAATAGATCAATTTGCTATTTACATGAAGAGAGAGCTTGACAAGTTTAGGAAAAACAAAAAGATTTTGAAGATGTTTGAAGCATGGAAAAATGCTACGGGCACTCAAAGTCCCTGTGAATGGTCCAAAATAAACGGCATACCGATTTTATGTTTATTTAGCGATAATTTGCAACTGGCACAAAGGGTGTTTGCTGTTCTTAACAAAGAAACTGCATTTGCATCAGAAAGCGAAATAGATAAGGCTATTATTTTTATAAATAGCAAGTCGTTAGAAATCCTCAAGAACAAGGGTGAATGCGACAAGTTCTTCATTGAATATTTCTGTTCGGAATATTCTTATGTGGTTGAAAATGCAGATGCTCTTAGAGATAGAATCAGAACATTAACGACATGTAGTGTTTATGAGTGGTTCTTTAAGAGAGATGCGTTAAGAAAAGATATTATAAAATATGCCAAAGAAAGGTATGAATTAAAGTATCGTTCTCAAGTAAAAGATAGGGTAAGAAAAATGACGGCTGAACAAGCCCAAAAATTCCTTAACGAACTAATAGAGAATGATCCATTACTTGGAATTAACATACTTAAATCATAAGTGGAGGAGCAAATGACTTTCACATCAATAGAGAAATTAAAAGAATATCTGAGTGAAGACCAAAAAAGAGCCACAATAAGTCCTATAAGGTTTATCAATGTAGAAACCATGGAAATGTGGAGTGAAGTAAAGAAAGTGGTTTTATCGTTGAGTGATAATAGTCTTTTTCTTTCCGATTTTTGTGAGGGCGAAGACACAACTCCTAACATCAAACGAGCATTGAGCCGGTTGAAAACATATGATAAAACTGTATGTGTTGTACCATTGTCTGAATATTTGCGTATAAAGCCTGAATCTGCTTTATCGACAATCAACAAGATACTCTCAACAGAGTATGCCAACAATGAAAATGGCAAATTGCGGATATATTTTTTAATGTATAGAATGAAGGACATTCTTAGAAATGTTCCAAGTGATGATCCAAGAAGACAAAATACAATTCTGTATTTGAACACGTCGGAAGAATCAGACTATTCTTTGACAATTATCCAAGATGATATTAAGGTGTCCATTCATGGCAATGAAATCTATGGGTTTAAAAAATATCTGCAATATTGGGAGCAGAATCCTGATAAACCACTTATTCTACATACTAAAAATGCCATTTATTTCGAAGAAAACAATTTCTTTGATAATGTTATGGTCATTGCAAATTCCTTTGATTTGTTAAGATATAGATATGATCTGCCAATCAAGTTAGAGCATTCTCTTGGTAGTGTAGAAAATTGGAATTCTTTGGCGAAATCAGTAACCCAAGAAGGCAATTTTGAATCAGCTTGCAAGGCAGTTTTCCGCACAAATAAATATGAAATGGATTTGTTCGGACAATGGAATAAGTATGATGAATACAAGAAATGGTTAATTTGGCTTTGGACAAAGTGTCAAAGTGGAACATCATATATTGTTACATGTGCCAATGAAACGAGAACAGTAGAACAGTTTCAAAATGAGCTGTTTAGCTCTATTATATGTTATGCTTCAAAATCTTCTTATGCAAGCGTCTATGCTGAAAGAAAGAAAGTGTTGAGTTTGATGCAATTGTCCACATTGCCAGAGGGTTTTTTGTCTAAATTAAGTGATTTATCTGAAATAGATGCTTTGAGATGTTTGACAGATTTAACACTTGTTGAAAAGAAGGCTATATTTGATTTGCTTAAGGGATTTGGATATAATCGCAGGCGTGAGTGTTACGAGGTGTTAAAAAGTGTTTATCCGGATTTGTATTATTATTTTGTTGGAAATAAAACGGATAACCCTGCAAATATGACCGATAGGCATAAAGTATATTTTGAGAAATATAAGTGGCAAAAAATAACCAATACATTAACAGAAGACTTTAATAGTTTGGTAAAACAATATGCTTACGAAAAAGGAGAATCAGTCTTCTCTATTCAACCACGGAGTCTTATTGTTTCTGCATTATATGACGACGAGACGGCAGTTTTATTCGTTGATGGTATGGGGGCAGAATATGTTGATTATTTAAGCAACCTTTTTGCTGATTTGCAAGAAAACGAATACTCTGTAAGTTATAATGTTGGATATTGCCATTTGCCAACAATAACAGACATCAATAAAGATTTTCTAAAGGACAAGAAGACATTAGAACCCATACACGCGTTAGATGAGTTAAAACATTCTACGTTTTCTTATCCTTTGAATATCACAAAAGAATTCGATGAGTTGAAAAAAATAAAAGAGTTAGTAATGGGGGCTTTTAATGAAACAACCAAGAGAATTATTATCGCGTCTGACCATGGAACAAGTAGACTTGCAGTGTTGGTGAGAGAAACAAAATTCGATAACAAAATTAAAGCAGATGGGCTTGAGATTTATAGATATGGCAGATATTGTACAGGAACTGATTTAGAACAAGAATTGCCAACTGCAATAAATTTTGACGACAAATTGATTTTTGCCGATTATACTAGATTTGAGCAAAAAGGTGCACCGTCTGATGAGGTTCATGGGGGAGCATCATTAGAAGAATGGCTTGTGCCAATTGTTTGCGTCGAGAAAAGAATTGCAGAGAACAAACAAATAGAAAAATGCGAGATAGAAACAACGACACCAATAGTGCGACCAGAAATCGGAACAGGACAAGTTAAAATAGCGTTTGTGGTTCGTGGTAAAAAGTGCAAGAAAGTTTACTCGACCATAAAGGGAATTCGCTATGCTTGTAGTGAAAAGGATTCTGAATACTTCTTTAACTACATTCCACTGAAGAATGAAACTGAAGTAAAAGTAGTAGTCTCAGATAGTGCTCTGCTTGGCGAGTTTGTTGTAAAGATAAAACAAAAAATATCCCAAAACAAGAATTTTGACATTTAAGGAGGCTTTTTAAAATGGGCATCAATGAAGTTGAAGTAAAATTAAAAAAATATTATGGCGATATGCTAGTATATAAATCATCTGCGAATTCAAAGTTCTTTTCGGCTTTAAGTTTGCCTTCGTTTATGAGAGATTGGCTTGTTATGAGATTTTCTGATGAGCAAGGCAATATTAACAAAGATGAGGTTTCGGCTTACGTAAAAAGAGTAATTCCCAAAAAAGAGCAGTGGAATGAGTATTTGGTGGATTTGCTCCACAATAATCAATCTGCAAGGTTTTTAACGAAAATTAAAATAGAATTCGATGCATCATCAAAATCTGCATTGTTTTCTTTGCCAGATTTCGGTGTGCCGAAAAAAAAAGGAGAAGCAATTGTCGATTGGAGCGTAATAGAAAGTCATCGTGATTATCTTCTATCGCCAAACGAAGTTTGGGGAATTGTTGAGATAGTGTGTGAACCAGATGAAAACGAAAAAAAGAATGTGTTTAGATTGGTTGATTTCGCGCCGTTTTGCCCATATACAATTGAGTTGGATTATTATGTTAAGGCACGTGATTATTTTACTATTGATGAGTGGATCGATATAATGATTAGTGCTATTGATTATAATCCCAAAGGGTATGTAACCAAAAAACAAAAATTAACAATGTTAAGCAGGATTCTACCCTTTATAGAAAAAAGGCTAAATCTAATAGAACTGGCTCCAAAAGAAACAGGAAAATCATATGTTTTTGCACAAATAAGCAAGTATGGTTGGCTTGTTAGTGGCGGCAGTATATCAAGGGCAAAGATGTTTTATGATATTAGCAAACGCACACAAGGGTTAGTTTCGCATTATGATTATGTGGCGTTCGATGAAATACAGAGCATCAAGTTTACTGATGCGATGGAAATGCAGGGTGCATTAAAAGGGTATCTTGAAAGCGGCGAATATCGCGTTGGCGATTATAGAGGAGTTGGCGATGCCGGTCTAATATTACTTGGTAATATAGATTCAGAATTGATGGATGTAAATCAGAATATGTTTTCTGATTTGCCCGAAATCTTCCACGAGTCAGCATTATTGGATAGATTCCATGGCTTTATTAAAGGATGGGATATTCCTAAAATGAAAGAAAGTCTTAAGGCAAACGGTTGGGCGTTAAATACAGAATACTTTGGCGAAATTGTTCACATGCTGCGCGATGAATTGTGCTATCGAGCAGTGGTAGATCAACTGCTTGAACTACCGAAAAATTCAGCCACTCGTGATACTGAAGCAATCAAACGCATTTGCACAGCATATCTAAAGCTTTTGTTTCCTAATGCAACAGATGTTTCAAAAGTCAATATAGAAGAATTTGAAACATATTGCCTTGAACCAGCAAAGGAAATGAGAAGAGTAATTAAAACTCAACTTGGTATTATTGATAGAGGAGAGTTTGCGGATAAACCAATTCCTGAAATTACAATTAAGGAGCAATATCGTGAAAACAGGTAATTGTAAAAATTGTGGAGCGGTATTAGATAAAGACACAATAGCATTGAACAAGAAGTTGCTAAACAGTGACATAAATGAGTTCTGCTGCTTGGAATGCTTGGCAGACATGTTTGACTGTTCCGTTGACGATTTGAAAATCAAGATTGAAGAATTCAAGGAAGAAGGATGCACCCTTTTTAAATAAAAGTATATGAAGCAAATAATATATGCAGATAATGCTGCAACAACAAAATTGGATAGATTAGCTTATGACGCTATGCTTCCTTGGTTGCTTGACAATTTTGGCAATCCATCTCAACCCTATTCTTTAGCTCGTGAACCCAAAAGAGCACTTGAAAAAGCAAGAGTTGATATAGCGGCCTGCATAAATGCAGAACCTGAAGAAATATATTTCACTTCTGGCGGAACAGAAGGTGATAATTTTGTAATTAAAGAAATTGGGACAAAGCAAGGTTGCGTTGTTGCAAGTGCATTTGAACACCATGCAGTTTTGAACCCTTGTAAAACGTTAGAAACAGCTAACATCAATGTGGGTTATATTATGCCATCTAGTACCGGGCATATAGAGCCGACTGCGCTAAAATCATTGCTTGATTTTCCAACGGGGCTAGTTTCTATAATGTTTGCAAATAATGAGATTGGAACAATTCAACCTATAAAAGAGTTGTGCGATATTGCTCATTCAAAAGGTTGGCTTTTTCATACAGATGCTGTTCAAGCGATTGGGCATATAAAGATTGATGTCAAAGAGTTGGGTGTTGATTATCTAACTGCATCAGCGCACAAATTTAATGGCCCAAAAGGTGTAGGATTTCTTTATATTAAAAAGGGATCCCCAATTACGCCTCTTCTTGAAGGAGGAAACCAAGAGAAAGGTGTGCGTGCAGGGACAGAAAATATTCCTTCTATTGTGGGTATGGCGGTGGCTCTAAAGGACAATTGTCAGAACATTGATGACACCATTCACCATCTTACATGTGTTGAGCAGGCTTTTTTGAACGAATTAAAATCAACCGACCTTGATTTTATTGTAAATGGCAGTGAGAACAAGTTGCCAGGGTTGATAAGTATAAGTTTTAAAGATTCTGACGGAGAAATGCTTTTACATAGGCTGGATCTTATGGGAATAATGGTTTCTACGGGTGCAGCTTGTGATAGTAAAACAACACAAGTTTCGCATGTTTTAAAGTCCATAGGATTAGATGAAAAATATGCAAAAGGAACAATTCGTCTTTCTTTTGGCAAAAACAACACAGTAGATGATGCAATAAAAATTGGGTTAGCATTAAAAAAAATATTACAGTAACAAGAGTATTTTTTAGTTGCAGATAGAAAGATTAGGGTGCTTTAGAAGCAATATTAAAGCCGAGAGCGAGTGGCTCCCGGCTTTATCATTTTATTGTTGAGGTATGTAGGTTTTGTCCTCAACCGTTACGGTTTTGTATGTTGTTCCGTTTATTTGTTCAGAGCCTGTCTTGGGACGTCCGCAAGACGCTGCTCGAAGCACAAATTTTTCGGGTTCGGGTTCGGTCAAACGCTCAATGTTTCCGTCAAGGAATTGTGTATCGTCGGATACTTCGATAATGTCAAAGCCACGGCGAACAAGGTCGGCGGAAAACTGCCATTTCTTTTCAAAGTATCCATACGAGTCCATAATGATGGAGATGTCTTTTTCTTTGTGATATGCGGTGATTCTGTAATAATTTGCCATAGTATTTTCTCCTTTATGCAGCAAGTTTTTTGAGTTGTCTATTTGCAAACGGCAACCACTTTTTGTTTACAAACTCAAGTATGGTGTCGTTCGGGGTGCTGTCGTGCTTTCCGTAACATTGAAGTATTTTCTTGCGAGAAGGCGAGTATTCCACTGTTACAAGCGGTGTATTCGGAGCTTCTTTCGTTCGGATAAAGAAGATAAGGGATTCTTCTCGCACAAACTTTTGGTCATAGTTCATACGCCCAACGCAATGTTCAAGGATTTGACCTTCTCTCACAAGGTCGCTTGGGGATAGGGCGATGATTGCAACATAGTCGGACTTTCTGTCATATTGCAAGCCCAAATACTTCTCGGCAACCGCTGCGAACTTTTTATAAAAATAGTCACGCTTCTGTTCGTCGTCCATTGCCATCATCGTGTGGTATTCGTCAATGCGTATATCGTGCCAACGCTTGAAATCGTGCGGGTAACGGTTTTTCTCATCGGTCATATTCAGTCCTAAATAATTGCACGCATTCCAATAGTCAAGATAACTGTGCGTATTGGTGTTTTGTTTGGACAAGTAGTGATATAGTTTTTCTCGCTCGCGCTTGAACGCGTCTCTCAAAGGAGCCACGGTTTGGTCTTTGTCCATAGAGAGTTTTGCTCTGTAATATGCTTGCAACTCAAGTACGTTGCGATTCTTTTTGTATGCCTGCAAAACAACGGGTATATACAGAAAAGACTTGTTTAACGTGTTCCTGTTTTGAGCGAGCCATTTGCAAAACCGCTTATCATGTCCGCACAATTTTAATATCTGTTTTGACATAGCGAGATTATGCAGTCCGAGTTTGGTTAGATATTCGATTTGCGGATACTGTTCGTAAAGACGCAAATATTTGAAAATGTCAACCCCAGTGAATCTGTCTATTGCGCTGAACTTGTATTCCGGGAAGTGTTCAAGGATATATTCGCGGTTGACTATCGGGGCATACGGATCGTATAAATTGTCAACCGTCCAACCCCATTCGCTATATTCGTACCAAGGCTTATATGAAGTCAATCCCTCGGCATGCCAGCCAACAGAATATCCGCCAATGTTGGTGTAATACATATCCTTTACAAAGCATTTGTCCGAGTGAACACCGTGCACCGCAACTTGTTTGCAATACCAAACGCCTTTCTTGACCTTGACCGCAACGGTTACTTTGACAAGCTCGCCGTCGTTTTTGGTAAGGTAAGAATAGAAATGGTTTCTTGCATAAGTGCCGTTGTAAAACTTCTTGTCGTATTGGTGTATTTTCTCTCTTATGTATTTTGGTATAGGTTTTATTTTTTCGATTTTCATATTATTTTACCTCCAGTGTGTTTCCGAAAATGTCAAACAATTTGTCATAAACGGCATTATCGACTTTTGTGTTTTCATCACTCAAAATCTCGCCCGTTTCAACGTCAACAATGCGCTGAAGTTCAGGTTTTGTTTTCGAGATAATTCGTGTTTGTCCGTTGGTTTCAACAACCAAAATATCGTGATGGACGGAAATTTTATTGAAGTAGATTTCGGCAGCGTGATAAGGGAATCCAACCAATGGCACGCGCTCTTGTAAACCACAATCTCGACTTGTCAAAGTTAGATCGATTTCTCTTGCGATTGCCACTGCCTTATCACCCAAAATCTCGTAGAAGTCACCGAGCCTGTAAGCGATAACATAGGCGGGGTTTTGTTGTTGCAAAGCCTGATATTTCTCAAAGAAAGTTCCGTTTGGTGTGTTGCTTGCAACGGGTGTTTGCTCATCGTTTCCGTTTTGTTCAATAACTTCATTTTCTTCCGTATCGACACTTGAATTGTCTGTTTCGTGTTCTTTAACTTCTTGTTCTGTCAAATTGTCAAAAAATGAGAATTGAACGTTCTCTTGCTTTTTCGGTTCGGGTTTTGCTTTAACCGTATTGGATTCGACACGTTTAACTGTGGGTTTGTATTTCGCTCCGTCAAGGGTATAAAGCGCCCCTTCAATGCTGTCTTCTTCAAAGAAATGAATTGCCCAACCATACACGGTTTGGTCGTCGATGAAAGTTGAATTTGCACCTTTCTCGGCAAGTTTTCGTGCCTCATCGCATGCGTATTTTATAAAGCCCGAAAGCGTCTTTTTGTTGAGCAAGGGCTTACCGTCTTTCTCAAACGGTGTGCCGTTGTTTATCTTGTCTGCAAGGGTTTCGCTCGCGTTGTTTTGCAAGTAATTGAGTATCAATTCTTCTTGCTTGTTTTGCGGTGTAAGATTTAACTTAATCATCGTTTTCACACTCCTTTTCGAGCATTTTCAAAATGTCTTTTTCTTCGTATCCGACAGAGCAAAGCCAGATAATCGTCGCAAGCACTTCAAGGCCCGCACCTTGTCTGTTTTTCTCAAATAATTTTTCGTATTGAGTGCAATCGCCGCTTGTAAACCATTGATATTTGTTGCAAAGGCGATATAGGGTTTCTGTTGAAATTTTCATTTCTTATGCTCCTTTGATTTTTTAATAAAAGAGAGATTGTCTTAAAACGGACAACCTCTCCAAAGTTTTTTATATTCGAGATATGTTTTTATCGGGATTACAACCCATACGGCATTGGTTATAGGCTTTCGTGTTTTTCTGTCCGGCGGTGAATGAGTTTCATACCACCTTACTTCCCAGAAAGCCAAATCGCGAGAATTTGTTACGAGAAAGATTTTCAGTTTTCGTTTGCCTTTTTGTTGATAACAAACTTTATAGCCGTATTCGTTTTTCGTCATAAGCCGTAAACCCTTTGAGCGATTCTCGGCAATGCCGAAAAGAAATTGCAGTTCATAATTGTCGAGTGCAACTTCTTGTTGTGAGCAAAATAGTTTCTGTCGGCGTATTCATAGCCTTGCCTTGTCAGCCGTTTCAATTCGTAACGATCGCTGCCGTCGTGGTGGTATCCTTCGATAATCAGATGCCCGTTTCGGTCTATCACCTTTATATTGTCAAGGTGTTGAATCATAGATTGAAAATCTCGGTAGCAAGTGATGAATGTTCCGCCGTCGAAATTGCCGTTCCATCTTCCGCAAGTTCCCGTCATAAGGTAATAACGAGTTTTGAAACTGGTTTCGAGAGCGTCTTTCAAATCTCTCCACGTTTCTGCGTTTTGGAAGTCAATTTCTTTGTAGACTGTTTCGTCGGGAATATTTTCTTTGCAAGCCCAACCGTTTTCGTCGGCATAAACCGCAAAGAGAAAATCCCTTGTTTCGTCAAACTTTTTGTAATTTTCTGTATCATCGTAAAGCACGATTTCTTTTGTCTTTTTCATTTGAGTTCTCCTTAAAAAAGTTTTGAGATAACGATTTTCTTATATTGCAAGCCGTTATCCCGTCTGAATTTGCTTACAGCCTGTTTTAATGTGTAAAACATATAAGATTGCGATACGTGCGTTTCTTCGTCGTAGTAGTCGAAGACGAGCGTTCCGAAGTGGTTGTAATAGTAGAATATATATCTCATTCTTCAACTCTCCTGTAAACGTCATCTGCATAAAACTGACAGACAAACCAATTAAAAAGGGCGTGACATTTCACACCATTATAATCGACTATGTAATCGTTGTTTCCGACTTCTTCCAAGACGGTTATTTCCGCCATTTCGCCGTTAAGCGAGTGAATGTGTGCCATTGCTTTATAACTCATTTGAGTCTACCTCCAAAATACGTAATTCAAGAAATTCGTGTAAATACCAGTCAAGTTTGCAAGAGAGATTCCACCAAAGTTCGTGTTCTTCGCCGTCGGTAAAGGTTTCGTTGCAATCCAATTCATAGTTGTGTTGCAATTTGTCGTTTTCAAAAGCGTTTCCAGCCCAACTCATATCGGTATTCTTTTCGTTTTCGATAATCTCATTAAAGCGTTCAATGGCTTTTTCATAAGAAGAAAACGCTTGCGTATCTACGCCGTCGCAATCCTCTGTGCAATATTGAAATAAAACAAGATAAATTTTCATATTTTCACCTCACGCAACTCTTTTAATTCCACCGCCGAACGAGCGGATACCGATTGTGCCGAATTCAGAGCAAAAGTCATCGGTTTTATTCCATACGTAAGCGTAGGCGTAATAATACCTGTCTGTCTTTTCCAAAAGCGTGTCCCACTCTTCCTCATAGTCGGTAACAATAAGGAAATCATATAACTCGCCGAATTCCGTGTATTCGTGTGTCACGGCATATACAAGACAATCGTGTTCTTTCTCAAATGTTTCGATTTTCTCTTGCAATTCCGGCTCTTGATAAGCCCAAAATCCGCCAAAGCCTTCGTAATAGCAAACGTCGTTGTGCTGCTCAAAGCCTTTGATGTATGGCTTGTAGATGTCCAATTTCTTCATCAGTTCAAGTGCTTTTTGTTTCTTTTGTTCAATGGTTATGTTCATAGGTAATTCTCCTTTTAATAAATTTCAATTAAGCCGTTTTCGCATTTGTAAACGTTGTAATCGCCACAGTATCTGCCGTAGCGTTCAAGGTCAAAAAAGTCTAATAGGTGTTCAGGGATGTTATACCCGCAACATTCAAGCAGTTCTTTTCCGTAATCTTCCCAAGTGAAGCCACTCCAAAGATTGACGTTATCGTCCCAATTCTCACCGCGGTTTTTTACAAGTTCTTCAAAATCGTCATAGTTTTTAACATCAAGGAAGGCGCAAAGTTCTTTGTATTTGTAATCGTTGGTAAGGACGCCAGATTCGTAAAGCGTGTTGAATAGGTTTTCGGGATTCATATAATCCCAATTGACAGAACGGTCCGATATACCTTCAATGTCTTGTATAAACAATTCTTCGTCTATACCATCCAGTTCAAAGCCTTCTCGTTTGAGTTCTTCAACTATTTCTTCCCAATCGTTGTAGTCCGATAAATCAAGCCAATTAGAGCCTAAGGCTCTTTCGTTGCATTCGTTGTAAGAGCCCCAAGATCCGATAACAATACTTATGTTTCCTTTCATTTCACATCACCTCAAAATCTTCGATATAAATTCTGTCGTAGTTGCAGCCGTATTCAAAATACTCGCCGTTTTCGTCTTCGTATAAGTCGTAGATTAAAACGCTTATTCTGCCGCGATTTGTAACGGCAATCTGAACTTCGTTATCGGTTGCAAAAACAATGTTAAAAGTGATATAAGTTTCACCGTCAAAATGTTGATATTCAGCCATTTTCTTTCTCCTTAAACCGTTTTATACCATACCGAGTATTCGATTTCGATATCGTTGCCTTCATATTCGTAATACATAGTTACGTAACCTTTGAATTCATTTTCTTTACCGAGTATCGGGTGACAATGCTGTTCAACTTCATTAAATGCTATCGTATAAGGCTTGCCTGTTTTTGAACCGCACCTGCATAGCAACGTTCCTTCTTCGTTAAGAAATCCGAGACCGGAAATTTTGTCGTCAGAGTTGCCTCTGACTTTCTTGATTGAGTAAACAACTTTTTTCATTTTTTTGGAATACCTCCATATTTTATTTTGCCTTTCGGCAGGGGCAAAGTAGCACAGGTCGAAACTCATTTGATTTGTAAATTATGTTGCAATGGGCAGTAGCAACTACAAACTAGTTTTGAGAGAAAAATAGTGCCGTAAAAAGAAAAGAGCCAAACTATTTCGAGCCTGACTCAATCAGTAAATATAAAAGTTTTAAGTGCTATTTTTCGCGATAGTTGCTATTGTCGCTGACTTGTGCTACAACAGCAACCACGAAAGGCAAATAAATAAATGAAAATATTGAAAAGATTTATGTGGAATGATATAATATATTCTTAACTTTTGTTAAGAGTATAAGCCGAGGAGGAATATTATTGTGAATACTATTTATGACAAGTTAATCGATTGGGCAAATAATAAAGGATACTGGGCACAGGTATTATTAGATTCATGCTTTAAGAATAATAAAATAACAAGTGACAATCTGGATGAGATTGTTTTATGCTATGAAAAGGCAAATTGTCCAAATATCTCTTTTGAGAAAAAAGATGAACCTTCAATGACAAAATCCTTTTTATTATCTATAAAGAATGTAAAGAATGTAAATTTATTATTGAATGATCAAGAGTTGAAATTCAACAAAAATCTAACGGTAATATATGGTTCAAATGGTTCTGGAAAAACAGGATATGTGAGAATATTAAAGTCAATGGGAGATTCTTTGGATTCAAATAGTCTAATTTATACGAATTTGATAGATAAGGATTTGTCAGAGCAAACCGCATCAGTGTCATTTTTAAATGGCAATGACGAGAAAACTTTTGTGTGGAACAGTAGAACACCTATAAGTCTAAATTTAAAGATTTTTAATTCTAATTGCGTAAAATTCTCCTTAGATAGCAAGAAAAACATATTATTTATGCCGAAAGACTTTAATTATTTCAATATAATTAATGTCGCCACAGTGGAACTTTCTAAGAAGGCAAAGATTCGATTGGAACAATTACATGCGGAGTTGCAACAGTACGAGATTTATGATGGGACGGAAGTAAGTTCTTTACTTTCATCTATTTTAGAAAAAGGAAATGTTTGTGATATTGACTCTTTTATTAAATCTAAGAAGTATGATTTAGAAAGTGTTGCAAAAGTAATAAATGAATTAAACAAAAAATCAGACTTGCTTAATCCTATTGTTATAAGTACACAAATTGGAAATATTGAAAAAGTGAGAAACAAACTAAATGAATTAAATGTATTTTTGTTTATTTCATCTGGATTATACAATAAAAGTTTTTGGGATGATTATAAAAACGACTTAATCGAGTTAAATGAATTAATAAAGAAAAATGTTAAAGTTGAAGATTTTGTCAAAAATTTGGAATTGGAAGAAGAACAACAAGTGCTTTTTAGAGATTTTTTGTTAGCTGCTGATAGATTCCTCAAATCGAAAAGTGGTATGAACTTTGAATCGGAAGAAAAATGTATTTTTTGCGGGCAGCCAATCGACAAAGATGCTAAGGAATTGTTGGCATCTTATTCAAGATTTGTTACAAATGATAATGGCAGTATTATTAATAAGAAGATTAAAAAAATCGAAACACATAGAGCTAAAATGCAAGAGGCTTTGGTTAAACTAGAACAATTTGAATCATTTTTCTCAGATGAAGACCCGGATTTTTGTTCTAAAATTAGTATCTTAGCACAAAACATAGCAACAATTATGCGTTTTAATTATGACCCACTTCCTAATTTTGATGGGTATGACACGCTTTGCGATTTCGCCACTTTTAAAAACGACTTTGACGCAACATTAGATAAATACAATACTTTGTCAAAAACGTTAAAAGGGAATAAAGATAATATAGAAAAAGAAATTGCAAACAATCGCCTTCAATTAAATGAATTGAAAAGTGTAGCAACTTTATTGGGTAATGTAAATAGCATTTCAAACAATTTAAACAGTATAAAAAATGTTTTGCCATTGTCAAAAATTACTAATAGTAGCTTATCTGCTATTCAATCAAGCATTTTAACAAATAATTTTAAGGATAACTATCTAAAAGTATTAAATGAACAACTTCATAAATTTAGGGCTCCTAAAAATCTAAATTTTTCGCCTATGATAGTTTCTTCAAAATTGATGTTAAAACAATCATTTTTGGATGGAGACTATGATATGTATAGCATTATGAGTGAAGGAGAACAAAAAGTTGTAGCTTTATCACATTTCGTAGCAGAGAACCTGTTGGAAGACAAGGATAATGTATTGGTTTTTGACGATCCCGTAAATAGTCTTGATTTGCAAAGGATGGAGAATGTTGCAGAAAACCTGGTAAAACTATCTATTGAAAAGCAGGTTATTATATTTACCCATAATTTGGTTTTTGTGGGTATGGTAGATGATAAGGCAAAAAAGGTTTTGAAGGATGATGAGCGGTGTTATATTTGTGTTGAAAGAGCGTTTATAGATGATAAGCAATATACTGGTCTTGTAAAGTACGAACTCCCAAATTTAGAATCATATAGTTATTATAAAACACTATTGAATATAATTGCGACAAACGAGAAAGAGTTAAGGGAAGATAGTAAGAATATTCATGTCGCCTTTAGTTATATGAGAAGTGCTTTAGAGTTAATGGTTGAAGATAAGGTCTTTAAAAAAACAGTGAAGCGATATGAGCCGAACATAAAAATGTCATGTTTCGAAACAATTAATACAGAGGCAATAAAAGAACATGCCGCGCGAATTTCTAATCTACATAATAAGATATGTAGATATATAGAGGGACACAGTTCATCACCGCATTCAAAGAATGATCCGACACTTGAAGATTTTAGGGAGTGCTATGAAGAATTTAAAGATTTAGATGAAATCTTCAAAAAATAAAAAAACTATGTGATTTTAATATGTGTTCAACTGTGGTTGCTTTCTGCGCACCAAACAAGAATAAAACGAACCCGAGAGACAATCTTGAGTTCGTTTTGTTTTTTACAAGAGATTATTTCGGACTAAAAATCAAACGATAAAAACATTACAACTTTTAGCCGAGTGTTTTATCGATATTGTTTTTGCAAAAAATCAAAAATCACTATCCAGAACTTAGTTTATTTTGAAATTGACACCACATAAAAACAAAAAAAACCTCAAACAATTATTGACAAACATGGTATAAAACTGTATAATTTAAGAGCAAATGGAATATAATATAGCGAGGGAATATGGAACTTGTTAAATGCTTAAAAACTCAATATGGAGAAAACACGCCTATCAGTTTTGAAGATATTGCCAATGTTTGCTCCGGATATACAAGAGGACGTGCATATCAACTTATCGATGCCGCTATGAATAGCGGCCTTTTGGCTAAGGCGGGATATGATTGCTACTATATTCCAACAACAACTCCGTTTGGGAAGTCCTTGCTTAATCCCCGAAAGGTGATTGAGAAAAAGTATATCTCGAACAATGATGAAGTATATGGCTTTTATACGGGGTTGGCACTGCTTAATAGTTTTGGCATTACGACTCAAATGCCGAATGTCATAGAAGTTTTTACAAACAATGAAGCCACAAAAGCAAGACGTGTGACAATAAACAATCAAACGATTATAGTCAAAAGGGCGCGTACTACAATAAATAACTCGAACTACAAAGAGATGATGCTTTTGGAATTGTTCAACCTTGCGGATATTCGTTCTATTGACGCACGGGCGACACAAAAAATCGTTGATTATATGAAACAGAACAATATATCAGTTCAAGGTATTATGAAATACGCCAAGTTCGTTCCTGCGAGAGCTATAAAGAATTTTATGAGTAGCGAGGTGCAAAATGCTTTTGCATAAAGATAAAAATCTATTTGAACAAACGATATTTCAAGTTGCCCAAAGAAGTGGAATTGAGTCTGGAATTATAGAAAAAGATTATTATGTTTCGTTATTACTCAAAGAATTGAGTCAAACGCTGCCGTCTATGATATTCAAAGGCGGAACGTCTTTGTCTAAATGCCATAAAGTAATAAAAAGATTTTCTGAAGACATCGATATTACTTTGGATGAAAATCATTTGTCGCAAGGCAATCGCAAAAGCGTAAAAACGGCGATTGTAAACGCATGCGAAAAGTTGGGATTCTCTATATCGAATCTCGATGACATAAAAAGCAGAAAGGATTTCAACCATTACAAGATAGAGTATTCCGGCTTGTTTATGATTGACGGGCTAAAGCCTGATATAGAAATAGACACGATTTTTTCAATTCGGTCTTTTCCGTATGAGCAAAAATTGGCTACGAGTATAATCTATGATTATCTTCATGAAATGGGACTAGATGAATTTATCGACACATATGAACTTTTGCCGTATCCTGTAAACACCCAATCTATCGATAGAACCTTCATTGACAAGGTTTTTGCATTGTGTGATTACTATTTGGAAGGCAAAACAAAAGAGAGATCGAGACATCTTTATGACATCTACAAACTGTATCCGCTCTTATCAGACTATGACGCGATAAGAGCACTCGCCAAAGAAACAAGAGATGCGAGATTAAACAGCCCGTTTTGTGAGTCGGCAAATTCAACAAAAGACATAAACGTACTTCTTCAAGAAATAATCGATAAAGAGTATTATAGGATAGATTACAAAGAAAATACATCTGTATTAGTGTACGACAAAATTAGCTACGACGAAGCAGTTTCGGTTATTCCTAAAATAATTGAGCAACACCTTTTTTAACAAAGTATTCTTGACAAAACAGAACACGATTGAGACGTGCAACAACGCAAAATTTTTTGAAATCGTGCTTGAAAAATTGGTATTATTTTGGTATTATTTTGGTATTAAAGTTATTGCGGTGTTTTGAAAATTGCTCAAAACACCCCAAAAAATAGCCATTTTGGACGTAAAATAATGCCCAAAACGGCTTAAAACGTAATAAAATTGCAGTTTTTTGCGATATTTTGCAAGGAAAGATGAACTCCTAAGGGTTAGTTATGGGTTCGATTCCCGTCGGGAGTACCAAAAAGCAGACACAGACGTGTCTGCTTTTGCTATCCCTCCGGAGAATCGAACGGTTGTTAACACAGCCCGATTCCCGTACGCTCGGCAGGCTCGCTGATACACGGGAGTACCAAAACTGAAGACAGTCGTTTTTTTACACCCAACAGAGAATCGAACGGCTGTTAACACAGCCCGATTCCCGTACGCTCGGCAGGCTCGCTGCTATACGGGAGTACCAAAACAACTGTGAAGACAGTCGTTTTTATATGATGAAGAGAAAGGGCTGACGATTCAGGACGCATAAAAAAGATTTCGACTCGCGCTGCTTTTTTTTCGCTTTCCATAATTTTGCTCCTGAATGTTTTTTGATTTCTCAATCAAAGCATGCCAGACAAGAACAATACGAACCGTGGTCAAGACGTCGTATTGTTGACAAATACTGCGTTACGCTCGCGGCTTAGACATAAAGTATTAACCCGTTCGCGGGCCTTGTCTTTGCCTGAAAATACGGCGTCGGACTCGCGGGCGACCAAATCGTCCCAAAATAGAACCAAAATAAAGAAAAGATCCGAAAAAATTGATCAATAATTAACAATATGGTATTATGATTAAAGAAGGAAGACAAAAAACGACAATTAAAGGAACGGAATTTTAACATGATCGACCCGATTAGTACGATTGAACTGAAAAAGAGCATTCTTGAAGATAACGACGCCGACGCCGAAAAACTTCGCGCGGAACTTAACGCGCGGGGCGTTTATTATATCAATCTGATGTCTGCGCCGGGCAGCGGAAAAACCTCGCTTCTCGTTAAGCTTATCGGTGCGCTTAAAGACAGGTGCGCCGTCGGCGTAATGGAAGCGGATATCGACGGCGACGTGGACGCATATACCGTAAGAGAAGCCGGCGCCGAGGCAATCCAGCTGCACACGGGCGGCATGTGCCATCTTGACGCGGATATGTCCAGACAAGGCTTCAAGGAGTTTTGCACAAGCGCGGACGTCGTGTTTCTGGAAAATATCGGAAACCTTGTGTGTCCGGCGGAATTCGACACGGGCGCTCATCTCAAAATGGCGCTTCTTGCGGTTCCCGAGGGCGATGATAAACCGCTGAAATACACCCTTATGTTTTCGACGTGCGACGTTGTCGTCGTCACGAAAACCGACACGGCAAAGTACTTCGACTTCGACCTTGAAAAATGCAAAAAATATATCGCGAAAATCAATCCGAATGCAAAAGTTTTCGCCGTATCGTCCAAGACGGGCGAGGGCGTCGATACACTTGCGGACTGGATTTTCGACAGTTATAAAAATTGGCGCGAGGGATTGAAATGAAAGTTATTGCGGTCAAAGAAAGTATTTTTTCCAACAACGACAGGGTCGCGGACGAACTGCGCGCGTCGCTCCGAAAAAAAGGAGCGTTCATGATTAACGTTATGTCTTCGCCGGGCAGCGGAAAAACGACGCTTCTCACAAGGCTTATCAACGATATGAAAAGCAAAATCAGGATCGTCGCGATGGACGTTGATATCGAGACCGACGTCGACGCAAGGCGCATTGCGGAAAACACCGGCGTCGAAAGCGTGCAAATCCACAACGGCGGACTGTGCCATATCGACGCGCAGATGGTCACGGACGCGCTGGAACAGGCGGACTTTCCGGAAACCGATCTTATTGTGCTGGAAAACATCGGAAACCTTGTGTGTCCGGCGGAATTCGACACGGGCGCACACCTTAATATGATGCTTTTGTCCGTGCCCGAAGGCGACGATAAGCCGCTGAAATACCCGCTTATGTTTGAAAAGTGCGACGTGGTTGTTGTCACGAAAATCGATACACTCGAAGCGTTCGACTTCGAAATGACAAAGTTTGAGGAACGCGTCGGAAAGCTCAATAAAAACGCGCGGATTTTTAAGGTCAGCGCAAAAACGGGCGAGGGAATCGAGGCGTTGGAAAACGAACTGTACGAAAGAATAAAGCTTCTGAAAAAATAAATATCCATAAAAAAGGACGGCAACTTCAAACGAGATGCCGTCCTTGTTTTATATCCTTATCGGTATTGATTAAATGTGGGTTTTCTTTTTGATTTCGTTGTATATCGTGCGCCCCGTGAACGCGACAAGGAAAATAAGCGTTATCATGGATATTCCGAATGCCACCATCGGAAGAATTATTTCGGTGCACGCGCCCGCCATGACTGCCGCCGCCGGAACGATTCCAAGAAGACACGTCATCCACATATATCTGAAAAACGACTTGCCTTTTCTTTTGCGGAAAGCCCCGACAAAAACAAGGTGCAGGGCAAGCGACGATATGATTGTTACGGGCATCGCATAGGCAAAGCACCACTCTTTCGTTTTGAAAATATACTGCGCCGTAATGAATATGACGGACAGCATCAGCGTTTGCGAAAACACCTTTGCGCCGTTCGGCCCTTTGTAAAAAACGGTGGTTTTGAGTGTAAAATAGCCGTATAAAGTAAGGATTAGTGCAAAAACGCACCAAAGATACTTTCTTGCAACGGTAAGGTTGACGGCAATGCAGATTACGTTTATCGAAAGCGCGACGAGAAGATATACGCTTGAAAACGTCACCGGGTGCCCGATTTTTCTTATATGCTTTTCGGGAAACAACGGGCGCTCCGCAGGCTCGCCTTCGAGCGGGGATTTACACAGGGGGCAGACGTCGTAAATACCGTCGACGTGAACGCCGCAATTTTTACAATACATCGTTATTCCTCCCAATAGTTACTTCGCACGGTAACGTCCATACCTTCGCCCGCAAGGAAACGGAAAAATTCTTTTTCGACAGACGTGTCGACGAGTTTTCTTGCAAAAGTAAAGGTGGTTTTGTCGAGTGCGGATACGCTTGTCAGCGCGCGCGGCGACGTTTTTGCCGTTGACGCCATGATGGATATTTGATCGACCTTGGTTTTCATTCCGTCGGGAATCTGCACGACGCCCATGTTTGAAAACGTCATCGTTTTTTTGCTGTTTCCGAAGAAAAGCCCCGACGCCTTGAAAATAAATTGTTTTACGGGCAGGGGAAGTATGCGGAACAAAAACAGACGTTCCGTTTTTGCGGTTACGTTGATTTTGTTTTGCAAAACTTCTTTTTCGGTGTCCTTTTTCAGGCGGGTTTCGACGCGCTTTATTATTTCCTCAAACGACGGCGCGTCGTTGACGTCGACGCCCACGCGTGAGAACAACGAGAAGTTCAGCAAAGTGCGGCTCGGGAAAGGCTTTCTGAGATTTATCGGCACGAAAAGAACGATGGGCGGATTTCCGTCGGGCTTTGTGATTTTTGCCTTGTAAATCGCGTTTATGAGAACGGCAGCCGAATACGCCGTTACGGTTGTGTGATATGCGTGCGCGCGTTCAAGGAGTTTCGCCGTGTCAACGGTCCCCTCGATAACGCCGCTTCCCTTGAAGTCGAATCTGGCGTCGGGGAAAGTGTACGCTTTGCTGCCTTGCAGGTCCTTCACTCCTTTAAGGTGGAAAATGCTCACTTTTTGCGCGTATTTCAAAAAGCCGTCTTCCGCTTCGTCGGGCAAAGGCTCGCTTTCGGGCAGTCTGATTTTGCCCTCGGGATCCACGTCGTCGCCTGAAAGACGGACGTATTCGAAAAGTATCGTTTTGAAAAATTCCATGCAACCGTTTCCGTCGCAAAGGGCGTGGAAACAGTCGATTGAGATTTTGTTGTTGAAATAGGACACGCGGAAATTATATCCGTACGTTTCGATGCTGTCGATGTCTTTGATTAAGTAGTCGGAATCGGGCACGACCTCGGGCTTTCCGTCAAGTTCTTCCAAATAGTGCCAGAAAATCCCGCGACGCAAACATACGTTGAAATACGGATATCGCTTTATCGAGTTTTGCAGGGCGGTTTGAAGCACGGCGGGATCGACGTCGTCGCGCATAATCGCCGATATTCTGAACAGGTTTTGTATGTTGCTTTTCAGGTTGAACGGATATATCTTTCCGGAGTTGTCCAGCCTGTGCCATGACTTGATCTTTTCCATTATGTAATAAAGTATAGACTTAACTATGCAAAAAGTCAATAAACGAACGCCCGTAAAGAATTGTTCCGAGATTTGATTAAAAAACGAAAGGCGTTATTATTTTTGAAATAAAGCAAAAAGATTTGACAAATCAAAAATAACCGCTTATAATTACCATTGCTTAAAAAGTAAGTACCATTAGCTCAGCTGGATAGAGCGTTTGGCTACGGACCAAAAGGCCAGGGGTTCGAATCCCTTATGGTACACCAAAAAGACTCACGAAATCGTGAGTCTTTTTAATTTGCACAAGGGATTCTGCGTGCTATCGCACGCGTTGCCTTGCAACCGAACCTCTGCGGGCTGGCATTGTATAAAAAAAGTTATAAAAAAGACTCGCTATTGCGAGTCGTTTTTGTGTTTTCGGAAATTTATATCTTGCAAACGTCAATCCACTCGACGAAGTTTGAATACTTTTCAAGTTCGGGAATCGTGAGTTCGATTGCGCTGTTGCTGCTGCCGCAGGCGGGGAAAACCGTCTTAAATCTTTTCAGCGATTCGTCAAGGTATACCGTGACGCCGTCGTTGATACCGAAAGGGCAAACGCCGCCGATACCGTGTCCGATAAGGTCGTTCACTTCCTCGGGTTTCAGCATTTTGGCTTTCGCGCCGAAGAAGGACTTATATTTGTGATTGTCGATTTTCGCGTCGCCCGCCGTAACGATTAAAATCGCTTTGTCGCCCAGCATAAAAGACAGCGTTTTCGCAATACGGCACGGCTCTGTACAAAGGGCGTGCGCGGCAAGCTCGACGGTTGCGCTCGACTCGTGAAATTCCTTGATTCTATCGGCGATTCCGAATTGTTCAAAATATGCTCTTACTTTCTCAATTGCCATTTTACACACCTGTTTTGTCTTGTAAAGTATTGATAATTATAACAAAACAATCAGTTAATTACAACTGAATTCATAGGGATTTTATATTTTTATTGTTGGAAGGATAGCTCGGTTCGTTTGGGCTTGATTTTTGAGAGTGCAAATAGCTTTTTCGTGTGAATTTTTAATTGTATTGGGATTATAAAAACAGCTTATGTCTCGTAGTAAAAACTTGTAACATCAGTTACAAAAATTAATAAGTGTCCCCCTTCTTTTGATTACAATTATGGCACAATGTTTGAAGATTGTCATATGTGCTTTTACCACCTTTGGCAATTGGTTTAATGTGATCTATCTCTAAATCAACAAAGTTGCCGCTTTTGCCACACATGCGACACCGGTAGCCATCCCGTTTATAAATCGAAAATCTCATCTTATTTGATACTTTGCCTCTTTCAACTTTACATATGGAATCCCATATGGTTTTGTCATTATAAAAATTGCCGTTTTTGTTATTGAGTTTTTTGATAAATTGTTTTATTTGATTTGAATCGAAGGACTCGCTTTTTCTTTCAAAAACTCTACCGTTAATGTCTGAGCGACTCAATACAACTTTAATCGAAAAGCTGGTTTGCGGGTGTAATTTGTTTTGATTAAATATTTTTTCTTCGCAGGCTAACAAACGTTTTTTGTTATATTTATCAATCGGCTGGGAAAAATCACCAAACTTTTGTATTTGAAGAACCTTTTCACAATAATCCTCATATTTTTTCCTGTTGGTATCCGCGTTGGCGATTTGGTTTAAAGCCTCGCGTTGTTTAAATTGTAATTGATATATTAGGTAATCACTGCAATTGATGGTATCATACATTTTTTCATTGTCATAGATATGTTGTTCATCTAAATTTATTATATCAAAAAAACAATTTTCTTTATTTAATTCATCAAGATGTTTTAAGGAAATGCTGTTTTTAAGGACAAATTGACGATATTGTTTTTTAATACGAGAACAAACAAAAGCAGTAACACAAATGCATAAACATACAAATGCGATAATACCGATTATGATATAAAACATAAGGCTATTCTCCTTTGCGAATAAGCAAAGTATAGCACAGCATGTGCGCTGTTGCAAATAAAAGATTGTTTGTTATAATTGTCCGGTTCGAACTCTCGGGGCAAATGCCCGTTGCTATCGCTAAAACAGCGCACTGTGCTGTTTCTTAACGCGGCAACCCCTTCGTGCGCTTTTTGTTGCACAAAAATGCTGCGGCGTGTCGTCTGTCCGAACCCCACCGGTGCAGTATAAAAAAACTGACCACAAAATGCAGTCAGTTTTTTTGTCTTTGTTGTACGAAATAGCTGCACTGCATTTTTATAAGTTGCAGTAGGTTTGTGAGCAAAAGACGATGTTTTTCACTCAAAGATGATAAAAGTCCGACAACTCTGCCGGACTTATGTTTTACATTTATATACAAATCTATAAATGAACGGATGCCACAACCTCCTGCAATAAAATGTTTTGCCATATGTGCAATATGATAAAAAACAAACATATCATTACTTATTTGAAAGCAGTATGGGCTTTCTTTAAAAGGTGAACTACACACCCAAACCATATCAAGAATTGCGTTTATTGCCTCCATTCGTTCTCCTTGATTCAATGAGTAGTGGAGTTCCAAATGCACTTTACCCGGGGTTATAAATGAGTAATCGTGTGTTGTCGCATCACTTTGATGTTCATATCCATTTTTAACTAATAGTTCTATCGTCCGTTCAACATCCTCCTGGTGAATTAGAATATCTATATCGCAACTTGTTCGAAACCATGCTTGGGGATATTCCATCAATGTATATCTCTCCACCATTTATATCTTCGACTCCTGCGATAATATTTAAGAGGGTTGTTTTTCCACAGCCCGATGGTCCAAGAATAACAAAGAAGTCGCGGTCATCAACACAAAAGGAAATATCCCTCAAAACGGGGACATCCCTATCGTATGATTTAGCTAAATTAATGACCTTGAGTTTCTCCATCATTATAATACCGTACTGATTTTGTATAATTTTATTGACAATGCTTTCCGCTCGCCCTGAGTGCGCAGCTTTCTTTTTGAAGGCAGGTTTTGCATTTTTTTACATGAAATTGCTCCACAACAGTTGTGCCATCATGTGAATTAGGAGATTGGTGCTGATTTTTTGCTTTCGATTTCTTGTTGTGTTCACTTACCAACTGTCCGCAAGCGGCTTTAATCCTTCCACCTCTCGACTCTCTAATTTTAACCTCTAAACCCGATTGTTCTAGGCGCAGTTTAAAGGCGACCAACTGTTGCTTGTTAGGACGAACAATCTTACCACATTTTGTTTCATTATATTGCAACAAATTGATTAAAACATTCTTATCCCTAAACCATCTTCCCAATTGACGCACATCGCTTGATTTATCATTTACACCAGGGATAAGCAGATATGCAATCGTAATCTTTCTATTATGCCTTTCCGAATATGATAATACCGATTCCACAATTTTTCCAATATCTTGACCTTTCATGTTTGGTATCAATCTATCTCTAACAGCTTGCGTTGTCGCATGCAGAGAAAGGGTGAGTTGAATTTTAATATGCTCTTCACGTAATTTCTTTAATTCTTTAAGTGGTCCAACAGTTGAAATTGTAATTCCATCCGTGGGAAAATCCAACCCATTTCGATCTCGCAAAATGTGTATTGCTTTTATCAATGTATCATAATTTAACAAAGGCTCTCCCATACCCATGAAGACAATTCTATTTATTTTGTCTTTCATCAATATCACTTGTTGGACAATTTCCGAAGCCGAAAGATTTCGAATAAATCCATTGCTACCCGACTCACAAAACGTGCATCCAATAGGACAACCTACCATTGTGCTGACACAAACGGTTGTCCCTGTTTTTCTGGTAATGCTAACGGTTTCTATACAATATCCATCGTTAAGCTCAAAAGCGTATTTTTTTGTATCGCCACCGTTTTCAATACTATTAACCTTAATTGTTTGATTTTGAATTTTGGGTTTCTCTTTATAAAGAGTCCTAAAGAAAGCTCTTCCACTTTTTTCTCCCAAAAGCTCTACAATTTCCTCAAAAGTACACCCGTATGGATCGGAGCAGATTACATTAGAAGGAAGCCCTTCGTTCATTACGTTATTTGTATTACTCATATAAAACCTCTATAGCGACTCACCTGATCGATTATGGTCGATTATTTTATATTATACCACTTTTTTTAAAATTCCGCAACAAATCCGATACGCAAACCCGAATAAAGACAAATCACGATCCCGATAAATTTCCGTTTCTTACTCGATAACGCCGCCTGCTCTATCTTCTTCTGTTCGGCAAGCGAAAAACAGGATACTTCTTTCTCTTTCGTTTTCGGGCGTTTGATTTTGTCTGCCGTGTATTCTTTG
>UMBT01036414.1_pt1 | contig 112207 bp, 158 predicted proteins | sample 1964001 | NCBI WGS metagenome assembly UMBT01 (sample SAMEA4835945, study PRJEB28245) | human gut metagenome | biome: gut microbiome; material: fecal sample | place: Denmark | collected 2008
TGGTGTCCGCTGGTGTCCGCTGGTGTCCGCTGGTGTCCGCTGGTGGCGTTCCTCATCATGGAGGAACGCCACCAGAAAGCGCGGTAAATGTAAATAAACCTTTCGTTTTGGGCTGAATATTAAATAACGGTTAAAACAATAGAGAAAAATGTGTACATCTATTGCATAATAGAGAACATTATGTACCTTTGTAGTGTAATCAAAAAACAAAGATTACAAGAAGCCGCCGGGGCTTCCCAAAGCCCGGCAAACGCTCTTTCCAGGTATAAAAAAAGCGGGTATTACAGGAATACCCGCCCGGGAAAAAGAAAGATAAAACTTTCCTCTGTTTTGTAGCAAAAACAAAGATACGTTTTTCTTTCCGTTCCTGAAAATATCCAGAAAGAAAAAACGTTCTTTGAAAAAATACCGTATAAACGTGATCCGCGTTCCGGCTGGTGATCCTGTTCACTATCATAGTTTGATACTTTCCCGGCTTGCATAGTTTGCAAGCCACACACGAAAGCAAACGGAACAAAGTACACGCGGCGCGGTTAGTCTGTAACAAATAATCCGTATGAGATAGTAATATATTGATAACGGGAAAGGAGCCGAAAGGTAGCCTAACGGGTAAACTATGTTTGCCCGGGTCGTGCATAGTCGATACCCGTTACTATATTACTAACTTAAATTTATGGACTTATGACAACAAATGTATCTAAAGCAAATGTAAAGAAAGAAGCTATCAACGTGTTGACAAACGAAATGTTAAGCCCGTTTGCAGTTTTGAATGCAATCAATAAAAACCGGAAAGATCCGGCAATTATGGACCTCTTAAACATGTACGGGATAACAAAAAAGCTTGAGCTTTCGGACCTTTGCGGCCTGTATGACTATTCAGAAAGAAACGTCTTTTGCAAGCTTCGCAAAATTACAGATAAAAATAATATTGAGTTTTGCGAATACAAACAGGCAAAAATAGGGAACGCTTTTTATGAATATATACCCATACGTTTCACTATCCGGGACTTTTTCTACTCTTTAGAATCAGCTTTAAAGCTGAAGAAAGAAACGGAAAGAATTGAGCAAATGTACGCGGACCTCTTTAATAAAGAGGATAACAAAGCGGAGAAAGCAAAAGCCAAAGCAGCTATCAAAGCTGCAAACAAAGCGGAAAAACGCGCTAAACAGATAGCGGAGAAAGCAAAAGAGCTACGGGACAAATATAAAGACGTGCCCGAAAACATTCTTTTGCAGCTTGCTGAAGAGTTTTTCAAAGCGGCGTAAACCGCGGCGGGTGTATGGTATTCGTCCGGGTCCGATTCCCGGACACCCACAAAAATATATTCTATCTCATACGGCCGGCGAAAAAGATACCTACCTATGTAATACGGCGGCACGTGTGCCACTGTTGCATATAGGGGCGCACGTGTGCGCCTATAGTTATCCAGGCCAAGAGTCTGAAGGTATCCAGGGCCGCGAAAATCATAATTCATAATTCTATGGCATAACTGTACCCGTATGGGTGCGGTGTGTCCTGCAACGTGTTGAACGATCAGTCAGGGTGCACCGTGTCCGTATGGATTCATGTACGGGTGTGCTATGCCCTGTTCAATCTTGGGTGTATGCCGGAGTAGTTAACCGGAAAAGATCCATACTGTTTTAGCGTATGTATGGAACGGGCTGGGAGTTATCCGGGCCTATGGAATCAACGTACCATGCGGACACGTGTGTCTGTATGGCGGTGCGCCTGCAAAGGTCGTCTATGCGAAAAGTGTATCCGTGAACGCTATGCAAATAGTGTATCATGGTGCATATAGGCGGGTATGCGTCAACGCACCGAAAACCAGCTTCGGGGGTGGTACGGAAAACCCCTACCTATGTAGTGCTATGCGCTTTCGGGCGCATGGCACTTCTTGTATGTATAACTATGTAAAATTTGGATTATGGAAAAATTTTATTTGATAACCTATACTACATTCAAAGGTAAAATAGGGAATCTATGCGTAACAAACATGCTGAATCATGCAAAAAAGGTATGTATGGAATATTCAGACCGGGGAGCAAAATACAAGCAAATTTCGGATATAGAAGCTTTACATATTCTATCTACAGATATGGCTTGCCAGAATGCTATCAGACTATGACCTATCAGGCCGTTCACCTTTACCGGTGTACGGCCTGCAAACTTCTTAAATAGTTTGAGTTATGAAAAAGAAAATGAAAGTCATTCTGTGCTGCGTGTTTTTATTCGTGGCTTTGTATTTCGCCGGTCGTTCCGACTGGAGCGAACAGGTTATTTATGTAATGCCCAAAAGCGCATACGAAAGTATTAGCGCAAAGCTCGGCGAAGATTGCAGTGACTACGAAATAGCAAAAGAGTACGTAAAAAACAAATCGTACTACGACGCTATGGGGTATTAATTACATGCTGGAGGTGCTTTACGGTACTTCCAGACACGATTACTAACTTAAAACTATAGGAATTATGAAGACAATTACTATCGAGAAAAATGTGTATGAGTATAGCGAATTAAGCGAACAGGCAAAAGAAGAAGCTAAAAACTTTCTGTTGGAAGGACGTGAGCCGTATATATTCTCGTCTGACGTAAAAGAAGACTTCAGATGTCAGTATGGCTTCGAGCTGACTCCGCAATATAGCCTGAATTATTGTCAGGGTGACGGATTCTCTCTTTATGGAGAGGTCTATTTCTCAGACTTTATAAAGAACAATGAGCTTAAAAAGATTGCTATGGACGGCCTTAGAGGTTTCCAACGTGGTATAGCCGAAAAACTTATAAACAAAGTGGTATTCACACGTGGACACCGCTATTGCTATGCAAGCCGTAATGATGTAGAGTTGGAAGAAGAAGCCTATACCGACAAGGAAAACGCTATAGTTGAAAAAGTAAGGGAAAATATAGCTTCCTGGTATCTGGATGTTTGCGGAAAGTATGAGGAATGGGGCTACAGTTATTTCTATGAGATAACAGACGAACAGGCTCAGGACGAGTGCGACTGCAATCAGTACACATTCTTTGAGGACGGCAAGGTATGTCATAGCGTATCTTCAATAGCTGTATGATGTAAGGCTGTACCATATTTGACTATGGTACGGCCTCTATTGTCTAACTATAAACTTTTGAATTATGGATAAATGTAGAAATTGGTTTGGCGTTGATGTCAACAATGAAGAGTCACTGTTTGAATACGGTTTCCTTATGCGATACCGTGGAAACGGGAATTATCAGGTAATATACATTAACGGATTCGACAAAGAAGAAAGACCTTTGTATAGTATAGGGTGGTTTAATCCTGATTCATGGAGGGAAGATTTTATAGCAACCCTTGGAATAGATAAATATCCTAATGCTGCAGGTATAGCAAAATGTTCAGGTATGGATGCTACCGAATGGCTCGAATATACAAAAAACAATCCTGCAGGGATGGTATCTGACATGATAGGGTATTATAGCAATGACGATGTATTTGGCTCTAATGCTTATGAACATTATTATAATGTACCTCAAATCAGGAAACGTCTGAACCGTGCGCTTGCATGAATATTCCCGGTATTGTTTTATTGCATTACCGGGGACTATGTTTAACTAAATTATCGGAATTATGACAAAATCATTGACAGCTCAGGATTGGGAAAGAATTACAAAAGTTATGTATTCACAAATGAATCATCGTCCCGATCATAAGAAAATAGTAAGAAGAATATGCAAGAATGAAGCCGTAGCCACAAAAATCGAGATAGACGGTCCGGGAAGTTGTGCGGTGTATGTACAGCTTCCTGACGGTTGGTGGGGCGAATGGATTGACGTATGGGTGAAAGATAATGACGTTCAGGTAGATTGGAATGACATGTACATGGATGACATCAAAAAAGATTCAGGTGTATTCGACATTGTCACATCGCAGGCTGTAAGCTATGCAATCAGTCAGGGTGTGATAATTGAAACAGAGGACGGCTACAAAGCTTCATAGTATTAGCCGGTACGGTGTTGTAACTGTATCGGCTGCGATGTCTAACTATAAAACAAAGGAATTATGGAAAAATCAAAATTACTGAAAGCACGTGTATATGTAGGCACATACAAGGAATATAACAACGGTTCTCTGTTTGGCGAATGGATGAATCTTGCAGACTATAAATCAAAAGAAGAGTATCTTGATGCCTGCAAGGATTTACATAGCGAAGAAGAAGAGCCGGAGTTTATGTATCAGGACTACTCAAACATACCAGATGGTATGATAAGCGAAAGCTATATAAATCCTCTTTTGTTCGGAATCATTCAGTGTGCAAAAGATATGGATGACACAGAGACAGAAGCATTCTTTACGTTTCTCGATATGAACTTTGTCGATTACTCCTACATGAAAGACGGTGAAGAGCTCGTAGAAAAGTTCAGAGATAAATACGCAGGGCAATTTGATTCTGAAGAAGCGTTTGCCACCTATATGGCGGAAATGAAATGGCCTGAAGAACTTCAAACTGAGTTTGGTCAGTATTTCGACTACGAAGCATATTCCAGGACATTGCTTACCAGCGGATACCGCCATCAGGGTGATTTCTACTTCTGTGTAGCTTAAACATTCCGGCAGGTTTTTGAGAATCTGCCGGTAGCTATTGTCTAACTTAAAATTTATAGAATTATGATGACATTAGAAGATTTTAAAAAGGCAAACATGTGTTGGAATGGTAACGGATATTACACTACCGAAAAAGAATGGAACAGCAACTATCAGATAGCAAATGATGTGGAAAAAGAGTTTTTTACACACTATGATAAATCACTTATGCAGCCGCAGAAAGGAGATATGATAGAGTTTGTAAATTACAATAGCTTTTACAATCATGCGCTGGTTGAGAGTGTAGATAAATTCGGATTGATGTATGTATGTGAAAGCGGAAGCTCATGGACAAACGGTAAATCATTCTCAACTTCAGGTGGCGCATTTACTCATATTCATTCTTCAAACTTTGAGTTTGTTGGATATGAAGACCGCGTATTCTGGACCTGGGGTTGTTATGGAGCAGGAGCCCAACAAGGTATTTACTTCACTATAAAAGTGAAAAAGTTCCGCCAAAAAGAAATGAAGCTTGTGCCTATGCACGAAATATATTTCAACAGTCCGCACTACATGAGAGAAAGACATTCAAAGGTAGTAATTATGCAGGATTTCATGTACATATTTAAAGAGTTCTATACTATCAAGGCATTTAAAGAATGGGCTGGATATGTAGGACTTACTTACAGAAAAGATGATTCCGGTCAGTATTATGCAAATCAGTTTCTAAAGAGCGCATATTTCTGGAAACTTGAAGAACTTCCTGAAGGATGCAAGCCGTTGGAAGACAGGAGCAACGGCAGCAAGGTAAGATGTTTCGCTCATAACGACGGGGAAACACTCACTATCTATCGCCCGAATCCAAATGCAAAAGACGTTTACATTCCCATGAGTTAACCGAATGCCGGACGGAGAGTGATACTCCTCCGGCTGCTATTGTCTAACTTTTAAAAATTTGAATTATGGGAAAAGATTTTAAATACAATGGATATACATTTCGTCCATTAGGTGATAAAAACATGTCTTTCGAGGCAGCTTGCAGAAGAATTAGTTCTGACAGGGAATTAGGTATGAGTACCTACGAATGGAGTAAAGGAGAAAAATACAATTACGAAGCTTTCTATAAAGCATCAGGAAATAGTCAGTCAGATTTATTCTTATGCTTAGAAAACGGTAAGGTATATATACCTGGTAATAATGAATTATTTCTTTTTAAAAATTAAAACCTATAGTCATGTATATATCAGAATTAAACAGAGAGCAGTTGATAGAACTCAAGCAGAGTTATCTGATACAACAAAATGAAGAAACGGGAGAAGGCACTTCTTATGATGAACTTGCCAGAGCAGATAGTATTATTTCTGACAAAGTAATACAAGAGGTATATTCAGGCATTAATTTCACGGAAGATGATTTTCCCAGCTAAGAAAATCCGGATGGAGAGTGATACTCCCTCCGGATACATAGTCTAACTTAAAATAAAGAATTATGGGAAATCAAAAATCAGGTCTATTAGTAGTTGTATTTGATAATGATGGGAAAGGTGGCATTTCAGAATGGTTTGAATACTCACGAGAAAAACCTGACGAAGTTATAAATCTTCTCAAGTATATGCGTAAGAAATATAACGCATATTGGTGGGGAGAATATAAAATGTATCGAAGAAGTAGGAATATAACCCTTTCTCAATCAGGACATGTAAATGCTGATTATGAAGGTAAGTTCAGAAAAATAAGACCTCGTAAATGAAATTAGCTACTAACCGGTCTAAGTCTGCGATCTTAGCCCGGTACTATCGTCTAACTTTTAAAACAATGGAATTATGAAAAGAGTATCATTAGAAAACATGATGAAAGAAGTGTTCAACAACGGTAAAGTTATTAAAACCGAGACAAAAGATACCATTTATGGTAATGAATGTATGACCACCATACAATACGGAACATTCAAATGCAAACTTCCGGTAAGTGGAATAGCCGCTACATTGAAATATGCAAAAAGTATGAGCCGTAAACCCACAGAAAAATTCCCGGTACCTGCCAGCCAAAACATACTCGCATTTCTATATAAATTTAAGAAGGTAATACCTTACTACATTGAAATGGTAAATTCAGGAAAAGGTAGGCAATGGTTTGAAAACAGAATGTACATCAATTTCCCGGAAGAAGCCAAAGAAATCATGAAAAGTGCAGTTTTCAGTACAGAGTCCGACCGTAAATACGCTCTTTCAACCATGCCAAAAGCTTGGGAAGCATATAAAGTGATTCCAAAAGCAAAAAAATCATTAAGATTGGCTGTATAATAAAAGCATAACCGGAATAGAAAGTGATTTCTTTCTGGTTGCATTGTCTAACTAAAATTTTGGAATTATGAAAGTAGAAAAGAATTTAATCGAGAAAGTAGCTAATGGTGAAACAATACTTAAAGGTGAAGCTGTAAGAATAGCAAATTATATTATAGAAAAGGGTCTGCAAAGCAAATTTAATCAGTTCGCTTTCTATTATCATGGGAATGGAAACGAGATATATGACATTCAAGACTGCTTGCTGGATTTCAAGTCACATGGGACAGAAATAGTAATAAATGGAGTTCCAGATAGAATAAATCCATCAGGTAAACTTATTGTAAAGTCCATGACTATAGAGAATTGTCTGAAAAAGCTATTCAATACAATGACAGATTACATGCAGTTTATTGATATGCTAAACGGAAAAGAGTTTTGCATAAAACATTATCGCAAACGATATCGAATATCTTATACAGCACTTCATTACTGCTTTGCAAAAGGTCGTATCACCGAAAAACAATGTCTTGAAATGATGCGCATCTAACCTACTTCCGGATTCAGGTTTGCATCCTGGTCCGGTGCTATTGTAGAACTATAAAATAAATGAATTATGAATAGAGAAATAAAATTCAGAGGAAAGAATAAAATCGGATGGATAAAAGGTGTCCTATCTTATCAGAATATCAAGAATGAGATAGTTCCATGTATTTATGATGGTTATATGTATTGTGTTGTAAATCAAAATACTATATGCCAGTTTATAGGCTTATGTGACAAGAAAAGTAAAGAAGCCTATTTTAATGATATAGTAAAATTTACCCCTAAAGTTTTAAATTGTTTTGGTTCTGAATATATTGATGCAAACTATGAACTTCTTGCTGTAATAGAGGCAAACGAATACAATCATTCCGTTCTTCGTATTCTTCATAATAAAGGGCAGTTTAAGAAAAACGAAGTTTATCATATTGAAGGTTTGCTTAATGGAGAGATTGTCGGTAATATATACGATAACAAAGAATTATTAGAAACTAATTTAAGAGATTAATTATGAGTAAGACACATTTCAACAAGAACAATACAGTAAGCATATTAGGGCTCACAAAAGACGAGTATAATGCGTTACGCAGTGTTATGTATTCATCTAAAAGATGTTTTGACGAACCGGACGAAGATCAAGGTTATTATAGTAACGATGACTTCGTTTGTCTTCTGTCAAAAGAAGAAAAAGAAGCATTAGATAATTTGGAAATATAATTCCATCGGTCACGCTGTGAAGTGTTAGTTTTTAAGTTAGTAAATCAGCCGTAGGAAAAGTGATTTTCCTTCGGCTACTTGTGAAAAATAACTATATTTACAACGTCAAACTTTTAGAATTATGGGAAATACATTTAAGCCATTCTCTTTTTATGGAGAAATAGACAGTGATACACTTGAAAAGTATCACACCAGGCATTATGCAAAGCAAAGAAAATTCACGGAGAAGTAAAAGACATATCATGCGATTCTCTTACTCTTGATATCATGGTAGGAGAGGAGTTTAAGAAATACGATTTAGGTATGTACGACGATAAAGTAGCCATGCAATCGGAAACCGGAGAAGTAATTGTCGTATGTGACACTATCAAATAATTCCATAGGTTAGTTTTAAGTTAGAACAAGTCCGGCGGAGGTGATACTCTTTCGGACTACAAATGTTTAATCAAATCGTGAGGCACACGGAAAAAACTGTATAGAGTCATGAAAGCTAGTTTTGAGGATGTAGTAAAAGCAACAGGAAAGAATTTTGAATGTGAACAGTCCATAAGCGGATACTACCGTCTTGTATGTGATGGGAAAATAATTTTAGATGACAGCGCTTGTGAAGATGTAAACGGAACTGAACAGGAAGCGAAAGATTTCTTTGCGGAATACCTGCTTGAATATGAAGTTCCGGAAGATAAGAAAGAATACCGTTGCGGATTATGTTTTCTGAAATGATAATAATCATAATTTCCTGCCGCTGCGAAGCGGAATTTTAAGTTAGTTCAAAGGCCGACGGAGAGTGATACCCCGCCGGCCAGCAATTTTCTAATCTAAAACGTGAGGCACACGGAAAAAACTGTATAGAATTATGTTTGAAGATAAAAAGCTTAAAGTGATTGTTTCCAAATGGGATAACAACGAAATGTATATCATTGATGCCGATGATGTAAAAAAAGTAAATCTGCATGACTGCTATGATCAATACGGACAGCAACTTGACGCAGAAGCAGCCGGAGACTATTCACTGAAGAACTGCTATTGTGACAGCATGGAAAATGAAATGAAAGCGAAAGGGGTTGAAATATTTGGAGAGTCATTCTCTGATATGGAATACGATAAGAACGACCTTACCATTGACAATGCAGAAGAGATAGGACTTAAAGAAAAAGAGAAAGAAATCAACGATTTCATCAGTAAATTTGAGGAGGACGAAGCCAACTACATAGAATGTGAAGCTATTCAATATTGGGACGGACACAACAATCGTTCTGCTATTATCGGTGGTGAAGAAGTAGGTGCAGAATATGAATATAAAGATAGTGAACTTGAAAAGGAAATACTGAATGAGTTCTATACATTAGAAAGACCAGAATACAAACGAGGTATTGCCGAAGTAAAAGGAGAAAAATATTATTTTAGATTCTCTCAGTACGAAAATAAAAACTTCTGTATATGTGAAGTTTCTGAAAGAAGTCTGTTTGATGACGAAGAATAAAAAAAGGCTACCGCATAGTAGCCTTTAAAATCCTTCTGGTACGATTAAAATAGTAAGCTTACTTTTTAGAATCTACAAATAGTAGAAATTGTTTCAATCCCATTGAAGGACAATGCAAATGTATAAAACATTATTCTAAAAAGCAAAAATTTACACATAAAGTAATTCATAATTCCTTACCGCTGTGAAGCGAAGTTTTAAGTTAGATCAAAGGCCGACGGAGAGTAATACCCCGCCGGCCTTCTTCATTTTTAAATTATAAACGTATGAATAAGAAAAGAAGAAAAGAAATCGAAGACGTAAGAAAGTCGTTGAGAAAAGTATATGAAGAACTTGAAGAACTCAAAGACGAAGAACAAGAAGCCTTTGATAACCTCCCTGAGTCTTTCCAGGAATCCGAAAAAGGAGAGCGTATGCAAGAGTACATAGAATATATGGAAGAAGCCCTTTCAAGCATTGAAGAATCAATTGAAAGTTTAAACGAAATAGAGTAAAATTATGGACGGAACAACAATTTTCTCAGTTATCTGCGTCCTGCTTTTCGCAGGCTATCTGGTGGTAAGATACCGCCGCTACAACATTCATCGTGCACTGAATCTGCCGAAAAATCCTCCGCGTTACCCGGACAGTGCCATTAAATCGGCCAAGGAAATAGGTAAATTCCTGTTCACCCGTGCGGAGATTTGCGGAGTTCACTTCATGACGGCCGACAAAGATACGGGCGTTTCCTACGAAGCTATCCGCGACATCTCTCGGGGGAAAGACACGCACATAGTGAACTTCCTGCGCATGGCTCACTTTCTGGGATGTGAAGTGGTGATACGGCAAATAGGTACGACCGACACCGAAGACCCGGCAACCACTCCGCAAGTGTATGAAGAAATGATTGCCAACATTGAAGAGGAAAACAGAAGATAAAAAACAAACACTTCAATTAATTGATATTCAGCACCGGTTCAGGCGTGAATCGGTGGTTTTTTGAATTTTATATACAATTTTAATGCGATTCTTGCTTAAAATTGTTACATTTACCATGCGAAAGAAAAACAATGAATTAACCATAAAAGCAGGGCAAATGATCTACACTAACCAACGACGCAGGGAGCTTAACAAAGCTCTGTTTTCTAAACTGCAAAATCCCCTTATTACTACGCTCGCCGAGGAAGGCGACTCACACATTTTTCTTGAACATCTGCCAAAGGATGCCGAGGAAATTCCCACAGACGACTGTCTGATGCGTAATGTGCCGCGAGGTGTGCTGCCGTGGAACCAGGTGATGCCGGTATTCATTCCTGCTATGTACAACGGGAAGAAAGCATATCTGGTGAACTACGTGAACAATTCACAGAAGAGCATCCAGACGGCGCTCGAAAAACTGAACAACTGCGGAATGTATTACATTCCCGGCATGACGCTGGAGAAAGGAGTGGATTATGAATGAATTTAAGAAGATGGCCATGCAGGGATGCCTTATCCTGATTGGCCTGGTTCTGGTAGTAGGATTCTGCCTGTATGGAATCATTTGTCTTGTAAAACAATTTATCTGAAAACGGCATGGAAGAAAAAAGATATTACTACAAGGTGTCGCTATCGAACACGCATCGCGGACGCTGCATTCAGGAACTGATTGAGAAAGGGAATAGAGCGGTGGAAGCGGCCAACGAACTGGCAGCCAGTCTGGGTGCTGAATCGCGGACGGATCGTCCGGGACGGCTGTTCCCGGGAGTAGGAATCGGAAGCCTGAAGTTCCATAGAGTTCCCAACCTTTTTGCCTACCAGTTTATCGGTAAGGGAGAATATATACCGAATATGCAGAATGAGAAAGGGCAGGAGATAGCACGTAAAATCATGGACCTGCCTGACGTGACCTCCGACGATTTCCGGGTAGCGTTTGGCATTCCCATAAACCGCCAGCACACTCCTCAGTGGTTTATCTACAACGGAAAGGCGTACCTGTGCAGCCGCTATCCGCTGGGCGAGGAATACGAAACCATCCTCCAGCAGGAGTTTGAATCAAAACGGAAGAAAGTATGAGCTACCAGGTGAATCTTTTCCGCAAGCCTCCGGTAATTGGTGAAGTAGTTTCGCGTGTGGAATACCGCGAGATACTTCTAGCACGCATGGCTGCCGGCGACCTATATGCGTCGGAAACGCTAGCCATGGTGAGAAAGGCCGACATGGCGCTGGATGTGCTTCGTGAAAAACCTATATACAAAAGAAATAATGAATCCGTTTGATATTTTTCTGGTTGCTATATTAAGTGTAGCTTTTGGATGGAGTATCCTTTTTGCAATAGGAATAACTGTTTCTGCATTTAAAGAACTACTGAAAATAATAAAACAAATGATGGAGGATTGACATGGGATGTTTTATTTGCGCAAAATGCGGGTGTGTGGACAACACCGCCACTTCGGAATACTGGAGCATTGTGACAAGACTTGCGCCAGATGCAGAATGGGATGAAAGTCTTCTTCCGTACAAATGGAAACCGCTTTGTTCGGAATGCTGTAAAATAGAGTTTGACGAAACAGGCAATCACGCCAGATATGTGCTAGGAAAATGGCACGGAAGATTTCAGAAAGAAAAAGCTACGGAAGACCAGAAACGTCGTGTGGGTAAAGACGGACTGATTCAACATAAATGAAAGATTATGGGAGAGAAGAAATTCAAGCATGTAATGATAGATACGGAAACACTGGGAAGGACACCTGGAAGCGTGGTCCGTTCGGTGGCTGCCGTAGAGTTTGACCCGCAAACGGGTGAAACCGGGCGACAGAAGGTGTGGAAAATTGACCTTGCAGACTCCATCCGCTATGGGTTTAAGGTAGAAGCATCTACACTGAAATGGTGGATGATGCAGTCGGACGAAGCACGGCGCGATTTTGTGGAAAGTGAGGAAACACCGCTAGTGGATTTCCTACAAGACTTTGATGATTTTCTAAGTTGCATAAATGATGAAAATGATTTTACTCTGTGGTGTCTTCAGCTGGATTTCGACGTGGCTATGCTTCGTACCATGTATTCATGGTATAACCTGAACGTGCACGGATGCGACGAAGAAGTGCTTCCGTGGAACTTCCGGAAAGTGCGCGATGTACGTCCATATATGGATGCTCTGGATAGTGCAGGTCTTCTTCCTCCGAAGGTGGCGGACAGACACACTCCGCTGGCCGACTGCCTGGCTCAAATAAACTATGTGTATCTGGTTGAAAAGAATAATCTTGTAGTAAGATAGTGGTATGCCAATAAGCGAAACATATAACATGGACTGCATGGAATACATGCGCTCCATACCCGACAAGTTTTTTGAACTGGCCATCGTGGACCCTCCATACGGATTAGACAAAAAAAGTACCCATGGAAGAGGTAAACTTAAAAACAGGTGTCTAAACAGGGGAAATATCCAGCGATGGGACATCCGTCCTACAAAGGAATACTTTGATGAATTGTTTCGCGTAAGCCAGAATCAGATTATTTGGGGAGGTAATTACTTTCCTCTTCCTCCAACAAGATGTTTTGTATGTTGGGACAAAAAACAAGTTTGGGAAAACTTCTCTCAATGCGAATTTGCATGGACATCGTTTAATAAACCAGCAAAGCATATAAGCATATCAAATAAGGGAGGTAAAGCAGACAAGGGTAAATTTCATCCCACGCAAAAGCCAATCGACCTGTATGCTTATCTTTTACGTACTTTTGCTAAGCCAGGTGATAAGATTCTGGACACTCACCTTGGAAGCGGAAGTAGCAGAATAGCTGCTTACAAAATGGGATTTGATTTCTATGCCACAGAAATAGACAAAGATTATTTCGATGCGCAAGAAAATAGATTCCGTGAGGAGTGCATGAATGAGATTAATACCGCAAACGGTAAACTAATACAAGGAGATTTATTTAAGCCATGAACGTCACCACCGACACAATAAACCACATATACCAGTATGCCACCTACCGCACAAACGAGCGTTGCGGAGAAACCGTAACCGTTCCGGGACTTACGGAAGGTGCGCATACCTTTTGCCGTAGCCGGCTGGAAGAAAAATATATGTTTGTGCTTTCGGCTGTGAAGGGACTTCCTCGCGTGATGCGTTACAGCAATCGTCCGGAAGGCGCTCCATGGATTCTGGCACGCGGTAACGGAAGCCGATACGAAGGGGCCACGCTCGATTCAGCCGAGCGCCTGCTGGTGATGGCCGTCGCGCTCGGTATTGTGCGTGTGATGAAACCATCCTGCGACTCGTGCGATGTGCCGAATGTGGTGATTGACGACGAACGACTGCGGAAAATGGAAATGCTGCATCCCAAACATTCCAGACGTTTTTCATTATTGAACTGGTAAACCTTACTCTATGCTCACACTCGCCAACCGGACCTACGTTCTATGCTTCGAACAGTCGTACACAGCAGCTGCACTCATGGAGTGGATTGAAGCAGGTAAAGAGCCCGAAATATCTATCCGGAATGCCAAAAAAGGAGTAGAACGAAGCGTCGTTTTTACCATAAAAGACAAAGATGGCATTTATCTATCACTTATTCAGCGTATTGCATCTGTTACATCAGCAAGAATCCATATAAAATCGGAGGTTTTATGAAATTTAGCAACAATTTTAATGCGATTTCGGTTGAAAATTGTTACATTTGCCATGTCATACAATGACATGTTGGGTGATAAAAGGTATTTGTAAATTCAGGGTTCCGCATCCGTGCGGAGCCCTTTGTAAAACCTGAAATACATGGCAAAGAAAAACATAAAATGCTATAACTCCGGTAAAATAGGCGGTCTTTCCTACCTGTATGCATACAAGAACTTTGAGAATGCAGATCAGGAGATTTCCGCGATGGGTTTCACTCCCGTAAATCCTATCATTCTCGGACTGAAACCATCGCGCCCGTACTGGATGCACATGGTGTGGGACATTCTGCTGCTTTCCCGTTGCGGTCACATCTACCTGCAGCAGAACTGGAAGTCAAGCCGTGGAGCAAGAATCGAGTTCAGGGTGGCGAAATTTCTGGGTATTCAGATATGGTTTCAGGGAAATCCTGGTGAAGAAAAAGTAATTAGTTCTAAATAGCCAAGTTGAATAAAATGGCTCCCGCGTGAAGTGCGTCGGCGCACGTTTTCCATAATGTTTAGTTTAAAAGTTTTGACAAATTCACATTTCAGGGGTTCGACTCCCCCGCGCGGGACTAAATCTTAAAAGAAATGACACTAGATGAAAAAATAGAATACTCCATTAACCTTCTTCGCAAAAGTGAAGAGATGGCACTGAGAATGGACCCTGAGAACGGATTTTATCTGGCGTTTTCTGGTGGGAAAGACTCTCTGGTCCTCTATCACCTTGCCGTACAGGGGGGGGTAAAATTCAAGGCTCACATGAACCTTACAAGCGTGGACCCACCTGAAGTTATACGTTTCGCAAAAAAGAACTATCCCGATGTGGAACTGATAAAACCAAAAATGAGCATATATGATATGGCAAAGAAGAAAGGATGTCTTCCGACCCGGCTTGTGAGATGGTGCTGCGAAGAGTTTAAGGAAATGTCAGGCGCAGGGAAAGTTACCCTGATTGGAATACGCAAATCGGAGAGTACGAACCGGAAGAAAAGAAATGAAATTGAAACGGGAGACCGTAAATTCTCCGGAACATTTGATCAGTGGAGTGAACATCAGGAAAAGATGGTGACATGCGTCGGAGGAAAAGACAAAATTCTGGTTTCTCCTATCCTTTACTGGACTGAAAAGGATGTATGGGACTACTTGAAACGAATGCACATTCAATATTGCTCGTTGTATGACAAGGGGTATAAACGGATAGGATGTATCATGTGTCCCATGTCGAACTACAAACAGAATGTGCGAGAAATGAAAGATTTCCCGCACGTAGGTAAAAACTGGAGGAAAACAATTGAATGGTTGATCGAAAACAAATGGAAGGACAAACCGCTTTTGCAAGATCCTGATATGGCCCTGAAATGGTGGATAAGCAAGAAGTCTTTCAAAGAATTTTATGCAGACGAAGTGATGCAACAGAAATTAGAGTTTAAAGATTAAAAGAAACGATATGATTAACAAATGTACATTCATCGGTAATCTGGGGAAAGACCCCGATTATAAAGTGCTGGAAAGCGGGCATAAGGTAGCAAGTTTCTCCATCGCCTGCAGCCGTAAAGTGAAAAACAAGGAAAATGGAGAGACAAAGGAATATACGGAATGGATTCCCATTGTGGCCTGGGACAATCTGGCCGAAATAATCAGCCAGCTTGCCCGCAAAGGTTCGCAGGTGTATGTGGAAGGAGAGTTCCGCACACGAAGCTACGAGGCAGAAGGAACCGGAGAAAAACGCTATGTGTCCGAAATATGGGCACGCGATTTTCGTCTGCTAGGGCGGAAGGCAGAATCATCGTCTGCTCCGCTTCCTACTTCGCCCGACGATTTCGGCAGCCAGCCTGCACCGGCTTCTGTTCCTTCACCCGCTCAGCCGGCACAAGCGGCCCCACAGCAGCCTACGCAGGGAACGCTTAATATGACTGACGAAAAGGATGATCTTCCTTTTTAATACGAACAGATTAATCATTTAGCGATATGAACGAATTTACAAACCCGGCAGGGAATCTGGGAAACAATCCTTTCTTGCAGGCTCCCTCCACCATTTTACCCATGAAGGGGAAAAGCTCTGAAACAGGGCTTGCGGCTTCTATCAGCCGTCCGAAATCCATGATTCCCGTCACACGAAACCGGTTTGACCGATACACTGCACAGCAGCGAATGGCCAGTGCCGACATTTTGAACGCCCACCTGCTCATGGTGGAAATCATGATGACCAATATCACTCAGAAATACATCTACGAAGTGGTTTCCTGCCTGAAGGAACGCGGACTGATGCGCCACAACATGAAGCGCAGGGCCAACGAACTGGTAAATCTGTCTAGTGACCTTATGAAGCGATGCAATGCGCACGATGCCATGCAGGTGCGTACCTTTACAGAAACCATCCACCCCGGGCTGTCCGGAAGTTTTATTAGGGGGGGCGGCACACTGACACAGAAGCTTCAGAACATCTTCTGGAAGACCTACGGAGAAAAAATAAACCTCATTTATTTTGCGACCAAGAATGCGCTCGACAAGTGCAACGTGCGCCAGAGCGACCTTGTATCGAACATGGAGATGGTGGCCATGATGTGTACCACTGGAATCGAGTTCTACGACTGCATGTGCCGGAAGGTGGACGGACTGCTCAACGGAGTAGGGAAGGTGAACCGGCAGAAAAGCCAGCACAACGAAAAGATGATGGCTGCGGTGAAAGATATGCTGCGTGAGATGGTGGGAAACATTGAAATACCCGATAAGGAGGGAACGGATGTGCGCACCTTGACTGCACAGTTCCAGATGGAGCTGGTGAAAGACGACCTGCTGAAACTGGTGGAGAGCGGAATCGTTTCGCTACAGGTAGAGTTTATAGAATACGTCATCGCCAGTCTGCGCATGAAGATGGCCGGAGAAAAGCTCTGCTTTCAGGACTACCGCACACTGATGGCACGCATGGGAACTAAGAACAACGTGCGTATGCTGCTGAATGAAATCGCTTCGCTCCCTCTTCCTGAATCGGAAGAATATGAGGTGTACGATGTCATGGAAATGCTGCCCGATGCAAAGGCAGAAGGCGAAAGCGTGATTGACAAGTTCCGTCACCTCTGTCTGGAAGACCATATCCGCACAGTACCTGAAACAAACGAATCCATTACTCTCAGAAAGCTTCGTCAGGAAGTCTACCGCAATCACGGCACACTGAGTATGCTTACCCTACGCTATCTGTACAACGTGTTTGGCACAAAGAAGGCTATGGCAGAATACATAGCGCGTGCGGATGCCGACGTAATGGCGCGTACACTCCGTATGCTGAAAACGGTCAAAGTGAGTCAGCTTGCACTGAAAGACGGATGCCACTACGAACTCAACCTCGGTCAGGGCGTGCGTGCCATGTATGAGATGCACGGTTATACCCGCGAAAAGTTTGCGTCCATGACCGGTGTAGGTATCAACCGATTGCTGGAACTGGAGGCCATGGGCGACATTGCACGCTATCCCAATGCAGAGAAAGCCGTCGGTCCGTTGGTAATGGACGTGGGTAAGATGCTGGGTGCAGACCCCCGTTACGTGCTGTTTGCTTCTTTACGTGAGACAAAAGAGAAAGGCACACTCCCGGAGGTTTATAAACGCCTTTTCCGCGAAATGGAGAAAGTATATAACGATAACAACGATAAATCAGAAGAAGATGGAAAAGAAGAAAAAAAGGAATAAAAAACAAATAAATCCGCTTAAAATAAATAAAAGTATACTATGCGATTTCCTTGATATGGAATCGGGTGCGGGAAATATGATGGAGCTATTCGGAGGTTTCTGGCCATTAATTGAGAAAAAAGAACAGGATATTTTAAACATCCGAGATAGAACTAAAGTTCCACAGCTTGATTTCAGAAAGATCATAAGCAAAGAACAGCCATCAGGAACTAAAATAGCAACATATATGGAAGGTAAAATTAACGTATCAAAATTCAGTGTCGGGCAGGTAGTAAAGCTGAAAGACTGCGACTCGCTTAAATTGGCAAATGAGACCCTGACGTATCAGATGGGGGAATTTGATTTAAAACATATCTCAAATGCTCAGGTTGCAATCTACAAAGTGCTTGGAACAAGACAAATTCGTAAAGATGGTGAACCTGTATTCTGGTATGAGGTAGGTCAGTGGGGTCGGAACATAGTCGACGTTCCGGAAGATTTTTTGGAAGAACTGCCTGAACCGGTAAATATACCTGATGATAACGAAGAAGGAGAGAAACAACCGGAGAATCCTGTAGAAGAAACTATGGATGAAATGGTTGAGAAGTTTGAAGAGGTGCTGCACGAGCTGGTACCTTACGATAAAATGGCAGGTGGAGATCCTAATCTTTATCATATCAGAATAGGAAATTTGTTCAAGCCATGTTTCAAGGATGATATTACCTATTCAGACCGGATAGAAGGCTTGCTTCATATTACAAGCATAGCCCGTGCTGCATATCAACACTATGCGGAAGTTACGCTTTCTATGGCCGAAATCAGTCAAGAACAGCTTTACACTTACCGAAAAAAGAACGCCGACTATGGAAACGCCTTTGAAAAGTCAATGGACGAAGACGGACTCCTGGTAGCCAAAATCCGAATCGGTGACAAAATTCGAAGAATAAATTCCCTGATTAAAAATAATGGTGAAGGGCAGGTGAAGGACGAAAGGCTGGAAGATACTTATCTGGACCTGGCCAACTACTGCGTGATGACAATTATTTGGATCAGGAAACAAAAGTAAAATATGGGAAAAGGTTTTGTTTATCAAGGTCATACAAGTTACCAGAATCCTTTTTGTGGAGTATGGGAATGTTCCGATAATTCATGGGAAATATCTTTTAAAAAAAAGATGGAATCCGATGAAATAAGATTCCCGAAGGAAGTAGTTCACCCTGGTATGCCAAACTTCCTGAAGTTTCTTTATGAAGAATGTAATTCTTTTGAGGAAGATGGTGATATTGGTGCCTCTATGATTAAAATTTACAATCACTCCATATACTTCCTGCTGTTTTTTTACAAAAAATATCATCATGAAAAGATGATTGTAGAAAAAGAGATAGAAGAAAGATGTAAAAGAGAAATATATCAGGCTAATGTTCAGTTTTATCGTATGATTGCTCTACGAGGTACACCGATAGCTGGAATAATTCTGAAATCAAAGATTAAAGAAATATATTTTTTGCTGGATAAAGAAGAAGCAGAATCACAATCAGAAAAAGTGGAAAATGCTTTTCTCGATTTAGCTACTTACGCAATAATGACAATTATTATCTAATTCAATAAAATAACTATGGCAGAAAGTAATATCAGTAGAGACCACATCGCTATGGAAGCGATGAAGGTATTGATGCAGAAAAATGTATCAGAATACAGAATACATGACTTTTAAAAATAAGATTAAAAAATTATTTGGTTTGGAATATAAATCAGTGATAGCATACGACGAGGAATGGTTGGCTAAGATGGCCTATGATTTTGCCGATGCCATGATTGCACAACGCGAAAAAATAATGGAGGACAAATTATGATGCACACATGGTTTGAAGGAAAAATCCGCTACGAAAAGGTAGCGGAAAACGGGATGAACAAGAAAGTGACAGAGCCCTATCTGGTAGACGCACTAAGTTTCACCGAAGCCGAAGCACGGCTTATTGAAGAAGTCACACCGTTTGTTTCGGGAGAGTTCACCGTGACCGACATCAAGCGGGCGAACTACAGCGAGATATTCCCGTCCGACGAGGAAGCTGCCGACAAGTGGTACAAATGCAAACTGTACTTTATCACCATCGACGAGAAAAGCGGTGCGGAGAAGAAGACAGCTACCAACATTCTGGTACAGGCTGCCGATCTTCGCGATGCGGTGAAGAAGCTGGACGAAGGAATGAAAGGAACGATGGCCGATTACGTGATAGCTTCCGTAGCCGAAACCGCCATCATGGACGTATATCCGTATCAGGCCGAAGCTGAAGTACAGCCCGAGTTCGAGGAATACGACTACGAAAAATTGTCTGCGGCCGCCCGTGTATGCCACAACCTAGGAATCAAAGAAAAGGGCGGAAAGAAATGTATCAATACTGCCCCGATAAACGTGCTGAATATTCATTACGGTTACGGAAGCGGTCTGAAACTAATTCAGCAGCTTATCAACAAAGGCGTTCTGAAACGGGAGAAAGACTATATTTCTGTGGTAGACAAACCGCTGGAAGAGTTCGACTGGTACATCAAACAGAAGGAAGGCGATGGAAAAGTGGAATAAGGCACTGGACATTCCGGTAGAGATACTTTTCAAGTACCTCTGCCGGGACTACCGGCGCGAACAGGCACGAACGGCGGAACTGGAGAAGAAGGTGGAAAAGCTTCAGGCAGAGTTGAACTATGAGCGGAATAACACGCCCACGGTGGAGAAATTGCAACGCCGGGTTTCAGCGCTCAAAACAAAGGTGCGCGAGCAGGAAGGAACCATCAAGGTGAGAAACCTTACCATCAAGCGGTTGAAAAGCAGAATAGCAGAATAGTTTATGGGAATACTGAAAAAATTTGAATATACGGAAACAAGCATACAGGAAGGGCTTCGCAGCTTCATGAGCTCACCGAAGTTCTTTCTTCGCAACATGTACGTGTTCGGGTGGGAGAGTGACGTACTGATACTCACGAAATCCGGTTACTGGTACGAGATAGAAATCAAAATTTCGCGTGCCGACTTCCATAACGACCAGAAGCATAAATCGCAGAAGTTTAATTTCATGGCCGACGAAGATACACGTAACAAACCGAACTATTTCTACTATGCTGTGCCGGAAGGAATGATTTCTCCCGACGAAGTACCCTCGTTTGCCGGTCTGATTTACATGCACCGCTCGCGTCCGGAAGTTATCAAGAAAGCGCCAAAGATCCACAAAGAAAAAATCAGAGAAGACGGTCTGGGACTGGCCGACAAATTCTATCACCACATGGTAAAGGCAAAGACAGAATGCGCACGGGCCCGTGAAGAAGTAAGGGATCTTTATAAGCCATACCGGAAAGGCTACAAGATGGGAGTAATGAGTGCTGTAGACGTGGCATTGCAGAAATTCCGCCAGCTTTGCCCGTATCACAAAGAGATAGATCAGGTGAAATTCTTCTGCGAAAAACAGCAGAAGGAGTTCCGTTTCTTCTGCCATGGAGAATGTGGCCTGCTGGATAAGCTTCAGAATGAAATGGAGAAATCGCTTAAAATTGGAGCCTATGTGGAACAGTGATAAAGCATTATTTGACAAACTTCGTGAAAGATTAGGAGGAAAGTATAAGGAAGGTATGCTCACCTATAAGGAAGAGAAACATCCAGAACTTGATGAAGCCGAAGTTTTGAAAGCAATTCATACTATTTCTATTTCCAGTAAACTTCCGGAAGAAAAAAATAAAGGAAGCTATTATAGAGCTTATCAATAAGCAAATATTTTACGAGAGATTTGTTGATGCAATAAACGAGTTTGGGAAGTCTGCAAAACTTTTGCGAGATGCAGCATTTACAGCTTCTGAAGCTGTAATTAGAATGTATCCTCTCAAAAATATTGTGGAAGAATCCCCAACAAGTTACTCTCGTGGAAAGGATAATTGCGGAGAAATGACTTTGAACTCAGATGCTGTGGAACATCTCAGACAACTCATTCTAGTACAAAGTCCCTGCAATGTAAACGGAAGCAATTGGGATAGGATTGAAAGCCAGCATCAGATAGCCAACCGAAACCGACACACCTCACGCCATGTGCCGTTTTATTTCAGTATTGTCGGTCAGAACCGTCACGTACCCCGGAAGAACGGTAAGAAGTACCAGACAAAGTTTAACCGAAATGTGCGTCCGAAGGGTACACACACAAACTTTAAGTTTTACAGATAACCAAACACAATAAGGATGAAGAATAAAATACGAGTCTTTGAAGCATTTGCAGGATATGGTTCACAGTCTATGGCTTTACGCAGACTGGGAATAGACTTTGAGGTTGTTGGAATAAGTGAAATTGACAAGTACGCCATTCAGGCATATATGGCCGTACATGGAGACACTCCAAATTATGGCGACATATCAAAGATAGACTGGAGCAGTGTTCCTGATTTTGATTTTCTGACATACTCATTCCCTTGTACCGACATAAGTACAGCAGGACAGCAGAAAGGACTTGAAGAGGGTAGCGGTACACGAAGCAGTCTGCTATGGGAATGCCGTAAGGCGATAGAGGCAAAGCGTCCGAAGTATCTGCTCATGGAGAACGTGAAGAACCTCGTATCGAAGAAGTTTATCCCGTACCTGAAAGAATGGATCAGATTTCTTGAAGGGCAGGGCTACAGCAATTATACGAAAGTTCTCAATGCAAAGGACTTCGGAGTACCGCAAAACAGGGAACGTGTCTTTATGGTGTCGATATTGGGCGAGGCTTCGTTTCATTTTCCGAAACCTTTCACTCTGGAGAAAAGGCTGAAAGATGTTCTTGAAAAAGATGTGGATGAAAGTTTTTATTTGAGCGAGAAGATTGTAAAGACATTTCTTGCAAGAAACGAGAAGAACAAGGCTAAAGGGAACGGATTTAAGTTTGAGCCTACAATGGGTGATGTGATTGCATCGAGTATTTTGACTAATGCTGGTTCAAGGGATTGCGATAATTACGTTTATGTAGTAGGAAACACAAACCCTTCAGGTCACGGAATGAATGGAAACGTGTTCGATTCAAACGGCTTGTGCCCTACTTTGACAACAAACAAAGGTGAAGGTCCAAGAATTTTGGAATCAGTGCCAACAGGTTTTAGCTCAAAAGAAAAAAAATATGGGAATAAAAGAGTACAATCATTGGTTGATAGTGGAAAAATCAGTGGTCATGAAGTTCAATTTCTTGATGCTTATAATCAAACAGTATCTGATATATGTGGAACAATTAAGACGACTGTGGATTCTTCTTGTTTAAGTTTTATTTCAGAACCTATAAATCAAGCACTAATTATAAAACAAGCAACTAAAAAAGGATATATAGAAATCCCGCCAGGTGGGGTATTCGATGCTTCTTATCCTGAAAGCTTAACGAGAAGAGGTAGGGTACAAGATAACGGCAAAGTTTCTCCTACGTTGACAGCAGGCGGAGAGCCTCCATGTCTTTATGAGGGAATAGAAGCAAAAATCTTTCAATCTCCGCGCGGATTTAATAAAGGTGCAATATTAGATAATTGTTCGGCTATAACGTCAAGCCGATGGCAGGATAATAATTTCGTAGTAGAATCTAAAATTATTCAAGTAGGTAATTTGGCTGATGAGAAAGGTTTTAAGAACCCTCAAAGAGGTAGAGTGTACAACCCGATAGGTATAAGTCCAAATATTAACACCATGTCAGGAGGTAATTTACAACCTAAAATAATTGAATACTTTGCAAATAACCGAATCCGTAAACTCACACCTCGCGAATGCTTCCGCCTTATGGGGGTTTCCGAAAAAGATATTGATAATATTCAGAAGTCAGGAATCAGCAAGACGCAGCAATACAAAATGGCCGGCAACAGCATTGTGGTGGATGTTCTTTATTACATCTTCAAGAAAATGTTTGTCGATAATTCGTGCGAAGATGCGCAATTATCTATTTTTTGATTTCAAATTTTACAAATAAACCAAACCAAAACCCCAAAAAGAAGAAAAATGAAAACAATCAAGACACACACAGGAAAGATTTATGTTGATACAGAAAAGAAGCTGGAATTTCTTACCGTGGGAGACTACGGAAAAGAAAACAATATCAAGGCCGATTTCTTGGGCCTGACCAAAGAAATAAACGGTGTGGCCAACACAGAAGTTGACTTGAGCAAGAAATGGGTGGCAACCATCTCTACGCAGAAAGGATGCCCGATGAAATGTAAGTTCTGCGACGTACCCCGTTTCGGATTCCATGGTAACGCTTCGCTGGAAGAACTGGCCTATCAGATTAGAACCATCATTGAAAATGAATATGTATTCCACACAGAAAGATTCAACGTACATTTCGCCCGGATGGGAGAGCCTACCTGGAATGAAAACGTGCCTTCCTTTACTCTGCAGCTGAAAAGTCTCGTAAAGAGATGCGGACTAATGGCAGACACCGTTCATCCGGTTGTATCGACCATGCTGCCAAGAGCCAACAAACGGCTGAAAGATTTTATTCTTACCTGGTGCGACATCAAGAACGAGTTCTACCACGGAGAAGCCGGACTGCAGTTTTCCATCAATTCTACCGACGAAGCACAGCGAAACGAATTGTTTGACGGAAAGAGCCTTTCGCTTCAGGAAATTTCCGCATTGGCCAAAGAACTTCCTATGCCGAAAGGAAGGAAATACACCCTGAATTTCCCTGTTACGGCACAGACCATTCTTGATGCGAAGGAACTTTCTGCGCTGTTTGACAAAAAGAAGTTTATCGTAAAAATTACGCCGATTCATGAAACCAGCTCGGCCATAGAAAACGGTTTTGAAGTAACCGGATATTCCGATTACAATGTGTACCGCAAGTTCGAGCAGCCGTTACTTGAAGAAGGATGGGATGTCATCGTATTTGTCCCGTCAAAAGAAGAAGACTCCGATAGAATCACCTGCGGAAACGCATTAATCAGTGACAAGGAATGATACGCATATTGGTATTCATGTTTACAGATTTGATATAAACTGAATTATGTTTAATTTGACAAATTTGTCAAATTAAACATTATGACAAAAATATGCCATCGAACAGTCAATATAAAATAGGAAGCAATCACCCGGTAGTTGCGGTAAATCCAGACGGTACAGTTGCCGGATATTTTGACTTTATCAGAGACGCAGCAATAAAATCCGGTGTAAGTCGGCATTCCATTAGTTTCAGTTGTCGGAGAGGAACTGCATGTAAAGGATTCAGATGGTATTATGAAGAAGACTTCAGGAAAATATATGAGGAGCAGAGAATGGATGAACTGAAGTTTACTCCTGATCCTAACCATGAAATAGGAACAGGCCATTTCCGTAAGGGACATAAATTAAACAATGGTTTCCATAAATGGTCAAAAGAACGTCAGGAAAGACGAAGACAGCTTTCGAGAGAAAACTGTTTAAGGCTTATAAACAACCCTGATAGTAATTTTGGCCCACACCGCAAATCACCTCCTGAAATCTGCAAAAAAGTAATTGCATTAGAAACAGGAGAAGTGTATTATTCGGTAGCTGAATGTGCGAGAAAGAACGGAGTTGGACTGTCAGCGTTATTTGCTTCTTTAAGAAGAGGTACCAGGTGCGGAGGGAAAAAATATATGTTTTACTCTGTGTATGAAGAAGTGAACAAAAAACTAAAAGAAAAGGGAGTAATTTAGAAAACTACTTTTACATAAAAACATAAAAGTATGAATGTATGAAAAAGAAATCAAATAAAAACGGTTACGCCAAAGTTTCGTTCTATGCTACAACCGGAACAATCGGTATCAGTTACTGCAAAGAACCTTTCAAATGGTTCAAAGGATGCAAACAGGAAATGATAAAAGATATTTTTGAAAATCCATTAAACTATGTATAAGCCATGTCAGAACAGAAAACCATCAGTCAGGCGGTAAAGGATGAGTTCCTGGACTTGACGCGCTGGGCAAACAACATGATCCGGCAGCTTCAGACCAACTTCGAGACACAGCATGTATGGCCGGGAGGATACCCCGGCCCGTACATCGGGTACCGAAATACACCGGCCGCCAAGCGGAGTACCGGACAGGCTTACCGGCGCATGTATGCCAAGATATTCAACGGTGCCGGAGGTGACACAAAGAAGATTTCCTTCTTCTTCAACTATTACCTGTATTTCGTAGATATGGGTGTCGGTGCCGGACAGCCCATTGAAGATGTGGATAGAGACGAATTTGCCCATTACAAGAAATTGTATAAAAAATGGAAGGAAGAAGGAGACCGTCAGTCACGACCTGTAATCGCCATGGAAGTGCGTTATCAACTAAAGCGACTGCAAGTGCTCGTGTCTTCCTATTATCAGGACTTCATCGAAAACGGCGTACTGGTTTCTTTCCAGGACGAGTTTAAAAGAAGTGATTATAAATTCCGGATGAAATGAAAACGATAATCAGAATATTGTCGAACACGTTCTTGCTGGTAGGTATGTATTTTCTCCAGCAGATAAGAATAGAACTGGCTGTCCTTCTGCTAGGTGTCTTCCTCATGTTCCAAAAAGAATCGGAACTGACTAATCTTCTGGGAGGGATTATCACAGCAGCCATGATAGTCATGCTACTTTATGCTGAATTAGGTAAACTGGGAATATGGCTTTCATTACTGTCTTTTACTTTTATCGGATTTATAATGGCATTTGATAAAGAATTAAGAAAACCAACAAAATTTTAATTATGACAGAATTAAAAGAAATCATCGAAGAATGGGCCACAAAGTACAAGCCCATGCTTCATACGCCCGGAGAAACCGGAAAGAACAAACGGTTTTTCCTTTTCGACAACATTGTAGCTATTCCCTCGTTCATGAGCAAGCTGCCCGACGTGAAATCGCCTTGTGTGGGCTACGAATTTGCCCAGGACGGGACGATTAAAGGCGGTATGGACAAACCTATGCACGTGATTTATTTCCTCGTTAAAACGGATAATATGAAGCCGACCGACAAGCAGCAGTCATACGAAGCCATTCAAGAAGCGAAGATGCACATGCAGAAGTTTCTTGCCTGGCTACGTGAGCAGCAGGAGAAACGGAAGATTTTCCGGAACATAAACCTTGAAACGGAGGAGCTTCACTATTCTACCTACGGCCCTTTCCTGAACAACTGGTATGCAGTTTTTCTTGAACTGACCGATGTACAAAAAGTAGAGCTTTGCGTCGACACGAAGGACTATGTGGAGTGAAAATAAAATCCCGGGACGGTGCTTTCCGTTCCGGGATTTATTCGTTATTTTCTTACTTCATAAAGTAGTTTTACATCTTCGCCATACACTGCATTAAGCGCTTGTTTAAATGGTGCACTCAGCTTTTCGTCAATATAAGTCGCTACGTATGCAGCCGGTACAGATAGTGTCACTTCCTCACCATTAAGCGAAACAAATTCAAGCGACGACAGCCAGGTGCTAAATTCAACCGGACTTACAGAACCTTGAAGAAGTTCCATAAATGCCATCCATCGGCTTTTATCTTCTTCGCTTATTGTTTTATGCTTGACGGTTTTCTTCTCCTCTACCCTATTATCTTCTTTTGTTTCTTTTGCCTCCGGAGTGTGCTGGATAATAAAATTCTTGAGTGAAGTCACCACATAACTTTTCGGATTGTTTACCTTATACCGGTTCATTCGGTCACGAAGTGCCAGCACTTCGGCCCGGAAATCGTTCATCAGTTCGTCAGGAAGCATATCGGTCAGCATACGCACATCTGTTTCCGTCAGTTTATATTCAGAGCGAAGCAAGTCCCAAATATCTGCGGGAAGTTTTTGCTGTCTTCGTTTACGCGACATTTCCTCCCCAAGTTCACTCAGCTTGATTTTAAATAATATCTCGTCAGGGTTTCCTCTCTTCGTTGAACCCTTATATACAGGCTCATAATCAAAAGTAAAGTCCACCTGATTTTCGCTGGCCATACGGTCGAGGTCTTCACGTATCGGGTCCATCACTTCCTTACAAAATTTACTGAATTTCGGGTATCGGTCTTTTTCGTAAGTCTTAGTAACTACCCCGTTCACCTCCACATTTTCCAATGTTATCACTCCCAGGAATTTCTTGAGCTCCACATATTCCACCGATTTCTTTGGGAAGTCTTTCCATCTGGAAAGATAAATATAAATGCTTGGTGTACGTTTGCGTTTGCAGATACGGGCTATTCGGTAAATGTGGTCAAGATAACCTTTCCCGTTACCTAAATCGCACAGTTCTTTCAATACCTTTGCATCCATACGCGCTTCCACGTAGTTCATCCTCCTTTCTTTTTCTTTCGAGCCTGAAACCGGAATCATAGGCATTTCAATCGTAGAAAACAGATGCGCGTATGTACGAATAGGTCTTCCCACTTCATCATATCTGTAAAAAGAACAGTTCATCTTCATAAGATTATCGCATGCCTCACTAAGATACATATAGTCACGAGGACTTACTCCAAGAGAGGAAGCGCTGATTCGGAATGTGAGAATCTGATTGTCGTCCAGCTCATCAGGGAAAAGTGACATTTGTCCGTCTGCACGTCTGTTTTTCAGAAATTCATTGAAGCGGTCTTGCATGGACTTCATGATTTCTATCATAATACTCCGCTGGTAGAGTGAAAAATCTGCCCCTACCATGGCATACAGATAGGGTTGTTTAATAAACTCTACTGAGCTAAGTTCTTTAATCAGTGAGTTGCTTGATTCGGTGGTGCTTTTCTTCCGTCGCATAGGCTATCAGTTTATTTTTCGTATTTCGTAAGTATTCCCATCGGACTGGAATGTACCTACCTTCACGTATTTTTCATCATCAATAAGAGAGAAAACAGATATTCCCAACGCATCGGCCACACTTTCCAGAAATTGCAGGTTAGTACGTGACGGACCGTTTAATTTCTTTGTCAGACTTGAATTGGAAATACCCAGTCTCTTTGCCAGTTCATCCTTGCTTATACCTGACTCTTTTAATCTTTCTTCTAAATAAATCTTCATTGGTTCGTTATTTGGCACAAATATAGATATATTTTCCAAAAACGGAAAATAAAACGACAATATTTTCCAAAAACGGAAAATATTGAATAAAAATAGTTCGGAAAGTTTGCACCTTTAATCTATATATGTTCGGAAATTTTTCCCTATATGACGGAATCTTTACCCATACACACGGAAACTTAGTACATATTGACGGAATGTTTACCCCTAAAAACGGAAAGTTTGCACCTTTATTAGTATAACTATTTGTTTTATAGCAAATTACGCTTTACTATATATCTTATATCATAATATCATTAATAAAAGCAGACCGATATATTTTTTCTTTTATCCCTTATTTAAGAAACTATCGTTTCTTTATATTATAACATATAGATAATTATATAGATTCTGAAAATCATTGATTATTAGGCTTTTAAAAGCATGTAGGTGCAATGATTCCGTCAATATGTGAAAAGATTCCGTCAGTAAGGGAAATTATTTCGTGTAAAGGTGCAAAGATTCCGAACTATATAAAGGTGCAAACTTTCCGAACTTTACAATAAAAATCCATCAAAACCGGAAACGAAACTCCGGACGTGCGTTAATTATGGTATAAACTTAAAACTAAACAACATGAATTTGTCGAAAAGCATTTGCATGGCTGCCATCCTGATTATGGCGGCTTGCAGCAAGGAAAACATCGTCCGTCCGACGGGTATGGAGCAGACGAGTGAGAAAACGTGCAGGGTGTCTTTCCTTCCGGTGTTTATGGAAATCGGACAGGGAGACATCAACCAGTGGAATAATTCACGTGCCGGCACGCTGGCCGAGCTGGCCACTACCCTCTCCTATTGGGATTACATGGACGGCGAGCAGATGCAGGCGGACACCGTTTCGCTTCCTTCTCCCCTTACCCTGAACATGAAGTATGGAGCGCATCATGTGTACTTCCTGGCTCACAGCAGTACCGGAGGAAGTATGGAAGGCATGAAATATACTCCTGAGAAAGTAACAGAGACTTTCTGGCAGGACTTTTCGCTTCAAGTGGACGAGAATATGGCTTCGAGTCAGGAACTGCAAATGAAGCGCGTAGTAAGCCGTGCCATGATTACCGTGAAAGATGCGTTTCCAGCCTCGGTGAAATCGGTACGGATGACGGTAGGCGGTCATCTTCGCACGCTGGATGTGATTACCGGTAACGGTGACGCGGATTCCGCATCCGACTATACGATTACCTGGGAAATAGGCGACGAGTATGCGGGCCGTAGCGGGCTTTATTTCTCCGTGTTTACCTTCACTCCTACCGAGTCGGAAGAATTTGAAGTGACGCTGAAAATAGAGGCTTTGGGAACCGACGGGAAAATGCTTTACGGTGCACAGGCTTCCGGCGTTCCGCTTCTGAGGAACCGGTGCACAAACGCCATCTGCCGTCTGTTCAGTGGAAATACAGGAATCACTTTTTCTGATCCGGACAAATGGAATCCGGCCATCGAGATAGAAATGTGACATCATTCAAAAAGCGAAGGGCAGAGAAGCGTGTGCTTCCCTGCCCTTTCGGTGTATGAATTGTGCGGAATTATTTCCCCACGATGTCTTTGTAGTATTTGTCAATGAACTCCTGCGCGGCTACATTCAGCAGGTCGATGACAAACACCAAGGTATCTTTCTTTTCCTTGTTACGGCCTTTGTTCATGCTTTTCTTAATGTCTTCCAGCTTCTCCAGCATGTCTTCTTCCAGATAGACATTCCGCATGATGCGTCCCTCTTTTTCATCTTTTCTAATTCTTTTTCGTATGCCGTTTATTTTCCGTTCTACTGCGGGTGATTCGCTTTTCACGGATTCTTTATCGGGCGCAGCTTCTTGTTCCGGACGGATGTTTTCCTCTTCCTGGTTATTTGCTTCAACACATGAGTTTTCAGCAGTGAAGGTAGCAGGAGATTCTTCCGTATTTTCTTCTGCCTTTTCCTGAGTCGCAGCACTCTCCTCCCCTGCCTTCTCCGCGTTGGCGCGTGCTTCCTCAATGCCATGCCGCGCATCAAGCATTGTTTCATTCAGGTTGAATCGTTGTTTAGCCATAATCGTGGGTTTTACTGGTTATCTAATCGTGATAGAATCTCTTTTGCCAGCTCCATGTAGTCGGCAGCTCCCGTGCAGTTGGGCGCAAAATCGAACACGTTCATGCGCTGCGCAGGCGATTCGGCCAGCTGAATGTTTGTGCGGATGGTGGTATTGAACACCTTCCCAGGGAAATTCTGATTCATCTGTTCGTATGCCTGACGGTGAAGCGACAGACGTTTGTCGTAGCGTGACATGATATAACCCAGGATTTCAAGTTTCGGATTCACCAGCTTTTTGATTTCCTCGTATTTTGCGGTAATCAGGCCCATTCCGTCCAGGGCAAATACTTCGCAGTTGATAGGAATCAGCAGGTAGTCAGAAGCCACCATTGCATTGATAGAAACCAGTCCGTAGTTCGGAGGGCAGTCAATCAGGATGAAATCATAATGGTCTTCCAGATTGTTCAGCATCATGCGCAGGATGTATTCGCGTCCGGTACGGCTCACCAGTTCCTGTTCGCACTGGTATAAGTTCGGGCGTGAAGGAATAAAGTCGAAGCTTTCTTCGTTTTCATTTTCACAGAACACACATTCCATGATGCTGGCGTTTCCGGACATGGCTTCGTAAAGGGTTTTACCATCCTTTTCCGTGGCCAGACGGAATCCCATCATTTTAGATGCGTTACCCTGTGCGTCGGCATCTATGACCAGCACACGTTTACCAAGAGAATGTAAGGATTTTGCCAGATTGACGGTGGTAGTGGTCTTCCCTACTCCACCCTTGAAGTTGAATGAAGAAATTGTAATTGCCATATCAAATGTTTTTGTTTTATTACACTGCAAAGATAGTCGTTTTTTTTCATTTCCGCCATAAATACAGAAATATTTTTATGCAAAAATGTAAATATTCAAATGCACAAACGCATAAAAGTATTTTTGAATAAAAAAATAAAAGCATTTTTGTGTGGATACATAAAATAATAATAGTATAAATGAATAAAAACATATAAACATAAAAACATAAAAACATAAAAACATAAAAACATAAAAGTATTTTTATATAAACATACTTTTGTGTGAAAATACAAAATGGTGAGGGAAAGATGTTTTAGTACAAAATCATAGAGGTATGAATGTATAAAAGAATAATTGAGTAAAAGTATAAAAACATAAAAATATAAAAGTATGAAAGAATAAAAGTATCTACATTCAAATATACAGATATGCAAAAGAATAGTAATGTTTTAATACAAATGAATGAAAATATAAAAGCATGAAATAATAAAAGAGTAAAAGTATTTTTATATAAAAGCATGTTTGAATAAAAGTGTTTATTATAAATCAGATAATCAATTAGTTTCAAAGTTTGCTTATGTGCGGTAAAAACATTATATTTGCAAAGAATTGAGCATGAAAATGTTCTTTGTTTTATTACACCTGGATGGGGAACAGTGGTTCTTCATCCTTTTTCTTTTTGATATTCAGAGAAAATAGGATATATTTGCATCATCATGAGAAAAATAGTAACCATGTTATTGCACACGGTGGTGTGCACTTTATTCTTTATTTTGACAAAATTAAACTTGCACAAAATCCTATTTTCCTGTGAAGGAAGATGGAAGGATAATCGCAAAAAGTAATGTTGTTTGATACAATCATTATCAGTGTTATGTTTACCGCGCTTCCCTGTGAAGGGAGGTGCGTTTTTTTGTCCTTCATTACCATATTAACCTTGTATATCTTTGTGTCAAAACAAACGAAAGATGAAGAAACCGACCAAACGTCTGCTCTGGACGGAGGCGTACAAGCTGATGAACGCCCGCACTCCGGACGGGAAAAACAAGCCGTTCGACATACGTTTTGTGTGTAAGGATGGAACGATAAGCGAATGTTACAACGTGCAGCGTGCCGTTTCGTACAACCGAGAAAAGGGATACCGTAAACTGGTAATGCCAAACGGAGATTTCCGTTACGTGTACGACGTACTTATTCTGCAGATTAACGACACAAAGATATTGGTTAAGTAGTTATATGGCGACAAACACAAAAAATATAAACCGTAAGAAGTCAAACCCGGGAATAAAGGAGTTCAGAGGAAAAGTGACTTCACTCGTAGACCGTGGATACCAGTATATAGGCATGGCCCGCGTGTCGGAAATCCCGTCTGTATCTTCCTCGGAAATGATGAAAGGTGGAGGGGTCATCGGCGGACTTCCCATTCAGGGCACGTTTGATATTTTCGACAGCCGGCAGTCAAACCCGGTGCCGGTCAGCAATGCCGGGACACCCGGTCTGGGTTACATTCCATGGGGACCTGGCAACATGCTGCCGAATACCATCTACAAGCTGGTTGGAAGTCTTCCATACACGGCGACCGCCATCAAATATATTATCGACCTGACCGTAGGGCTCGGGCCGCAGCTTATGTACCGCTGGTCACGCTATGTAAATGGTACGGTAAAGACTGAGCTGATTCCCTTCAAGGATGCCGGACTGCTGATTCGTAACCGCATCATGGAGATTCAGGCACAGATTGACCAGCAGAAAGCAGAAAGCGGCGAAGAGCAGGGTGGGGGAGACACAATCACCTGGTCGCAGGCCGTGTCCGGAGAGGAACAGAAAGATACCGCACAGGTTGGAACACCGGAATACGAGCTGAAACAGCTTCGTGAAGACTATCGCACCTGGGAAGAGACAGACAAGGAATGGGACAAGTTCTGCGAAAATAACAATCTGGAACTTCACTACCTGAAGTGCATGACAGACGACGCGCACATGGACATTTATTTCCCGACCATCGGGCTAAGCATCGGACGGAAGGACGAAGAGTGGGACCCGAAAATCGTGAAACTGGGAAACATTCCGGCGGTGTGCTGCCGCATGGAGGAAATGGACGAACGGATGCGCATCAACTACGTGTATTATGCGGAGAAGTGGCGAAAGGATGCCACGCCAAAGCTGGAAAGAAAAGATGTGGTGGCCTATCCCACACTGATGCCGGAAAACATGCTTACGGAGCTTCGTCGTCAGGTGGAAAAGAGTAAGAACCGTCCTCCGAAGAAACGTACCACCTGGTTCTGCTGTCCAAGCTATTACCCTTCAATGCTGAAACCTTATTACCCGCAGCCAGCCTGGTGGAGTATCTTTCCGTCGATGACCTACGATTACGCCACGACATTGATTACCGACAAGGCAATGGCCCGACAAAATGCGACCATGTGGGGGAAAATGATTTTCATCAACAACGAATACCTTCGTGCGATGTTCGATGAAATGGGAGCGGATACTACCGAAGCGAAACAAGCTGTACGTGACAGTATCTATAAGAAGGTGAATGAGTTCCTTCAACGCCGCGAGAACAACGGGAAAACTATCTGTCTGGACTCGTTTGTAGGCCCTGACGGGAAGACGATGCAGCATGCGGTGGAAATTGTGGATGTGCCGCAGCTGACAAATTCCAGGGATTTAAAAGAGGAGTTGTCCGAAATCTCAAGCGTGGTGTTCTTTGCCATAGGGGTTCACCCTTCTTTGATTGGAAGCACACCCGGGAATAGCGGAAGCACCGGAGGTACCTACATGCGCGAATTGCAGTTGCTCAAGCAAAACCAGCTTTCTACCCGGCAGCGCATTTATCTGCGGTTCCTGAAGAATATCTATACATTCAATAAATGGGACAAGCATGGAGAAATAGTCATCCGTCAGCAGACATTTACCACGCTCGACCGCAGCGCAACCGGCACAGAAGAGACAGAATCCACGCTATAACATACATTTTTCTTCTTCTTTTTTTTGTTTTATTCACAGAAAAAATCCCGGCAAAACGTCTGATTTGTCGGGATTTTTGTTGATTTTGGCTCAAGTGTTTATTAATAGATTTTTCAGTGGCGTAGTATCGCCACTTCAGTCGAGCTTAATAGTTTTTTTGGTGGCGATACTACGCCACTGAACTCGCGTAACTACGATTTTTCTTCATCTTTGCTTTTTGAATCTTTATTTTCCGGCTGTTTTTCATGGCTTGTGTTCCCTTGAATGGCGTTTAAAAGATTGATAATCAATCTGTGTTCAATCCGCTTTATCATCAGGAACTGGGTGCATGTATTGGTTATCTGTGCAATGATGAAAGAAAGCATCAATATAATAGAGATGAAAAAATTGTACAACAAGTCCCTTGTTTCAGTCCCGTTAAAATATGAAAAAACAGAAAAGGCTATTTGAGCACATACGAAAATAGGGAAAATAAAGTTGATTGCTTTTAAGATTTTATCTTTCATAATCTGTTTGTATTTTTATGTATAAATAAATGTATAAAATTACTGTTCTATTTCCACACGCAGATAGGGCATTCCGCCTGGTAGCATTGGCCATATCTCCGCGTCTGGTGTAAGCATCCGCATCTGTTTTGAAGCGAGTCCAAGCAGGCAAAGCTTTTCTACCTCTGTATGGAATCCTGTCCATAATTCTCCATCTTTTGCGCAAGCAGCTTGCAGGAAAGAAGCTCCTCCACCTTTATCTTTAAAGAAGCCTTCAGGTAATTGCAGCAACATTTCTCTGATTTCCTGCCGGTGCTTTTCGATACGTTCCGTATGGAATCCTACATTTACGTTGGTATTCTGAATAGAACGCACAAAAAAATGAAGTCCTTCTTTCTTACATTCTTCGTATTCTTCGTGGCTGTGAAACATGCAGTCGGCGAAAATTCGGTCTACGTTTTCAGTATTCAGTTCGGTCATGGCTCTGTGATTTTAATGTCGTCAAGGTTATTGAAATTAACGATGATCTTTGTAATAACGTACACATATTCTTCTCTGCTTTCACCTCCCAGATAGGTGGCTGTATTTATTTCGTCAATGTCCGAATGCGGGAAAGCGCTTTTGAAAAGTTCTTTCAGAATATTGAAGTTTTTTTCAGAGGCTGTAAGGTGGTGCCCGTAGTTTGTGACAGACGATACATCGAATCCTTTTTTCTTCAACATTTCCACCTGATTTTTTATTTCCTTTTCGCGACTGGAAGGGAATATACTCCCTCTCAATGTGGCTGTCATTTTGTACCGGTCGAAAATAATATCATCTATATTCCCGGTTCCTTCGTTGTGCCACCATTCACCAAAGGATTCAGTGATAAGTTTCAACCTTTCCCTTGCATCCTCGTTCGATACCTTCATGCCAAGCTGTTTTCTTAGTTCCCGGTTCTCATGGTTGAGTGAGCGTATTTCCTGGATGTATTCATTGTACTTTTTATTCAGGCTGTCTTCATATCCAAGTTCGTTCAGGATGTCTATTGCATTCTTATGAAACAATTCAAGCAATGCTTCTTTTGTACCCTCTTTCAGGCTCCCTTCTTTTAGCATGTAAAGCAATAAAGAGATTCTTTCGTTTATTTTCTTCTGTTTCTCTGTCAGCTTTTCGTAAAGCATTCCGTCCGGATCAAGAACTGGAGTATTATCATCGTTCTTTTTAAAGTTTATTTTTCTTTCTTCCATGGTTTATTCGTTTTAAATGTTTTCGGCCAGCAAGTCTGCTATGTCATCAAGTCTTATCAATTCGCTTTCCTCGCATGAATTTATGCAAAGAATAATGAGTCTGTTTATCTTTACTTTTCTATTCATTACTACATCCAGCTTCGTTTTTCCTCGATTTGCATCGTTTAAATACAAATGCTCATTTACCGCTTCTTTCAGTTCTTCCGATGGGTCCTGTTCCGAAGATTTGGAAAATTGAATCATCAGTCTGACAGCTTCTTCTTCACTTTCTTCCAATTCACGTTTTTCTATGTAGCCATAAGTCCAGCTTTCATCCAGCATAAAGGATTCCAGGTCGGCGTATTCGTCACAGTCGTATTTTGACTGTACTACGTTTACAATATCCAGTGCTTCATGCGCCATATCCCTTTCGCCTGAATCAATATATCTGTCACATTCATGAGCGAAAACGTCTCGTATATATACAAGCTGGTTCTCTGTAAATTCTTTTTTCATGGTTTGTTCGTTTTGTTCTGTATCTAAAATTTCATAGGTTTTATTATCCCCCTGATAGTCATCTAGCGGACACCAGTCTGGGATTTCTATTGGTGCATCAATAATTTTATTTACGTCATTCCGCTTTACCACCCTATTTGTGGGTGAACATAGAATGATATATCCAAAACTAGCGCCTTCCTGGTTGTATTTCCGGTGGAAAACGCATTCTTCGCAATGCGAAACAATTGTGCTGATTTTCTTTTTTTCTGCCATAGGTTCTAGTTATTATATCTCACCATAGGTACTTCACATTGTGAATCACGTAGGTTTTTTTCTTTAAGCCCGTAAATTTCATTCTCTCCGGTGTAGCAATCCAGCGGGCACCATTCCGGGATAAAGTTACTCATATTTATCTTATCTGTGTGATAAATATAATCATCACTAATGATTATTTGTTCTTTTTCTTTGCATACAAGCACTGAACCGGTTGAGCCTTGAGAAGAGTCGTACCTTTTTGAGTGCGGACACTTCAGACAGTCGGTAATGACTGCGCTTATTCTGGGTTTGACTTTATTGTCCATACTACTTATTTTTTGAGAGTATAATAGGTTTGTAGCTCATTCGGGAAAATAGAAAATTCTTTCTTCCCGGCCTCTCCTTTCTTATTCAGTTTTACTACTACCACACGAGGATTACCGAGGTAATGAATCAGCTTTTGCTGGAACCGGTTTACCACTTTAAATGAATCACTGGTTACGTTGTTTATAAGAACGTCTCCCGTGTGAATGATGTTCCCGTTACAGTCTACAAGGAATTTATCGAGATATTCCTGTTCTTTATGCTTGATTCTTTTCTCGTATGGTTGAGAGATCCTGTTCATTTCGTTATATATCTCCAGGAGTTTCATTCTGTATGGAGCGAGCTCGGATTCCATTTCTTGCTTTATGGAAAGAATATCTTCTTCCAGTCTTTTTGCACCTTCTGATTTTGATTCCATAATCTTATTCCGGTAGTGGGTTATCAAATATTTCTTTCATCTTATTCATTGATTCCTGAATACGTTTCTCAAGGTTTTCCGTGTAGTGGTCATCATTTATCGGATTGGGGATAAATGTTGTTTCTACTCCGTAACGACCTATGTCAAGATGGAGAGGGAAAAACGCAACAGTATCTACTGTCGTTCCCAGGATTAAATTGACGGTAATGCTCACGCCTTTAATGTCTTTCACCATCGTAAACCAGACGCTATGATTCTTGCACGTTGCGAGGTTCTTTATCAGTCCTTTCTCTTCCAGTGGTTTCAGGTATTTCGTAATGTATAAATCGGTGTTTACTGACTTCCTATTTAGTTCATCATTAAGGGATTTATTTGCAGCCATCAGTCTTTGATAAATAAACCTCCGTTCTGGTGATCTGAATGTTTCCTCTGCTGACGCATCGGACTTGAAAAATGTAATATGGTCTTCATCGGCCTCTGTTTCGATAATGACTTTCATTGAGTTTTCTCGTGACGGCTCATTCAGTCTGAACATGATGCGGCATCTGCATGGAATAACCCGCAAGTCTGTGATAATTCCTTTCTCTTCCAGCGGTTTCAGGTATTCAGACACATATTTTTCTATTGAATAATCGTTTGCGGTCATAGGCTTATTTCTATTTGATAAATTGTTCTTTTATATACTTTATTCCTTGAAGGATATATTGTTCAATTGTCTCTGTGTAATGCGGGTCATTCTTCGGGTTTAGAAGTCCGGCCATGTACAATGGCCTGTATTTGCAAAATCCAGTAGTGGGATAAAAGAATACGCAGTCTTCATTTTTACCTGGTTTTAAATGCGCGGATATTTCTTTCCCATTTATGTTTTCTACCAGCGTAAACCAAATATCTCTCTCACAGTCTTCATGAACGTCCTTTATAAGACCTTTTTCTTTTAGCGGTTTTAAGTATTTGGTGATATATTCATTTCCTTCCTCAAGAACAACTCGATTGCTCTTTTCATCATACTGCTTCACCCATTTCATTTCACCTTTTAACCGTTCTTTAGCATCTGTAATGAAATAGAGTATATTTTTTAGTTCATCGTATGAAACCTGGTAACTAATCGCAGAAAAGAACAAAGTAAACTTGATTGTGTTTGAGTTGTCTTTTTTGTTTATTTCTGCTTTTATTGGAAGTCCTTTTATTAGTTCATACAATTGGAAACGTATCCTATTCAGATTAGGGTAAATTCGTATTCTGTATATGGTTCCTTTCTCTTCCAGCGGTTTCAGGTATTCAGACACATATTTTTCTATTGAATAATCGTTTGCGGTCATGGTAAATATGTTATTTCAGTAGTTTTTTAATCTTTGCTACGAGTTTTGACCAGGCTTTTTGACAGATTTTGGAAATTCCTTTTTGATTTATTTTTTCGTCATAATTGCCTGTATTAATATTTCTGATAGACTCCCTGTACTGAGGATAGTCAAGCATGTTAAGCAGACGGTTATCGCTGGATATAAATTTCTGTTTGTCCCACATTTCATGCAAGACTTCTTCACTGAATACTCCTTCCCAAAGTAATATATCTTTCAGTGCATCAATGTTTATTTCCTTGACTCCGTACTGGAAACATTTATACTGGAGGTAATTGGTATACATTACGGCGATGGCCGGACGGTCTATAAGTGTACTTATTATAAGTGCTGAAGGATAATCTATCTTGTAAGGAAAATTTTCAGCGACAAGATTTATCATGAAAGAAGTGTAATCAAACTGCGAAGAAAGTTCTTTATGTGCATTCAGGAAATTACCAACAATCTCATGATTCATTTTGAAAATGGAAAGTAGTTTCCTTTGTGTATCATTTATTTCTATTTTTGATTTCCCATCCAGTTCCTCACACCATTTCTGAATGGCGTCTGGACCGAGGTCTTTCTGATGTTTAAATTCCATAGCTATATTGTTTAATGGTTTGTTACTTTATACGTTCCGACTGGTCCGCACATGTTACATGGGCAATCTCAAGGTTTCTGCAGCTCATACATGTGGGTACGGTAGGGGAGTAGACACGTCCGCATTTCGGGCAGATCCATCCGTATTGTGAAGGTGCTGGCGTGTCGAGAGCAGGTTTGTTTTCACTGCGGGCCATTTTAACGGCCTTTATCGCATCGTCCAGAGATACGGTGTAGTATAATTCACCTCCAGTGAATCGGCCCGTTTTCTTTTCGTTAAGGTATTCTTCTGGTATCATGGCTCAATTATTTGTAGTTCATTACCAACTTTCAGTTTGGCTAAGAGTGTATTTACGGCTGCTACCTGATTTGACAATTCATTGAGGTAGATCCTAAATATTTCTTTTATCAGCTTGTCATCCACGTTTATATTGACAGTCTTGGATTTTCCTTTTTTATATCCGAACAATTTTCGTTCTTTGTAGATAATGAACTGATGAAGTTGAATATTTTCCATCTCTTTCATGTTTTGAATGGCTTCATCGAGCATTTTCAGCCTTCTTGTGGCTTCCACTTCATTACCAAGGATTCCCTCTACTTCATCTATCAGTTTCTTTAGATCTTCCGTCATAATTCATTCTGTTTATGATTTGTGGGGTAATCACTCCACTCTCTTATCTCTGCATTGCAGCAGGGGCACAAAATATATAGCAATGTTTTTTCTATTCTTGTAAATGGTAACTTCCCATCACTTCTGGATAGCACGTCCCTTTTATCGAAAGTAAACTCGCACCCGCAGAACTGGCAGGTCGCTATTTTCTTATCGTATTTCCCTTCTTTGATAATTTCAATCATATTGTTACAGGTTACGACAACACCACATACATGGCTGCCAAAAACAGATAATATAATTTGGTTTTACTCATGTTTTTTTAGTTTTGATTAATATCCGTTTTCACATGCTTTGCAGCAAAATTTCTCACGATCACCTGCATCAGAATCTATGATTTCGTATTTACGTCCACACTGCTGGCAGGTATATTCAATCACGTCCGACTGATAGTATTTGCAGGAATCTCCCGCTTTTACTTCCTTCCCGAAATTGGTACATTTCCCGTTGTCATAACTGTTGCATGTTGCGCAGGTGGGGGAGAAGTTTTGGGATTTTTTTAGAAGTTCCGGATTGTCATGGATTTTTCCCCAATATTCAATATCAATACTGTTGAAAATATGCCTGCGAATTTTTGCAGCTTTTTTAGCGTATTGCATAATGTCTTCGATAGGACGGCACATTCTTCGTTGAATATCAAAACCAATTTCTTCGATTCTGTTAAAACAATTCACTTTTATGTAACATAGCCCGATTTCCTCTACTTCTGCAAAGACAAATATGTCGCTTAAAAAGAATGGATTAGGTGTCTCATATATTTTCATATATTCTTTCTTTAAATTTAAAAACAAAAAATGCAATAATAATAATAAGTAGGATAAACCATATCACAGCAAGCGCACTAATCTGTTTTACCTTTCGGAAACGATAAATGTCAGTTCTAACTAAATAGTGCAAATATCCGGATAGAATAAGCCATACGGTAAGCAATATAATCCCAATAATCATGGTTTCGCTTTTAAGTATTCTTTGTTTAGGTGATTATTGTCTATAAGCCATCTAATCATTGAAATAGCGGTATCAAAAGAACCAATGTTCATTTCCTGGTGTTTCATATCATATCCAAGTTCCTCGTATGAAATAAACCAGAAGGAACCGTCACTATTCATTGCAAAATCAGCATTTGGGCGGTTACTTTGAGTAATTGACTTTGGCATAATTTCCAGAAGCCGGTCAAGACTCCACGCAGGAGTAATGTCTCGGTTCATGCGAACAGAGAACCAGTGTTCAGGATCAATACCTTCACATATAGTATGAAGGTGATATTCTCCATATTCAGGTGTCTTACTTTTTTCAAGGTACATATCGGCTGTGCCTGGTTTTAATCCCAGCTCTAACAGCTTCCGTGACTGGTTTATGTTTGTTCCTATTTGTGATTTGAAATCCATATCTTACTCCTCCACTTTTACAAAGATTACATCGGTTTTGTCCTCCCTACTAGCATCACAACATCCTATAAGGGCGTTGCATTGGCTGTAAAATTCACATATATCATCAAGAAAACATCCTTCGCATATTGTTCCCTCTGCTTTTACGCATTTCAGTTTCACAAGCCCGCACTGAAATGTTTCTCCGACCTTAAATTCTTTCTTTGCCATAATCAATCTTCGTCTTTAGGGAACAAACTCTCAATATCTTCATTGGTATAATAGCTTAGCACATCTTCAAAATGGGAAATGCAAATACCGGTATTTTGTGCCACACAGTCTACATAAGTTTCAAAATCTACTTTCAATATGTCATCAAACACCTCCTTGCAATTGGAATAGTCTATCCACACCATAAGACCGTAATTTTCTTGCCATTCATGGGTGTCTACAAGTTCTTGTAGCCTTTTTAATTTCTTGAAATCCATATCCTATTTATTTTCATTGTTCTTTAATCGAATTTGTTCCTGAAGCTGTTCAGCATTCTTTTTCTGAAAGTTCGGACACTGATATACATCTCCAAACGCAATTAGTACCATGACAGGGAATAGCATCCCATGCTGGCAACTTCTTCCAAATGCGTCAGCAAATGTGCAGTCTTCGCACCGCCCGTTTACGTCATACGCTGCCATATTATTTTTCTTTTTTATCGTTTTGTATTTCAGATAATTTATTAATCACTAGGTATGTAAGCATAAATTCTATGAAAAGGATGTCGTAATCCAAACCGGAGAAATAGCTCATTGCCATAACGAAAGCCACAAGACCTACAAAAATTGCAGTAGCAATAAAATACTCTTTCATCATTAATACCTGAATTTACCGAATTGAATTACTGCCATTGGCTTGCTGAAATCATAACACCGGAACCACTCCTTCCAGTCGTCTACCGACAGGCCATCGTTGGCCGCAAGTTCTTTCAGTTCCGGATATTTACCGTCGATGTCAAAGAAATTGAAAGAAGCACATCCGTCGCGATCCAGCTGGAAGGTAAGTTTCTGAATACCTGTTCCTGATTCCGCAGTCAGACAGCCTATTGTTATTTGCCTGCTGAAATACGGACGGCCTTCCCACTGACGGACGGAGATAACCGCTTCACCTTGCTGCACCTCGTGTATGCGTTTTGCCCAAAGTGGAAAGTTGGCCCTGATGGTGTGTCGTTTTTCTCCGGAAAGGAATTTCTCACGGAATCCGGTAGGGTTTCCCGACCGGGGATGTTTGGTCGGGAAAAATTGCGAAAGCATGAGCACGTAAGTCTTTTTCATAACTTTTTTAGATTTCATGTTCATCGTTTTATTACATTTTACCTACCGCAAAAACAACAATTTTAAACCGAAATAGCATCAAAATTGTTTCTAAATTTCATAAAACCTCCGATTTTTCGTTTTTTGTCCTTCAAACTACCGAATCAGACCGCTAACTTTGAGGAAAAACACAAAGACTATGTTAGTAACGAAAACCGAAGAAATCAGGGCATACGTGCCCACCAGCGTGTACAGCGGCGACCAGTCACTTCTCACAATCATGGAAGAGACAGAAGAGAACATTCTTGTGCCGATACTTGGGCGTAAACTCTACGAAAAGGTATGCGGAAAATACGATAAGGCTATGGAAGAGTATGGCGGAGTGACGGCGGCCTACGTGGAAAAAGAAAACCTTACACCCGAAATCCGTCTGATACGTGCCTGCCAGCTTCCGGTGGTCTACTTGTCGCTGGCCAACAGTACCGGCATTCTCACGGTGAGTCTGAACGACGGAGGTGGACTGAATCAGGTGTACACCGACGGGTACGACAAGGCCGACGAGAAATCCGTGAGCCGGTTTGAGCGCGATGCGTATTTCAAGGGCCGTCGTGGAGTGGACCGTCTGCTGGTATTCCTGGAAGAGGATGCGTGCAGTCAGGCCCCCGTGTTTGCCGATTTATGGCGCGAAAGCCGGTATTTCTACCTGCATGGCGACTTGCTGTTTACTACAGCCATCGAGATGAACCGTTTTCTGGACATCAACGAAAGCCGGGAGAAGTTCATTGGCATGCTTCCTGACATCCGTTATTGCCAGAGCGCTTACATAGAGCCGGAGATAGGGGAGGAGCTGACCGATGCGCTGGTGAAATGGTGCACGCGCTCGCTAAAGTCCGACCTTTTCACGGGCGAAGACAAGGATGCCATAAATGCGGTGTGGCAGAAGGCGGTGGACTGCCTTCGCATGGCGCTGGCGCTGTACATCGAGTCGCGCCGTCCGGAAAAACAGCGCAAGTACAGCGAAAACGAGGCAGCTTATTCCATGACAAAGGCACGGAAATTCATTTCCAACCATCAGGATTCTTTCGGAGAGTTTATAAAGGATTCTCCGCTGTATGTGCCCCCTCTCACTGAGACTTCCGAATCGGACAAGCAACTCCTATTCGATTACGACAACCAGGACAACGCCATCTTTGTCATGCGTCCGCAAGCCTTCACCCGGCACTGATTTTTTGTCCTTCATTCCCAGTTGTCATATACCTAACTTTGGAGTATAAAGAAACGACAAATGGATGCGACAAACTACCAGATACATCTTCCGGCACTTCCCGACAGTTGGAACCGGCTGTCGACCGAAGAGCTGGAAGAGGTGAACAGACTTTACAAGCGTAAGGAGGCTATGGCTGCGGCAGGCGACGAGGAACGTGCCGACCGCCTTTTCAAGCTGAAGTGCTTCATGCTTTTTCTCGGACTGAAAATCGTGCGGCGCACCGTGACCGATGAAAATGGTGAAACGGTGTTTCTCTTCCGGCGCAAAGGGATTCGCCACCTGTTTGAGCGCATTCCCATGCGGGCATGGCAGGTGGACCAGTGGATTGACCAGAAACTCGGTTTCCTGAACAATCCTTTTGCACGCACCGTCACTCCCTACGGAATTATCCGCCTTCGTATGGAGACCCTTCGTCTGAAAGCGCCGAAAGATGCGATGTCCGATGTCAGCTTTGCGCAGTACCAGTCCGCACAGAATCTGCTTATCATGTACTGGGATGCACAGAAGGTTCTACAGACGCTTGTAAGGCGAAAATCGACCCATGCCGCCATCCGGATGCAGTTGCGCCGCATGAAGCAGGCACGATGCTGGTTTCTGGCCACGCTGTTCAACGAATCCGTGCGCGAGACGGGAGAGATACGCGAAGGACGCTACCTGCGCAAGTGTAAGCGCCGAGTGTGGTCGTTCAACTCCGGGCAGATACAGAAAAACGCCCGCTGGTTTAGCATGGTAGAAGCCCGCATGTTCCCCGTCATGGTGCAGTATTTTCAGAGCGTGCAGGAAGCCTACGCACGCATGTATCCGGAACTGTTCACGCCTAACGGGAAAAAGAACGGACGGCAGAACCCCATCAAGATAGAGGTGGAAATGATTAACAACATCATGAAGTATCAGGGATTCAGTGACTACGACGCAGTGTACGACAGCGAGGCGGTCCGCATCCTGGGAATTATGAATGCCATGGCCAAGGAAGCCAAGGAAATTGAGAAAATGAATCAGAAATACAGAAAAGGGAAATGATAACCGATTACCAGAGTAACGCATACCGAATTTCTTACCAGGGCGTGTCCATGATAGAAAATGCACTGGAAAACCCCAACCTGATTCAGGTGGGGGTGATTCCGGGCTGTACCATCATGGTGGCTCCGCAGAAAAGCTACGGCATAGATTATCTGCCCAACGGAGAATACCGAAGCTGGACGCTGACGGGATACAACACCCGTCTGAACCGCACGGAGGCGCACTACATCTATGCCCGTCTGGAACGTGATTCAGACGATGCCATGGTGCTGTTTTCCGTGAACGACTATGCTACTGACGGAAGCATCGGCGGAGAGAATCCCAGCGAAGATTTCTATTACATACGTATCGGAAGCATTACCGCCACCGACAAGCTGGAAGGTGCCACCCTCGACCGTGAAATTACACTGGACTACGGTAAGCTTTCTACTCCTGCAGGACAAACGCAGGATACAGCCGGATGGAAAGAACTGTTCGAACTGACTGCAGAAGGATTGATCCGTCCGCTGAAACGCTTCACTTCCTACATAGTTCAAGGCACGCTTTCCATTATCGGCAAGCTGGTTATCAACGACAAGCAGATTTCTGATGTGGCACGCCAGGGAGATGAGGAAGAATTTACCCCCAATGACGAAGCGATACCTACCACCAAGCTTCTTACGGGAAAGTATTTGAAATACCTTCGCAGCTTCTTCCTGAACAAAGACCGAGAAGATTCTACTCAATTTCTTCAAAAATTTCTTGGAGGAATAATATTACCATTTTTACAATCAGAATCATTTACATCTGGTATTTTAGGTTCAGGATTTCTGCTAAAGACAAATGAAGATGGTATAAGCTACCTGGAAGTTGACAAGATATTTGTCCGTATGAAAGCTATATTTCAGGCTCTTGAGATTCTTAAAACAGAGCTTGGAGGTGCTTCGTTTTTGTTTAATGCTTCAGGAGCAAGAGGAACAATCATAAAAGTTGAGCAGATAGAGCAGGAAGCTTATTTTATAGACGGCGACAAAGGATATTTCCCCAATGAAGATGAAGCTTATTTTTCTGATATATACAGATGCTATTTTATGACGGACGACGGAGAAACCGCTGTGGAAAATCTTTTCAAGGTAGGCGATTTTGTACGTTCGCAGACGTTTAATATAAAAGCTGGAGTATATGAAAACGTAAGTAACCATTACTGGTGGCGTAAGGTGGTAGGAATAGGTAAGGACTACATAGATCTTTCTTCTGTAAGTTATCAGGAAGACAGTGACATTCCAAAAGAAGGAGATGTAATTGTGCAGCTTGGTAATGAAAGAGACGAAGACCGGCAGAGTGCAATTGTACTTTCCGCATACGGAGATGGAGCCCCGTATCTTACGATGTATCAAGGAATAAACTCTTATTCACTGAAAGACAAAGATATATTTACAATCGGATATGATAATGTAAAGAAAGAATGCTATCTTAAAAATTACGGTAGGGCATATATAGGCACAAGAGATAGAAAAGTATATTTTGATTTTTCAAGTAAGAAGCTGGACATAAAGGCAGACAGTTTTATTTTCAGCACCGGCGAAACTGTGAAAGATGAACTTGACAAAAATAAAAAGGGAATAGAAAGCATTTCATCTGAAATTAAAATTCTAAATAAACAAATATCATTAAAAGTAAATACGGATGACCTTTTAAGCACTGGAATTGACATAACTCAAAAAACGGTAACAGTTACCGCTCAGAGCTTTTTTGTAAACAATTCAGAAGGAACTCCAATTGCGGTATTTACTACTGATTCATCTGGGAAACCTATACTTAAAGCTGATTATATAGATGTAGATAATTTGAAGGTAAAACATCTGGATGGTGCAGACGGGACTTTTACAGGAGAGTTGAAAGCCGCTACTGGTACGTTCACCGGAGGTGTTGTTACCAATTCTGATGGGAATAGGATTATATTAGATCCAGATTCAAGGCAAATGGCTCTTGTCTCAAGTTCCGGATCTATGCTTTCAAGCTGGTTTTTCTACAATAATTCTGGATATGAATCAGCCGCATTGTCTTTAAAAAACATAGAAGGAGAGTCTCTTTATATTTATCCTTTTGATATAAGGATGAACAGTGGCGATAAAAGTACACAGATAACAAACGGAGATATAAGGTTAAAGATGGGGACTTCGCGTATGGTTATAAACCCTATTCAAATATCAATGACTGAAGGAGGAAATTCAGTGACAGGATTTACTGGAAGTTTCTTGATTTACTCATTATATGATGAATCAAAGCCTACAAGTGAGAAGATATGGAAGAAGGTGAGTGTAAAGAATGGAATTATATATAAAATAGAAAACTGGTTTATTTAATAAAATATGGGTAAAGGAATAATTAAGCTTGATGTGACAGATACCAACGAAGCACTTGGTATAATGCACGAAAATAAAGATGCATTTCCGTTCGACACATCCCCGCAGGAAGGAAGCAAGAAAGGGATTACAAGCGGAGCTGTGGCCGAAGCAGTAAAAGATATAAAGAGTAAGGCAAAAGGTTACTTCCTTACAGAAGAAAAGCTAAGGAACGCTTATCCGGAAGCGGATGAAGGAAGCAAGGCGTATGTAGGAAACAATTATCCGTATGCCATTTATCTGTACGATACTGAAAAAGGTGGATGGTATGACACGGAACAGACTGGAGGAGACGAGAAGTTTAATGCAGGCGATTTCTATTCAAAAATGGAGATTGACCAGAAGAACGCCGAGCTTGATGAACGATTAAAGGTGTTGGAAGAAAGAGACGTTTTCCTTTCAGTTGACGCATTTGAGTCTATTGAGCCAGAAGATGATAAATTGTACTTTATATTTGAAGAAGAATGATTTACAAAGGCAGTAAGGAGGTAGTGAAGATATTCAAGGGGAGTAAGCCCATATCTGCCATATACAAAGGTGCGCGACTGGTATGGCAGGCCATACGCAGTTGTTTTGGATCTGGCGCATGGAGGAATGACAAGCCATGGCTAAATGATGAAGGTTGGAAAAATTAACTGATAAATACCACACGACATGGATATAATGAAATTGTTGAGAGGGGTAAGATCCTCAAATGACATCAGCACAAACAAAATTCCGAATCTGTCTGCAGACTGGGGGATGGATGAAACAAACGGGCTTCCGTATTCAGGAGACTCTGTTCAGGAATTTTTAAAGACTTACTGCCAGAAATCGGTAGATAACGAACAGAACAAGATGGGTGCGTTCTATTTTGATACAGCAGCCATGAAATTCTACACATTCCGAACGCAGGAAGACCGCGACAGCTTTATATCAAACGGAGACAGTTCTCTCATTCTAAGCTCGCAGGATATTGTTTTTGGTGGAACGCAGAAGAAGCTTACCATTATTAATAAAATGAGTAGCAGCAATATCTATTTTACCACCAATGCAAAAAAAGCTGAAATAACGGTTGGATTTGAATCTAAGGAAAAGGAGTTCAATGCTCCAGATTGGACAGATGTGATTGAAGATGCTTATTTCACAGTATCAGTAGATAAAGGAGTTACAGGTACATACGTCAATATACTTGAAAACGTACTTGTACGTCATGGTGAGACTCTTACATTCGATGTGTTCAATTATATTTCTTCTGGGCCGAACCGTGTAAAGGTTACGGCAGTAGGACTTGTGTCTGAGCAGACGGCAAATCTCGGTTACAGCGTAACTCTTACCTCAATGTACCTTTCTCCGGCAAACTTCGGATGGTATTTACCGTTTGTAGAAGGAAGTACGTACAATCTCGGTGGAATGAATATCGGAGGTGCCTTGCAGAAGAAACTCATTATCAAGGTAACTAACGACAGCGGATATTCGGAACAGTATGAAGAAAATATCGGTACCGCTGTGTATGTGACTAACCCGTACTATTACACAAAGCTTCCTTTCCCGTCAGCAGGAACCGGAGTATATCATGTGGAATTGTGGCTGGATGCGGACGGTCTGCAGTCAGAGCATCTGAAGTATAATATCATGTGCATAGCGACAGCAGAAGTTTCCACAGCACAGTTATGCTGTATGGCTAATATTGCGGAGAAGGCTGTCAATTACATGGATAATGTTCTATTTGATTATGCTGTATATAATGGCGGTTCTTCTACTGCTACCCCTCATATAAAAATTACAGCTGGAGAAGATGTAATATTTGATGAAGATTTGGAAGGAGTAGAAACTGGTAAGTCTATTACTTTTAATTACAACCTGGAGGTAGAGACAGAAGATTCTGAATTAACTTTGTCTTCAGTATTGTCGTTTGGAAATGAGCAGTCTGCTACATATCAGATAGACAATTCATCTTCATTTCCCGCAACAGCAGAAGCTGCGTTTTATCTTAATTCTGCTACACGTAACAACACACAGGCTAATAAGACGTCAATAATTAATGAAGTTAATAAATCTACTGTTTCTGCTCAGTGGACGAATATGTCATGGGTGGACGGTACAGACGGATGGACTGTCGACAATGAAGGTAGAAAGTGCCTGTTTATGCCGGCAAGAACTAAAGCTACTATCAATTACAAGCCTTTGCAGAGCGTAGGAAACGGTAAGACGGTAGAATTTACGTTCAAGGTATCCAATGCTTCCGATTATAACGAGAACATTATTTCCGTTTGCGATGCTCCGGATAACCCGTTGTTCAGAGGAATCAGAATCCGACCGAACAACATTCTCATTCATTCACGAGACCTGAATACGGATAATGAGAACCAGTCGTATGACATTCCTGAAGATACACTTATCAATGTGTGCGTTTCTGTGATTCGTAACTATAAGACGAATTACGGAAATATCTGCATTGTGTATGTCAACGGAGTACGCAAGAAAGAATTTGCATTTACAAACGCGGACAGTTGGATTACTGATGCCAATATCATTATAGGTTCTGATACTTCAGACTTGTATCTGTACAATGTGAGAGTATATGACAAGGGATTCGGTACGCAGGATGCCTTGCAGAACTATGTGGCTTCACTTCCAAACTCTATCGACAAGAGAAAGGCATACGAGCTTATTCACGGAGTGATTGACGATTCATTCAATGTTGACTTCGAAAAGACAAGGGCTGTAGCCAATGTCGTAACCATTGAAATGCTTGACGGTGCGGAACTTCCTCATTACGGACTTAGTAAGGAATACACGGCTCAGTGTAATATGGAGCTGTTCTGGAACAAACATCCTGAATGGAACTGGTGGATAGAAAACATGAAAGTGGAAGGACAGGGTACCACCTCAATGAACTATTTCCGTTGGAACTTGCGATGGAGACTTGACAAGGCAGATGGATTTACGGTACATCTTCCTGACGGTACTACTTCTACGGACGATACGCTGTGGTTTGACGGTGAAGGAAATCACCCGAAACTTTCACGAATGACGGCTAAGATAAACTATGCTTCTTCCATGCAGAGTCATAAGATTGGTGCTACAGCCATGTTTAATGACGTGCATCATCATCTTGGGCTTGATAATGAAGCAGGTGGTCGTGTAGCTGTATTCCAGCATCCGTTCTACTTTTTCGAAAAGAAGAAAATTGAGGGAACTGAACAGTACACCTACAGCTTTATCGGTTTGTTTACCTTTGGTGCTGACAAGGGAGACAAGTACACTTTCGGTTATAAGAATCCGGATGTGAAAGATACTTTGCTCGTACTTGAAGGACTTGACCACCCGATTAAAGGTGTGGGCATGGACTACCCGTGGTCGGAAATGAAGTATGTGGCAGATGAAGAATCACTTTGCGTAGACAAGGGTAACAACAATTACGATGCTGCTTGGGAAGTTTCTCAGTCAGGAAGCGCTGAGAGTGAAGAGGAAATCCAGGCAAAACTCGATGAAGAGTTCAAGCCTGCCTACGAAGTGGCTTACAACAATTCTACCATGATTATCGGTACGGATGAAACACTGGAAACAATCAATGCTGATGTGGATGCTTGGGGGCAGCGTAAAGATGAAAACGGTAATGCCTACCAGCGTTACGAATTTTGGATTGACGGAGAATATGAGCTTTACTATCTGTCAAAGAAGACAAACAAGTATGTGAAGAACGGAATTAATCTGCTTACACAGCTTGGACTTTCTGATGAGGATTTGTCCGAACTTGACGTGAAAGCTAAAAACGAATTGTTCAAGCAGAAACGCAGGGAGAAGTTCAAAGCAGAAATGCAGAACTACTGGCATCTGGACGACTGCTTGTATTGTTACTGCTTCCTGCTTTTGTTGGGTGCGACCGACAACTTCAAAAAGAACTCTTACCCTTATAAACTTGGAACGCTTGCAAGCGGTAGTCGCTGGAGTTGGCGTCAGGATGACTTGGATACACTTTTTGACATTGACAATCAGGGATTGGCCGTGAAAGGTTATTCTATCGAAGCCCATGACTGGACAGACGATAGTAAGACCGCATACGTATTCAAGGGCGAGGATTCTGTATTCTGGACACTCATAGGTGAATGCTTCGAAGTAGAAGCAAAAGCTATGGGTAAAAAGATACTCGGTGCAATGTACGAAATGAGCAGCATTGGTACGACTACCATAGACCGTCTGATTGGATTCTTCCAGGAGTATTTTTGGGATAATGCTCAGAACTATTTCACTAAGTCTGCATACAACTCTGATGCAGAATACAAATACGAAGAAGCGTGGCCGAAATACGCTTCCGGAGAGTATGACGTAGATGTTCACCCGTTGTCGCAGTCTTTGGGAGACCACTTGGAAGCTGAAATGTTATGGGTTCGACAAAGACTTATCTATATGATGAGTAAGTGGGGATATGGGCCGTTTGCCCAATATACTGATTCCTGTTTGGGGCGCATCAACTTTCGTACACAGTTAGCTCAGTCATTCAAGCTTACTCCGTTCATGGACTTGTACCCTTGTATCCTTAGTGGTCAGGGTGCGACACATGCCAGCGCAAATAGAGTCCTTTCTGGAGAAGAAGTGACTATATCAGGCGCCGGAGGTACGAACACTAACGTGTATATCATGGCGGCAGATGAATTGGAAAGCATCGGAGACTTGTCTACGCTTACCGTAGACGCAGCTTCCAATGCCGGAATAGCCATTGCTTCGAAGAGACTGAAAACAATTAAGGTGGGCGACGAAGTAGCTGAAAAAGTTACGTCAAACCTTCAGCAGCTTTCAATCGGGTTGTGTAACAGCCTTGTTTCTGTTGACGCAAGAAATCTGAAATCTCTTACTGGTACGGTGGATTTATCACGTTGTCCGCGTCTTGTAGAAGCGTTGTTCGGAGGAACGGATATTCGTAGTATAACACTTGCCAACGGTAGTAAAATAACAAAGTTACAATTACCTGATTCGTTAACTACATTGGAGCTTCTTAACCTTAGTAAACTTACTAATTTACAATACTCAGACTTGAGTAAGGTAGAATTTTTCCGTGTAGAGAATTGTAATCAAATTGCTACCTTCGAGAAACTTAAAGAGATATATAATCTTGATAATAGTTCATTAAGGGATATACGTATTATAGGATTCTCATATACAGGGGATTCTTCTGATATAGACATGCTGTCAAATTTTGCTGAGGATAAGGATAAAAATGGTGAACCTCATTCATATAACGGTATCACAGCCGATGGGGTACCGCAGGAGGATTCGTTACCTATTATTGAAGGAACAATTACAATTAACGGTAATTCGTATGAAGATAGTGTAGATAAGGTAAAATTATATTTCCCCAATTTAAAGCTTACTGTAAACGGAATTCTTTATTTTCGTTTTGTAGACCCTGAAGTTCAAAAACTAATGATAAAAGAACCTTACGGAGACGGAACAGGTATTACAAAAGAAAAGATAGAAAGCCTTAAGACTATTCCATCATTTGAGAGAAACGAACTTATTGAAACATTTGAAGAACTTCAGTATTTTATAGCTCTTACAAAAATAGAATCACAGAGATTTAGAAACTGTTCCTCTTTGAAGAAGGTTATATTACCTGAAAGTGTAAAAAGTCTTTTAACTTATAGTTTCCATAATTGTACTGCATTACAAGATATTAACCTGGAAAACTTAGAGCACATTGGTAATTTTGCATTATCAAGGACTAGCCTGGAAAACAAAACATTAAATTTAAGAAGCGTAATTGATATAGGTATTAATGCTTTTTCAGAAACCAAAATAAAAAGGGTTATTTTAGGTTCTAATATTACGACACTCTACGTAAAACCAGTTTCATCTGATTGGAATTCAGGCCCATTTTATGGATGCAAACAATTAGAGTTCGTAGATATCCCAGATTCTGTTATTAATATGGGGAATTATACTTTTAATATGTGTGCATCATTACAATTCGTAATTGTAAGAAATTCAACACCTCCAACATTAGGAACAGGTACTTTTAACGATACACATGACGGATTGAAAATATATGTACCAGATGCTTCAGTAGAAGCCTATAAGGCAGCAACGAACTGGAGTAATTACGCAAATAAGATTCATCCTTTATCTGAATATACGGAGGAATAATAATGAGAACAGAACAAAGAACAGTAACAACAATCATTGCGGACGAAGGTAAACTCCTTCGCCGCAAATCAGACGGATGGGTAGCCGGAGAACAGGTTACTCTTGGTTATAATTATTATGAAGGAGGTGTAGGACTTTCAGAAGCAAAACTTGAAACTCCTGAAGACTACGAGGAAATTGACAGGCCTGCCGATTATGAGGAGCCTCAGATAATAGACCAGGTAAAGAGAATCATGGACGGGCTCAAACTTCAGGAGAATGTCAACAGAAGGATGGAAGAAGAAACTGAAAATATAAACTCGCTCAATCTGTCCGACAGTGATTCCTTGAAGGTAAAGGATGTCTATCCGGAATGGGAAGCAGGTCTATCTGTAAAGGTAGGAGAAAAGTACCGAGTAGGAGAAGATCTTTGGAAAGTGGTTCAGTCACACACCACTCAGGAGAGCTGGAAACCTTCTCTTTCAACCGCATCGTTATGGGAGAGAGTGGACGAAACACATGAGGGTACAGCAGACGACCCAATTCCCTACACTCCTCCTATGCAGATATACAACGGAAAGTATTACACGCAGAACGGAGTGGAATACAAATGCACGAGAGACAGCGGAATCGCGCTCTCACATGATTTGTCTGCGCTTGTCGGACTTTACGTTGAAATAGTATGAGACTATTATTAAAAGCACTGTATATATCATACCCGTATATACTTTGCATATTGTTGTGGGTAGTAATCTTAATTTTAGTTTTATGAATGCTTTAGACAACTTAATCAACAAAGTGGGGAACGACAAGGTTCTCCACTTCCTTGGAGGAGGATTAATTTGTGCAGTTCTGTTTATTCTGCTTTCGAGTGCCGGAGCAGGAAGTGTTCTCTCATTTGCGGTAGGTTTTTTGTTCGTCCTGATAATTTCCGTCATAAAGGAGCTGTGGCTCGATGTGAAAGCAGATTGGTATGATGTGCTTGCAGCAATGGCAGGTTGCGTACCGGTTATACTTGCATCAGGCGTAGGAATACTTATTTCTAAACTGGTATGAAAAAGATTCTTTACAACAGTTGGATTTCCCGCACATTCTTGTGGGGAAATTACAATACAATCACTCTGGCCGCATGGGTGTGTACGAAGTTCAAGAATGAAGGAGAAATGCCGCAGAGAATAAGAAACCATGAATGTACACATGCCCGTCAATGGGTGGAGTGCATGATGGCCAGCGGAGTAATCATCTGGGCACTTGTGATTTTTGTAGGCGTTTCATCCTGGTGGTTCTGCCTTTCCTTTCTTATGTTCTATGTGCTTTATGTACTTGAATATCTTGTAAAGCTAATCTTCTTCGGTAGTAAAGCATACAGCCATGTAAGTTTTGAACAGGAGGCATACGCGAATCAGTACGATGACAACTACCTGGAGAATGCCGGTTATTTTGGATGGGTAAAGTATATATGTAAGTAAAAAACGACTCGGCACGACGCCGGTTTTATTTTTACATAGCGGAAAGTCTTCACAGATTTTTTGTCCTTCTTTTTATTGTTTTAAAGTGTAAATAAGCATTCAATTATCAAAAAAACATACCCGTTTTATTCGGATATAAATATTTTTTGTAATTTAGCGGCGTGATAGGGAAAACAGGGATTCCCTTCTTCGATGAGAGTTTTATCAACACAGAAAGGAGACAAGCGATTGTCTCCTTTTTTGTTTTTGTCCGCCGAGAAACCGTCGTTTTTTTTGTCCTTCATTCTCCAATGTGCTCTTCGTAACTTTGTATTGCAACGAAAACCAAATGTTTAACTAAAAACGACGACAAAATGAAAAAGATGATTTTATTGTTTGCAATGCTGATCTCTGCAGTGACCGTTTTCGCACAGGAAGCTGTAACCTCTGAACCTTCTACTGCAGGATTCGTAATCGACCTGGGCACGTTTACCGGAATCGTAGCACTTATTTCGGCTATCGTGACGCAGATTCTGAAAGTCATTCCTGCCATTTCAGGAAGCAAGCTCGCAAAAATCGGTGTGAGCGTGGCGGTAGGTATGGTGGTGTGCGTGCTGGCATGGGCACTTCAGCTTACTCCACTGCTCGAAGGATACCAATGGTGTGGAACGCTTATTTACGGACTGGCTGCTGGCCTTAGCGGATGCGGTTTCTACGATGTGGTAAAAGCTATTGCCGCTCTTTTTAAGGATAATACGGAAGAGATGGAATAACGGGGAGTCGGAAGGAGGCACGGAATGGACGCAGAAATGGTGACGGCCATAAGCGCAGCTGTAGTTTCCGTGGGTACCTTTATTCTTACTCAGTACAATAAAATGACGCAGAAGTATCGTGACAAGATGAACGATATGAAGTTGGAACGGTACAAGCAGGAAACCGAACGTCTTAGCTTCAAGCGAAGCGAGAATACGGCAAAGGTATTCGGCGAACTGTGGAAGGTGCTCTACGAGACAAAGGCCGACAGGGTGTACATCATACAGCCGCACCCGCTGGGTAACGCAGCCTTCCTTTCCATCTATTTCGAAGTGAAACGCAAGGGGGTGTCGGGCATGAAGGATAATGTGCAGCGGCTCCCCATGAGCGAAATGGCAGTATTCAGCAGAGGACTGGCCGAAAACCTTTTTCTCTGCTATACGGATATAGACTCTCAAGTGAAGGACAAGATGGCCAAATCCCTGTTTATAACCAATGGCTGTCGCGCCGTAGCCATAAAGAGGCTGAACAGCGCTTCCGACTGGGTAGGAAACATCTTCTGCGAGTTTACCGACGAAATGGAGGTAAGTGAGGAACAAACCCACAAGGTGCTGCACGATGCAGCGGTGAACATACAGTTCATTCTTCCGGAATACCGGGAGAATCCCTATAAATAGAGTTACAAACCAAAAACACAACACAAACAATGGACGAAATCAGTTTTAAGAAGGGAGCTGAAGGCTATGTGGCCGAATATACTTCCGAAGGACGTACAATGGTGCAGATTCAGGGTGTGAAAAGCGGAAGGCTTTCAATCTCCCAGTTTATTGACTCCATGGAACCCGTCGCAATGGATACGGTGAATTTCACAAATTCAGTAATTGAAATCAATGTACCTGCCGGCATGAAGGTACGGCTTCTGAGCGATGTGGAGGTGAAAAAAGTCAAGGCATTGGTCATCAAGGATACCGCAGCAGCCGGTGGTGGCGGAGGAGGTGAAAGCTATGTGCTCCCGAAAGCCGGCGACTCTGCTTTGGGAGGAATCCAGACCGGATTTTCAGAAAGCGGAAAGAACTATGCTGTAAGAGTAGACGGAGCAGGTAAAGCGTATGTCACGGTAAACTGGACAGACACCACATATACCAATGCTACAACAGCAAAGCCCGGAATTGTAAAACAGGGTGCCCATGTAACAGATGCTACAGGTTCGGAAGATGCACATACCGTACTGAACAAGCTGATTGACGAGCTTGAAAAGGCCGGGGTTCTGGCTTCTGCATAACCACAGTCACAACACACAAACTAAACTAGACACGACATGAGAATCTGGGTTGATAACGGTCATGGTGCAGACACCAAAGGGAAGCAGTCGCCCGACGGACGGTTGCGTGAATATGCCTATGCACGCGACATTGCACGCCGCGTGGTGGATGCGCTAAAGAAGAAAGGGCTCGACGCGCAGCTGCTCGTTCCGGAAGAGGAAGACATTTCGCTTCAGGAACGGTGCGCACGCGCCAACCGGGTGAAAGACAGCATTCTGGTATCCGTCCATTGTAACGCTGCCGGAAGCGGCACGCAGTGGATGGCCGCACGCGGATGGGAGGCATGGACCAGCGTAGGTCAGACCAAGGCCGACAAACTGGCCGAATGTCTGTATCAGAGTGCTGAGCAGGTGCTGAAAGGCATGAAGATTCGCAAGGACACCACCGACGGCGACAGCGACAAGGAAAGCGGTTTCTATATTCTGAAGCACACCGTATGCCCGGCCGTGCTGACGGAAAACCTTTTCCAGGACAATCGCGAAGATGTGGACTTCCTTCTGTCGGATGAAGGCCGCCAGAAGATTGTCACGCTGCATGTGCAGGGAATCTGTAAATACCTGGGCGTATGAAACAGCTCCCGTGGATACTGGTAGGCTTGCTGTCGGCCGCGCTCCTCTTTTCGCTTTTCTTCCGTGGATGCGCGTCGCCGCAGTCTGGTCAGGGTGATACCGTATGGCTTCCCGTCAGGGTAGATACGATACGCGACACGGCAATTGCTCCTCCCGTGTCAGAGCGTTCCGCAGGAACAGACACCGCACGCCTTCCGGTATATCGTCCGCAGAAACCGTCCGGGCCAGCTTCCATTCCGGACAGCATAGCGGACACGGTTACGGTTGTTTCTGATTCGCTTTCTACAGGAACAGACAGCGTGGACGTTATTATACCTCTCACAGAGAAGGAATACCGCACGGACGACTACCGGATAGTCATTTCAGGGTACCGCCCGCAACTGGTGTCGGCAGAGTTTTACCGACGCACACAGACGGGGGTGGTAAATGCACCGGCACCTAAAAAAAAGAGGTGGGGGATAGGACTGAGCGCCGGATACGGGATAGGAATTTCCGGAAAGATGGAGCCTGTTCTGGCATTCACCATTACTTACAACCTGCTGCAATGGTAGCGGCAGGTTGTTTCTTTAAACACAAGAGAAAAACACAGGGCAGACGTGCCCGATAAACAAAGAAACGATGAGCAAGAGTGAGATTTTTAACACCATCCTCCGCATGGTATCGGAGGAAACGGAGATACCGTCCGCACAGATTCTTTCCGGAAGGAAGGACACAGAGACGGTAGATGCACGCTATCTGTTGGTGTATTTCCTTTTTCAGGGCGGATTGAATCCGTCGTATATTGCTGCACGAATCGGAAAGACGGAGCGTGCCGTCAACCAGATTCATACCAATTTCGACCAGCGTCTCAGCACACAGAAAATATTCAGAATAAGTTGCGAAAGAATCAGGAAGAGGTTAGGAAATAACTCATTCCCAGAGTAATGCTTCGTCCGTACCTTTGTCATGTCGGGAAATAGTTCACGGCACAACACAAACAAAAAACAGTATGACAATCAAAGGTATGGATGGCCAGAGTTACAACGTAACCGGCCAGGGACAAGGTAATTTCAACACTGTGGGTGCAGCAGCAGGCATCGCATCATTTTTGGGTATCAACGGTGGTAACATCCTGGGTCGCAATGGCTGGGGATGGAACGCAGAAGGCGTATGCTCAGACAACATGCCCGTAAGCCGTTATGAGTTGAACATGGTTGAACAACTGAACGCAAAGGATTCAGAAATCGCTTTGCTGAAGGCAGACAAGTACACTGACCAGAAGATCGTGGAAGCCTATAAGGACTTGCAGGGTCAGATCAAGGAACTTTCAGTGGAAGTTCGCTCCAACAAGGACGCTCAGACCGCTGTCAACATGAAGCAGGCCGTTTACAACGGTACCAACACCGCTGCTCTGCAGTGCATGCAGAACAGCATCGCCGCTTTGCAGGCTATCACTAAGACATACATTCCGTCAAGCAACGTATGTCAGGATGGATGCTGCGGATGTCCGTCTGCCCAGTAACCCCAAACTGGCCCCGGGGGAGGACCGTCCGGTCTTCCCCTTCCTTTTGATTTTCAAGCACTGTAGAAAAAACTCAAACACGCAGCACAATGACAAACGCACAGATTCTGACCGCTGTCATCCTGAAATGGGGTGAGCCGGTCATTCCGGTTATGATGGGCAATACGCTCAACGGTATTTCTGCCGGTATGCTTCCGGTGGAGAAGTTATTCAAGTCAATCGGACTCGCAGGCCCCGGATGGCAGATTTCCAATGAAATCAATTCGCTGGCATCTTTAGGAGGGACAAAAATGATCCGTCCGTTCCTTGAACGATTTGTGTCCCGCATTCCGGACGACATGATCCCGGAACTGGCTCACGGATATGTTGACTCTGCCATCCAGCAGGGAAAGCTTTCCATAATCGACGGATTCTTCACTTTCGACCGCGATGACCTGGTGGAACTGAAGAAATACCTGGACTGCAACCTTCCGTATCAGAAACCCGAGGAATATGTGGTGAAGGTTCCGCAGGCACAGCCGTCGCAGCCACAACCGCAGCCTGCACCAAAGAATGAAACACGAGAAAAAGAAGAGAAATAAGTGCCGAATACAGGCGGCCTGGTGTCCTGTAAAAGATATATAACACAAACACAACACAACTATGATTCAGTCAATTACTTTGTCTGGAGTTCCGACAGATACCGCTCAGCCACTGACGGTAAACATCACTAAGAAACTGCGTCAGGCTTATTGCGTGAACAACGGCGTTCAACCTACTGCTACCGTCGTATTCAGTGTAGCAAGCGTCACAAACAACAACACGCAGAACATTGCGCTTATCAACGCAGCTGTAACTCTGACCTACACTCCGAAAAACGGATGTGCAGCAAAGACTATTCAGTGGACCGAACAGTTTACAGTAACCTTCATCGGTGCGGCAAATACAGCCCCTACCAGTGTGGTAGCTACAGCTTTAGTTCCGCAGGTATTCTCTTACAATGAGAACGGTTGCGGTTGCTCTGCTTGCGGCGCACTGATTGCAGTCCCGGTCACGATTACTGCTACCTTTCCCGCTTAACGAAGTTCAGGCAGCCGCGTTTAGCGCTTTCAGTCTGGCATCTGCCGATGAACCCGTAAAAAAGCGAAGGAAAAGGAAAAATGTTTGAGTGGCTTCCCGTCCGCGAGGGCGGGAAGTTTTGAAGAAACTAATTTAAAAATATCGAGATATGGATAGAGAACAAATGATCTCCCGTTACGAGGAGCTGTATGATAAGATGAAGGACAGCAAGGACGTGAAGAATATGAAAATATTCGGCGAAGCTGCTACCTATTATTTCAAGGAAATGGCAAAGATGCACCCGGAAATGGCTATGAGCTGGTTGAGCCACCTCGAAGCAATGTGCTGGGATAATTTTTTGTCGGAAACAGAGGCCGTGAATATCGGTAAGACCATGGTCAACGAAGATGGGTTGAAAGGATTCCACTGGGGGCATGACACTTTCGTGGCTGCCGTGAAACAACTTGGAGGAGTTCCTGAAGAAAAACCTTCGTACAACTCGTATGCACTTTGTGTCACAGCCAACATGATTTACAGCGACATGGCATACAGCATCGCTGAAGACATGGGATACAAGACACCTGCCGAAGTGCCGAACGAAAAGATGGCCCTTTCATGCTACAAGAAAGCTGTGGCCTACCTGAAAGACAAGGACAAGAACTTTCAGGTGCGCCGTTACTTCAAGAAGCGCATGTACGGAGAGCCGGCAGCCATGTAACAGCCGCATAGAAGAAAAGCTGGACCTCCTTATCCGGATGGTAGCTCAACTTGACGGGATAAGAGGGTTTGGCTCTAATGTGCTGGCAAATGTGGTGGGCGATATAATTATGAGAAAAATATGATGTAGTTTGTCTTTCCACCCTATATGAATGAAAATGCAGCCTGGGTTTTGTCGTTTCTTCCCCGGCTGCATTGTTTTTTAATTATCAGTATGTACCGTTAACTGTAAATTCAAAATTGTAATCATTTTTCTTTCCTTCAATCTCTATCGGGAAAAGTATTTGTACTTTTTTACCTATCCAAATTTTATTGTCAATATCATTCTGCATTTCTTTCTTACTCTTGTAGAAACATGGAATGATTGATTTTTGTTTCCATTCAGAAGGAACATAAACGCCAAACCCCTGACTGAAATATACATTAGACGTAGGGACTATAATATCGTTTAGCTTTCCGTTTTTGGGTATGCTTATGCTTCCCTGACTTTTATCTTTGTCTATGTATTTTACTCCTTTGTGCATAATCCGGCTTATATTACCTGTATAGTCCATAAAGGTTACATCATCCCAATTTATTTTCAGTGTTTTTTCTGAAACATTTTTCAGCTCAAATTCAAACTGAGTGGTAGAGTACCACCACACAATGTCAATGTATTTATCTGTGTATCTGTATTTGTTTACAATCTGAGCCTTTTTATTTTTTGAAGGGACTTCATCAGAAATCTTTACTATTTCCGAATTACCAAATGGATCTTTTGAGTCTGAAGGGCTTTCAACAGAAGAAAGACCTAAATCGTAAACAGCCATATATGTACTTCCGCAAGAAGTAAACAAGCACATAATTAAAATTAAAGTCAATGTAAAAAATAAGTTTTTTTTCATAATAATAAGTAGTTTGTTTATTGCAAAAATATTGATTTGGTTGTGTTTGCGTTTCACAATTTCTGATTAAATCAAAAAAGTGCTGAAAATCGGTGTAAAATATAAAATATGAGACAATTTTAATTAGATTCCCTTTTAAAAAAGTAGTCTTATCCGATATATATACAGCTGTTTTTTTGTCCTTCTTATTTTTGTGTATGTTACTTATTTTTGCTAAAAACAAATATCATGGAACAGAGAGAATTATTATTTAATGAGGAAGGCAAATCATTTGTATCAGAAACAAAAGTAAACTCAGACTATAATCTTCATATCGAAATGGAGAGTGGAGGAACATTGGAGATTTATCAAAGGGGAAGTGATGAAGGAAAGTATAGGCGTTCATATATTGAACTAAAGTGGGGGGATGTAATAGATGCAGATTTTTGTCATGCAGTCTATCCTAAGTATATTAAAATTGTCGTATCGAGTAAAGTCACAAAAGCAACCATAAGGGAGGCAGGATCATGAAACCTATTAAGCTAAATACGTTTAAGCTTTTGACGTATAGATTCTGTGAGATTAAGAAGAAAAAGCATATATCTCCTCCTGAAGAAAAATACCTCGTACTCGACAAAGGAAAGCTTGATGTAAACAAATTAAAATAATATGCCATGGCAGATATACAGAAATTAAATAAAACTTTTTCTCGTGAACAGGTTTTGCAATCGGCAGAAATGAACACTATAACGAAGAAGATAGACGAACTCGTAGATGGAGTCAATTCTTCTTTGAAACAAATTCCTGAAGAATATGTAACAGAAGAAAACCTTGCGCAGAAAGGGTACGCCACCTCTCAGGATTTAAGCAATGCTATAGGAGATATAAACACGGTACTTGATGAAGTAAACGGGGAGGTGATATAATGGGAACGACAGCAGACAAACTAAACAAGTTAAAAGAAAGCAAAGCCGCCATAAAAGCTGCCATCGAGGCGAAGGGTGTGGAAAACGTAGGAGAAATCCTTTCCGAATACCCGGCAAAAATCGCAGCCATTCCGACAGGAGACGAATACGCCCTTGAATCGCAAATGCTGATACTGCCGGTACGTTCAACCACTATTACCGCGAGTGACGGCAAGACGGCAGCAGTGGTCACCAATGACCACATCAAGATAGTGGACGCGGATTTGAAACATTACACCGTCAAGGAATGGAACGAGCGCAGCGTGGCCAACGGCTTCGACAACGAACTCATTGCTCCTCCGGTAGGCTTCTCTTTGGAGTGCAACGGGATAAGAACGATATTGTATTGGCCGTGGCAGGGAGAATATTACGCCACGTCCGGCAGTGCAAGCAAGGCTTCAAACGGAATGCAACATTCAGTCTATGAGTACGACCAGATGACCGGAGCTAGGGAAGGGACGGATTATCACGGCACGGCAGATGAAAGCCTTGGCACGCACGCCGCAGGAAGCCACTTCGCGGCGGACTGGAGCGTAATAGTAACGGAAGACGACAAGCTTGAACTTTATAGCGGTAACACCAAGCAACGCTGGATAATGGAAAAAGGATGCGGCAACAGCAACGCCATGCTGGTAGATAATTATGCCGAGCGTCTTGAAGCTATGTATGTACAGAACGAATGGCTTCGTCACAGATTTGCTATCTGTAGCGGCATAACATCTTCTGAAGCCGAAGGAACAATAACTAATGTGGAAATCCTAAACTCGTCAGGCGTACAGGCTCAGGTAGGTGAAGATATGTTTTTCTTCGTAAACGGCCAGAACACAGGTTTGAAAGCAATGTACAATACAAATAATAAGTATTCAGTAAACAACGCATACTATTTCAAACCTGAATACGCCGAATGGCTGTACGAACAGCAGAAGACTAACGGTGTAAATATGAACGACACCGGAGTAAACTCTGCCGAACGACCTCTTCTTTCTCCGGGTGCAAAAGGAGCGGAAGCCATAACTGTAGACGGGTATTGGTATATCATTACCCCATACATAAGCAGACCGGGAAATTCTGGTACAAATTACGACTGGAATATGGCAGATTCTCACGCGGTGTATTACATTAAGTCCCTTGGGAAATACATGGCAGGAGAAAAAGAATTATACCCATACTGGACTAATAAAAGCATAATTTCAGGATTGATAAACTATCTTAACACTTATGAAAAATGGGGTGTACCTGGCGTCCTGGGCGGCGGCGTCTGGAGCTGTGTCCGCGTCAGTGGCTTCAACGCCTGGTTTGTGAACGTGGGCAGTGGCAACTTGAGCAACTACGTCACGAACAACCCCTATAGTGTGGTGCCGGCCTCCGCTTTTTGATTTATCTCAGCCGTGCGGAGCACGGCTCATTAATTTTTTGCATTAAAATATATTAACATTTAATACGCGACAATAGAAATGAACAGATCCGGGAGGAAACATTTGGATGCACCGATTATTCATGATGTGATACGCCTGAATAATTGTCTCATAGAAATCAACAGTAAAGCTTATAAGGTTATAAGCAGAACATATATAGATCCCATGCTGAAACAAGGCGCATTACTCTTCATCTACGCTATGCGCCAGGTCCGCGGAATGGATTATTATAAAAGAGCTACAGAACTGACATACGAGTTGCAGTTCGGGATATACCTGATAGTGGCTCTTGGAGGATGCAGCAAAGAGAAAGCGTCTGTAATAGACGTTTTGTGCGATAATATCCTATCTTCGCTTGCGAGGATAAAGAATGTCAGATCCGAAAAGTCTTGAACTATGTCGGCAGAACTGTTTAATGATAAAGGTCCCTGTGCTTGCGGTGAGCAAGCTATTTCGATTAACAGGGCAGAAGTCCTGGGCGGCAACGTCTGGAGCTGTGTCCGCAACAATGGCAACAACGCCTGGTATGTGAACATGGGCAATGGCAACTTGAACAACAACAACACGAACAACACCTATAGTGTGGTGCCGGCCTCCGATTTATCAGAAAAAGTGCCCGCCTGGATAGCTGCCGAAAGCGACTGTTACAAAAACAAGCACGCATCACTCGAAGCAGCATCGTTTCATTTCAACCTGTCGCGTATTTATGAATTGATAAACAGAATAGACAACGGCTACCATCCACAGACAAGCATCTGCTTTGTCCTCGATTATCCTGTGTATAGGGAAGTTTTCGCCGCCAACTACACCGACCGCATAGTGCACCACTACGTTGCCCCGATGCTCGGCGAGATATGCGAGAAAGTCCATGAAGCCAATGGTGATGTAAGCCACGGCAACCGTATCGGACATTCCGCATCTACAGCCATCAAGCAGATACAGCGGAACATCCGTGATGTAACGGACGGCTACAGGAAGAAAGCCTTCGTAGCCACAATGGACATATCAGGCTTCTTTATGTCGATAGACAAGGAAACAGCATACCGAATCTTGCGGAAATACGCCGATATGTACTACGATAAGCCTGATAAAGAAGAAAAACTCTCTCTGCTTCACACCCTGATACAGCACAATCCGGCCACAGACTGCGAGCGACGCTCCGATATAAAAATGTGGGATAAAGTTCCGCCCAACAAAAGCCTCTTCGGACTTCCACCCGATAAAGGACTCCCGATAGGAAACTTCTATTCCCAACTCCTCGCAAACCTCGTCATGACAGAAGCCGATGCGAAAATGATAAAAACCGGAGTGAGATACACACGGTTTGTAGATGATATATGCGTGGTGGCAGAAACAGCAGCCGAAATAATCCATGCCCGGAAGGTATTCATCAAAGTAGCCGAGCGGTTGAAACTCAAAGTCCATCCCGATAAATTCTACATACAGCCGGCCTCACACGGAGTAAAGTTCTGCGGAAAGGTAGTAAAGCTGAACCGTATCTACATATCCAACCGCACAGTACATGCCCTCTATACATCGATAGAAGAATACAGCCGGATGCCGTCGTACGATAACGCCGTACACGCCATGCAAAGCATAAACAGCTATTTCGGGCTGATGAAAGGAACAGCGTCCTTCAACATCAAAAAGCGCATAGCCGGGAAAGCTCTGGAAAAATTCTCCGAATGGCTGTATTTCCGCAACAAGAACGGCCGGTTCGTCTGTGTATTGAAAAGCAAATACAAACCAAACAAGACATCATATCTAAACCTGAACGATTATGTTTCCATATTCAGACCGCCGACAAGGTACTATCCGAAAAGGAGGTTCCCCCTACAACTCCGCGAGCCTGCATATATGCGAGCATAACGGACAACTGATAGCAACATTTAAAACCATAGACAACATGAAGTACGCAAAAATCGAAAACGACCATCTACTCGTCAAAGAAGTAGAAAAAGGACAGGAAGTAGGCGGCAAGCTTACTGAAGAAGAAATCATCGCACAAGGCTACAAGCCATACTGCGAGACGGAGAAACCCGAAGGAGCAGACTTCTTCATCAACCGCGAATACGAAACCTGCATAGTGCAGGAATGGGGAACGATAACCGAAGAACCCGGCATAAGTCGCGAAGCACTGCTGTTCTTTATCGAGAATACAGACAGCAACTCCGTTATCACACTCACGCTTCCGGCAAAAGACTATGCCTCAATCATCGAGGACGAAGAAATCCAGTCGGCACTGAAAAACAAACCATCAATCTCAATCGTGACATTATGATAAAATTTACAGAAAAAGAGATTTACAGTACAGAAGGCCTGTACATAAATCGTATCGGAACAAACATCTATTTTAAGCGCGCGAACCGCCTTCCTTCCGACATGGAGGAAATGTTCAAAGAAGTAAGCGAGCTGCCCACCGACAAACTGGGAGCCGAAAAAGCCGCAAAGATATTCGAGATAGAAAGCTACGACACGAGCGACGCGGTAAACAGCTTCACTCTCGACGGCGAATCCGTTTGGCTCGACAAGAACACCCGCGTAGGACTGATGAACTCCACCCAGATACAGAAGGCAGCCTCGATGCTCACCACTACACTCTGGTTCGGAGACAAAAGCTACACCATCGAGTGCGACACAGCTATACAGATGCTCTCCGCCCTCGAACTGTACGCCCTGCAGTGCTACAACGTAACGGCACAACACAAGGCGAATGTGGAAGCCCTGCAAAGCGTGAAAGAAGTGGAAGCCTACGACCACACAACCGGATATCCTGAAAAACTTAATCTGAACACAAAATGATACTCATAATCTTATCAATGGCCGTCATCCTCACATACGTGGGGGTGATGGTTTACAAAACAAAGGAGATACCTTACTCCATTAGCGACACATACTATTCGCTGGAACATAAGCTGTGGTTCGGCTTCACCATGGCCGCAACCGCCCTCCTGCTCATGCCCGCCATCCTCTCTGCTACCCCCGAAAGTTATCAGTTCACCGCATTTTTGATGTGCGGAGCGTTGCTGTTCGTGGGTGCGGCACCCAATTTCAAAGCCGGAATGGACAGACCAGTACATATTGCGGCTACCGTCATAGCGGCACTGAACAGTCAGATATGGGTAGCACTTACCTGCCCGTGGATGCTGCTTGTATGGATAGCGTGGATATTATATGTCGGCGTTCGCCTGAAACAAGTATGGAATGGCGATTTATGGTATAGCTTCGTGTTGTGCAAACCGCTGTTCTGGGCGGAGGTGATAGCGTTCGGGATGGTGTATGCGGAAGTGATGGTTAATGGATTATTGTAATATACGTACATTCTTCCCTTTCGCCACTTACCACCCCCCTCCACAATAGCCTGTAGGGCCTGTCAAAACAAATGCCGCAAACCACTTTAGAGGTTGCTGGCGAATAGTTTTAAAACGGTGTCCGTTGAACTGACGGACACCGTTTTTTTGTCCTTCATTTCCACATTTCGGGTGCCTAACTTTGAGGAAAACAAACACAAAGACATGGCAAATAGTTTAGGTACCAGACTGGCTAGAATCGACGTGCTTATAGGCGGGGCGGAACAGGCTCGTAAGCAGGTAGAGGAAATGCGCAAAGAATGGGCAAAGCTTGGGAAAGAAGTTCAGCAAGCGCAGCGCAACATGGAGAAATCCGTCGACACTGTTGATTACGACGAGAATAAGAAGGCATATACAGAAGCACTGAAGCAGCAGAAACAGCTTCAGAAATCCATCCAGGAGTCAGAGCGTAATATAAATACAGTCGAGAAATATCTTGCTGATATTTCCGGACAAACGCTTCGTAACCTGAACAATGCACAGAAGGGGTTGAAACAGATGATTTTAGGAGTTAATCCTAAAAACATAGAGTCACTGAATACTGTTCGCGATTACATCAAGCAGATAGCCGATGAAGCACAGCGCCGGAAAGGGAACCTTGTAGAGTTTTCCGACATCATCGGAGATATTGGAAATGTGAGCGACAAGTCGCTTGGCATGGCCAAACAGCGCTTACAGGAACTTATATCATCTACTCGCCTAAACACGCAGGAAATTCAGAAATACCGTGAACAGCTTGCTCAGGTTGAAGCGGAAGAAACTCGTCGTGTCTCACAGCGTGCTCAAACCACACTAGGACAAGTACAGACCGGCACATTCGATGGCACAATAGCCCAGACAAAAGAAGCCATCAAGTTGCTTGAACAGTACAAGCAACAACTCAAGACCAGCGACACGAAGGGTATCAAGGATGTGGAGTCGGCCATTAATTCTCTCAATGAGAAGCTGAAACAATCATCTGCCGAATTTTCCTCTTTGGAAGATGCGCTTGATAAAGCTGAAACGGTTGGTCAAGGTACGTTCGACGGTACATACGAAGACCTTGAGAAGCTGAAAAAATCGTTAGAAGAGTATAAAAAGAAGCTTGAAGTAAGCGACACAAAAGGCTTGAAAAAAATTGAAGATGCGCTGAGCACGATTGAGAAGAAACAGAAAAATTCTGTGTTAAGTGCAGAAGAACTTAACAAAGTGATTCTTACACTTAAAACAGCTCCACTGGAAGATTTACAGAAGGCCGCGGCACAGCTTCAGGAAGAACTTTCGAAAACCGAACGTGACGCAAAGAAGTATGTCGAAACTTCAATGAATCTGCGTCGGGTAAACGAGCAGATTAATGAAGTGAAGCGAAGCTGGCAGGAACACGATAACCAGATTGTAGCTACCATCAAGCGTTTGACAAGTTATGTGCTGGTATATGCCGGATTCAATGAGGTGGTAGGACGTATCAAGCAGTTGTATCAGGCTAACTTGCAGCTGAGCGACAGTCTGGCCGACATCGAGAAGACCACCGGGCTTTCCACTGAGTCAGTAGCCGAGCTAAGCCGTGAAATTGACAGTATCGACACCCGTACCGCGCAGCAGGAACTTCACGATCTGGCATACGAAGCCGGTAAGTTAGGTATCTCTGCCAAAGAAGATGTGTTGGGATTTGTGAAGGCAGGTAATCAGTTGCTCGTAGCATTGGGAGAAGATTTAGGAGGAGCTGAAGCGGTACGTCAGCTGATGAAGGTGAATGCCATTCTGGGAGAGACACAGAAGCTCGGAGTGGAAAAAGCATTGCTCGCCACCGGTTCTGCTATCAACGAAATATCTCAGACCAGCCGTGCTTCTGCCGGTCCGATTGTCGATGTAGTAAACCGTATCGGAGCTATCGGAGAAGCGGCAGGACTTTCCATGTCCGACCTGATTGCGCTGGCCGGCACGCTCGACGCGCTTGGTCAGCACGCCGAAATGGGTGGTACGGCTTTGAACACCTTTATCTCTACACTTACCAGTAACACCACCGAGGTGGCTCAGGCTGTTGGGCTGAGTGATGAATATTTGAAAAACCTGATTGAGCAGGGCAGAACCATGGAAGCGATTATCGCCGTGTTTGAGAAGATGAATGCCATGGGCGGACTGGATGTGCTGGCTCCGATTATGAAAGACCTCGGTAGCGATGGCGAGCGTATCAAGCAGGTGCTCGTTACCCTTTCTTCCGGAGTAGACGAGCTGAAGGCGCAGGTATTCACTTCTTCCCGTGCGTTTAAGGAGGCTACCAGCGTGACGGATGAATACAACATCAAGAACGAAAACGCAATGGCTATCATGCAGCGTATGGGGAACGCCATCAAGGAATCGTTTATCAATAGCGGTTTTGTGGAATGGCTCACGGATGTACTTCGCTATATAGCGAGCATTCCGAACCGGTTTGAACGCGGGGAAACTTCCATACGTCTGATGGCAGTAGCTCTTCAGGTGTTGGTAGGAGTGATGATTGCCACGTCTTCTGCTGTGCAGAAAGCGAGTGCAAACATTGTGCTGTTTACGAAGATGGTGAAAAGTGGCACAGCCTCTGTGAACATATTCAAAATAGTCTGGCAATCGCTTTCAAAGGCTATGATGTCAAATCCATTAGGATGGGTTGTATTGGGATTTACTGCGCTTACATCTGCCATTACTTATTTCAAGAAATCAGTAGACGAAGCAACAAAGGCACAGTCGGAATTTGAAGCAGCCATACAGAAGGAAACATTTGAACTTTCCAACCTGAAATATGCCATTGACAAGGCAAATGTATCGAACGGAGAGCGTGCGGCACTGATTAAGCAGCTGAATGACAAGTATGGGGCATACCTTGGATTTATGGTCACTGAAAACAACTATGCCGAGAAGCAGGAATACATCTACAGTCTGATTAATGCCCGCCTTCGGGAAACGCTTGCGCTGAAGATGCGCGACAAGATGATGGAAAACATTGCCGACAAATACACCGACCAGATTCAGGAACTTCAGTCGAAGATTATTGCTTCGCTGAACAAAATGAAGAATGTGGGAGAGACCAACGCCGGTGATGCCATGGCCCGTATCATGGACGGGATGAATAAGGTAGTGGAGGAAGGCGGTAATCTGTACGACGCGCTGGATGGCTTTATGGAGAAATATGACAAGAACATAAAGCAGCTCCCGTTCAGTTCCGACGCTTTGAAACTGATGAACATTCTGAAAAACATCCGGAAGGAAGCCGGACAGACTCAGACTTTCCTTGAAAGTACGCAGCGTGCTGCCGAGAGCAAGACCGAAGAACTTATGCTGCAAGACCTCCGTAAGTCCCACCAGGGCATTCTTTCTTCGTCCGACCTGCCTGAACTGAATACCTATCTGCAGCAGGCCACTACTTACGTACAGCGTCTTCGTGAAGATGTGGACGAATTGAACGCGAAGCGTGAGAAAGGAGAGAAGCTCACCAAGGCAGAAACAGCCGAACTTGCTGAAAAGAACCGTCAGCTTGGTGTGTATCAGAATAACATCAGTCAGGTGGAAAAACGTATTAAGGCCATCGGACTGGAGTCTGTATGGGGACAGGGAGTATCGCTGAAAACAGCCGGAGTAGACAAGCTGGTAGCTACCTACGAAAAGCTGGAGGCCATGATGAAGAGCATTAATGAGGACAAGGACTATGCAGACACCTTCGCTGCCCGTGGATTCAAGTCGGCTAAGGAAGAATACGAGGCACTGAAAAAGAAGGAGCAGGATGTGGCCAAGGTGCTGGCTGAGAAATGGGGACGCGACACCAGCGGAAACTGGCTCAAAGTCCGGAAGTCCGGTACCCGCGGTGAGCAGAAGAAAATGAATGATGAAATCAGTGCGGCCATGTCTGCGCTCGAAGCTTACTTCCTCCGCCGTCAGCAGGCTATCCGTCAGGCATATCTCGAAGAACAGATAACTACTGAGGAGATGAACCGCCAGATTGACGCGACCGAGGAAGAGCATCTGCTGGCACGTGTGGAGCTTCGTAAAAAGCTGTTGGGTGAGGAGAACACCTTCAATCAGAATTTATACGGGATGGAAGGTAAGAACCTGGAATCTACTGCTGCATTGATTAAGAAGCTGGGCGAACGTCAGACCGACGGGTTACGTAAGAATCTTGAAAAAGACCTGCTCGAAGTACAGAACATGGCAGTTAAATACCGTCAGACTATCGAGAAGGAGCTGCTTAAATACAACCCGTTTGAAAGCCTTGTCAACCAGTTTGAGGAGTCGCTCGACAAGCTTCGTCTGCTGAATACCGATGCGGAGAAAGAGTTCCGTATGAGTTTAGGATTTAGCGGAGTGATTGACGAGAGTGCAGTGAAGGAAAGAATTAATGCACTTGTTTCTCTGTCGGAAGATGCTTACAGCCTTAACGAAGACCAGTTGCGGACTTATCTTAGCAAAATTGACGCGGTATGGGCCGAAAGCATGAGTCCGGAGCAGATGTCGCTCATGCTGAAAAAGCTGCGTGATTTCTATCAGGATTCCAAGGCTGCTGCCGAGAAGTATGCAAAGGACATAAAGGAAATGATAGACGTGCAGTGGGAAACCAGCGGGAACCAGAAACTTTGGGAAGACCGTATAAAAGGTACGGACGAACGAACTGAACTTATGGGTGCTGCAGGTAATCTTGGACTGGCATCCACACAAAGTTCCTTCCTTGGTACTTCCGAAACGGATAATGCAGAGCTCGAAGCCTTGCGAATAAAATTGGAAGCGGCGGCGCAGTATTATGAGCAGTTTGAAAGCCGTAAGAAAGAACTGATACAGCAGGCAATTGCTTCCGGCGCTACGCAACAGCAGGCAGAAGAATCTTTCCTCATGGCGCAAAAGGAGGCTTACGACAACTACATAGCCGCAAGGGAGGAGCAGTCCGCAAAAGAACTTGAAATCACGGAGAGCAAACTAAGCACGCTAAAGAACTACACCGATGCAGTAGTAGATTTTAGCGAACAGATGGGAGAAGCTGCATTTGCCGAAGTGGACGACCGAAAAGAAGCTGCCAAACAATTGCTCCAAACAGCGATGAAACTCACCAAAGACTTGATTATGCAAAAAATAACCGAGTTGTTGATGAAGAAGACTCTTGGAGACCAGGAAGTAGCACAGGAAGCGGCTACAAGTGCTACTGTTACAGCTATTCATGGTTCACAGGCTATTACTGATATGACAGTAGAAGGGGCAAAGACTGCAGGAGATGTAACTTCTGGTATTGCGAGGGGATCAGCAAAAACAATCGGAGACCTAGGATGGTGGGGTATCCCATTGATTGCAGTTATCAGTGCGGCGCTTTCCGCCCTGATGGGCCTTGCAATGGGTAAGCTAAACAAAGCAAAGCAGGATGTGGCAGCTGCTACCGGAGTAAGCAGCAGCAAGGGCCGTGTAGCAGCCGGAATGCTTACCTACGCAGAGGGTGACTATCCGGTACTGGGAAACGACGGACAGATATACAACGCACGCTACCAGAAGGAGCTTAAAACGGGAGTGTACAGCGGAGGTGCGCATTTTGGTATTTTCTCTGAAAAGAAGCCTGAAATGATTGTGGACGGCGATACCACACAGAAACTTATTCTGAACTATCCGCACATCTATGACAGCATTCTTACCATTGCGCGGCACGGGAAGCTTAAATCGGCCGCCATGCCTACATTTGCCAGCGGGAACTATCCTTTCATGCCGGCACAGATTACCCAGGTTGCATCAGGAGCTACGGATATGACCATGCAGAACGAGCAGATGACACAAATGCTTGGGAGTGTGGCCGAAGCGCTTTCCACACTGAACGAGCGTCTGAGCAAGCCGATTAGAGCCGCTGTAGACCCATACGGGAGCAAGGGTGCGGTAAACCAGTTGAACAAAGCCAGCAATTTTATGACCAAACGCGGACTGATAAAATAATGACACGATGAAAGGACTACAGATAAAGATTAACAGCCAGTGGGTAAAGCTGTCGGAAGATTTTTCCATTACACTGGAGCAGTCGAACCCACTTTTCAATGACCAGGGAACATTCTCGTTCCCTTTCGAAATTCCGCTGGAACCCAACCGCGAAATTTTCAAGAACATTGCCGATCCTTGGGGAGACATTAACCTGAAGGACATTGACCGTATGCCCGCAGAGCTTTGGGTGGACGGCATAATGATATACCGTGGTGTGATAGAAACAGACGATGAAGTGGAGTTTGAAGATACACTTCCCGTCACATTCATTTCCGGTAACAGTGATTTCATGGACCGTATAGAGGGAATGAATGCAAAGGACATTCCGCTCGACAGGGAGATAAAACTGGGGTATAGGGTAGAGTCTGCTGGTGTAACGTATCAGAATCAGAACAATAATATGTTTATAACTATATACCTAGGAGATGGGATTATGAATTATACGGAAAGCAATGAATCAGACCCGTATCCAATAAAACCCTACTGCAATGCGCGTGTTTGTACTCCAAACGACGCAGGCAATTATAATATTTTAGAGCCGAGAAGGCCTTACAGTGGAGTATGCTTTTATGTAATGTATATTCTTGACTGCTTTTTCAAGTATCTGAATATTGCAGTTCAAAAGAATGATTTATCTACCATGGAAGATATGTGCAGACTTGCCTTTTTTAGCACTCAGTGTCATACAGAAGCAAAAGGTGAGGAGTTTTCTGTTTCTTGGAATGATATTATGATGAATAACTTTATGGGCTCTTCATTCTCCCTTCACTATGATTTAAAGTATCAGAAAATTCCAGGCCTTAATTCATACAGAACAATTGCGACATTCCTAACTCAGAATTTCTCTTACAAAGCAAGAAACGTATATGCTACAAATGAGAATATTCCTGATGTATCAATGGAAGATTTGATAGATGATCTTCAGAACGCTTTTGGTGTGAGATTCTTGTACGACAGTGCAAAAAATACGATGGATGTCATATATATAAAAGATATTTTGAAATCGAATGAAATATCCATTCTTGATGTGGAAATAGTGGGAATGCAGTTGAAAAAATCAAAAGAAAAGACCAGACGTCTTACATACGGGCAGGAAGATGATACCACATTCAATTACGATAATTATTCTAATGTGAAGGAAAAGAATAATTATTTGGAAATTCTTCAACAGGGTCAGGCTTCCAATGACACCACATGCTATCAGGATAAACTTACTGGAAACTCATATCGCATTAAAGTAGATAAGAATACGGGTGGTAATCCTTCTTTGTTTGAAGTCGGAGGATTTAGGGATTATTTAATTGGTGGGACTTCAACAGAAGAAGATGAGGATGAAATATCCATTAATTTTTCTCCTGTAATGATTAATGACGTTAACGGATCAACTGTTGTTGAGGAAGCATTTTCAGGCAAACAGGGCGAACAGATTCTCGCAGTATTTGCCGATCAGGAACTTTTGTCGGAAAGAAAGGTAGAAAAAAGCCTTATACCATTTATAACAGGATTCTTGGATTATTCAAAAATGCTTCGATACAAGCATGAGATAACGCTGAGTTATCTTTCTGATGAAAACTATGACACAGAATCGGCAGAAGAATCACCTATGCGTACTTACGATGCCGGATATTGCCTTGGAATCATGCGCGGACCCGGTAGCGAATCAGGGATAGACTACACCGAAAACTACGACGGTGAAGGGAACGATTCGTGGGTACATACGGTAGCCAACAGTGCTTTTACAGCCGACAGCTGCGATAACTTTGGACGGTTCTTTGATTACAACGGCACGGAGCAGGGTGGAGTGGACCAGTCCGGACGATTCTCACTCAAGCTGGTGGCCGGGAAAGACAAGTATCCCGCTTCTCAGGCATACCAGGACCGTGGACTGGTGTCAAAATTCCTTTCGGAGTATCTTTACTTCCTTTATAACCGGAAGACCGTGATACTGACAGTAAGAATGACCATATCGCAGATTGCAGGACTGGATATGCTCAAGCGCTACCAGATAGGTAACTATGTGGGATTCATCAATAAGTTATCCTACAGCATTGACCGTAGCGGGATTACGGAGGTGACAATCGAACTATATACCATTTAATGAAGAAATAAAACATGGCAATACAGGTATTACAGCAGCCGCCACAGATAGCATTTGCAGGCGACCCCATAGTGGTTAAGGCAAAAACCACGCTGAGCGGAAAAACTTTTCTCCGCATAAAGATTACGGTCAATGCCACCGCATTTGCCGGATCTGAAGAGTTTCCTTATTCAGAAAGTTACTCATTTGAGGTAGGATCTGACGGGATAGCCGTTTTCAATATTGGAGAAACCATAAAAACTACGCTGTCACGAAAGATGACGTTTGATGTGAACGGCACGCAGGCCCTTTCACAGATGATATACGCTGCACGATACACCATTACCTACAAGGAATCGTATCTGGACGGAATGGTAGAGATAGAAGAAGGTGAAACCACTTCTGAGCAGTACAATGCCATACCCGGAAGGCTCACGGAGTTTGAACGCCTTACCACATCCAATGTAGATACCACAGAGATTTTAGGTGAGGGACGTATCTTGAGCCGTAAACCGGAGGGAGATATTGTCCCATTGGCATGGATACTGTGTATACCTGCGGTAAGTACCCGATCGGATACCATTACCTACAGCGTAGTGCAGGGAGAAGAATCGAAAGAATATTCCGATTATACCCGCGGTGCGCTGGTTCCCGATTCGCTTGTCATAAGTACGTTCCTCCTGAAAGAAGGTGAGCTTACAGTGAACACCGGATTTGAAACCGGGAAGAAGCGATATGCGGTAAAGACAAACCCGCTCATGCGTCACTTCATATTCCTGAACGGATTCGGGCTGATGGAAAGCGTAGTCGCTTTTACGCGAGATGCGCTGGAATATGACATACAGAGTGAACTCTACACGCTGCCTGCTGACATTTCCTACCGTGCTACCACGCGCACAGCCAGCTATGCACAGGCACCTTCAGGAACTTTTTCCATGAGCAGCGGATTTGTAAACAGGGAGTGGGCCGAGTGGTGGCTCACGGAATTTGTGGTGACGCGAAAGGCATGGATGTACGATAACGGCACATACATACCCGTCACTATCATACCCGAAGAGACGAACGAACTTTATGACCGCGCTAAACCCGGTATGATGTCCGTGAATTTCAGTGTGCGGTATGGATTCTCAGGAAGTACACTGAACTCATTCGTCTAACGGAAGGAATCCTTCTCCGTTTTTCTTCTGTAGTTTTTCTTTCAGTCGGATAACCTGCTGGCGGAGCATACGGTTCTCTTCCAGCAGGATTTCCGCACTGGTCATCCCGCTGGAAAGGTCCATACGGTTGTGGTCAGAAATAAGGTAGTAAGGACTTACTTCCAGCCGGTTGCATATCTCCAGCATGTCTTTTATGCGCATGGTGCTGTTTTCTTTTCGCCATGCACGAAGTTTCCATTCGCCCACTTCCATGCGTGACAGCAGTTCCGAGCGGTTTATACCCGTCACGCTCTCCTTCCCGAAAAAATCATTCACATATTCCGGATGGAAAACTACCGTCTTCCAGTTGTCCGACCGGTAATAGTCGTACACATTTACTTCCGGAACAATGCCGTTATCCCGATAGAATATGTGTCTTGTGCTGATATGGTATTTGTTGCAAAGTTTCACCAGCGAGGTAATCAGCATGTTTCCTTCAATAAAGAGTTCGCTGAAATTCTGCATGCCGGCATCCTGAATCACTTTTCGTCTGGACACTCCCACGACGATATGAAAGTTCTCCAGCAGTCCCCAGTTAGCCTTCCATTCCCTGACTTTCCTGTCTGCGTAGGTATATTCGGTGCTTTCTTCTGCCACAAGCTCCGTTTCCTTGATTCTTGCTTTCAGCTTGCGGTTTTCATCCAGAAGTGAGATTCGTTCCTGCCGGTATTGCCTTATAGCCTCTTTGAGTTCCGAAATTTCCTGCCACACGCGCGGCGATATTTCCGTCTCGGTGGCCGCGTACTTTTCAAGCTTCTCATTCTCGTCTTCCATGAACACGTCTATGTCGATTCCGAAACGGTTGCATATTCCGATAAGCCAGTTAACCGTACACCCTCCTATCTTCGGATTCTGCCACCTTACGATACTGGTGACTGATATTCCGCTCTGACGCGAAAATTCAGCAAGCGAAGGAATTTTGGTAAGTCCCTGCGGACCGTAGAGCCAGCGCAAGTTTTCGGGTATGAATCTTACCTCTTTAAAATCTTCATCCGGTACGACATATTTGAAGCGATTTCCGAGTAAATTTTCAGGAGGAGCCGACATAATGAAGTTTGACAGGCTTATGTGGAATGTGTTGCACACCATTACGATGTCATGCACGAGTATATTGTCTTGATTATCAACCTTTCTTTTATACATGTATGATTTTCCGTACACCTTCTCCGACACGCCTTTTTCGCTCAGACCGAAGAGCTTGGGGAGATTATTGAACAGGAAAGAATTGAAATAGTACATAAAAAATCAGTTTAAAATTGTTATTTCCGTAACAATTATAATGCGATTGTCAAATTAAAATTGTTACTTTGTAGGGTAAAAATAACAAAAAACGACCGAAACCGCAAAAGCGAGAAACGACAATATATATCAGAAGTATGAAAATGAGCATCATTGAAGCATTATCCGAAAAAAAGTTGAGCCCCATGCGGCTGGGATTTAGCCGCTACCTGGTGGAACATTACGGAATGAGCATGAGCACGGCGTACCAGAAGATCAGGTTGAACCGCGTGCGCCGGTGGGAGGCGGAAGGCGTGGAAAAATGCCTGAGAGATTTTGATCCTGACTACGAAGGGGAACTGAAAGACTTCTTTTCCGGTGTGAGAAAGAAGGGAGAATTTATCGAGTTCATGAAAGAACGAGGTATGGGCGAACATGCGCTGCGTGCGCATTTCCGTAACTTCGATTTCACGGAAGTAGAGCTTCGCGGGCTGGAATCTATTTATAAGGAGTACAAGAAACAAATGGAGGAAATGTGATGGGATACATGCTGGAAAGACAATGGGAAGCGCACACACGCATTCAGGACGGATTCTCAAGAATTGTTTTTGAAGACGGAGAGGAAATCACGGTAAAGAACGACGGAAAGACGGGAATTGACTTCGTAGAGGAATACCTCGACGAGATGAAGAAAAACTATCCTTCACACCTGGTGGCAGCCGACCAGCTTCTGCAGATTCGACTTGGACGTTCTTATAAGACCATACGGAACCTTCGCAGCCGCTATCTGTCAGAGCTTGCGCTGGTAAGCCTGAACTGTTGTTTCGGACGCGAGGACGATATTCCCGACCATGAAGGTCCGGAAGACTTCAACACCGAGAAAACGCACTGCCCTATGCGATATAACTGTCCGTTCAACGGATTCAACCCCGCCTTCAAGGATAAAAAGGAGGTGTGCTGCAATCCGGTGTACGAGTGCGGACTGACTCCCACTCAGGCTGCTGTGGCGAACATGCTGGTAAATACTTCGCTCACCTACGAAGAGATTGCCGACGAAATGGGATGCAACTATTCCAATATAGACAACATGCGGAAACGTATTTTTGCGAAGTTGGGTGTGGCTACACGTCCTGAGCTTATGTTAACGCTAAAAGGAAAGCGGCTGGTATGAAACGAAGCAGAGCAGTATATGAACAGCGTTTCCATGTGCGTCACACGGAAATAGCGATAGGCTATCCGGAAGGTAGCGTGAGCATAGCTTGCGGCAACCTGTCGAAGTCGTGCATGCAGAAGCTCATGAACGAGCTGGTGTACGACGGATATTCTTCCACAGGAAGCGTGCAGGAAAATACGATTTACCTGCATGAGCCAGACCCTATGATGTGCCTGCCAGATAGCCTGAAAGAAATGATACAAGCAAATATGGAAAGCATGAACTACGAGGTGACATTCCTCTTTTAAAATTCCCTGAAATGATTTCTGACAAGACAGTTGATAAACTCAATGCGCTCCCGCTTCCCGACGTGATGCGCAACAACGGATACCTTCCCGCATCGCAGACCGCACGCAGCGTATTCTACCGCTGCCCGTTTCACGACGAGAAGAACGGAAGTTTCTGTGTGAGCAAGTTCCCGCCAAAGGGAGAACGCTATGCCGCCTTCAATTGCTTCGTATGCGGCGAGCAGAACCGTAGCAAAGGGGTAGGGGCCATCATGCTGCAGCAGCGCCTTCTGGAACGCGCAGGAGAGAAACACGACTTTCCGGACGCGGTGAACCGGCTGTCCAAAGACTTCAACCTGATTATTGAGGGAGACTACAAGAACGGGTTCTTCCACCGGGCACGAAAGACAGATCCGAAGCCGGAAGTGGATTTCCGCATCCGTAAGGGCGAGTTTACACCCGCTGAGCTCCGCGCACTGGGCTGCCAGGTGCTCCCCGTGTTCCGCGCCGGGAAAAACACAAGCGAAGGCCCCGAGCAGACAGCCGTGACCGATGCCGACGGAAACAACCTGTTGCGCTGTTCGTTCAATCCCGATTTCTACCGGGGAAACACACCCGCTCCCTTCGACAGCACCCAGCTCCGCACCATGTTCAACCTCTATCCGCTGGAAAGCTATGTCACACCCGAGAAGGCCGATGCCGACGGCGTTCTGACCAGCTACGAAGTGAAGTCCACACCTTCTTACCCGGTATTCCTTTTCCGCTACGAAGACGAGAACGGCTGGTGGGCACGGAAATATGAGCCCTATTTCCGCGAGACAACCGATGCGGACGGCCGCCGCCAGCCCAACTACAAGTTTACCTGGTGGTACCAGGGAGGAAGCCGTCCGGAAGGATTCTACAAGGAAATCTACGGCGACGCTGACGTGATGCGTGCCCTGCAGACCGGACGTGTGGAAACCTCCGACAAGGAAGGGCATCCCATTATCAATATAGAGAAAACCCGGGTGGACGAGCAGGGACGGCGTACCCGTGCTTTTGCCGACGTGTTCCGCCGGATTGTGATCTGTTCCGGCCCGCGCGATGCCATCAATGTGTACTTCCATAGCGACGCTCATGTGGTGTTTCCCCACTCCGAGAGTGTGGAGATTTCGTCGGAAACCATCCGTCGCCTGCTGAACATCTCCATGGAAGTGTTTGTGCTGTATGACATTGACCGCACCGGCATACGCGCCATGAACCGGCTGGCCCTGAAACACGTGGAACTGAAAGTGCTCTACCTGCCCGAAGACCTCTCCACCCAGTACAATCCCCGCAGCGGGAAAGCATGCAAGGATGCCGAAGAGTTCTTCAATTTCTACCCGGCAGTGATGCGCCGCAATGAAAAGCTCATGCACACCAACGTAAACCGCTACTTCGACGACCTGCTAAAGACCGCCCGCCGGATGCGGTTCTGGGATGTGCAGTACCAGACCAAAAAGCAGGAAGACGAAAGCAAGGTAGTGGTCCGGAAATATACCCTGAACTTCGATAATATGACCCAGTTCCTTTCGGCCAACGGATTCTACAAATACACCGACGAAGCGGATACCACCAAGTTTGTGCATATCAGCAACAACATTGTCGATGTGGTGGAAGAGAGCCAGGCACTGAGCGAAGCCAAGGAAATCATGAAAGACTTTCTGATATACAACTCACAGTATTACTCCGAGGAACTGAGCAACGCCATCAGTACCCAGAAGAAAATCGGACGCGACACCATGTCCGGAATCAAGAAAGTAGACCTGAACTTCATGTCGTGGGGGAAGGATTTCGATTATTTCTTCTTCCGCAACTGCGCCGTGAAGGTGACGGCCGACAGCATTGAGCCGGTGGACTACGTGGACCTGCCTTTCCATGTCAACCGGAAGGCGATTATTGACGCCGATTACCATCCGATGAAGTCTTCGCTTTTCACTATCGAGGAGAATCCGGAATATGCCGCACGTAAGGAGCTGAACGATCAGAGAATGGCCGACAAGCGGATGAACGAGAACGAGCGCCGCCGTGAGGATGCAGAGTTCATCGCCTACCAGCGTCTGTACCGTTTCCTGCTGAAAATGCCGAAAGACATTGACCAGATGCCTGTCTGCGTGCAGTGGCTGTACGACACCAGCCGCATACACTGGCGAAAGGAAGCCGAAGGCTATCCGCTTACCGAGCTGGAAAAGCAGCGACAGGACATGCACTTCATTTGCAAGGTAGCGCTCATGGGCTACATGCTTTCGCGCTATCGAACAGGCACCATGCAGAAGATGGGAGTCGTGACGGAATACACCGTGGCCGATGAAGGAAAGAACAGCGGAGGTACCGGAAAAAGTTTCTTCCGTTCCTTCTTCGAGCTGGTGCGGAAGGTGTGCTACATACCCGGTCAGACCTTGAAGAAGAAAGAGAACATGGCCAAGAACTTCGACAAGTTCCATTATACCGTAGACAGCATGTGTCTGATGGACGACCTTCGTCCCGACATGATGGGCAGCGAGTTCTACAACATTACGGACAATATCACGGTAAAGACCCTGTATCACGATGAAATGACACTGCCGCGAGAAGCTACCCCGAAGATATTCATTACCATGAACAAGATGCCGTTCGATATGACCGAAGGAAGCACCTCACGCCGTATTTTCCTGGCCATGCAGAGCGATTACTATCACGACGAGGACTACGCCGGCCAGTTCAAGAAACGCACGCCGCAGACCAAATTCGGGAAAGACATCTTTCTGGAAGCCACCGAAGAAGAACGCGATGAAGCGGTGTACATGATGCTCCAGAGCTGTCAGTTCTACCTCGGCCTGCAGGAAAGCCTTATACCGCCCATGTCGCAGGACGGACAGATGCGAATCCTTTACTCCGCCATCAAGGACCAGGTATTCATTGACTGGGCCAACCATTTCTTTGCAAACCAGTGGCACTGGAAAAGGCCGGTGTCCATCAGTGAAATGGCCATCAGCTACCTGGAACACCGGGGCGATGCGGTGACAATGCAGAGCGTGAAATCCGTGAAGAACGAAATGATAGAGAAGATGCAGGCTTACTGCTTCAATATGCAGTACACCATGAACCCTTCCATCGTCTACCGCTCGGACAAAGGCTCCAAATATCCCCGTCACTACGCCTGGGAGCAGGAGTTTATGAACGACACGATCCGTCGTGAGGAACGCACCCGTAAATTTACCCGTGTGTGCTTTTTCTACAAGCTGGGTGAGGAACCCAAAGACTCCAAGGAGATACTTTCCTGTCCGGAGTCCGACGAAGAATGGCAGGAGAAAAAACGTTTGGAAATGGATGATTAATAACCTTAAAAAGAAAAGAATATGGCAAGAATCTTAAAACATGAAATCCCGGCAGCGTCAGAGTTCAAGCTTCCGCTTCACGAGGGAAGCAATCTGCTGAAACTCGATGTAGTAAATGAGAAAGTATATATCTGGGCATTGGAAGATGAATCAAAGCCAAAGCGGGGAGTAAAGTTCCGTATGGTAATGACCGGTGAAGAGATAAACCTTGAGCCTTACATGATGTATATAGGGACTTTTATACTTTTCAACGGTTCGTTTGTAGGGCATTTGTTTGTGGACACTTCTGTTCCGATGCCGATTTATGAAGGAATTTAAAATAGTGGGAGATATGGGAAACAATCAGAATGAAAAAGTGAGTATCACTTTTGAAGTAGAAAAGGATTTTATCAAAGCTGTGATGCTTGTTTCAGGAATCAGTATGAAGGACGCTGAAGAAGCTATGAATGAGCTCGACAATGTGGTTATCAATGAAGATACGCTTCAAGATTTAGAAACCATGGATGGCGACATCCAGCAGATAAAAACGGGTATTTCAATGATTGCCATCGGTATGGCGTACAAGAAAATTACATCCAAAGAAAAGAAAACTAAAACAAACGGACTTTTTGCGAAGCTTCAGGCTTTGAAAGAGGAGAGTAAGAGGTTAGGAAAGGAGGAGTGGCAATAATGGAAGTTCCTATAATCATGGAAGAAGCATTGCTGATGGTTAAGGAAGTGAAGAAATTGAAGAAGGATGGAAAAGCAAAATAAACCAATACTTGATGTATGTTGTGGAAGCCGGATGTTCTGGTTTGACAAACAGAATCCGCTTGCTTTATTTACTGACATACGAGATTTTGAAGACACACTTTGTGATGGGCGGAAAATTTCTGTGAAACCTGATAAAATTGAGGATTGCACAAACCTTTCATTTGCTGATAACACGTTTAAGTTGGTTGTGTTTGACCCTCCACATCTGGTAAGAGCCGGTGAAAACAGTTGGTTGGCCAAAAAGTATGGGAAACTTCCAAAAGACTGGAAAAGCTTTATTAATGACTCCATACATGAATGTATGCGAGTGCTGGATGATTACGGTGTACTTATCTTCAAGTGGAAACAGGACCAGATAAAAGTAAAGGAAGTAATCAATGCTATTACGGATTACAAACCTTTGTTTGGCCATACTACAAAGAATAACGGGACGACTATCTGGATGTGTTTTATGAAAATGCCGAAAGAACAAAACCATGAGACGAATACTTTATAACGCAAGCGATACAGAAACATTCCAGCGTATTGTGAAAACAGCTAAGAATGGGATTTTTGGAGGCACTTCGGCCACAATGGATTACCTTGATAAGTGCCGATGGTTTTTGGAACGATACGATTGTATAATCATATTTACACGTGATGAAGGAGCCCATACCTGCGGATGGTGGAAAAATCCGGATTACGAAAGATGCTATCACCTGTCAATCTCATTTCCTGGGGGATGGAACAGGAAGAAAGCGGAATATATTCTTGATCGGATATTCGGATATAACAAGCGTATGCTGTGGTGCGAGCCTCCATATTCAGAAGATGGGAAGCGAGCTGGAGTATTCCACTACCGGCTATTCTGCGATGTGAACTGGAATCCGATAATTCCTCGTGGAGAAGTATATTCCACAAAATTTACGGAGCTTGGATGGAAAAGCTTTTCGGAACTGCATGGAAAATAAAATAGGAGAGTGACAAATGCTAATAAAAAAGAACTTTTCCGTGGTTTTTGAAGCCGGTACACCTCCGGTTAGATTCCGTGAAGAATACCTCCTTCCGGTCCGTACAGAAGAAGAGCAGACGGATCATTCAACCCTTCATCAGGCGGCAAAAGGAGCCATAGCAAAGGATTTAGGGATTATGAGATGCGAAGTTCGGATTCTGAAAATTATGGAAATTCATAATCACTTGATAGTTGAATAAAACCATAAATCGAAGTACATAGCCTATGTTTGAACTAATAAGAGTCTTTCCCACTCATGATTCTCCCTATGTTGGAGGATATGTGGATTTTGACAGACAATATACTGTCGGAGAGTTTATCGAAGAAACCCTGGGAAAGTACCCTGCTATTAGCGGTTCCTTCGTCGTAGATGCGACTTCACTCGTTGCACACTACCGGAAAGGAAAGCTGTTAAATGAAGATTTCCCGGAAAAGGTTTTAAAAGCCAGGATTGCAGCCGTTTCCTTTTATACAGGATGGAATAAAGCCGATTATGTTATCACTAAATTAGAAGGACAATGAAATAAAAATAATATCATGGGAAACAAAAAACCGAAATTCAAAATAGGAGAAAGGGTAAGAGTAAAAAACCTTGCAGAAGCAAAAGAAACCAGCTGCGCAGTAGAAATCAATAAGCCTTTGAAGAAATATTTAGGTAAAAACTTTGTAGTAACAGGCTTTAGAGAAGTAGGTGGAATGTTCTATTATTTCTTGAAAGAAAGAAGTGGTGTCTGCGTACATGAGTGCTTGCTTGATTACCCATACGGAGATTTTTCTCACCCTCAGAATCCCAAATACAGTGTAGGTGATAATGTAGTTATTAAAGAAGAGAAAGATTTACGTGAAACATTTTCGCGCGAACAATGGTGGTTAAAAGACCTTCTGCCTATATCATTAAGAGTATTACAAATATATAGTTCCTATTGGTTTTGTAATCAGAATGTTTATGAAGCAGAAGTAGAGCCAGGAGTTTATGTCAAAATTCCAGAAAAGGCAATATTGCAAGAAACAGACTGCGATCCATATCAAGCGCTTGACCCTTATAATGTCAGGGTTGCTTTCCGTAAAGAAGGACCGGAGAAAAGTGAATCTTCAAATAACGGGATGGTAAAATGGAAAACAATGTATAAAGACATGGTGGAGTTTATCAGTACAGCTTCTCCACAAAACAGATCATTTATTGCAGGCCAACTATATGGATTAACAGAAAGACTAATGAATGAAACGCTAAAATAAAAATAATATGATGTCATTATCAGAAGCCTTAACTTTTGGAGCTATTGTTTCAGAAATAAGGGAAAAAGAAAATCAAAAGCCTCACAATGAATGCTGCTTTTGCAAGCACATGAAAACTCAAGTGGAAGCAATTGCACCAGGAGAGGGAGAGAGCATTCACAAATGCGGTATAACAGGCGGAGTAGTAGAATATGGCCGGGACTGCGTTTGCGGGAAGTTTGAAAGAGAAGAATAAGCTAAGAAACAAGAAATCAAAAAAAACAATATTATGGATCTCAAAATGACAAAAATCCCGTTCGACATTGAACTGGCAAAGCAAATAACAAGTGGGGAAATAAAAGGCAGAGTAGTGACTCTTGAGCATTTATCTGCAAGAATTGTCTGCTGGGATGCGAGAGGAGATCTCCCTATCGTAGCATTAATAAATGGTGACGATGAAGAGTACAGCTGTAAATATACAGAAAAAGGACTTGTAGTAGACGGGTACCCGTCGAGTGATGACCTGATGCTGGAAGTACCTGAATATATAACTTTCAAGGATGGAGATATTATATCCGGATATGACTACATTTTGGTATGTAAAGGGCCTAAGTGGGAATGGGGATTTTTTTGTTTAGATGGATATGTAGGGATACATTCCACAACAGGTGGAAAACTGTATGATGATTTAAAGTTTGAAAATCAGAAGTTATTTCGTTTCGCTACAGAAGAGGAGAAGGGGGAACTTATGAAAGCTCTGGAAGAGAGCGTGAATGTGAAACACAAAGCGATTTTGAAAGAGTTTTTCAAGGAAAAGAAACAACGTAAAGGCGAATTTACATTCAAACAGCCTGTGCTTGTAAGGTCATACAGTCAGTATCCATGGATGCCGGCGGAGTTTGGGTATAGAGGCCCTTCCGGCTATGTGGTGATTGGTGGGAATATATTTGAAGAGTGTATTCCGTATAACGAGGAAACAAAACACCTGATGGGAACTACTGATAAATGGGAGGAATAATATGATGAAAGAAGAAGAAAGACTACTGTTACTGGAAGATATTTCAGCCAGATTACCGTTCGGATTGGCGTTTATCACTAAACAAGGAATGATTGAAATGGATGTCATAAACCTAGCCGACAGATATAAGGTATGGGCTTATAAGAAAAGAGACAAGCATGGTAACGAAATTGGCCTAAATGCCGAAACATTAAAAGGCGAAAGATGTTTCGGAAAAGGTTTCAGATTGGGAGATATAAAACCGATACTCTATCCGCTGTCTTCAATCACAGAAGAAATCTTTGTGAACGGCTCGGAAATCTGCCCGATGAAGTATCTGGCAGAAGCGTTCGATTTCGACGGGTATATGGGCCTTTATACCACCTGGAATTTCGACGAAGAAAGAGAATGCGTGGAGTTCTTCGCCTGGGGATGTAAAGTGTGCGAAATGAGCTTGCAGAGCTTCTTTATTACACCGGAAGAAGGAAAGCATAATAGCACTCAATTGGGCCTTCGTCATTTCCAGCAAGTCTTTCACGTGCTGCATCAGTGTCACATCGACTACCGCAACCTGATCGCACAAGGACTGGCCGTTTCAGCTTTAGTTTTGGATAATAACCCTTATAAATAAAAAATAGCCATGTTTAGACCGGAAGATTATGTAACACACGATGTAGGATTGCTTTTGAAAGAAATAGGGTTTAATGAAAACTGCAAATATTCATATTTAGAGAACGGGCTTAGGTGTTGTCCATCTGAATATGAGCAAAATTTCAATCTTTCAGAAAAAAGATGTTCATGCCCAACCTTATACGAGGCTCAAAAGTATCTTCGGCAGAAACACAATATATCTGTCGAAATATACAGAAACGCTTGCGGTTACTGTTGGTCTATGTCAAAAGCTGACAATGGAACATTCATTACAGATTATGACCTTAAAGGGCCTAATGATGGTGGTTGCTGGGATGATTTTGAAGAAGCTTTGAATGACGGAATCTATAACGCATGTAAAATGATAAAGAAAAAGAAAGATGAAAGTAATAAACGGAATAATAATAGACGGTAAACTGTATAGAGCTGTTGCAAACGGTAAATTATGCAGCGAATGTTGCCTAGTGTCAGACCATGAAAAGTGTAATGAGATAAAGCCTTGTTCAGTATTTGGAAACGGTTACATATTTTTAGAAGAAGGGAAAGTTTCACAAATTCTTACTTGCAACAAAGAATATGCTGAATTGTATGTAGCCCACAAGGGAGATATTCTTAAATTCCCAGAGGAAATAGAAACCTCAGAAAGAGATTATTACGAAGGTGATTTTGAGTTCAAAAGCGGGTGTGATACGCTTTTAAGTATAAGTCAATATGATTGGGGACTTCCGACAGGCGAAAAGGTAGAAGAATATATGACCCTTTGCCTACATCTAGTACAGAGAATGAAGTCTCTTGGAAATGTGCTAAATGAATAAATAAAATAAACCATGAATAAGGAAGAATATATACACCAATACGCCACGCAGCTGTTTAACGACCGTAATAAGGACTCAGGCAGCAATGAAAACGTACATTTCTACATCGGCGATATAACCGAAGCAATGTGGCAAGCGTGGGATGCGTCGGTTTTTTCACAATGGAAAAGCGTACAAGCTTCACTCCCTCCGAAAGGACAATGCGTGAACGTCATGCTGGGAGACTGAAGATACACCAATTCCTTCATTATGTCAGACGGCACATGGGCCTACAATGTAAGGCCAATCGCATGGAGCGAAATAAAACGGCCGATATTATACCATAAACCAATGATTGAACTTAAATACCCAGGTATGAAAACGAAAAACATTATCTACACCGGTCCGATATTCGATTATTATAACGGGGAGTTACATCGTATATTTTGCAACTTCGATATTCAGCAGCTGAAAAGCAGGGTGGCCGGGAAAGACGATTCCTGCAACAGGCCGATGATAATTATCAACCTTGAAACCAAAACGGCATGGATAGAGTATGTCGACGAAGAATGTTCCCAGTACGATAGTTTTTATAACAAATTCACCTGCGACATTCAGGAAGTGAAAAGGATGATCGAAGAAAGTCAGGAAAGTAAAGAATAATCTAAAATCAGGAACTATGTATATCAACGATAAAAAAGCAGTCGTATTCGTGCCGAAAGACGAGTACGAAAAGATGAAAGAGCTGGCCAACGCCAACGCAGAAGAAATAGAGAAACGTGCCCTCGAAATGTGGGAAACAAAAGCAATTCCATGGCTTAAAGTCTCCATGGAGATACGAAGTAGCGGTGGACGTGATATTCTGGATTCAGAAGAGTTTGAGTTCAGGACAGATTCATACCTGCTAAACCCTTCAGGTAAGTTCACTATCAAAGAAGAAGCCAGACAAAGATTTGATAAGATGCTTACTGGCTGGGCACGTCACATGATGGAGCTTCAGTTTGGTGAGCACATGTCAAAAATCAATTATATCAACGAACGATGCCACAAGGCAGATATATTGTGGAAGAAAATGCTAACCCCAGCCATTTGTGCAGGGATTGTCGCCTTCATTATGTTTGTCTGCTTAATATGGGTTTTACTTAACATACAATAATTATGACACCGGAAGAATACATAAAATCAAAAAGACGTGAAGATTATCCTGGAGGACAACTTTGTTACATTGTATCGGAAGAAACTGCCTTAAAAGCTGTAGAAATGGCAAGGGAGGAAAAGGAAAATTCAACAAAATTAAATTCGGGGATATTTGGACAGCAAGGTTGGATATGTCCAAAGTGCGGAAGGGTTTATTCTCCGTTCACATCAATGTGCAGTTATTGTTCAAATGGTAACAATTTTAATATAACTTGTCTTGGAAAATAAGATTAGAATCCATGAAAGCCGGAAGTCAAAACTTAAATGGAAGGATATTCCTAAATTTAAGGACAGTTACCGTTGGCCTGTAGTTCAGGTACTGGAGCATGAAGGTAGCCTTCACTTTAAGTTTTCCGGTGGATCCAAATACTCTCCAAATACTTACTTTACCATTGAAGATTACCGGAAATATACGGCTTTGGAGATATTCAATATCCTCGTCAATATAGGTTTCTATACACGGCACAGCCACGATGCAGTATTGAAATTCTACCACGATAGAGGACTGGATTTAGGCTTTACAAGAAACTTTTTAAAACCATTAAAAGCATAGCACCATGTCAACAGAACGAAATATGAAAAATGAAAACTTTGTAACTTTTGAGGTAGCTAAGCTTCTTCAGGACAAAGGATATAGAGAAGACTGTCGTGCCAGTTACAGGACAGACGAAACAGGCCGGTCGGAACTGACCGTAGTGTTTGGGGTGAGGAAGTTCCGTTATCTTTCAAAACATGTGAACGGATTCCAGTACGAATACCTGGCTCCCACGCTGTATGCTGCGCAAAAATGGGTACGTATAAAGGGAAAAATCCACATCGTTGTCGAGCTCAACAAACACGGATGGTACTACCGCCTGTACGACACAGAGGATTTGTCTCTCATATCGCAGATGGACGGATATACCGATACATTCGAGAAAGCTTTGAACGATGGGATAAAAGAGTCATTAACTTACTTATAAGAATCAGCTTATGTTTACACAACCTTGTTTTATTCGGAAGAATACACCGGAACTGCGGGAAAAGCTTCAGAAGCTGGGGCAAAGAGCCAATACCCTTGACGATTTCAAGGAAGAATGGCTGGCAGCCAATTACGGAATGTATATTTCCGTTCAAGATGGATTTCAGCATCTTCATCCGAACGACATTGACTGCGGTACCAATGAGGAACTGTTTCTTGCATTGGCTGCACTTCAAGATGATTCTGATGAAAATCAGTGGTTTGTTTATCCAAATGAAAATAATTGGTTTAAATGTTATGATAACAACATTGAAGAAGTAAGAAACGAACCTTCTATAAGAATGAGTTGTCAGTCTGCTTGGTTTTACAAAAGTCACAAAGCCACCGTTCAGGAACTTATTGAACATTTCAGCAAAAAGGAGGAAAAGCCATGATATTCATACCAGAAGATTTCAAATTCAACCACATTAAAAAGACCAACATCGTGGCAAAACGCCTGCTGGAAGGAGCCATAAGAGAGATAAAGAAATGTCCCAAAGAAGATAGGGAGATGTTACTCAGTCAGTGCGCACCATGGCGCCCGGATGACTATAATATAGAATACAAGGAAATGTCAAACGGATTCAAGATATTCAAAAGATACCTGAAGATAAAAGGATTCCAGGATGTAAAATACGCCGAGCATACAGACCATTTGGGATGGACCGTTTTTTTTTATCTCCGGTTTGAAATAGACAAATACCTGATAGAATCATGCCAAATGCTAACGTCGAAAAGATAAAGGCCAGCCTGCTGAAGGAAATCAAAGGAGTGTTCTGCGAAGGATATTGTCTTTACTACAAAGACGATTACTACTGCGGAGCCTGCCCGTTAAACGACACAAGCAACTGGTTCAACCGGAAGGAACCGATTGCAAGGGAAGAAAAACTACGCACCGTGAATTTCTGCGACGACTGCATCCATTTCCGACCGCTGAAAGAAGGGGAGAAACAAAAGCCAAACAATCAGCTTTGCGAGTTTGTCCGCCCTCTCAGGTTCAGGGTAGGGAATGGATACAATGGGGAAGATACAGGTTTCTTCCTTCCCGGTTGCAAGGACTACAAAAAGGAAGAGCGAGAATGCCTCACTTGCCTTCATTTCCTTCCATCGGAGGATTCAGACGCGGGTGAATGCAGGCTCTATTCTGACACGGCGTACAGCCATTATTTATGCAATGATTGGAAGTTTAAAAAGTAAAGTTTATGGAAGGAGAAACAGAATTAGTAACTATATCGCTTTCTAAATGTTTTTCAGGTGAAAATGAGGTGTCGATGGATTCTTTCGTTATAAAGAAAAATCGGAAAACTGCTCGTGCTAAAGTTAAAAGAGAAACATTTATTTCTGACGAAGAATTAGAAAAACGATTAGGTGATAGTATTAATATTCCTACTCATGAAGAACCGAGTATAAAGGCCTTTATAGATCATAACTCTGGTCGATTAATAAAAGGTTTGGATAAATGGCTGTAGGAGAAGTAGAACTAATAGTGAAAGAGTAAAATGGACGCATGAAAGTATGGTGCAGAAGCCGGGTAAGATGGGAGAGAGAAAATCTTTACCTTCTCCCCAGTGGAGATTTCACGGATGACCAAGGCCGGCTGCACAGACGCGAAGACAATACAGTATACGTCACCCTGGAAGGATGCGATTTCTGCCATCCGGATGGTGGAAGAAAAGTTCCTTTCCGATAAAGAAACAGAACTTCAACGGTTAGAATCGGAGAATTACTTATTGCATAAAGCCAGAGAAATATCTGGGAGGTAACAGATATAGAAAAAAAATAAATGTATAACCTATGAAAAGACATTAGAGGAGAAATTAAAAGAAGTAAGAATGGATTACATTTTTGGTAAAATTACTTTAGTGGAAGCAATTAAAATAATTAACGGAGAGAATAGCCTATGCCAACCACAATCAAGCGAATAGTGAGCGTACTTTACCGGGCACGTACCAATAAATACGAGGTGCAGGCTGTGGCCGAAAAAAATGGCCGGCCATGTGTTATCACGCTGTATTATAGAAATGAAAAAGAAGCAAGAAAACTAAAGAAAGGAGACGTAATAGATGGAAACAATTGAAGCGATAAGCCTGAACAAACTGAGAGATGAAGCCTACCAGAACGCCGTAGAACACGGCTGGCACGACGAGGATTTAAGTGACGAGCATTTCCTTTGTCTGGTCATTAGCGAGCTGATGGAAGCTGTGCAGGCCGAAAGAAAAGGTAAACGGTCCGATGTGGCAAAGTTTAATGAATGGCAAGGGAATAATATCCCATTTAGCGAAGAAACCCGAGTAAGAAGATTTCAGGAAGATTTTGAAGCGTATATAAAAGATAGTGTGGAAGATGAACTTTCCGATGTCTGCATCCGTATGCTTGACCTGGCAGGTTTGCTGGGAGTTAGTTTCTTAGGGGTAAAATTCCCGCTTAAAATAAGAGACGAAATATATAAATACAAAAGCCAGAAGACTTTTACAGAATGGTGCTACGATCTGACAAGATTTATCGCAAATTATAATCCATGGCACATCACCACTCTTGAATTCTTTGTAAACATCTTACAAGAAGTATTTATCATGTCCAAAATCAAAGGATTCGACCTCCTCTGGCACATCGAACAAAAAATGAAGTATAACCGCACCCGTCCACGCATGCACGGGAACAACAAATTTTAATTATGAATACCGCAGACTTAATAATCAGCATCGTTTTTGTTTGCATTAACTCCACCGCGCTATTCCTGATCTACCGGGCAATCTCGCGATGGATGACACGAAACGAGAAGAAAATAGACAACCTGGAGCACGCCGTTCTCAAAATTGACGACTACATAAAATACAGCACGCACACCATTGACTCCGTTTACATCGACGTGCAGAACAGGCTAATCGAACAGTTTGTAAAAGAAGAAAAATACGAAATGGCTGAGTTGGTAAAGAGAAACCGTCAGCTGGTACAAGCTACCGTATTGAAGGAGATGAAGCATCGCATGGAGGAAGCGGAGAAAAAGCTTTATGAAGACTTCCTGAACAAAGAACATAACCAGAGGAAAGGAGACACGAAAGAAGGATGATTTTTAGTCCTTCATAAACGAGGGTTGCAAAATTAGATTTATCGACGGGTGGAATCGCACGAAACGCTTCTATCCGTCGAATTTTTAAATACAAATACAACTATGGGAGGCTTGAACTATAAGGTCGTAAAGAAGACCTTTGGATTTGACAAGGATGGCACAGAAAAGTATGTGGCCGAAGCGGTTCGTGGTGGAACCGTAAGTTTTGAAAAAGTAATTGAACAGATTTCCCTCCGTTCCGGAATCAGTAAGGCAACCTGCCGCGCCGTGGTAGAGACCATGGTGGAATCGGCTTGTACCTGGATGCTCGAAGGTCATGGTGTAAGCCTGGGAAACATGGGATACCTGAAGCCAGCCATTACCTGTAAGAGTTCCGAGGTAAGCGGAGAAGAAAAGATTATCCGTAAAAGAGTGCTGTTCCAGCCGAGTAAGGATTTCAAGGCACAGATAGACAAGATGTCGCTCAACAGAATGTATGAAGAAGGAAACAGCACACCAGGAACAACCGAGCCGGGTGAGGAAGGAGAGGACCAGGGAGGAGGAGGTTTCAATTAATCACTTTCTGATTCATTTTTAAGGAGGCGTAGAAGTGTATGTAATAGCACTTTTACGCCTTTTTTCTGTCAACAAAAGCCGTATTTCGTCACATAAATTCCAAACTGGCGTAGTATCGCCACTGCGGCCGCGCTTAATAGACACTTTTGTCGCGTAGTTACGCCATTTGAGTGGCGTGGGCACGAGACTTTCAGAAAATCATTCCGGCACAAAGAGAAAATCGCTTATAAAATCAATTCAGTATCAAATATTACAAGTTTTACACACCCTTTGCAAAACATTTTGCAATTTGATAATCAGTTAGTTAAGTATCATTTGTAAGCAATTTTGCAAAGATTGCGAAGCGTTGGCGAAATTTTTGCAATGAATAACTATCTGATAATCAATTAAAAGTATTGTACTTTTTGATATTTTGCCGATTTTTCACGAAAAACGAGTTTACAAAATCTTTAAAATAAAAATTTTTCGTAGGGTAGAGAAGGGTGTACATCAGTCGAATCATTTCTTCCTGTGAGCGTCCGAATGGGGAAGGAATCCGAAGGGAAACCTGAAAGAACGAAAGGAGGGAAAGGTCGGCCTGCGGAACGCGGGACGACAAAGCTCGCCTTTCCCATTTCGTTCTACTTCCTTTATATCCAACTTCACCGTGTAACAGAGAGAGCTACGCAATGGACATAAGAGAAAAAGCCGGACAGCCTGAAATCTGTTCTTTACCGAAAAAATACGTTTTCTTCACTTCAAAATCAATGAACAATCGGCAATAACTATTTATTTATTATTTATTATACACTATAAATAATTGATAATTAAATAAATAAGTATTGAGAAGTGTTTTGCAAGAAAATTGCACAGCTTTGCAAAATAGTGAAAAACACGCAAAATAAGGCCCCAGTCGCTTAACCTTTTTTTGTTGAATGAAATTCCGATTGGTGTTGAATCGTCCGTAACTTGCTGTTGATTAATTGATTTACAGACTTTATCTTACTACTATGCCAAAAAATTCAATGAATGAGCAGCGTCACTCATGCTTCCTTAAAGTGAGTGATTATTATAAGAAATACTTCGAAATAAAGTATGGAACTCCGGTCAGGTTTCCTCAGAACAGCCTTCTGGGTGTATATATGAAGACTCACTTGTTCAGAGATGCAGATTTTTCGGGTATAACAGATTTTTCCTATAATGAAGTAGCCTTTCATTTGAAACCTCAGAAATCATTATTTACCGCTCAGTTTAAAATGTTGACTGAAAAAGAGAAAGAAGATTACCTGGAGTTGGAAATGCCTGAAAGCGTCTGCAAATTTAGCGGTGAGGTGAAAGTGGATAAGTTTTTTCACCTGAATATCAACGGAAGTAAGAAGATAAGGAATGAATTGAAACGTGAGTTCTGGTATGATTTCGCCAGATTTCATGATGACTGTATTTTCCGGGCAAATAGAATGGGCGAACATGTTACTTCCGAAGATGTCATGTCTGATTTCATTGTTTTGTACGATATAGACATGAAAAGATTTGAGAGCATGATGCGATATTGGTGGAGGATCAAATCCAGAATGAAGTCTGACATCAAAGTGAGAAAAGAAGAGCTTGAGTCGAGAACCGGAAGAATCTGTATATACACGCCATAAATTTATGCATGAATAGCAATAAATAAAAGTTAAAGAAACGAAGAAAGTTGGTGCGATTTGTCAGTAACTTTGTCAGTCGCCATTTTCAACCACAAAACAACACATAAATCATGAATTGCAGCGAGAATTATTACGAGTTGATAGGCAGCATTGAAGCTTATCCGGACGACGCGGTTACGTTTTCCCGCCCGTTCAATATTGAGAAGAAAAGTGACAAACCTGATTTTTCTGTGTCGGGCGACCGTAAGATTTCCATTCAGATGAAACCGAAATCGGGGAGCCTGAAGGAGAGCGCGGAAACCAGCGTGGCCGGCGACTCTTACGAAGTGACGGTGAGTTGGGAGGTAGAGAGGGTGACGCAGGAAACCTATTTACAGCTTGAAACGCTGAAAAACAGCACTAACCATTTGATTGTAAGAACATTTGGCGACGGTGAAATGTTTGTGCGTGCCGTGAGCGACGGTTATGAATTTCAGTATGAGGAAGGCGACGGCGTGATTTCGTGCACACTCACCATCCGCAACGTGACCGGCGCACAGCGTGTGGTCTGACAGCTACACCTTATTATATATATTGCTTTTTTCTTTCCGTTGGAATGCCGTTCCTGCATACGTGTGTGGGGCGGCATTTTTTCTTTGGGCCTTTCTTTTTGTGCGCGTTTTTCTTTCGTCCTGCAGGTAAATCTTCATTATCGTCTTTGTGGCATTCTTCAATTTCTTTGCGTCCGCCGCAAATTTCTTTTTTTCGCACAAACTCCTTGTGTTTTACAACATGCTCATTCTTAGCAGGTTTTTATTTGCAGAGAAAATCCGTTTGAGCATCCGCATATTTCTGTAATTCACGCATTTAGTCATTTTTTGTGTCCTTCATCACCGCATTTCGCGTGCGTAATTTCGTGATGTAATCAATTAATTATCAAACGAAAATGGCAACAAGAGCATTTCACGAAATCATGTCTACGCGATTCTGGGACTTTTACCCGGAGTCTCTGCATGCTTACCGGAGAACGATTCTTGACAACATTGCCTCACACCGTCCTTACGAGAAGCCGGACGAGCGGACCGACCGACCTTACTTCCTTTCTTCGCGCGACGGGTTTACGGAGAAAACCTACGTGGGTAATTACGACCGCATAACCTACTGGTACGATTTGGAAGAAGACGACCGCATCATTTCGGTTATCGACGTACAGGGCCCCATTCTTCGTAATGGCGACCTGTGTTCCTACGGAAGCAAGGAACACAAGGACATCATCATGCGTGCTTCTGACGATGCGCATACCATCGGATTTATTATCGAGATGGACAGCCCGGGCGGTAGCAGCATGGCGAAGTACGACTATGAGATGGCCCTCAACTACGCCCGATCAAAAGGAAAGAAGATTGTGGGTCACATCGACGGGATGTCCTGCAGTGCCGGTTATGCGCTGATGGCTCTGTGCGACGAAGTGTATTTCACCAATCCGCACGACACGGTGGGATGTATCGGTACTATGTGCGCGATGCTCACTAACAAGGACGGCGATGTGAACACCGTGACTCAGGAACGGTACGCCGAGATTTATGCCGACGGATCTCCTTATAAGAACAAGGAGTACCGCGACGCGGCCGAGGGGAACTATGACGGCATCAAGGAAGAGCTGAACCGGCACTGTGCCGACTTTCAGCAGATGGTACGCGAGCGCCGTCCCAGAGTGACGGACGACCAGCTGACCGGAAAAACTTTCGATGCGGGCGATGTGGTGGGTACCATGGTCGACGGTCAGGGCGACTTCAAGTTCTGCGTGAACCGCGTGCAGCAGCTGGCCGGAGTGAGTCAGAGTCAGAAAGGAAATTCGTCCGGAGCCTCACGCGAAGACAGCAAACCATCAGGAATCAAGGAAGAAAAGCAGCCGGGAACACAGGAACAGGCTTCTGTGGAGCAACCGGCATCAGATAAAACAGAATCACAAACTCAAAAACAAGCAACTATGGCAAAAAGCTATCCATTTATTCAGTCGGCTGCAAAGGTAGACTCCCTGGTAGTCGAAGAAAACGGCGGTTTCTACATGGTGGAAACCATGGCGGACAATGTAGAAGAGTTCGTCATGGAAGCTAAACAGACGGAATCTACGCTGGCTGCAAAACTCACGGAAGTAGAACAGCTTAATGCAACCATCGAACAGATGAAGAAAGACCATGCGGAAGCACTGGCCAACCTGAAAGCGGAACACGAAAAAGAGGTTTCTTCATTGAAGGACGCTCATAAGAAGGAATCGGAAGAACTGACAGCGAAGCTGAATGAAGCTCAGAAGAGCATCGAACAGAAGGATGAGGAAATCAAGGAGCTGAGCGAAACGGCACAGCTGGAACCTACTCCGCAGGACCCGCCGAAAGACAACAACGGAGGTCAGGAAAGCGGACAGTTCCATGTGCAGAGCGTATGCGGTGAAAACATGAGCTGGGGCGAAAAAGCTGAAGCCCGCCGCAAGCGTGATGCTGAAATCAGCAAAGCACGATAAGAGATAAGAACGCGACACAAAAACTAAACCAGACACAAACAATATGGCTACAAAGTTATACGCACTCAGTGAAGAGAATGTATCGCATGTAAAAGACATTCTTGCTCCGGACATCATCGAAAGCCCGGTTCTCGATAACATGGCAGTGTTCAACAAACTTAGCATCAAGGTTATCGAAGATATTGAATACGCACAGACTCAAATCATTTTCCGTCGTAAGGGTGGTGAAGCCCGCCGTTACAAGGAAGGTTCTACGCTGAAGTCAACCCTTGGTTTCATGGACGAAAGCAAACTGGTGATGAACCAGATTTGGTCACGTTACTACGAAAACCTTCAGAACTTCCGCGAAAAACAGCCGTTCAGCATCCTGGGTTCAAACGGAACCTACAATGCACCGGTTACAGAATTTATCCTTCGTCAGATTGGTAAGCAGTTTGCCGGCGATAACCTGAGCAACCTTTTCTTCGGTAACATTGAATTGGGAGAAGACGACCCGCTCAGTCTGTACAACGGTTACTGGACTATCATTAACAACCTTATTAATCAGGGTAAGATTTCTTCCAAGGAAGGAAACCTTGTGGCTTGCGACCCGATTAACGAAGGTCCTGAAACTCAGGATGGAGAATACTTCGACGCATTTGTAGAATGGGTGGAAGGATGGCATCCGCTGTTGCGTAACGCTCAGGAAGTAATCGTTTACATGTCGCCGAAGCAGAAGCGACTCATTACCCACAGCTACATGCGTAAGTTTACCGGATTGCAGACTACAAGTGCAGGCGGTGAAGGATTCTCATTCGTGGGAATGGAAAACATCAAGATTGTAACCGACGGTATTATTGGTAAGGGTAATCGTATGATTGCAACTCTCCCTGAAAACCTGCAGTTCGGTCTTGACCGTGCAAGCGACTGGAACTCGGTGATGATGAGTCACGACCCGAACGACTTGAACGTGCTGATTTTCCAGGTACAGTCTACCGTAGGCGCACGTATTCTGGACATCGCACCATCCAAGTTCTGTGTGAGCGACGGTACTATCGAACAGATTGAACAGCTGAACGGTGACTACCAGAAGAATACCCTGACCGTTACTTCCAACAACGAAGAATGGGGTAAGGTAACGCTGTCTCCGCAAAAGGATGTATATACGAAGGACGAAACCGTGAAACTGACTCCTGCTGCTGAATCTGGATACAAGTTCAAGGCATGGAGCGACGGTGCAACAATCTCTCCGCGTGACATCGTTTACAACGGATACCCGACCTACCTTCAGGCCATCTTCAAACCGGAAGGCGAATAATAACCCGCCCGCTGAGATAAAACAGGCTGCCAAGTTTGGCAGCCTTCACAACACAAACACAAACTTTTAAAACCAGACAATTATGGCAGAATTATCATGCGACTTAATGGATATTGGTCAGGCTGCTGCCGGTTGCGAAGAACAGTTTGCCGGTATCGGTAATCAGATATATGTAGCCTATCCGGAAGATTTGAAAGCACCTCCCACATACGATGAGAGAAAAGCGGCTTTTGCTTCAGGAGCATTTACTTTCAAGGCCAGTAAAGGAGCCTGGAAGTTCCGTATTAAGAAACAGAGCGGACAGATTTCTTCAACTGGTAACGAAGGGGCAAAAGGATACAACGTACAGCTGATGTTTACCATAGACAAGGACGTGGAAAACGCAGCTCATGTGCTCCGCATCCTGAAAAACCGTGGTGACGCTATTTTCTTTGCAGAAAACCCGTCAGGAGGTTATTACGTAGTGTACGACCCTACTTTCGGTACGGAAGTTAACAACAACTACGACAGTGGTACTACTCCGGATTCTGATAGCGGTCATGCAGTAACTGTTACCAGCAACCCGAACAGATACTCCCTGACTACCTGGGACGGAACTCTGACTATCAAATCGGGACTGGGATAACGATTATACAAACTTCAAAATAAGACAATTATGGCAGAATTATCATGTGACTTAATGGATATTGGTCAGGCTGCTGCCGGTTGCGATGAACAGTTTGCCGGTATCGGTAATCAGATTTATGTCGCTTATCCGGAAGACCTTACGGCAAAGCCTGTATATGAAGCATCTAAAGCTGCATTTACTGAAGCTTCTTTTGCTTTTTCTCCTGGTAAGGGAGCGTGGAAGTTCCGTATCAAGAAACAGAGCGGTCAGATTTCTTCAACTGGTAACGAAGGTGCAAAGGGCTATAACGTACAGCTGATATTTACCATCGACAAGGACGTGGAAAACGCAGCCCATGTGCTCCGTATCCTGAAGAACCGTGGAGACGCTATTTTCTTTGCGGAAAACCCTGCAGGAGGTTACTATGTAGTGTACGATCCAACTTTCGGTACGGAAGTGAACAACAACTACGACAGTGGTACTACTCCGGATTCTGACAGCGGTCATGCGGTAACAGTGACCAGCAACCCGAACCGCTACTCCCTGACTACCTGGTCGGGTACATTGACGCTGAAATCAGAGGCAAGTTTAGGAGATGGAGGATAACCGTTTGATTTGCATATCTAACAAACGAAAAAGTGGATGAAAGTCCGGCACTTGCTAATCGGTGCCGGACTTTTTTATGTCCTTCAACGACATATTGGTTTTCCCTACTTTTGGGGTAAAGTAATTGAAAAACAAAGGTTATGATTACAGAAAAAGAATACTTAAAAGACTACAGAACCATGAACGAGGAAGAAAAGAAAGATTATCTGGACCGGGTGAAACGATGGACGGACGAAACTTTTCCGGAACTGCTGGCGCTGGCCGAATGCTGGATGAAGGTGCCTGTGAAGGATTTCGACGAAGGATGCCGTCTGGTGTCGGCCATTGTGCGGGCAAAAGACTTCCTTCGCGACGTACAGCGCTATGAAGCCCGCCGTGCACTCAACAAGATGAACCTGTTCCTGCAGGAAGTACGGAAGAAATCCGGACTGGCCAAGAAAGCCACTCGCGGTCCGGTTGGAACCGTTCGTTACAAAGCGATAGTTCCTGATGACGGTGCGCCCGATGAAGAAGGAAACATGACCGCACGCCAGTACGAAGAGCAGGAAGTGGACGGTCGCAGACCGAAAGAATTTGCCCTCTATAAAGATAAGCTGCCGAAATCTCTCCGCGACAAGGGAGAAAAAGAACTTTCCACCATGTACCTGGAACTGGCCGAGTATCGCGGCACGCTGGAAGTAATGGCCGAAAATCCCAACGTAAGCGACGAAGCCCGCGCGGACATGGCCAAGAAAGCCATCGCATCCGAGCAGAAAATCCGCGCGTTCTGGACCAATGTGGATGCAGCACTGAACGGTACCTACACCGAGCAGGAAACTTCCACAGCCGACAGCATGAAACGTCCTGGCGACTTTACCCGTGCCGAGATAGAGGCCATGAAGGATGTACGCCAGCAGGAAGTATGCCGCAAGGCCCGCGTGGAAGGAAACAAGAAATACATCAACCGCAGCGACGTGAAGATTACCGAGGAGTACAAGGAACAGCTTCGCCTTCGTATCGAGGAACTGATGGAATGGGGAGAGAACCTGCCTAAGAAAACGGCAGAAGTAGCTACTGCAGCCGGTATCTCCATTCCCGGTGTAAACGCTCCGGTTGCATCCGTACATACAGAAGAAAAGCCAGCTTCCACCGATAAAGCGGAACCGAAAGAAACGGAAGTAAAATCAGAAAAGAAATCCGAAAAGGCCGAAAATACTACCGTAAATGAGGAAAAACGTGCCGAACCTACGGAAAACCGACAAAAATCGGCAGAAGAACCGAAAAAAGCTACAGAAACTCCGCGCAAGAAAGTAGACCCTACTGAAAGTGTGACCGAAGGCCAGATGAAAGGAGGTGCGTTATGAGAATAATTGAGCCATGCTGCTATCACAAGCAGCTGGAAGGAATGATTGACGAGTGCAGCGAGAAGCATACGGCTGCTAACTTCTTCAGCTACTCAGACTGGGACATGTGCGACCTCCTGGGTACCCTGTCCGGCTACTGTTCCGGAGGAGAAATGGGTATTGTCATGGTGCGGCTCGATGTGAAGCTCATTCAAACCATCCGTCGTATTCTTTCGCGTGTGAAGCCCGATCCCACCAATCCGTCGAACCATATTGCTGATGTCAGCAAAATGATACTGGTAGCGCAGCCTGCATCCACAGGAGCCACCTTCAACCAGCGTCAGGAGATTCGCACGCAGTTGGGCGAGTTTATACAGTCGGGCCGGCTGGTGGTTTGTGAGGACAATGTGGGTTTCCGCTGCGTCACGGTGAAAAGCAAATCGCACAGCCTGGTTATCCAGGGAAGCCTGAACACCCAGCGCAGTAACGCCATGCAGATGTTCACACTTACCACTTCGCCGGAAGAGTATGAGAATGTGGCGGAGATGTTTCGGATGAAGGAGCATACGAAAAAGGTTTTATGATTTTTCGGGCAAAAGTACATAAGAACATATTCATTGAATGATGTAAAAATAAGCATGTTTCGATGTGCTTATTTTTACATTAAACGATAAGTATCTGTTTTTCATTGGAATATAGTAGAAAGATAAGAGCACAAACACGGAAACACAAGCTATGGCAAGTAATATAGCACAACGATTCTACGACCTGCTGCGGAAGCACTTTGAAACGGGTGTGCCGTGGCAGAACATGGCCTTTACCGACGAGCAGAAAAAACGGGTGGAAGTCTGCCTGGATGCGTACAAGCGCTTTGAGGAGGACCCGTTCATGAATCTGCGGCAGTACATCATCAACCGGTGGAAACGAACGTACAGTCAGTTGGGAGGCGACCTGAAGGTAATAGACTTCATTTCGTCGTTCTACGCCAATGGACAGCGAAACATTTCCTCGATGAAGGTGCGCCACGCTGCCGACCTGATGATGCGAAACGGGGCCGATACGGGCGACATGAAAGCGGTGTACAACGGTGCCAGCCTGCTCACCAAGATTGACCGTCTGGATCAGCCGGAAACACCGGAGGAACTGGGCGATGAACTGATACGCATGCCGGTAGTCATTACATCGGATGTCAAGAAGAAATTCCCGAACAAAACCGGTCACGACAGCGAGGAAATGCGCCGCCTGAGAAAGAAGTACGGCGTGAAGCTCGACCAGTGGCAGGAAATGGTGGAAGACGAAGAAGGAGTATATGTAAGCGAGGGACAAAACGCTCCGGACGAGGAGTACGATGAAGTAAACCGGGACGATTTCACACAACCGGAAGAGGAGGAATAAACCATGGCACGACGAAACGACTATGAATCCGCCCGCGAGGAATCACTCCGACGGGCACAGCGTCACGCCTCGGCATTGTCGGGCGTACAGGAAGCGGAGGAGCAGGAAACTGCGGCCAACTACATCTACATGAATCCGGCCCAGCGTGCGGTGTACAACTACCGATGCCGGAATACCACCGTAGAAGCAGGTCGTGGTACAGGTAAAACCGACGGACTGATTACGCCCGAAATGGCCGGTTGCATCCAGTCCATGCCGCGCGGAACCGGACTTTTCTTAGGTAACAGTATCAAGCAGCTTTTCACAAAGACCGTACCTAAAACGCTTTACTCGCTGGAGCGAATGACCGGACTGAAGGAGGGAGTCCATTTCTTTCGTGGACACGCTCCTGCAAAATGCAATTTCAAGGAACCCATCGTAAAGCCGAAGGTGTGGGAAAACTGCATCCACTTCTGGAACGGATTCGTGTACTACATGATTTCTACCGGAGTGAAGGCTGCTGCCAACGGTATGGACTCGTGCTCCATTATCGGCGACGAGTGCCGTTTTATGCCTGAAGGACTGATTAAGGCCGAAATTCTTCCTACGCTTCGCGGTATCAACACCAATCATCCCGGATTCGATGAAAACCTGAATCCGTATTACAAGAGTATATTCTTTGTAAGCGATGCACCGCTTACAAAGCGTCAGGCATGGCTCCGGAAGCGCCGTGACGAGCAGACACCGGAAATAAACCGGAAGATTGCGGAGATGATACGTGAGGCACAGATCTGCCCGGAAATCGTGCAGTCCCCCAAATACCAGCGTGAGCTGAACAAGCTGCGCTGCCAGGCCAGCATCTACTTCTCCTTTTCCAGCATAGAAAACATCGACATTCTGGGCGAACAGTTCATCCGCACCATGCAGAAAGAACTTACCCCCACCATGTTCGACATCTCCATCCGCAACGTCGAGAAGGAAGAAATCAACGACGGCTATTATGCAAACTTCGACCCCGACGTGCACTGTTACCTCAGTAACGACGAAGAGCAGCTGGAAGCCGCACAGAAATACAAGAAACGCACCATTACGCAGATATACAACGGCGGGCGTACCCTGCGTGTAGAGTCGGAAAGCATCGACCTGAACGAGCTTTCCAAGGCACAGGACTGCTGTCTGGATACTGACATAAAGCCCGGAGAACCGCTGCGCATCGCCTTCGACTACAACGCCCACATCAACTGTCTGGTGATAGGGCAGACCGACAGCCGGAGCAACACCGGCGTGCTGCGCATACTCAACAGCATGACCAACGTAAAGAACACCCGTATCGAGGGACTTTGCAAGATGTTCTGCAAGTATTATGAGCCGCACCGCCTGACCTGCCGCGACGTGATTTTCTACTACGACGACACCGCCAAGCAGGGAGCCGCCTACGCCAGCGAGCGCCACGAAGAAACCCGTTTCTACAACATCGTAAAGAAAGTGCTTCGCAGTCACGGATGGAACGTCATCGAAGTACCCATGGGACGGCCCATGAGCCACAACAAGAAGTACGAGTTCCTGAACGGTTGTTTTGCCGGCACTCAGCGCCCGTTCCTTCGCATCAATAAGGAGAACAACGAGTATCTGATTGCCTCCATGGAGAATGCACGTGTGAAGGAAGGGCGCAACGGTTTTGAGAAAGACAAGAGCCAGGAAAAGAACCGCGTATCGAAGGAAGTGGACGACATCGAGGCAGAATTGAGTACACGTACAGACCTGAGCGACGCATTCGACACGCTGGTAATCGGTGTGCGCTATTACGGATCGGGCCGCATGATAGGCGTGGGTATGCCGATGTCGGCTTAATTAAGAATGAAGAATTAAGAATGAAGAATTAAGAATGAGCAAGAAGAAACTGAAATATCAGGACCCGGCCCTGCAGCCGCCCAAAGCGCTGATGCAACTGGTGGATGCCTTTACCGACACCTACAAGCCGGTGGAGCGTGAGGAGTATGCCGACGAAGTGTTTACCGTGCGCCGCATCCGTGAATACTTCCAGGCATGGCCCATTCCGAAGATGCCCGACCCGCTTCCGCCGTATCTGGTGGAACTGGAGCGCAGGGGATTCGCCATGCAGACGGCCTACGACGGACATCCCGCCCTGTTCTGCGTCCGCTGGCATGTGGACGAGGAAATCTGCACTGCCGAAGAAACGCACGACAAAGAAGCCGAAGTGCGCACCGGACTGGTGAGCATGAAAGCCCTCATAGCCCGCCGCATGATGGAGCGTCCGGCAGACGATGGCGACGATGAAGAAGACGAATTGGGCGAAGAAGAATAGCCCTGATAGAAACGATGACCCCCGCCCGCTTCAAGGAAGACGGACAGGGGTGAAGTGAGAGTTTTAAAACACAATGCAAATATAAGGAAAAATAATTTATAATTGTCATTGATTTTATATTTTCCACCGAATTTTAGCTATTTTTGCGTGTAATGCAACAATTTTAATATATTACAGCCATGAAAATGCGCAGACTTATCAAGGCACTTTTCAGCAGGAAGAAGAAAAATGCCGCAGCCATATACCTGTCACGGTTTGACACCATAGATAAAATGATACGTGAGAAACTGATTGGGATTGACGTGAAAGAGTGTTACGTGGCCCTCGACCTCTCCGTGCATCTGCTCTACAAGGACGACGACCGGAAGTATGCCGCATTCTTCGACACCCTCCGCGCTTTCATCAACTATCATCGCGGATATATGGACCTCCCCGTGCTTCAGCCGGAAGAGCGCATCAACTTCTGCGTGAACTTCCGCCGTGAGATACGCTTCGACCTGGAGAATGAAGAGTTTTACGACGAGCCCCGGGTGGAATACATACCGTGGCTGGTAGGATTCTGCCAGTCGGGCACCGTGGTTTACGATGTTTTCGAACAAGGTAAGAAGTGAGTTTTCAGGAATGTATGCTTTTAAGCATTGACAAATGTGCCCGGCTGCGAAGTCGGGCACATCTGTTTAAATTTGATAAATTTGCAAATGCAGCCGCTCTGCCTTTATACGCACGAAGGAAGAACACGAATAAATCAACTATTTAAAACAAAAAAGGAGGATAAAAATGAAACCTCAAACTAAAACGTACAAGCATGTGATAGACTTGTACTTTGAAAGCGTGCCACACAGCATCCGCACATTCAGCGTTCATGGCAATACATTAATTTACATTGAATACGAAGATTATCTGAGCGAACACCATGTAACGGAAGCCCTTCTACGATTATTGGGCACCAGCGTTCTTCTCAGTATCAAGCGAAACTGTTCCGAGCGGCTTTTCCAGGAATACAGCAGCGTTACGGCCCATACATGAGCCAGCTTGAGCTCTGCACTGTGATGTCTGAATACGAAGCCTGACGTTTACTCCCCTCCGCATGGTTTTGCGAAGGGGATTTTTTGTATTTATTTGTCAAAAATGGAAAATAAAGTTATTTTCGCTGTGAACTTTAAACTTAACAGTTATGGATAAATTTGTTACTATTGATTTTGAGCACCTGACTCCAAATCATGAAACTGCGTGTGCGGTTGGAATGGTAAAAGTAATCAATCAGGTTATCGTGCAGGAATTTTATTCACTTATCAAGCCTGCTCCCGACGAAAGAAAAACGCTAAACACCCATGTGCATGGGATAACCGAAGAAATGTGTGCCAATGCGCCTACATTCGATGCACTTCTTCCTTTCATGGAAAGATTCACAGACGGATGTACCCTTGTTGTACACAATCACGGAACAGAAAAGAGTGTGCTTGAAAAGGCTTGCCGTTACTACGGAAAGACAGACAGTCCGTTATATCAACCGTCCTTCATAGATACGTACAATTTCACAGGGAAAAGCCTTGAAGATTCCTGCAAAATGGCTGGGATAGAACTCAGGGAGCACCACAACGCGCTTGAAGATGCACGCGCGTGCGCAGAGCTTTATATGAAAGTACAGGGTGGAGAAATAGTAAAGCCAAACCCTGATGCGGTAAGTGCTATGGGTTATCAGAAAAAAGATTCAAGCCTTTACGAACTTCTTCCGGACGAAAAGCTGCAAAGAACAGACACTCCATTCTATCACAAGCACATCATTACGACAGGAGAATTTCGGTCATACCCCAATAACAGAAATGCGCTTTTAAAGAAATTGCAACTGTTTGGCGCAATCAATCTGAAAAGTATAACCAAATCTACAGAATGGGCAATAGTAGGAGAAGGAGCAGGCCCAAGCAAAATGGAAAAGCTGGCACAAATGCCAGAAGTAAGAATTATCCATGAAGAGGAACTGATGGAAATGCTCCGGAGTTTAGAATGAGTAAGCAGCATGAAAACACTGATGTACAATAAATTTAGATTCTAAAGCAAAATGAAAAAGTACGTTTTATTATTTATTGGAATTTTCATCCTGCTTCCTTCATGCAAGGATAAGAATATGGAAAACCGTGTGAAGCAGCTCACAGAAGCAAACAAAACTCTTCAGGATTCCATTCGCGATTTAAAGGAAAATTTAAAATCAGCAAATATAGAGCTGGAAGGATATAAGTTTTCTCCCGAAAAGCTATGTGCAGGCATTGAGGAGCTTCAATCAAAAAATGACACGGCAAGATTATCTGATATTCTAAAAAAACTGAAGAAGTATCATCCGGAATCAGATAAAATTAAAACCGTCGAGAAAGTCATTTCTGAAATAAGGATTGAAGCCCGGAAAAAAGCCGAAGAAGAAAAGAAGAAGCGGATGGCTGCCGTTTCCAAACTAAAGAAAAGGGTTGATGACGTACAGGGGATAACGTGGTATTACAACCCCTATTTCACGCATTATGATAACGTAAGCGGAACTTCAATTTATATGGGGAAATCATCTTCTGCCGTATGGCTTAGGCTGAAAATGTCATACGCAGGAGAAAATTGGATATTCTTTAAATCTGCTTATCTATCTTATGACGGGAATACTAAATACATAAGTTTTGACGAATATAAAGAGAAACATTCCGACAATGATGGATATGAGGTTTGGGAATGGATTGATATTCCTATGAATAAAGACCTTCTTTCATTTTTAAGGAAAATGGTAGATGGGAAAAAGGTCAAAATGCAACTATTAGGTGAATATGGAGATTCAAGAACCTTGTCGTATTCAGAGAAACAAGGCATTAAAGCTGTACTTTTAGCATACGATGTTTTACGTTCAGAATCTGGTATGACTACTTTTGAAGACATCCTATCTGATGAAGATTTAGCTACAGAATAAGGATGTTAATGCAACAGGAAAAAGAAAAAAACAACAATTTTAAATCGAAATCCAATCAAAATTGTTACATTTGCCGAGAAATTAAGAGGGAGGAATGAATATTTCTCCCTTTCCGCTTGCTTTTGATAGATTTGTTGTATATTTGCAGTGTTCAACATAAATACATAGGCAGACGGATGTCTGCAAAAAGCAGGCATTTTTTGTTTGCTTACATTGCTATATATACAATATAGATATATCGGCTGTTTAATCCCGTGGGAAATGTTAATGCACTCCCGACTGCCTATGTGTATGTTGAACGACGGGCCATGAACAGCCGTTTTTCTGTTCTATAATGCCAAAACCGTTCAATATTATGGCAACAAATCAAATTTTTCAGTACAATGGAACGCCTATCACATTTCAGATAGGAGGAACTCTTATGGTAAACGCCACTCAAATGGCAAAACCTTTTGGTAAACAACCAATATTTTGGTTAAACAATCAATCAACAAAAGAGTTTTTAGCCCAATTATCCGAACTTAGAAATTTAAGTTCGGCTGATTTAGTGAGAGTTACAAAAGGAGGAAACGACAAAAAGCTACAAGGCACCTGGATGCACGAAGATGTAGCCCTTGAATTTGCACGCTGGCTAAGTCCTGCATTTGCCATCTGGTGCAACGACCGTATTAAAGAACTGCTGATGAAAGGAACCGTCAGCACGGGAACCACGCAAACCGACTACACATGCAATGAAAACACTCATGGAAGTGTAGACAATCTTTCCGGACTCCTCACAGAAATAGAAGAAGAGCTTTCCGAATCCATTTCCATGCTCCAGCACAAGAAAGACCGTATTTCCTACCTTAAATATCGTCTTGAACGTGAAGAAACCTTGTCGGCAGGAACTACACAAAGCCAGTTTGAGCAGCGCATATCAAGGCTTGAACAGATGATACAGAATTATCTTTCAGGCGACAACGGTTCCGTCACGCCTGTAAACAAGAATCCCGAAACTACCACACATCCGTTCTACGCAAAAAAAGAAATTCCATGCTACACCGTCAGTGAAATACGCACCCGCTTCCGCGATGCCATGCTTGTGCGTCAGATGGCCCGCACCATGAGCCGTGAAAACGGGATAGTGGTACGCACGGCACGCCTTTTCGACTTCCTTCGCCGTGAAGGATGGCTGCTTTCCACACCCGAATGTTACAACGCTCCTTCCGAAGAAAGCACAAAGCGCGGACTGATACTGTCCGCACACTCCAGCGCCACCGGTTCCGGAGTGAAATACTACACACCTTACATCACACGCGAGGGATACGAGTTCTTTTCACGCATCATCATGCAGAAAGGAGGCTACCTATGAAAAAGCGCGAAGCAAGAAAGGCCATAAACGGCTATTTTGGAGAAGTAAGACACAGCATTATGTTTACCAGCACCAGGAAAGGCGTGCTGGCCTATGTGGAATACGAGGATTTTATGCCCGAACACACCGTGCGCCGTGAGCTGGAAAGTCTGCTTGGCAGCGGTTATCTGGTCAGTGTGAAACGCGAGTGCTCGCGCTCACTTTTCAAGGAGATTGTGGACTTTCTTTCGTCCGACACGAGCGGCCAGAAAACCCTTCTTATGATGATGGGAAACTACGTTTCTGCGCACCCCCTCCACAATAGCCTGTAGGGCCTGTCAAAACAAATGCAGCAAACCACTTGAGAGGTTTGCTGCATATCGCTCGAGAGGTTTGCCGCAAACCACTTTAGAGGTTGCTGGCGCACGATTCAAAAGCCAGTTTCAGAAGTGTTTTTTGTCCTTCAAAAACGGTCGGTCTGGGAGGTAATTTAGAGTTGTCGAAAGACAAGTAGTACAAACCTTAAAAACACCATTAAACTATGGCAATCGTTTACGAAAAACAGAAAATCACCCTTGGCTTCAAGAAAGACAAGCCGGAGGTTTACCGCATCAAGCCGGTACGTCAGCAACCCGTCACTTTCGACGACCTTCTTAATGAAGTGAGTAATTCATGCGGTGTGAACCGTTCGCAGACAAAAGCGGTGCTCGAAGCGCTTATCGACCGTATGATTGTGTTCATGAACTACGGCATGCCCGTAAAGCTGGGCGACTTCGGTTCTTTCAAGCCTACCTTCAACTCAAAGACGGGAGCCACTGCCGACGATGCGACTGCCGAAAACGTCACCCGAAAGAAAATCCTTTTCTATCCCGGCAAGCGTTTCAAGCAGATGCTTGAAGGAATGTCTGTCACTACGATGGAAGATTACGATGAAGAGGAGACAGCCGGACAGGAACCTGAACCGGGTGGAGGAACCGAGCAGGGAGGAACAGACCCTGCCGAGGGAGGTGGCGGATTTACATAAAATCTTTCAGTCTTCTTTTTTTGTTGAGAGAGGGGTGCCCGTGAGGGTGCCTCTTTTTTTTATGTGAAAACGCTTGTGTAAATAAAGAATATTATGTACTTTTGCATTGGAAAAAGAAAGATAGCGCAATGGAAACAGAAAAAATCAAAGTACCCGTAAAGCAAGCTTTACCTATGATAGCAGAAATGGTGAAGCTAAAGTATGTAACCGACGCACTGGGAAAATCAAGCGGATGGATATATACTAAATTAAATAGTGACAAGATAATAACTACATCAAAAGGATTTAATCAATCCGATGTGAATACATTAAACGAATTGTTTAATGAAATGGGGAAAAAGCTTGTCAGTACAAGGATTTATATCCCAACGGTAGAGAATAAAGATTCACTTACAGTAAGGCAGGAAATAATTGGGCAGATTCAGTCTGTATCAGATATGGTTTCAATGCCCTATATATATATTGGTAAGATGAAGAAAAGCACCTCATGGTATCTTAACAGGATGCGAAAAAATTCTACAAAAGCATCGTTTAAACAGGAAGACATCAATATGATAAATCTTTCACTCATTGAAATAGGTAACAAACTTCTATCTATTGAATTAACTCTGTAAAAAAGTGAGCTACTCATGCCTTTAGGCGTAAGTAGCTCACTATATACCCTATCACCAAGCCTAAAGGAGCTCCTAAAATTATTCCTACAATGGTGCAAATCAATTTTCTTTTCTTCATAGATTTTTTATTTTTAGCAAAGATACTAAAAGGAAACGTATGTAGAAAGGACAATACATAAAGTATATAAAGGCAATCGGACGGAATCCGGTTGCTTTTTTTGTAATCCCTTCAAAACTGAATAACAATCTGATAATTTGGAATTGAAACAAAGGATTTTTGCCCGATTCGCGATGAAAACCCCGCGCCTCGCTACGTGGGACGTGTCCCCCTGGGACCCCGTCCGGCTGTGATATATGCCCGGGCGGTGGCCGCGTCCGCTGGTGTCCGCTGGTGGCTG